>JADMIO011356662.1_pt1 | contig 78769 bp, 60 predicted proteins | sample 8958161 | NCBI WGS metagenome assembly JADMIO01 (sample SAMN16585339, study PRJNA669376) | soil metagenome | isolation source: Crop rotation soil | place: USA: Cullars Rotation, Alabama | collected 2011 | reverse complement strand
CGACAACTTGTCCACGTGGAATTCTAAGCTTAGGATCCCAATGTGCTGGAAAGGTGAGGCAGCGATCCCGCGGTGGCGGGACGGCCCTCACTGGCCTGCTCCATGCGAATCCTCTTCACCCGGCCAAAAAATGCTTTGCATTACAAAGCATTTTTGTTAGCTTGACGGAAGAATCCATGATAGCGCGTCATATCCATCACGCTTTAGCTCAGGTCCAAGAGCTGCAACAAAAAGTAATCGAAAGCCAGCGCTTTACCGGTTATTCCGGCCGCGCTCGGGCTGCTTCCGGCACTATCGCGTTGCTTGCCACAGTTCTGCTCCACTTTTCTTCCCCTCTTCCCGCCGTCCATCTTACTGTCTGGACCTCTGTTTTCATCATCGGAATGGCGCTCAATTACGGAGGATTGGCTCACTGGTTCTTATACGATCCTTCTGTAAAACGAGATCTCCGCCGATTGAAACCCGCTTTTGATGTTTTTCCGCCCCTAATCGTCGGCGGCGTTCTCACTCTGCTTCTGCTTCTCCACGGCCTTTTCGACTATCTTTTTGGAACATGGATGTGTCTTTTCGGATTAATGAATTTTGCCTCTAGCCGGTTTTTGCCTAAAGGAATGGCTTTCTTAGGCGCTTTCTATATTACGTGCGGAACAATTTACTTCTTTTCTCCTAATCCTTCTTTTTTAAACCCCTGGCCCATGGGCCTCGTCTTTTTTATTGGCGAATGGACCGGCGGTCTTATTCTGGCACCTCTCTCAAAACATTAAACTTATGCCCCCTGAAAATCTCTATTCCTCCCTCGAAAAAATTTTTCACGAACCCAATCGGCTCGCGATCATGTCCGAACTCTGCCGCACCGCAGATGGCCTTGCTTTTAATGAACTCAAAGAACGTTGCAATCTCACCGACGGAAATTTAAGCCGCCACCTTAAAGCCCTCGAAGAAGGAGGGGCCGTCAAAATTGAAAAATCATTTGTCGGCGTCCGGCCCCGAACCACCATTCTTCTTTCTCCCAACGGCCGTGAAAGTTTCCTGGAATACCTCAATGCTCTCGAAGAAGTCCTCCGCAAAGCCGCCCAAGCCCTCGGTAAAGAACGCCCCGTTCCCGCTTCCTTCTTTGGCAAAGCTGCCAAAGCCTAATCAATATTTCTCATGACTCTTTCCTCTCTCCAAAAACTTTGCGATACAAAGCATTTCTCGGTCTTTTCCTTTTTGCAAAAGCCGCTCGCAACTATCGGCCTCGTGACCATTCTGTTTTTGTGTCTTCCCCTCCTCGGATGTTTTCTCGCAGGAAGATCCCTCATCCCTTATCTCCGCTTCGAGCCGCCCACGCGTCTCCTCGATTTGCCTCCCGTCTCTTGGTTCGCTTTTACCCTCTTCTTCCTCTTCATTCTCGTTCTGCTCCTGCCATTTTCTTTTCATTTATATCGCTTTCCGTGGAAACAGCGCCCTCCTTTAAAAGAAGCATCGTTTCCTGGGTGGGGCTGGATGGGGCTGGCGATCTGCCTCATCTCTTGGATTCTGGCCTGGAACCGGTTTCCGTGGTTCGCCTTATTTCAAAAATATACCTTCACCCCGCTCTGGCTGGGCTATGTCCTCCTTATGAACGGACTCGCCTTCCGCCGCACAGGTAATTGCCTTCTGATAGATCGTCCCCGTTGTTTTCTGTTTTTATTTCCACTAAGCTCCGCGCTCTGGTGGCTCTTTGAATACCTCAATCGTTTTGTCCAAAATTGGCACTACGTGGCAGATCAAACTCTCGTTCTAACCCCCTTGGAATATTGGCTCCATTCCATGATCGCTTTTTCAACCGTTCTCCCAGCCTTCTTTGCCACCTTTGAATGGATTTCTTCTTTCCGCCGCCTCCGGCTCTGCTTTGAAGATTTTCATCCTCTCACCCCAGTTCACCCCAAAAGAATTGCTCTTTGGATCCTCACTCTTTCTCTGTCCGGCCTGTTCCTCTTGGGTGTTTATCCCAATTTCCTTTTTCCGCTCCTTTGGATTTCCCCACTCCTCGTTATCGTTTCCTGCCAAGCTTTGTGGGGAAATCTTCACCTATTTTCGCCGCTCCGCCGGGGTGATTGGTCTCAAGTCTGCATCGCGGCTCTCGCCGCTCTAGTCTGCGGGTTCTTTTGGGAAATGTGGAATTATTCGAGTTATCTCAAATGGGAATACACGATCCCCTACGTGCATGTTTGGAAAATTTTTGAAATGCCTATCCTCGGCTATGCCGGCTATCTCGGGTTCGGATTAGAATGCCTCGTCGTCATTCAACTCTTCACCGGAGACGAAATTATTTCTTGGAGATAACCGAAACCGAACGCTTTCCTCTTCTCTTTTTTTCTTCTAATGAACAAATCAATAGCGCTCCCGGATTGGCATTTTTCTGGATTTCGATCGACGCTCCGATGACGCTGGCCCGGTAACTCATAATTCTTAACCCCATACCCGTTTTGCGCCGCCGAGTCTTCGGAAAACCTCTGCCATCATCTCGTACTTTCAGGATCAAGCAATTCGACTCTCTTTTTAAGCTGACCAGAATGTTGCGAGCGGCTCCATGCTTCACCGCATTGTGAATCGATTCCTGCACAATCCGATAAAAATGGGTCGCAACCGCATGATCCCGGATCGCCATAGAAGCATCATGCTCAACCCGGCAGGAAATCTTAAAAATATTTTCCGTCTTAGTGGCTAGTTCCCGAATCGCCGCTACCAGTCCTTCTTCTTCCATCTCAACCGGACAAAGCCCTTTGGCAATCGCCCGCGAGTAGGTAATCGCTTCGGTCACAAGTTGAGTGATCTCATCCACTTCACTAGCCGCTTCTTTCATTTTGAGAGCTCGCAGCTTTGAACCGATCGCTTGGCTTATATGGGCGGTTCCGGCTAAATGTTGACTCAATCCATCGTGCAAATCTTGACCGATCCGGCGGCGTTCTGTTTCCGAAATTTGCAAAACTTCTCTTTCGAGACGCCGGCGCTCTGTCACGTCTTCGATCGCCAGCAAAATAAGGGATTCATCGCGGGAACGCCGGTTTAGCCGGCAAGCGTTCAACAACAAAACTCGATGCCCAATCCGCGGAAAAGTCTGGGCGATCTCTAGGTTTTCAACCTGTTTATTTTCCTCTAAAACGAGCAATGGAATTTTCCATTGTTTCTTCCCCAGCTCGTGTAAAAAACGGCCGACAACCGCCCCGGGCGCCAAACGGAACGTACGATAAAAAGCCGGATTCGCCATTTTAATCTTAAGATTGAAATCCAAAATCAAAAGCGGTTCCCGTAATGTGTCGACGATGCTTTCACCGCAGCTTTTGGCTTCTTCGAATCGATTATTCGTCTCGGAAAGGGCCGCCGTCCGGTATTTCACCAAATCAGCCAAATGTTCCCGATGCGATTCAAGCTCCGCCTCCACTTTTTTTCGTTTGGAAATATCAATCATCACGCTTAATAGACATCCCAACGCCAGATCGTCACAGCGGCTCCACGTGGTCATCAACTCCACACAAAGAGGTGGCAATCCAGGCTGATGAATTGTCAGCTCAACCACCTCCCGTTGCTGTGTCTCTAGACAGGTTTTAATATGACGGCGAAAACTTGCTTTGCACTTCGGCTCCAAGAAAAAATGAAATGGTTTGCCGATAAGATGAGCCCGTGAACGCTGCAGAAAAAAAGCTCCGGTCTGATTGATCTCACAGATGGTTCCCAACGAGTCAAAACCGATATAACTGACCGGAGCAAAATCATACAGATTGGAATAACGATTCCGTGAAAGTTCTAACTGATTCCGCATTTCGCGGAGCTCTCGATTTTGCGTTTCCAGCTCGATTCGACGAATATACAGTTCGTGCGAAAGCGTCAATGCATTATCGGAGGAGGAACTGGCATAGCCGTCCTGAGGGCGCGATTCGATAAAATCGGGATCTTTGGAAAATTTCGAACTTTCGCTCATGCTTGCTGGGCCTTATCTGGATGAAAAGAACCTCTAGCCCATCTCGTGCCTCATCCATTGCACCGCTTCATTCACAAGCTCCTCTCCCGTCTTAAACCCCAACTTTGTCCGGATCCGTTGACGATAGGTTTCAACCGTTTTGGTGCTTCGATACATGCGCAAGCTGATCTGGCGCGTGCTCAAGCCCTGCCCAATCGAACGAAACACTTCGAGCTCTCGATCACTCAAACTTTCTAAAGGCGAGGGCGAGGCGTTCGCGGGAATGCCCGCCCATTTTCGCAAAATTTTCTTCCCAAATTTCTCGGTGATATAAATCTCGCCCCGCAATACATCCCGGATTCCCGCTAATAAAGATTGCGGCGGCTCGTTCTTCATCAAGTAACCGTTGGCGCCCGCCCGGAGAGCCCGCTCTGCATAAAGAAATTGATCGTGCATCGATACTACTAACACCGGCATCTCAAATTCTTGCGCCCGGAGATCTTTTAAAAACTCGAGCCCGTTCGAGTCATGCAAAGAAATATCTAAAATAATTAAATCCGGCTGAAATAAAGAAATCGCTCCCAACGCCTCTTTCGCATTACCTGCCTCACCGCAAACAATTAAATCCTTCTCCTGATCGATCAAACGAGCAATCCCCTGCCGCATCAGCGGATGATCATCTAATATAAATACCTTCTTCGCTCCTTGCTTCTTCATATAATAATAGTTTCAATAGCATATCTATGGGAGTTGAGAAGCTCAGGCTTTCCCCCATTATCTTGTCATCTAGAAAACTACAAGTTGCTTCGGACTCTGCAACGGCTTCCCTTACAAAATATTGAGGCCTCGGGATGATGGAAATCAAATGCATCACATGCAACATTAGCGGCGTTAGGTTTCGAATATCGTTAGGAAACTTTAAAAATAAATAGGATACAATCTCATATGAAACAAAGTGTCTGTGAATTAGAATGCGGCGTTACAAAATGGTTTGATAACAAAAAGGGATACGGGTTTATCGCACGTGATTCCGGAACGGATGATGTCTTTGTCCACTTTTCCTCGATCGTCGGCGATGGATTCAAAACCCTTGAGCAAGGAGACCGGGTCCAATTCAGCCTGACTGAATCGGAACGAGGTCTGAAGGCCGTCACGGTTATTAAGGTAGTACCGGCCTGACCGAGGCGCTTCAGCGTAGCGGGATGTATGCGACCTCCTATCTTATTGGTAGAAGATAATTCGGACGATGCATGGTTGATGCAGCGGGCCGTCAACAAGATCTTAGACGAATATCCATTAATCATCTTAGAAGATGGTGAAATGGCTATCGACTATCTTCGAGGAAGAGAGCCCTATTCGAACCGGCAGGATTTTCCAATGCCCTGTCTCGTTTTGCTGGATCTAAAATTACCCTGCAAAAATGGGATCGAAGTCCTGCGCTGGATTCGTTCGGAACCGGCTCTCATTCTAATCCCAGTAATCATGCTCACATCTTCCCGGGAAACAAAGGACGTTCAGCTGGCCTATAGAGCGGGGGCAAATTCTTTCGTCGTGAAACCAAACTCTATCCAGGTGCAAGAGGACTTTGTGCGAAGCTTGCAACAGTATTGGTTTGTCTTTGACGAAGCCGCCCGCTCCACCGGCCTCAGCCGCCCAATAGCCTTCGTCGAGGAGCAGCCGATGGCGGGTTGAGGGGTTGAGATTGTTGAGTAGTTGAGAGAATCTCCGATTCGGAAGTCTTCTCAACGATCACATATCCCACGACCGTAGCAGTACCGGTTGAGGCCATCAGAGGAGCGGCAGCTCAGCCTCTGCATCCTCTCAACTCCTCAACCCTCAACATTCTCAACGCATCCGCCTATTTCTCGGTCGGAACTACAATCCCTCGCAAGATAATATTTTGGCAGAATACGAAAACTAACAGGGTCGGTATCGCAGCCAAAACGAGAGAAGCAAAAACAGCCGGACGCGAAAGATTCTGCTGCATCTGATAGAGATAAACCATCAGCGTCCACATTCCCTCATCGCCCGCCACCAGCAACGCTTGCAAAAATGAAGCATAGGCGGCGTTAAATGCGCCCAGCGCAATCACGGCCAAAATAGGCTTCGAAAGCGGCATGGTAATCAGCCAGAAATTCTGCCACTGGCTCGCCCCGTCGATTTCGGAGGACTCATAGAGTTCCTGCGGCAGACTGTCGAAAAAGCCTTTTAATAGGAAAATGTTAAATCCATTCGCAGCCGTCGGCAGAATGATTGCCCAAAAGGTGTTCAATAAATTAAGATCCCGGATCAGCAAGAAACTCGGAATCATCACCACCTCAGGTGGAAATGCCATCGTCGCCATTAAGAAGAAAAGAATTTTGTAGGTCGACGGCAATCGGAACCGCGACAAAGCAAAGGCCGCAATCGGATTAATCGTCAAAGCAAATAAAATTGAAAGCACACATAACACGCTCGTGTTAAAGAAACCGCGCCCCATCCCCAACAGATAATTATAGACCGTGATGTAGTTGCGGGTCATAAACTCCCACCGCACGGCTCCGCTGGATTGCACCATGGTCGTCCAATCCACATCCGCATAAGGCGGAAATACGGCTTCAAACCGGGGCGCCTTTTGCTCATGCGTGTCATTAAACTTCTCAATCGTTTGATATTTCGCCCGAAGAAAATCCCTAAATCGATATTCCGGTCCATCAAGCTCCAGCATTTCTGCCGGCGCCTTCTGATCAATAAACACATTCCAATCCGTTCGCACCAACCCCGTCAGTGCTTCCTGCCCGGGCAACGAAATGTCTTTCCAGTCGGTATATTTGGATTGGTAGAGCTCGTTTAATCGCGCCACCGAACCATAGCGCGCTTTTAAAAAATCCTGATAGATCGGTAGAGCCGCAGCATCCACTTTAATGAAGTCGATCGAAACCAATGACTTCACGAAATCCGACCACTCTTGCTTCAATTTTGGATCCTGAAGCGGCATCCGTTTCGGCAGACTAAATTCATTGAAATCGGTCAGCTTCTCCACGTGAGCTTGATTATACGCTTCAATCCCGTTCGGCCGATATACGGGATAAATCATCATCTGCAGAAAAACTCCGGTTATATCGACATAGGTTCGGAAATCATACGGCTGCCGATTCTTAAAATCTTCCAAATAACGCAAGCGCGCTTGGTTTGATTTCACGCCGGTGCCGGTCTCCAGCCGGGACCCGCCTCTCGGTGGCGGAACTTGGAATTTTAGCCAACTGTCGATATCTGTATTAAAACGTTCGTTAAATTCCTTCAGTGATCCAGTTTCAGCTTTCGCTTCACCCAACAACTTCCGATATAATAACGGCTGCACCTTGCCGCCGCGCGCATAGAAAAATCCAGTCTCCGAAAATCGAGCCGGTAATCCTCCCTGCTTCACGAACTCTTCCCAGTCTTTTCTTAAACTCGGTGAAAAAACCGCCGGCGGACCAACTTCCTTAAAACTGAAATAATGCCGGCGATACGCCGTGATAACTTGCTCAATCGTTTCGTTGTACTTCGCCTCAACATATTTTTGGAATAGCTCTTTGTCGTCATACAAATATCGGGGAACAATGGCCGTCGCTTCTTTATCAACGTCGCTCCGCAGCGATCCGCCTACCATGATCAAAAATGGATAGATCATCGTGATTGAACCCAGCACGAGAACGAAATACATCACCGCTGTCAGAAGGCGCACGCCACGAGAACTCCGCCCAACTCGAGAAATTACAGGCATGTTACCCTCCCCATGTGCGCACAACGTGCGCACCTACAGCCTGTAGGTTCGCACGTTGTGCGAACCAAGCCGGGCAGCGCAGGCTTTCGAGCCTGCAGATTTCGAATAAAACGATCATCCTGAGCTTGTCGAAGGGTCATTTCGCCGCCTTCCCCGGATCCACCGCACGGTATTCCATCCGTGAAAGCATCCGCAATTGATGCATCGTAAAACCGATCACCAAACTCCCTAATAGCCAAGCCATCGAAGTCGCCGGTCCAAAATCCTGATGCAAAAATGAACGCTTAAAAATCTCGAATCCTAAAACATTCGTGGCTAATCCCGGGCCGCCGCCCGTCATCAAAAGAATATTGCCGCCGCTACCTTGAATCGCCGCAATAAATGAGCCCATAAAGTTAATCACAATCAAGGGCTTCAAATACGGAAAAATAATATAGAAGATCTTGTGCCGGTGCCCTGCTCCATCGATATCGGCCGCTTCATACAATTCGTCCGGAATCGATTTGAGCGCCGCCTGGTAAATTAAACTCCAAGCTCCTAATCCCGCCCAAACGGTCGGGATTACCACGGCGATCATCGCCGTGTTGGGATGCTGCAGCCAATTAAAATTCACGTGAATCCCAATCCCGGCCAGTAACTGGTTCAAAATGCCGTTCTGCGCGTAAAACTCTTTCCAAAGAAATAAAACGACGATTCCGGATATCACCGCCGGCAAATAAAAAATAGTCCGGAAAAACAACTTCCCGCGCGGAATCTCCTGCAAGAGGATTGCTAAAAGAATCGGCGCAAAGAAACCGATTCCCAACAGCAGTCCGGTGTAAACCATGCTATTCCGAAGCGCGATCCAAAAAACGTGATCGAACAGAACATTCCCAAAGTTCTTGAGTCCGACCCAATTGCTAGCGCCCAAAAGTTGATAGTTCTGGAAAGCAATCTGGCTTCCACGAAAAATCGGATAATAACTCCATAACACGATTAAGCCAACCGCCGGCACCAGCAACAAGTAGGCCCATCGAAAATGCCAAAACCGCCATTGCTGGTCGACCGTATGCGCGGGCGTAAATACTTTCCATATCCGCCGGATGACCCAAAGAAAACCGCCGAAAAGCGGAATAACGACGAACCAAGCCAGCAACGTATGCAGTTGTTCCTTTTTTGGTTCGATATAACCGACCAACCGCTCGTTCGCCGAAACCACCCCTTCATCCAAAATCGCTTGAATGCGTTGCAGCCGTTCCGCATCGCTCAAGCCATCGAATCTGGTCGTGACAATCGTCGACAACGGCGTCGACATCGTTTCGTAGATAAGTTTGGCGCCCTTGCTGAAAGGTTCTGGATTGCCCGTCGCTTTGCCGTCTTCATACGCAGCCTTCCATAAGGGCGGAATTTGGCGGTCGATCCCGGCATACCCGAGTTTTTTCAATAGATCGGGATCCATGTATTGAGCATAGCCATTTTCCACGAAGACCCGCGCCTTAATCAAAGCCGCTTCTTCGCTGTTTAAAAATTGGATGTAATCCCATGCGGCCTTTTTGACCGCCGGATCTTTTACGCCCGAAAAAATACCGTGCATCTCGCAATTCATCTCCGCCCCTGTTCGATTCGCCGGTCCTAATGGAATCGGAGCAATGCCGGTGACGTTAGGATCGACCTTGCACAAAACGTCGCCCGAAACATACAGCATCAGCATCGAGAGGCGGCCATCCGACCAACGCCTAAGAAAATCGGTATCCCGGGAAAGAATCCCTTCTTGCGCCAATTGCCGATAGAAATCGAACGCTTGCAACGCTTGGGGCGAATTAAAGCTCGCGCGCCATTCCCCCTTCTCGTTTTGGGCCATCGCATGGGCCCCGGCGCCTCCGAGAAAAGGAAACAGCATCCAGCCCTCATCAATGCCCACCGTGGAACCCAATGGTAATATACCTTCGCCTTTTAGCTTCTGGAGCGTCCGGCACGTCGTTAAAAGTTCGTCCCAGGTCCGCGGCGGTTTCTCGGGATCCAATCCAACGCGCGCAAAATGGTCCCGCCGATAAAACAAAGCCCGGATCAATAACGGTCCGGTCGGTAAAGCAAACCAATGCTTTTTTCCTGATTCATCTTCGCGATAAACAACTTCTTTAACCTTTTCCGGCACTTCCACCTTGGCGCCGCCTTGATCAATGAACTCATCCAAAGGAGCCAAAAAACCTTTCTGCACATACACGCCCGAGTTTCGGAAATTCACATAAATCACGTCCGAAGCCGTCCCCCCCGCAATCGAGAGAAGAATGGTGTAATCCATTTGATTCCCCTCGATCTTAATGGGCGAAGCGCCGCGCAAAATAATATGCGGATACTTCTTTTTGAATTCGGCCACGACCGCTTGAGCGGCCAGATTCTCGATGTCGGGCGCCGCCATGTTTGGCAACTGTGGTACCTTTAAAATAACCGACCCTGGAGGCGCCTCTTCATGCATCGGCACAAAGCCTTTAAATACATCCTGACACCCGCACAGGGTCACGGCCAGGACCAGCAAACCGAGAAAGAAAAAAACGGGGCGTTGAGTCGCATCCAAGATTTTAGCGAGTCGCATGCGCACTTATGCTCCCACCATTTTGGTTTCACCGAACGTTGCCCCTCGCACGAGCTGCCCCAAGCTCCGCTGTAGACGCGATCTCCGAATCGCGTTTCCCCACGCCCGCCCCCCAATTTCAAATCGAAATTGCCGCCCTAAAATCAAGCAGGAGCCATAGATCGCCATAAAAACTCCATCTAAAGATCTTCGCCCCCAAAAGTCAAAGGCAAATCGGGGTTGAGTGGTTGAGGAATTCTTCGAATTGTTGAGAGGTTGAGGGGAGCTCCGATTCGGAAGCCTCCTCAACAGCTCAGCTATTTCATGACCGTAGCGGTACCGGTTGAGGCAATCAAAGGAAAGAGATCTCAGATTCGGAATCCCCCTCAACTCCTCAACTCCTCAACCACTCAACCCCCTCAACTCCCAAAATTCTTCTTGCCTTCATCCCTCCGCCTGTTAATCCGCGAGGATGCCTCCCCTTGCCAAAAAAACTATCCCTTCTTCGAAACGATTTTTTGTCTGTGCTCATACCCATTGGGACCGGGAATGGTACGGCACCTTTCAAGATTTCCGCATGCGGCTCGTTTATGTCGTTGATGAAATCTTGGCCTTGCTCAAAAACCAAAAAGAATTCCGGGTCTTCCATTTGGACGGCCAAATGGCCCCCCTCCTCGATTATATTCAAATCCGCCCAGAACAAGCTGAAACGATCCGGAACTTCGTCCAATCCGGACGTTTGAGGGTCGGTCCTTGGTTCGTCCTGCCTGATGAATTTTTGGTTTCCGGCGAGTCGCTCGTCCGTAATTTCCAACACGGCATTCGACTCATGCATGAATGGGGTGGTGAAACCCAAGTCGCCTATAGCCCCGATGCATTCGGACGCCCCTCTCAGATGCCTCAAATCTTGCAGGGCTTCGGCTTAAAATATTCCCTTATTTGGCGCGGATTCTCGAGCGAGAAAATCGTCGCTGAAGCTTGGTGGGAAGCTCCCGATGGCAGCCGCATCCTTTGCTGGGCTCTGCCGGAAGATCAAGGCTATGGAGACCTCGCAATGGGTGACGGCGCCCTGCCTGCCGAAACAAGATCCGCTTTAGGGGATCGGCCCGGATTCATGTATCATCGCATGCTCCCGTTGGAGGGTGCTCAACAGGTTCTCCGTGATCGCGCCGCACTGCGCGGAACCGCCGCCCAAGGTGATAACATTATGCTTCTGGCCGGCATCGATCATCAACGCCCGCAAATCCAGCTTCCCGAGCTCCTCGCATGGGGCCAGCAAGAGCTCAAACAGGAGTTTACGATCGGCAGTTTGGACGAATATTTCGGCCAATTATCTAAGAGCGTCGCACAAAACAAGGTCAAACCCACCGTGGTCAAAGGAAAATTGCGCAACACGCTGCATCATAACACCGGCAATGGCGCCTACGTCCTTCCAGGCGTTCTCAGCAGCCGTATTCATTTGAAGCAACGCAATCACGAAGCTCAAACACTCTTAGAACGGTTCGCGGAACCTCTTTCCGCTTTCTGGTGGCTGGCCGGCGGTCAGGGTGAAAACGGTTTTTTACGCGAAGCCTGGCGCAATCTTCTCGAAAATCATCCGCACGATTCAATCTGCGGCTGCAGCGTCGATTTAGTTCATCGCCAAATGGAATCTCGCTTCGATGCCGCTACCGAAATTGGCAAATATCTCTGCGATTTCCGCTTGGCCGATTTCATCCGTGACACCGATCTCTCCTCCATGCCGGAAGATGAATCCGCCCTCATTCTTTTCAATCCATTGCCTTGGGCCGTTGGCGGAGTGATCCGGGCCGAGCTCCGCTGGCGGGGCGATCTTCTTAGCCGTTATAAGATCGGTAAAATTGTCGATCTCCGCGGAGTTGAAGTCCTTTCCAAAGATGGCACTCAGCATCCAGTTCAAATTCTGGGTCCAGTCGAAGCCCGCATTATCTCCACACCGCACCTACGCGAATATTCCGCCTCCGTCCACGAATGGCTCTGCGTGCCTATCTCGATCCAAGTGCCCGCGTTGCCGCCCGGCGGCTATGAAGTTTTCCGATACCGGATTCTAAAACAAAAAGAAACACCGCCGTCTGTGCTTTCCGACAGCGCAAATCTTTCGCTCGAAAATAAGTGGCTCCGCGTCCGCTGGATCGCAGGCGAAGGTCTCGAGGTCACCAACAAAACAACCGGTAAAATCTTCCGCGGCCTCCTTCGTTTTGAAGACACGGGCGACAACGGTGATCTCTACGCTTTCTCCCCGCCTATCGATAACGAAACCATCGTCGGAGGAACCACTCAAGCGTCGGTGACTCAAGAAGGTTCTCTTTCCAGCACACTGCGGCTGGTAACCGATTTAGAAGTTCCTGAATCATTGGATGACACCCTTCAACGCCGGAGTTCCAAACGCGTTCGCCTGCGAATCGAAACGGATATCACGCTCAACAAAGACGCGCGCTCAATCGAATGCGTCAGCACGCTGATTAATCCGTGCCGGGATCATCGCCTCCGGGTTTTATTCCCGACAGACGAGCAAACGAATTTGGCTTGGTCGGAAGGCGCGTTTCACGTCGATTCCTGGCCATGCGAAATCCGCCAGCCCCGTCTGGAGCGCGGCTTTTTCGAAGACGAACCCAATACCTTCCCGCAACAATCTTTCGTCTGTGCCGAAGGCAAGAAAGAAGGATTAGCGTTGTTTAATCGCGGTCTGCCGGAGTTTCAGCTTATGCCGGATGAGCGCCGCACCTTAGCGCTAACTTTATTCCGTTCCGTCCGCCGGATTGGAACGTGGAGCATTAACACGCGATCCGCTCCCGCCGGTCCGCCGATTCCGACCCCCGACGGACAATGCTTGGGTCCGATGCGTTTTGAATACGCGATTCATCCCTACAAAGGAAATTGGAAAGAAGCCGAAGTTTGGCGGGCGGCCCACGCCTATACCGCTCCGGTGCGGAGTCTGACGAATATCGAAGCCAAAGGATCCGGCCCGGCGCAACGTTCTTTTGTGCAAGTGGAAGGAAAAGGGGTGGCCTGTTCTACGATCAAACAAAGCGAAGACGGCAAACATTTAGTTGTCCGGCTTTGGAACACGACAGCCCAGAAAGCATCCGCACGGGTGCGCCTAGGCCACGAAGTGACCCAAGCAAAAAAGAGCAACTTAAACGAAAAGCCATTAGAAGATCTGGAAGTAGATCGCACCGGCTTCGTGCGCGCAGCCTTAAACCCGCACGAAATCGTATCGATTCTAGTAAAAGTGAATCGAGATCCAGTAAGACCCGCCTCGCAAGGGCAGAAATACCCGGTGTGGAGGAGTTAAGGCTGAACATCGAACATTGACATCCAACGTTGAACATCGAACCAGGGGATCCTCTGAAGGGATTCGATGCTTGAATATCGGCCATTGAGAAGTTAAGGCTGGACATTCAACATCGAACCAGTGGAATTCTTTGAAGTTGAGTTCGATGTTCGATGTTCGATGTTCGATGTTCGATGTTCGATGTTCGATGTTCGATGTTCGATGTTCGATGTTCGATGTTCGATCCCCTTCTCAAGGCCTAAACGTCTTCACCTGTCCACTGACCGGGTCAATATAGGTAGTGACGTAATTGAGACCGGGACCGTTGGTAGTAGCAACTGCCGTTTTGAGGCACATCGTTAAATACCATTCGGAGTCGCGGTCGAGGTCAGTTGAGCCGTTGCCGAGAAAGCGGAAGGTCTGGCAAGCCACGACGCCGAGAGGAAAAACGACCGTGGGCGGACTGGCGACTAAGGGAGGCAGCTTGAACAAGGTTGACCATTGTTGATCCGATGAAATGATCGAGGAACTTGGCAGATATTGAACTCGGTCTAGCGGCGTATAATTGACGCCAGTCTCATCCACTAAAAAGCTTTGCACTGCCCGATAATCGATATTGGTGGCTATCAGCGGATCCCGGACCGAATAGAACCGGATCTCGACTTGGCGATTGCGGGTCAAAGCATTTTGGCGAGCAAACTGCAACTCGTCGGCAACCACCTGCCCGGCATTCGTAAGTTGATACCCCTGAGTCATGGATCGGAATGCTGGCAGCGAAATCGTAACGACTAGGAGCATTAGCCCCATCACAACCAGTAATTCCACAATCGTAAACCCCTGTTTTTGGCTTCTCATGAAAATTAAGGAGCAAACTGTTTCGCGCTCACCACGCGGAATTTATAGCCCGTCAGAGGACCATTATTTTCATTATAGCTCGAAAGGTTCGGATCCAAGTACCGTTCGATAATATAGGAGCCGCGATAATCGCCTGTCACAGTATCGATATTTTCTTTCCATACATTCTGAGCTGAATCGTTTTTGTTTTTCAGGAGCGTCTGTACCCGCAAGTGGACTGTATAGACATTCGATTTAGTTGTTATTCGAGGGTACACATTGGAATAAGGCCTTTCGCGAAGATTATCGCCCGTCAAACGGTTAGTGCTCCAAAACGAAGCCATTCCTGCGACAGTCAACCCGACCGGCACAAACTCAACGTCGCAAATTTCTGAAGCCGACTTAAAGAATCCGTTAGTAGCAAACCTCTGATCTAGCTGACTCAGAGTTTGATCTAAATCGAGAGCCTTTCGATATTGCCATGGCTTATTGATGGGCTGAGGGCTTGCCCCTACCGTACAATCTACTTTATAATTGCCATTCATCGTATCTCCGATCGCCGTAATTCGCATAGCTTTGAGAACTGCCCGCATCCCGGTACTCCTAACAATATTAGTAAACGGATAGATCTGATAATTCATGTTTATCTTGCCTGCCGTTGAAAACGGCTCGCTGATCGCGTAAGGCTCGACTACTGGCATATTAAACAAGTCGAGCAACAAATGATCTTTCGGATCCGCAGCACCTGGATGATTAGCCGAAGTTTCCGGATGAAAAAGCAACGTTTGCCAGGGATATCCCCTTTGAGCGCCAGTCGGCAAAGATCCAAATGCGGCTGGAGAAGGCACTTGACGATTAGGAGAAAAAAAGGCGGAAGAAGTCACAATATTCGTAACCGATCCTCCCGGTTCGTGAAAGTAAGGAGCCTGTGCGATCAAAAAATTCGTTCCAAATACTCCCTGATCGGGCTTGTTAATATAAGGCCCATCGGCAAAAAGACCGCAACCAGTATCCCAGTCTCCTTTTTTTCCTAAAACATTCGTCGCTCCAATCGAGTACATCCAGCTCGGCAATCCCACTCTTGGACGATCGGTGGAGTAATTAAGATTTGAAACCAAGATGTTGGGCAAAAAATTTCCGTAAGTAGCTCCTCTAGGAACTCCTCCCGATTGGCTATATCCGCTACAATAAAGACCGTGGGCGAAATAATTCGTAGCGAAATAATCTTTATGCGGACGGAACCGATTGCTCGGTATATTTTGAAGAAAATGCAACCGCGTGTCTCCCGAAGCTGACTCAACCGATCTTATCGTATCATTTGTTGAAATTAGAGTCGAACTTGTTGGGGATGCCCCGATTCGAGTAGAATAACTTAAGCTATTTACGGCATTAGTTGAGGCTGTGTATCGAGGCATAGGAAAAGTTCCGTCCGGAAAAAATACGTTGTTAGTTTGAATAACAGTTGTTCCCCGGCGCACCAAAAGCTGAAGGTCTCCACCCTGAAAAGAAAAGAAATTGGTTTTAGGCACATTTATGGGACCACTAATTAGGTTATATGCCCCGGAAATTTTAAACATAGACATCGTAAAACCACGGCCACCACCCAACGTTGAAACTTCCGGAGTAAAACCCGTCTTATCGAAAAATATATTTGTCTTAGCATAAACCAGTTTTGTACCGTTTACCAAAAATTTTCCCGCAGTGTTTAACCCATTAACATCCACCTCCAAGTTATCTTGGAAATCTGTGTAACCTCGAGAGGGGCAATCCAATTCAACTAGCACCACGCAATTAATGTTTGAAGCAACCATCGTGGGAGGCGGCGATGTATTGGTAGTCGCTGCACTTGTATAAAATTGCAAGGCCACTTCCGAGATCGTGCTAAATCGCCCAAAACCTCGGGTATTATTAATTTGAATTGGAGTGATTTGTCCGACAGTCGAAGCGGCCGGCACACCGCTGTTTAGCAAAGTCCCGGCAAACATATTTGCGGTCGTACTATTCCAATATGGATCGCGTGCATTGACGATGCGTATATAGTCAAAAATTTCAGTTAGTATTTGAGGCTGGTCTGACTGGTATTTATCTTTGAAAGTAAGGGAGCCAAATCCTGGAACTGGCCGACACATCAGATTGCTTAAATAAGAGTAAATTTGTTGGTTTCGTGAATAAGATGTCCAATCCGCAGTAGGACTGGCTGCTTGATCGCGTTGAAAATAATAATTCGTTTTTCCTACCGTGGAACAAAATATCATGAGTTTGTCGAATGGGGTACGCTTTGTGCTGACTGCCGGAATGGGCCATATGGTCACTCGAGGTTGATTAAATAAGTTAACCTCTGGAGCTCGGCTATTAGCAGTAATAAAAAATTTTATCCGCGATACGGCATCATTCGTTAGAAATAAACTCCCTATCTTGTTTCGGAGGCGATTCGTCGCAAACACTAATTCATCGGCCGTTGCGTACAACCGATCCGAGTCGTTCGTAATAAAAAAACCATTTTGCGCCTTTTGGTTCCCCCAATCGGAACCAGCAGCTCCTCCATGGACAATACGGGGCACCAACTCATAGATATTCGTAAAGAAATTTGTTCCAAGATAATTAAGGTTTGTAAATACGACCGATAAAGAGGTCGTTGCCGGATGACCTGGATACCGCTGGAACTCGTTATTTGCAGGTTGATCCCAGCCGAAATTAGTGCGTTCGTAGTTAGATTCCGCCGCCGGAATATCCCAAAAATTTCCCTCCGACGCCGTATTGATATTGATCTTGCAGCTTTCGTCATCCGTCCAAAATGCCATCCGTGCAGTAATCGGATTATCTTTGGTGGCTTTGTCTGCAGTTGTAATTTGCCCGTCTTTCAATACATATAACCATCGCACAGGCATCCGCGTTCCTGTAGGAATCGAGAATCCATCCACCTGATTTGTAGCTCGTGGATCGAGAATTGGGTAAATCGTCACATTTGTACTTAATTTTGTAACAGGATCCTGGCTCCGTGTCGTTACAGGTGCATTCAAATCCGTATAAAGTTCCGGATTATTGCTCCAAGTTGAAGGAATGTCCGCTAAAGGGTCATAACTCCCTGCAGGCAGCCTCATTTCTGGAGAGGAGTATAATTTATAAGCGGTGTCGCTGCTTCCACCAAATGTCCGGATCAAGCCAGGCTGGGAAGCCCAACCAATATTCGTTTGAGTCGAAGCGTCACGAATCTGGCCTATTATCATATTCAAGGCCGTATCGGACAATAACCGGACGCTCGTGCCAGTGGCGTAACTCTTTGAGGACAAGAGCTCTGTCGAAACACTTCCTAAGAACGCCAACGTTAAGGCAGACAATAAAACAAGGCTTCCTAAGACTAACAAAAGTGCGACACCACGATTTCCCTTTAACCCTATTCGGCCGAGGCGGCTGGGGATCGAGAGGCAAAAAGCCCTTTCGCCTATTCTCCAAAAACCCGGGCCGAATGTTTTGGTGCCCACGACTTCCTTCGTTTGATTTAATTGCTCCATTTGGCTCCTCGAATGCTAACGTCTGTCGTAAAGATCCGATACTTGAGCCCTTTCCCCTTTAGCGTCTTTTCCAACGTATCGAGATCAGCTTGTAAATCATCGTAGCTTTGTCCCTTTAGAAAAAGCTTATCTACCCCGAGATCCGGAGGAAGGGTAGCATTTTGCGCCTCCAATCGTGCTGCTGATGGATCGTCCAACGCCACCATCGTTACTTGGACCAAGGGAGGCAATTGGTTGAGAGTTTGAGCAGTCGGGACGGTAGCATCCCGAGAGTCATATAGATAATCCTTTGCAAGTTGGAAGCCCGTGGGGTCGTCCTCTAAGGATTTTTTTGGCAAGAAAATTAAAGCTACCACGTTTTCAGCAATCATCCGCCCAGACAATGTTATATTAGTGTTATTGTCATAGATCCAATCCCGGCCTTTATAATAAGAACCGGGCGCGCCAAGATAATCAGACTGTCCAGAAGTATAATGAAATATAGAAAGCTGAGACGCTGTCGGCCAGGATTGCATTAGCCGATATCGATATCGATCTTTTTTTGCAAAAAAAACGCCTGAATCTTTTAATGGATCGTTTTTGAAGTCTACATAGAAACCACAAGCTGATAAAAGATTATCAAGTTCTTTATAATCAGAGGACACTTCACTTACAGGAGCCTGAAAAAATAAGGCATGCGATCGAAAAATGTTAGTGCTCGCAATATTAGTAAGAACCATCGTTGCGGGGCCACTGATGAAATGCAGCTCCGACTTTCTGACATAACCATAAACTCCGTTTGTATCGACCTGATAATACGTATTCAACGTGGCTTGGCTAATTCGACGCGTCATCGATTCAAACGCGGCACGGGCTTGCTGGAATGCTTTGATCTTAGATGTCGAGTCGGTCCAGACTTTGCTCGTTTGATTGGTGACTTCCATAATCACCACCATCAATAACGAAAGAATTCCCATGGCCGTGATCATTTCCACCAAAGTAAATGCAGCCGAACGGCGCGAACTTCTTTGGCTCAAAGAATGAGAGAGCGGCAACATAAAATTACTTTCCCGTATCAGCAATCAGAGTTGTAAACGTATTCGTGTCGGGAACAGATATCGCCCCCTGTTTTTGGAATTTTGTTTTGTTGATGATATGAACTTTTAGGGTCGCCAAACTGGTGCTGGTCTGTGTTCCCGATGTGGAAGGTATGTCCGCTGTCATATTTACCTCAACATAAACCGTGTAGATGCGACTCAGATTGGTGGCGCTATCCAACGCAATTCCCTGATCATCGAAGTAATAAGGCGAACTGGTTGCCAGCGACGTCAAGTTCGTAAATGCGGTTTGTTCCGCTAATCCCGCCATTTGCTGAGCAATGGTGGCTTGGACGTTCGTGTCAATCGCCTGCCGGAAGGTCTGCAGCCCCATAGGCAACATTCCGAATAACGCCACGAATGCAAAACTCACAACCCCCATAGCAATAACAACTTCCACTAAGCTAAATGCTTTTTGCCGTTGATGACGCGAGGGGCTCATGGCTTTATCCTGTAATTACATTATACATATCCATAAAAGTTGCAAGCGCCATTTTATGGATTTTAGCAAATGGTTTTCAATAGGGAACTCGCGAAGGCACGGAGCGTTGGGCTTTCACCCGGCATTTCGGAAGCTTCAGGAAACGGATTGGAAACTATCCTCCGCGAGTCCGTATGAAACATTATTGGGACTTTACTAATGGGTTTCGATTGGTTTTATGATGTCCGCTCGCGATGAAAGCCGTTTCTGATTCCGTAACATCCAAAATATTTCCAGGGAAAATCTGGAATGATACGGATGGAATTCCCATTCAAGCTCATGGCGGCGGCATGCTTTTTTATCGAGACCGCTATTATTGGTATGGCGAAAACAAAGACGCCCCAACCGAAGAAGGCGGCGCTTGCGGGTTTCGCGTGCCGGTCATCGGAATTTCGTGCTACTCCTCCGCTAATTTAACGCAATGGAAAAACGAAGGCCTGGTCCTCGGAGCAAACCCGGATAACCCGCGTCACGATCTTTATCCCAAAAACGTTCTCGAACGGCCCAAAGTTTTATTCAATAAGCGAACGAAAAAGTTCGTCATGTGGATGCATGTGGATCGGGCTGATTACGGTCTCGCCGCCGTCGGAATTGCCAGCGCTGTTTCACCTACCGGCCCGTTCTTCTATCATGGCTGTTTTCGTCCCGGTGGGGAAGACAGCCGCGATCTGACCGTTTTCGCGGATTCCAAAGGAAATGCCTGGTCGTTTCATACTTCGGAAAATAATGCAACGATGCATATCCGGCGGCTGACCCGCGATTTTCTCGGAGTTGAGCCGGGCATCTGCGTAAAAGCGTTCCCGAAACAATTTCGGGAAGCCCCGGCTGTATTTTGCTGGGGTAAAAAATACTACATGTTTAGTTCCGGCTGCACGGGATGGCGGCCCAATGAAGCGCAAGTGGCCGTAGCTGATCATCCCATGGGAGAATGGAAATTGCTCGGAAATCCCTGCATTGGGCCCGAGGCGGATAAGACATTCTTTGCGCAAAGCACTTTTGTCTTTCCTTTAGCCGGTAAGAAAAAAAAGTTTGTGGCCATGTTTGACCAATGGGAAAAGACCAATTTAGGAGCTTCGCGTTATGTCTGGCTGCCGATCGAATTGCAGAACGGAATTCCTTCAGTTCAATGGCAGGAATCTTGGGAGCCTAATCATTGATAGAGTCAAAGATGAATCAACCCGCGGCTCACTCGGAGGTTCGCCCTCCCACGCTTCGCGTTCTGCAATATTATAGGAGGCCGCGCCACCCGCATAAAAATTATGATCCATACCAATAACGAAAAAAATCGCTTCATCCTCGAAACCGAAACCACCGCCTACGCTCTTTCGATAACCGAATTAGGCAATGTCGCCCACGGATATTGGGGAAAACGCCTGAACCGGATCGAGGATTATCCTCAAGTCGGCGAACCGGCCCGGCTTAATCAAGAAACAAACTATAACGTCCTCGCTCACGAATATGCCGGCTGGAGCCAAGGCCTTTATCTCGAACCCTCTCTCAAATGCTCGTTTCAGGATCATACACGCGACGTCGTTTTGAAATTTGCTGAATATCAAATTAAGGAAAACGCTCTTATTTTAACTCTCCGAGACGCCGCTTTCGGATTGGCCGTGGACCTCATTTATCGGCCGTGGGAAAACTATGATCTCATCGAACGAAAAGTCGTCTTGCGCAACGAAAGTGATTTCTCCATTCAACTCCAACAGGTTCTCTCCGCCCGCTTCACCCTTCCTACCTGCGAACGTTATCAATTAACTCAACTCGTCGGCAAATGGGGAGGAGAAACTCAACTTTCGCAAACCGAGCTCTCCATTGGAAAACATATTTGGGAAAGCCGGCGTGGGATCACTTCCCATTTTGCGAATCCTTTTTTCGCGCTCGGACGCCAAAATCCTTCGGAAACTCACGGAGACGTTTGGTTTGGACTCTTGGCTTTTTCGGGAAATTGGAAATCAGTCGTGGAAGCCAATATTCATGGCCAGGTTTTTGTCAGCATGGGAATCAATGATTTCGATTTCTCTTGGAAATTGGAACCGCACTCTTCGTTTGAAACGCCTCGCGTCATTGCGGGATTTTCCGCCGAAGGATATGGCCGCATGAGCCGCATGCTGCACCGGTTCCAACGTGAAACCATTTTGCCCGAGTCAACCCGCCAATCGTGCCGCCCTGTCCTTTACAATTCATGGGAAGCGACCGAATTCCATGTCAATGAACCGGACCAATGCAAGCTGGCCGAAAAAGCGGCTTCTTTGGGAATCGAACTTTTTGTCATCGATGACGGCTGGTTCGGCGCGCGGAATCATGATCGAGCCGGCTTGGGCGACTGGCATGTAAATCCTGAAAAATTCCCCAGAGGATTAGGCCCTCTCATTCAAAAAGTCCAAAGCCTCGGAATGAAATTCGGAATCTGGGTTGAACCGGAAATGGTCAATCCCGATTCCGATTTATTCCGCGCTCATCCCGACTGGGTTTATCATTTCCCGAAACGCACCGCTACTTTGTATCGCAATCAACTCGCTCTCAATGTTTGCCGTCCAGATGTTCAAAAATATATCATCGGTTTTATGACGAAGTTACTGAGCGAAAACGCGATTGACTTCGTAAAATGGGACATGAACCGCTCTTTCAGCGAGCCCGGCTGGCCCGAGATCGAGCCGGCGCGGCAACAAGAAATTTGGATTCGGCATGCTCAAAGCATTTACGAGATTTTTAAAACGCTCCGCGGCCGGTTCCCCAATGTTTCTTTTGAAAGCTGTGCCAGTGGAGGCGGCCGGGTGGATCTGGGCACTTTTGAGGTCAGCGACCAAGTATGGACCTCGGATAACACCGATCCTTATGACCGCCTTTTTATTCAAGAAGGATTTTCGTATCCGTATTGCGCACGCGCAATGATGGCTTGGGTAACCGACTCCCCCAATTTTGCCAACGAACGGCGGTCATCGCTCCGCTACCGATTTCACTCGAGCATGATGGGATCGCTTGGAGTCGGAGGCAATCTTCCGAAATGGAGCGACGACGAAATGAACGAAGCACGCCAATGGATCACCGCCTACAAACAATACCGGCATATCGTTGCGAACGGCGATTTGTATCGCCTGGCCTCTCCGCGCCAATCTCCCTTGAGCGCTGTGCAATATGTGAGTCCGGATAAGAAGGAGTCTTTGCTATTCACATTTCTTCATTCCGCCCGCCGGACCCAGATCGTTCCCCGGATCTATCCGCGAGGTCTTCAGAGCGAATCTTTGTACAAGATCCAAGCGATTCACGATACGAGACAGCTGCTCGATCTCAACCCGAACGAGCCGCTTTCCGGAGCAGCCTTAATGGCGAGAGGTTTTCGGGTCGCGCTAACGGGAGATTTTGATAGTGCGTTATGGCTAGTGGACAAGGCTGGTTGAGATTGTTGAGGGGTTGAGTAGTTGAGGAGAGGTCCGAATCCAGAGCTCTCTTTTCCTCTCAACCTCTCAACAATTCGAAGAATTCCTCAACCACTCAACTAATAAATCGCCACGCATTCCCTTGTCCTTTATACTGGTTTATCGATGAAAACTCCTTGCCGAGGCGCACTTTTTTTTGGGCTAATCATCCGTCTTTTAACCCTAAGCAGTTTCGCCATCGACAAAGCCGATCCTGTTCCATCGAATAACGGACCGATCCCCTCTTATCCGATCGATTGGAGTCAAGACGTTCAAACTTGGTGGGAGCATCACCCGCTTAATCCGAAATCTCCCAAACCGTTTAAAGATGTGGTGGCATGGGAGCCTCGCATCAATGTGGCCGAAGTGCGCGCGAAAAATCCGAAATCCACAACGGCCGGAATCGAAGAAGCCCTCCAAATGCTTCCGAAAGAAGGCGGGACCCTTTGGTTTCCGAAAGAAGGAAGCCCGTACATCGTTACGAAGACCTTCGATAAAGCCGAAAACAAGACTCCGATCATCGGTGCGATCCTCGTCTTGCGAAAAAATAATATCGGCTTCGTTTCGGATGGAGCAGAAATTCGCTCCGCTGAACCGATCTTTGCTTTTTCAAGCATGGACTTTTTTGACTTTAAAAAGTTCCAAAACCCAAGCCATACGTTCTATTTTAAACAACTCATTTTTAATGGGGACCAGAAGGCAAGTAGCGCGATGTTATTCAATCGTTGTCGCGATGTATTGATCGATGGATGCACATTTAAAAATTACGTCAATGCTCCCATCGAAACCGGCATGATCCGAGCCGAAACAAAAACAGAAAACCTTTGGTGCCGCCAATGCAAATTCGAATCGGGCCGATGGGCCATTCTATGGCGAGGGGTCCACGCCGGCGGAGCTATTAATTGCACTTTTGGTCCAGACCTCCCCTCTTGTCTTACTTTTTTGGAACAAGATGAGGTCGCGGAAACCGAAGGACGCCAGCCTTGCTCTCAATATATCGTAGTGGCTAATTCAACCTTCATCGGAAAATCAAACGTCACTGTAGCTCTATACGGCTCCAATTGCTTAGTGATGGACAACATGGTCGAAAACACGGTTCACTTCGTCCGCAGCTGCGGGCGATGGGTCTCTTGGATTCAATACACCTATTTCGGCAATCGCATCGTAAATAATACGATCAAAAGTTGTGAAACGTTTTTGGAGATTGAAGGATTCGGCAATATTCCAAATCAAGTGTGTGAAATCAGCGGCTATATCATTCGTAATAATGATATCGCCTCTTTAGAAAACGCCCTGATCCTCAATCCCCGAGAGGAATCTATTCTGATTCGCGATCTCGAAATGAGTCATAATAAACTTTACGGACCTTTCTTGCCAAAAATTCGGGTCCTGCATTTAGGAGTCGCGAATATTCGAATCACCGACAATGATTTTTCCGGGCAACAGAGCGATCTTCTCGTTGGTCCCGAAGAAACCTTACCAGAATCCGCTGTGATTTTCGAAAACAATCGAATCAATAATAGTCTAAAGCCTTAAACCCTGGAAAAGGATGAACGGGGGTATATATAGATCTCACCAATAAATCTGGTAATAATTTTTAGACAGCCTATTACTTCCAGATCAGAATGCGTATGTTTCCCAAACTTAGCTGGATGATTGCTTGTCCCATCATTTACTTTGTTGAAATCGGATCCATTGCTCTCGCTGCAGAGGATCCATTTCCTTATTATCCGATTGATTGGAATCAAGATGTTTTAGCATGGTGGTCGCATCATCCGTATAATCCCCAAGCGTCCAAGCCTTTTGAGGGTCCTGCCCAAACGGAACCGCAAATCAACGTTAACGAGGTTCGGGCGAAACATCCCGACTCAACGACTGCCGGAATTGAGGAATCGCTTCAGATGCTTCCGCCCACGGGCGGCACGCTTTGGTTCCCGAAAGAAGGAAGTCCGTATATCCTAACAAAAGATCTCGAAAAAAAAATAAACTTAACTCAACTTGGAGGGACCGTTCTCATTTTACGACGAGGCAATCTAAATTTCATTTCGGACGGAGCCGAGATTCGCAGTCGTAAAATCGCTTTTGGATTCTCCAGCATGGAACATGCAGACTCGGGAAAATTAACCAATCCCGTCTCCAATCTTTATTTTAAAAATCTCACCTTTAACGGAGATCGCACCGCATCTTGCGCCATTATCTTTAATCATGTCCGCAACGTTTTAATCGATAATTGCCTTTTTACGAATTACACCTCGGCTCAAGAAGATCTCGGCAAAGTTAACCTTGGAATCATCCGGGCAGAAACAAAAAGCGAAGATATTTGGCTGCGCAAATGCGAGTTCGATTCCGGATGGGGTGCTTTGTTCTTCCGCGGAGTACACGGCGGAGGAGCGGTGAACTGCACGTTTAAACTCACCGTCAGTGTAAACTTGCTGACTCAAGACGAAGCTTTAAAATATATCGATCATCAAGGTTCCTGCCAATATATCGTGATCGCAAACTCGGCGTTCAAAGGGTCCATGGGAACTGCGGTATCGATGTATGGATCAAGCTGTTTAATTATCGGAAATACCGCTGAAACTTGCGGAGAGTTCGTCGTCTTCCGTGCTCATTGGACGCCCATCGTCCAAAATACTCAATATACTTATTACGGAAACCAAATCATCGATAATACAGTCAATCAGGCCAACGTTTTTTTAAAAATCGAGCCAAGCGATTCAGTTTCGAGCCAACTGTGCGAGGTCAGCAACTCTACCGTTCGCGGGAACAAAGTCTCATCAGTTGCAGATGCCGTAGTCCTCGCCCCAAAAGTGGATTCAGTTATTCGAGCCATTGAAATCACTCACAACTCTTTCACCGGAAAACAGGTACCAAAGATTCGAATTGTCCGTCTAGGAGTCACCGATATTCGAGTCAATGACAACGATTTTTTCGGCGATCCCGACGAAGTTCTCGTCCTCCCAGAAGGAGAATCATTGCCGGACGGGGTCGTATTCGAAAAAAATCGAATCAATAATGTGTTGAAGCTTTGAGGTTCACACGGAGCTCCCGGAGTTGTTTTAGGCATTACCCACAAGTCCCCAAGCCGTGCAGTCAAACGATATCTCAACCACGGCTCACCTGGAGGTTCGCCCTCCCTGGGGAAATTTGTGGTGACGCTTAGGCCAGAGACCGCCGCGCTACGAGAAGGAGAGACCCATCCTCTCAACCCCAAATGCTACAAATGGATATAGACATTTCTATTTACAATTACTGACCCTGTTTAATTTAAAATTGGCAAAAATTTACTTATAAGCTAATTTCTGGATAGGGATGCAAGCGCTTTTTAACCGAAAGCCAATCTGGGTCGCTGCTTGTTCGAGCCTCTATCTCATTGGAACTAGTCTGATCGCTCTCGGAGCCAGCGAAGATCCTATTCCTTATTACCCAGTCGATTGGAACCAAAATGTGCAGGAATGGTGGGCTCAACATCCCTACAATTCTTCATCCGCAAAACACTTTATCGACCCTCCCCAAACAGAACCGCGAATCGATGTTTCCGTGGTCCGAGCCACACACTCCGAATCAACAACCGCTGGAATTGAAGAAGCTCTTGAGTTGCTTCCGCCAACGGGCGGCACGCTCTGGTTTCCGAAAACGGGAAGCCCTTATGTCCTAACAAAAGATTTGCAAAAACAGCCAAATCTAACTCAATTGGGCGCAACCGCTCTCATCCTACGAAGAAGCAATCTGAATTTTGTATCCGACGGAGCTGAGATCCGATGCCCCAAAATCGCTTTTGCCTTTTCGAGCATGGAATATGCCGACTCGAATACATTTAACAAACCTGTCTCCAATCTCTATTTCAAAAACCTGGTCTTTGATGGAGGTCAGATAGCGTCTTGCGCCATCATCTTTAATCATGTCCGCAATGTTTTAATCGATAATTGTACTTTTAGAAATTACACCGACGCTCAAGAAGATCTCGGCAAAGTAAATCTGGGAGTGGTCCGGGCAGAAACAAAAAGCGAAGCTATTTGGCTGCGCCAATGCGAATTTAACTCCGGATTTGCAGGCCTCTATCTTCGAGGTGTGCATGGAGGAGGAGCGGTAGACTGTATTTTTAAAATTAAACTAGGAATAAACCTGCTGACTCAAGATGAAATGGTGAAAAATATGGAACACCAGGCTACTTGCCAATACATCGTCATCGCTAATTCTACATTCAACGTCGATTCTGGAATATCCGTGCTAGGATCAAATTGCTTAATCACCGGAAATAAAGCGCAAAGCTGCCAGGAATTTGTAGCCCTCCGCGCCCATTGGATGCCAACGTTCCAATATACATACTATGGGAATCAAATCGTCGATAATACAATCAACCAGGCCAACGTCTTTTTAAAAATTGAAACATTGGATGCGGTGCCAAGTCAGCTATGTGAGCTCAGCAACGGCACCGTCCGAGGCAACAAAATAGAATCAGCACAATACGCTGTCGTCGCAGACCCGAAACCCGATACGATCATTCGAAACATCGAAATAACCGAAAATTCCTTCTCCGGAAAAATCGTGCCGCAGATTCAAGTTCTCCACGCAGGAGTCGCCGATATTCGAATCGCCAACAATAATTTTTTTGGGGAAATTAACGAAATCCTCGTCCCTCCCACAGACGAATCACTGCCGGAAAACGCCGTCATTTTTGAAAAAAATCGAATCAATAATGTCCTGAAACATTGACCCTGTAGCCGCGATCGCCGAATCGCGGTCGGAGCGACCAAGCAGGACATCTGACGTGCGGAAGCAAATCTTAGAATTGTAGGCGAACAAACGGCGATCGCGGCTACAGCCCCTCCGTGAAAACTTATGGCCGCGCCAAATTACCTCGAATATAATCAAAGCTCGTCTTCAAACTATCCAATGGATCCCCGGAACACTCATCTTGTTCCACAATAAACCATTTGCATTGGGAGGCTTCTGCCGCCTCGACAATATCCGGCCAACAGAGATTCCCATTTCCAATTTCCATCATCACAGGATGGCCGTTCTTGCTTCCATATTCTTTTAAATGCAACAAAGGAACCCTCTTTTTTAAACGCTTGCACCAATTAACCGGATCCCCCCCGCCATGCTGAACCCAATAAGTATCAAGCTCGATGCTAAGATAGCGCGCATCAACGTTCTCTATAATATAATCAAGCACCGTCGACTTGCCGCAGCGCGCAAATTCAAAAGAGTGATGATGGTAACAAAACGTTTTTCCGCCCTCCCAAAAGATTTGTCCAGCCTTTTCAAGCTGCCGGGTCAATTTACCTAACTGCACGTGATCGCTCAAATCAATCCCCTCGGGAAAAGGATAACAGATATAGTCACAGCCAATCGCCTGAACGCGCTCCAACACTTTCTGAGGCTCATTCAAAATCCGCAGCGGGGCATCATGCACCGCGCAAATGGTTAAACCCGTGTCTTTCGCCATTTGAACAAGTTCTCCGGCTGGAATCTCGCAGATCCCGGCAACTTCAACCGCCGCATATCCAATCGCTCGTATCTTCTCTAAAGTTGCCGCTGTCTGACGGGCAGTTTGGCACAACTTGCGCGCCGTATAGAGTTGCGCTCCTAAATGGCTGATATTCATATTAGCGCGCCGTCTGCGGTTGAAGTCCTTCATAAGGCAATCCATGAGCCTCGGCAACCGCCCGGTTGGTGAGCCGGCCCTCCCGAATATTGATTCCATGCGCAAGCTCTGGCTTCCGCAAACAAGCTTGGTCCAGGCCTAGATCAGCCAGACTTTCCAAATAACGGAAGGTCGCATTGGTCAATGCTTGCGTGGCCGTGCGCGCATAGGCCCCTGGCATGTTGGCCACACAATAATGGATCACGCCTTCCTCTTCAAAGACCGGATTGGCGTGCGTTGTCGGACGAGAAGTCTCCGAACAGCCCCCTTGATCGATCGCAATATCCACAAACACACTCCCCGGTTTCATGAGCCGCAACATGGACCTTCGAACCAGCTTCGGAGCGCGCGCGCCCGGGACTAAAACCGCACCGATCAAAAGATCGGTCGTTGGAAGAAGATCCAGCAAACTGGATTCACTCGAATAAAGCGTTGAAGTCTGCATGGTATTATCCAGAAATCGCATCCGGTCTTGATCTACTTCCAAGATCGTTACATCCGCTCCCAATCCCGCTGCCATCCGGGCCGCATTCGCACCGGCGGTGCCGCCGCCAATCACGACCACCCGCCCCGGCAATACACCCGGCACCCCGCCCAAAAGAACTCCTTTGCCGCCGCACTGCTTCTCTAAAAAGTAGCCCCCTACGATGATCGACATCCGCCCCGCAATCTCACTCATCGGTTCCAAAAGCGGCAAGCGGCGGTTTAGTTCAACTGATTCGTAGGCAATCGCAACCACGCCGGAATCCAACAATGCTTCCGTTAATGTCCGATTTGCCGCCAGGTGAAGATAAGTAAAAAGAATCTGATTCTTGCGCAGCAGCGAATATTCCGATGGCAAAGGCTCTTTTACCTTGGCCACGAGATCTGCTCTGCTGAAAACATCTTCATGACGCTCAACGATTTCCGCTCCGGCCGTGCGATAATCATCGTCCGAAAAACCGATGCCTTGTCCGGCGTTCTTTTCAATGAGCACTCGATGCCGTTTCGATAATTGATGCACTCCAGCCGGCAACAACGCCACCCGGTGTTCTTGCTCTTTGATTTCTTTAGGGACTCCGATGATCATATTTTTTTAGGGTAAACGAGCCGCCTGAACGGCTCGAGGGTTACGATTGTTTTGAAATTTTCCATTCGTTGGGTGATAAACCAAATTGTCTTTTAAAAATCCGGCTGAATTGATTCGCAGTGCCAAAACCGGAATCCAAAGCGGCTGACGTAACCGACCGGCCTTTTCTCAAAAAATCGCACGCGAGTTTCAAACGCTGGCTTTCGACAAAAGCCCGGGGTGTGATGCCCTCGGATTCGACAAAAAGCCGGTGAAAGTGAAACGGACTGTAACCGGCTGCTTTCGCCAAATCGCTCAAACTAAGGCGATCGGCCAGATTCTTGGCCGCATATTGTTTGATATTGTCGATAACCGATTTTTCATCGATCGATTGATTGACATAGCTAAAGTCCGAGAGTTTCTCGAATAATTCGTGCAATAAATAAAGGACGAAATGCCTGGTCTTCCGCTCCACTCCGGCTTTTCGATTTGTTTGGTTCAACAAAGAATAGGCTTTTTTGAAATCGCCCAGCAAACTGATGGATGGGCTCGGAATGGGCAGCAGCACCGGCCCGGTTTCCGGAGTATGATGGGCAAAATTCATGTGCACCGTTCCTTGAGGAAGGAAATGAATCCAAAAATCAATGCATCTGGGATGCCGGCTCCAATACCAGGAATCGTGCGCGACATTTCTCGGAATAAGGCAAGCGCTCCCAGGCCGAAAGGAAATAGGCTTTCCGTTCAATCCATATAGATGATCTCCCGACAAACAGATCATGAGCTCTTCGAATCCGTGAGTATGAGAATTTTGAGCCATCCACGTTTTGTAAGCCCGCGAACAAGTTTTTTCGGCACTCTCATCGACCCAGACAAGCGAGGTCAGCACTCTCTCCCAAGCTACCTGTGTTATCGGATTATTTTTCACAGATTCAATTGTTTTAATCTTTGCAAAGGCAAAACGCTTCGCGCAAAGCCGATTTTGGATCGCCCGCCGGTTTAAACTCGTGGCCAATAAAACCGGCATAGCCGGTGGCCCGAATCGCCGCACTCACTGCCCCATAGTTCAATTCTTGCAATAAGCCGATTTCCTGACGTCCCGGCACACCCGCCGTATGGAAATGCCCGATCCAATCACTATTGCTTCGAATCGTCCGGATCACGTCTCCTTCCATAATTTGCATGTGATAGATGTCGTAAAGCAAACGAAGCCTGGGACTCGCCACTTTTTCGCATACTCTCAATCCCCAAGCCGTATGATCCGCTTGATAACCCAGATGATCCACTTTGCTATTCAGAAGCTCCAGCAGAAGATTCACTTTTTTTGCCTCCGCATATTCAATCACGCGGAAAAATCCCTGCGCTACTACCGGAATCGCTTCCAGATCATTCAACCCTTCGTAGCGGTTACCGCTAAAGCAAATAATTGAACGGATCCCTTCGGAAGCAGCTATATCGATCGACTCTTTTATTTCCCTTTCCGCTTGAACATGAAGATCCAGACGGTTTAAAGGCGCCGAATGTCCTACCATACTCAGAAAAGTTAACCGATGTTTAGCGGCTAAACGGACAATCGTTTGGAAATTTTTCTCTCGTCCCCAGATCTCAATTCCAGAAAATCCAATATTCGCCAGAGTTTCAATCAACTCATCTATACTCGAAAATGAATTCGCCAGCATCGGAAGCGCGGCGGATTGTAAAACGTCCATAAACAAAAAATGAAAGTTGCAGCGAATCTAAGTGAAAATACGGGTTAAATCTCTTTTCTTCAAAAGTGGACTTATAATCCGATCCATATTGTCGTGCAAAATTTGACGAAATTCGGTTGTCTCCAGCGGAACCGACATCAGCCTGGCCAGTTCCCAATCATGGCCATGAACCATTGCATCCGTCCCAAAAATGATTTTATGAGCGCCTACTTCTCGAACAGTCTGCTCCCAGGGTTTTCGAGAAAAAAAGCTGCCGCACCATTCAATAAATGCATTCGGATGTTTTTGAGCCATAGCTTCCGCTTCGACGCGTCCGGAATCGCTTCCCCCACAATGGGCCATTAATAAACGCGCGTTCGGATAACGAACCGCAATATCATCGAGCATTCCCGGCATGGAATAAGGTCCTTCCCAGGTGTGAATAAGAACCGGCAACTCAAACCGGTCCGCAATTTGCCACATGGGTTCAAACCTCTTATCGGTTACTTTTATCCGCCAATAATCGCACAAAAGTTTGAATCCAATAAAAGTTTTGGAGCGAGACACTTTTTCAAAATGAGGAGCCAGCTCCGCGGCAAACCGCGGATTATAGACAAAATAGGCGAGAAATCGGGAATCATTCATCTCTAAGAATTTTTTTTCGATAAGTGCGTTTCCACGAAGCGGATCTCCCATAATCGCTTCCATTCCTGAAACAATAAAATAGCGCAGATTTTGCTGCTCCATCGCATCGCTCTTTTCTTTCATCTGAGTATCGAGATCTTGAGAACGAATCGGCCAGAGAGCGCATGGCCCGAAGTGAGCATGCGCATCGATCATGGGGAACGAAGTTTTTCCCTCTCGCAGATAGAATGACCAATCGCCGTCAGATACCGAGGAGCTTACGCCGGGGTTGAAGGAAGGAAGATCGAGAATTTTTTCGATATTGGCAAAAAGGACATCTTCTTTTTCCTCGCGGGAAATAGCGGCGCTTAAAACGGCGCCGAGAGAGGCGCCTCCTAAAGCACGGTATCCCAATCCGAAAAGTATCCGCTTGGATCCATACCGTTCTACAAAAAGTTCGATGCCTTGGGCTGTATGAATCAAGGTTGTATCGGTCAAAATGTTTTCCGCTTCGGACATCGCCGCGTGCACAATGCTTTGGGATGACCACGAATGGTCCGTCAGAACGAAGGCGATATTTTTATGCTGTTTCGCGGCTTGCACCAATTCGGCAATCGAAGGAAGTTCCTCCACCCGGATAAAAACGACTGTCTTTCGATCCGAAACAGCCCGGCATAAAAATTTGAGGCCCAATTGAAAGTAATCCTCCCGCTTGCTGCAGGTTAATTTAAAGATCGCGGCGGGATTTCGCGAGATAACACCCGCCAATTTTTCGGAAGATTCTTTCGCAAAAAGTTCGCTGGAATGAATCGTGAATGCCGGAAAGATTAAGCCTACTCCAGCTTTTGACCGGCAATAGGTTTCAATCTCTTCGTTGCTCGAATAGGTGCAAATCGTCTCGGCAGCTTGCGAACCAATAAAACCGCGATGAATTCCCAATCGCTTCCGATCGCGCACGACATCCTGCGGCGAGGCGAACTCGAATTGATTCCAGGCCGGCCGGTCAAAAACCATATTGCAGTCAACGGCCTTCGTCACCAGGTTCAATCGATCCGATGATAAGAGGGATGACTTTTTGATCACCATAAACTACCAGTTTTTTGCTACTTTGCGAATAGCTAAACAGACTTGCTCTACATATTCATCGCTCATGATTTGCGTAATGGGCAGGACCACCGCGCGCCCCAGCCATGAAACGGTGGCGGGACACATCTCCTTGGTATAATTAATCTCGGAAGGGCGTTCGGCGATCGTCCAGGGAAACCCATTCCGATGAGGCGTCCGCTTTTCCATGACGTAATCCCAGTGATAAAAAATATGGCGATCCGGAAATTGCTTGGAAAACATTGTGCCGCAACGAACTCCTTCGGCCTGGAGAGCTCCTGACAAGGCGTTCGCCTTCTCGGGATCTTCCATGAAAAATGCGAGTGAGATTCCGCAATCGCCCATGCGATCTTGAACCGCCTCCATCCTTGCTCCGGGAATCGTTTCAGATGCCGCCCAGAATTTGGCTTTGATCTCCCGAGTCCGTTTCAGAATGCGATCCCGTTTCTTCAACTGCTCAAAAGCAACGGCGCCGTGCAATTCAGATTGCCGGAAATTTTCACCCAAGAAACAGATTTTTCGCCAATTTTTCGCAGCTTCGCTATCACCCACCTGTGACTCCATCCAAAAAGCGTAAGCCGAATCGTGATAAATCGCGGCCCGGTCAAAAACGGCTTTATTGTTTGTGACCACAGCTCCCCCTTCGCCTGCAGTTACGATTTTATAATGCTGAAGGCTAAAGGCAGCCGCATCACCGAGAGTTCCTAAAGCTTTGCCTTGAAACGATCCGCCGTTTGCTTGAGCGCAATCTTCGAGAACAGAAAGCTGATGACGTTGAGCGATCTCCATTATTCTCTTCATATCACAGGGCACACCTCGCATATGAACCGGAATAATGGCCCTTGTCTTTGGAGTGATCTTTTTCTCTAAATCATTTGGATCTATGGTTAACGAATGATCTATTTCCGCTACAACGGGAATTGCGCCCAAAGTCAAAACAGCAGCCGCTGTCGCAATATAGGTATAGGCAGGAATGATGACCTCGTCTCCTTGACTCACGCCGATTCCAACCAATCCGGCAATGAGAGCCGAGGTGCCGCTATTAACCGCCAAGACATATTTCGCCCCGGTTTTTTCCGCCATCAGATCCTCGAATTGAGCTACCGGCGACTTGGAGCGCTCTTTCATAAAACGGAATAGAGATTTGCTTCGCAAGACAGCGGTGACTGCTTGTATTTCTTCTTCACCAATCTCATTGGGACCATGGAGATTATTTTCTGGAGGAGCAGCTGTTATCGCACGAGGACCACCGTAAATAGCTAATTTTGTTTCTTTCAAATCTAAGATAGCGACGTTGTTCATGGATATATCTTATTCGAAAGCAATTTGGTTTGCCTCACGTTTCTTGCCATAATCCATCGTTTCTTGCGGCTGCTCATATAGTTTTCACAGCATTGACAACGTCCCCTTTACTTGTTATCCCATAACGTACTATGAAAACAATGATTCTCTCTGTATTGTTCGCCACCACCTTTATTTTTACTGGCTCCGCCAATGCTATGGTGCAGAGCAGTAAAGCAAATTTAACTGGGACAAAGAGTGTCCAGCATAGACATCATTGCTGTGTTAAAAAAAGCTGCGCGATGAAAAAGAAGCATGCTTGCTGCCACAAAAGCTAAAAGCATTTAGCTTATTCGTTCTGTAGCGGCGGTCTCCGACCGTCGCATTTTTCTGTTTATTCCGCGCGGAGGCCGAACCTCCGCGTGAACCCTGGTTGAGGTGTCGTTTGACCTCACAGCTCGGGGAAAGCCTCTCCATCCTGCCCAGAACAGCAGGGGCCGTCGCGCTGGCTTGGAAATCTGCGCTATGTACCGTTCTGCCTAGGAAGACTCACATAGAATGTGGCTCCCTGACCTGGTTTGCCTTCAGCCCAGGCATGTCCGCCATGACGTGTGACAATCCTTTGCACAATCGCCAACCCGAGTCCGGTCCCCTCAAATAATTCAGCGGAATGTAGCCGCTGGAAAACGCCAAAAAGCCGGCTCGCATAATCGGGATCGAACCCGACTCCATTATCGCGCACATAATAAATCGTTTCTTCTCCCTTGACCTCACTGCAAATTTGAATTTTGGGCTGCGCCGCCGCTTTGCTAAATTTGCAGGCGTTGGAAATGAGATTGAAAAAAACTTGGCGGATCAAATTGGAGTCTCCTCGGGCCGCCTCCAATAGATCGACTCGAATATCCGCGTTTTCAACCACCCCCAATCCTTTCAATTCAGCAACCACCGATCGAACGAGCTCATTTAAATCTAAAGCCCTCATCGAAAGTTCGCTTCTCCCTACTCGTGCAAACGCTAGCAAATCATGAATCAATTGATCCATTTTTTGCGCACTGGCGTAAATGCGATTGACCAAATCTTGCCCTTCTTCATCAAGATCTTCGGCATAGTCCTCTATGAGCATTCTAGAAAATCCGCTAACCGCTCGCAACGGAGCACGCAAATCGTGGGAAACCGAAAAGCTAAAGGCTTCCAATTCCGAATTAGTCTGCTGCAACTCGACCGTTCGCGCCTGCACTCTCCGCTCCAGCTCGTTATTCACTTCTTGCACATGCGAGCTGCTCTCTTTCAGCAATGCCATGGCAACCTGAAGCTCTTGTTTTCGAGAGGTTAGATCTTTGGTCAAGGCCACCAAATCTTGGCTCTGACTGGCCAGCTCGGTTCTCAAAAGCTCGCCCGCTTTTTTAATCCGGATATGATTCCCTACCCGCACATTCAATTCCTCCACCGAAAACGGTTTTTGAAGATAATCCTGGGCGCCCTCGCGAAGAAGCTTCACCCGCACCTCTTCGTCCACTTTTGCCGTTAATAAAAGGACCGGAGTAAAATCCAGTTCGCGACACGATCGCACGCTGTGAAGCAATTGTTCACCGCTCATCTGAGGCATCATAACATCGCTCAAGATAAGATCCGGCTTTAATTCCAAAGCTTTATTGAATCCTTCGTTCCCATTAAAAGCCGAAATAGTCCGGTACTTGCCGGAAAGACTGTCGGCCACAAAGCGATTCATTTCCGGATTATCTTCCACAATCAAAATAACGCCTTCTTTATTTTCGGATTCGGCCGGGGCGGATGACGCCTGGGCCGGCGCCGGAATTCGCAATTCCTCTGCCGCTTGCAAGCTGACATTCAAAGTCGATTCTCCAATAGGTTCCACCGCGACTTTCCGTTCTTCCAGTGCCTGGAGAGGCAGTACGACCCGGAAGGCGGCTCCTCCCTCTGGACGATTTTCCATTTCAACCCGGCCTCGATGCAATTCAGTGAAGCTTTTAACAATCGCCAATCCCAACCCGGTTCCACCTTTTTTTCTGGTCGCTCCTCCATCCACTTGCCGGAAACGCTCAAAAATAGCCCGCTGCATTTCTTGCGGAACTCCCGGTCCATTGTCATGAACCGTCAGAAACGCCTCCTTTCCTTCTACCCGAAGAAGACACTCTACTTTTCCGTTGTCGGGCGCGAATTTAAACGCGTTTGAGAAAAGATTAACCAGAATGCGTTCGACTTTCTCGGGGTCCACTTCCGCCGGCACCTTCTTCGGAGCTTCCACTTTAAAATCAATTTTCCGGTCGTGAGCCACTCCCTCAAAATACGAGGCGCTCATCCGCACCAATTGAGCTAAATCGATCGATCGATAATTCACCTCCATCGCGCCAGCATCCAATTTCGAGGTATCTAAAAGATCATTGATGTGCCGCAAAAGAAGACGAGCATTGCGTTGAATCAATAAAACATCCGACTGATATTCCGGAGACAAGGAAGCCGTTTGACTAATCATTCTTTCCACCGGTCCTAGGATTAAAGTCAATGGCGTCCGCAATTCATGGCTTACGTTTGCAAAAAATTGAGTTTTGATTTGATCTAGCTCCGTTTGGCGGCGGTAAAGATCCGCCAGCTCCGCATTGGCCTGTTCCAAACGCTTCTTCCGTTCATTCGAAATTTTGGCCGCGCGAATCATTTCCAATGCTTTCGGCACTAAGGGCGGAAGAAGAAAGGCCGTCACTACAGAGGCCGCTGCCGTAACGAGTTTAACTCCTCCAGCCAGCCAATAATGAGGATGCCAGAGCGTCCAAACCTCCATAAAATGAGTGAAGCCGCACGCAATGATAAACAATCCAAAAGCCAATAGCATCGAATGGAAAGGAATGTCCTTGCTCGCCTTCCAAACGAGATAGCCGAGAGTCATCGAGATCACAACGTAGGCCGACCCAATTAAACTATCCGAGGTCAAATGCAGCCAAATCATCCTCTTATCCAAGAGATAACAATGCGAATGAGGCATGAAATCGCCGGTTGAAAAAAGAACGCTCCAAAAAGGTGTTTCAAAAAGAAGTAACAGCCCCGCGGCGGCCAAAATACCCATCCCAAACCAGACCATCCTCCCCTTAGAAAAATAACTCATAATGCTCCTAACTTTTTGAAGGATAACGAAGGTCTTTTCTCTTGAAAGCATTTTGCTTATCAGGAAATTCCCTGGCTCATGCCCGGGGTTTTCCCGGTGCAGAAAATGTGTGCGCTCGACAATCCATCAGGCGCGCATCTAATTTCAGCTTTAAAATGAGCGCCCCACTTTCAGAAACAAATCTGCAAAAAATCCGGGCTCTGCTGGCCAGCAAAAATAAAATCGGCGCGATTCAATTCTACCGGACCTGCACAGGCGCGGAGCTCGCAGAATCAAAGGATGCCATTGAAAAAATCGAGGGAAATACTCAGGCTGTCGATCTTCCGGCCGACAAACTGAACGAAATAAATCAATGTTTGTTGAGCGGAAATAAAATCGCCGCCATTAAGATTTATCGAAGCGCTTGTCACACTGAATTAAAAGACTCCAAAGAGGCAGTCGATCGACTGGAAAGAGAATTGCGGATGGCTTATCCAGAAAAATTTTCCGAAAAATCCGGATGCGTAAGCGTCTTAATCGCGATGGTTTTTTTAGCCGACCTCGCCTTTTATTGGATCGCGTGAAAAAATGGCGCCAATTCGAAACGCTGCATGCTCGACTTTTTGAGAGTCGGCGAGCATAATCCCTTCCTTATGTCTTCGATGTCAAAGACCCCTCGTCCACCGAGGCTTATTAATATTACAGAAGGTTCTCGAAGAGAGGTAATCCCGCTTGGCAAAGTGATGTTGCTCATTGGCCGCGGCGGCGCAAATCTGAACTTCGAAGATAGCTCGATTTCAGCCAATCACGCCTCAATCGTTATTATCAATGGCAAATTTCATTTGCGAGACAACGGCTCTACCAACGGCTCATTCGTTAATGGCAAAAGGGTCACTCAGCAGGAAATTAAACACCAAGATATTATCCGCTTCGGGCCTCATCAATTCTTGGTGGAATTATCGGCCGGCAGCTCTGTCGAAGAGGCGCCTCATGATTCCGTCCCTCTCGTCACCATTCCGGCCTCTCATAAAAACGATAATTACAAAGTCAAATATGCCATCGAACCGCCGGTAGATTCACCGGATGGCCTGACCATTGTGACTTCCGGTCATGTAAAACGATCCAGCTCAAAGTTAACCGCTCTCCGCTGCCCTTCATGCGCCGCGACGGTTAAACAAGGGTTCTCATTCTGTCCGATTTGCGGTGCGAAATTGACTCCAGATCCGGCCAGTACTTGACGCTACCGCCGCCTCCTATTCCCAAGTGCCTCCGACTCAAATAAATCCAACTCTTAAAATTCATTCAGTTAATTACATACTATAGCTTGCTTAACAAGGTTCGTTCGGCTAATGCTAGGAGACGCGTCGCGGCTGATTTAAGCGATTGGCACACGCTGCCGAAGACCTTATGGCATATTCGTTACTGAGCTCCGAACAAAAAGAAATCTATCTTTTACAAGAACTCGACAAGATTGCGGGTGATGTCAAAGACATTGGAGAAGTCATCGTCGTTCTCCAAGAAGTTCTGAAATTATTTCCAACCTCGATCGAATTACGCAGTCTGTTGCGAACGATCGAAATTGAACGCTTTGAAGAAAGTTCGAAGCTGGGATATCGCCTTTCGACTCTGAAGGTCCAAGTTTTATTAATTAAAGGAAGCCAGGCCCTGCCCAACGAACCCGATAAGGCCTTGGCGCTTGCGGAAGAAATTTTAGCTCTCAATCCTTATCACGAAAAAGCAAATGAACTGCTGGCGAAAGCCGCTCTCTCCCTGAATTTTCTAAAGGTCGCCGAATTCGCCTACGAAACAATTGCGCAATCAAAGCCCGATGATGTCAACGGCCTGCATCGCCTCGCGGAAATTTATGTTAAAAGCCAAGATTTCTGCGAAGCCATCAGCGTCTATCAGCAAATTTTAAATCTCACTCCCCACGATTTTGACGCACGAGAAGGAATGGCCCATGCGAAGCGCTGCTTAACCTTCGAAAAAGACGTCAATGCCAACCTACAAGCAAACCCTCTCACCCCGCTTAGCGAAGATTGGGGACGCAATTTGCCGAAAAATCAAAAAGTAAAAACTCAAAAAATTGGCGACCCTAATTATCATCGCAAAACTCCCGACGTCGAAGCTCTCACCGCTCAATTGCAATTTTGGGATCAAAAAATCGAAGCGTTGCGCGAAGAATTTGAGCAAAATCCGGATGTCGAAACAGAACTAAATGAAACCATTCTGCATCGAGCTGGCATCTATCTGACTGGAGTTGAACAGCAAGCCAGCTTGTATCCCGATGACTCCGAACTTCAGTTTGAATTCGGCGAAGCTTTAGCCGCGGTCGGCCGCTATCCGGAAGCGCTCAAAGCCTTGGAAAGCGCTCTCCACGATCAAAGTCTGAAGTGGCTTTGCTTCAGTAGGATGGCTCAGTATATCGTGAAACGGATGCTGCAAGAAAAGCTGCATACCACTGTTTCACTGCTCGAATAATCGTTCTCACCCGGCAAGGCAAACAATTCCCACACCATCTTAAGGGGTGTGAACATTTTTCCCATTCGAAAGGGATTTCTCCTATACTAGGATAAGGGGGGCTCTCCTCTAACCCGTTAAGCAATAAGCTATTGATTAAAGTGTTAAAACTAACTCCACTGATTTTTCTGCTTTTGTCGCCTTGGCAGATGCAATGCTTATTATAAAAGATCTATCTTATTGGAGCCGTATGTCGAACCAGGACCTAATCTCGTATCTGCTTATTCAATCGCAATCGCAACAAAGTGGAAAAATTTCATTAATGAGCGCTACTGGAGCTGGTTCAATCTATTTGAACCAAGGCTCGGTCATTCATGCGGAAACAATCGGAGCGAAGGGGCCCTACGCCCTTTTTTCGATGTTGCTCGCGGCCCATGACCGGATCTCTTGGCAGGCGGAAGAAACTCCTTCCGTGTTGACCATGAATGAAAGCGTCCATTCAATTTTATTTCAACTGGCGCAACTCGAAGACAATGGTCAAACCAGCGACGAAGAATTATCCAAACTATTTTTGAACACAGCCAATCGAACGCAGGAAATTACTCTAAAAGATCTCTCGAAATGCTGTATCGTCTTAAACTCAGCCGATCCGGAACTCCAAAATTTGGAAATTAAACTTCACCGCGGCACTTATCTTTTTGGACAAGCTCCCGATTGTAATGTCGTCGTATCCCATCCCACTGTCTCGCGTCGTCACTGCCAAATTACCGTCGAAGAAAATTGTATTCGGCTCAAAGACTTGGCCAGCACCAATGGCACGTATGTAAATCAAAAAGGAATATCGGAGGAAATTTTGAGCGCTGGAGATGAAGTCGCCTTTGGCGGGGCTATTTTCACTCTCAGTATCCGGCTGGCCCGCAATCTAGAATCGGAGGATGACCGAAATGCCCGCATGGAGACTCAACAAAAAGTCGGCACTCAAAAACAAAGTCAGGCGATGCACAAAATCACCGGCCCAATTCGTTTCGAAGATCTCGCCCCAACCGTCCAAGCCGCGCCGGAAAATAAATCTCTGTTTTTAAAAGTTCTCCGCGGCAAATCCGGACGATAACCACTTTTGCCTGAACCCTACAAAAAGGCGGCTCGTAAGCCGCCTTTTTGTTTTGTTTTATGTGATCTTATCGGCTTCCAGAAGAACCACTGCTGCTCGATGATCCTCCACTGCCTGATGATCCCGTACTGCCGGACGATGATCCGGAGCTTCCGAGTCCACTGCTCGAACTTCCCCCCATGCTTCCACTCGTGCCGCTAGAAGAGCCTGAAGAGCCAGTGGTCCCGCTTGAGCTAGATTGCACCTGCTGTAATTGAGACAAAGCCCGATCCAAAAGACCGATGGCTGAACTACTGCTGCCGCTCGACAGAGCCGATCTTGCTTGTTGAATGGTAGAAATAGCACTCTGAAGGTTTTGCTGATTCATGTTCGATCCGCTCGAGTTCTGGCCAGAACTCGACAAACCCGATCCGGTGCTTCCCGAAGAACTGCTTCCCAACGAACCGGAAGATCCTGTGCCTGACGATCCCGTTGTTCCTGAACTCGAGCTGCTCCCTTCCGAAGAACTCGACCGATTATCTAATCCATATGAGAGCTGAACCGGCAACGCCACTAGACAAGCGATGGCTAAAAGCTTTCCGAACTGTTTTAGTTGTTTTTTCATAATTCTAAAATCTAACGCATCGCGTCAGATTCTCGATCCGCAGAGTCCCCTTTTTGATTCCTGGGAGAACACTTATTTACAGATCAGCCGAATCCGCGCCGCCTTCTTTTCTCCCCGCAGTAAGCTCAGGATTTCCATGGAATCCAATTCCTGAATTTCCCCTTATTGAAAGAAAACGCGATTTATCTATAAACAAAAGAATTCATGAATTGGATTTTTCGAATGCTGATTGCGCTTATCCTAATAGGCACCGTTCAGGCTCAAGATTGGGCCAAGGCCCGGTTGGAAAATAGTCCTCGTCATCTGGAATGGATAAAAATTAAGCAAGGGAATCGCGAGGTGAGCTGTTTCGTCGCTTATCCAGCCGTAAAAGAAAAAGCAACGGCAGTGCTCGTCATTCATGAAATTTTCGGCTTGTCCGATTGGATTCGAAGTGTAACCGATCAATTAGCGGAAGCCGGTTACATCGCAATCGCCCCAGACCTTTTATCAGGCTTAGGCACCGGAGGAGGCGGAACTAGTGAGCTCGGAGGAGATGACGCAGTCCGAAAAGCAATTTCTTCCCTTCCCCAAAATCAAATCACCGCTGATCTAAACGCAGTAGCCCAATACGCAACTAACCTGCCCGCCTGCAATGGTAAGATTGCCGTAGCCGGATTTTGCTGGGGCGGCGGCCAAGCCTTTCGTTTCGCAACCAAACATCGCGATCTCAAAGCGGCTTTCGTATTTTATGGACCAGCAGTCGAAAACCCGCAGGAAATCGGACTGATCTCGTGCCCAATCTACGGCTTTTACGGAGAAAACGATGCCCGGATAAATGCTTCTATTCCAACCGTCACCGAGCAGATGAAAAAAGCGAAAAAAACGTATGAACCCATTCTCTATCCTGGAGCCGGCCATGGTTTTATGCGGCTCGGAGAAGCGCCCGACAGCGATCCCGCTAATAAAAAAGCCCGTGAAGATGGGTGGCAACGGCTCAAAAAACTTCTCGAAACATTGTAAGCGTTAAAACGGTCCTAATGCGATCCCAAAGGCCCGGCGTATAAACCATGCCAGGCCGCACCCGAGGATGAGCGCAGAACCGATCCGGACGATCCAGACGTACCACGCCTTTTTTCCAAAATACCAAAGAATCGGAAAAAATAAGGAAACAATCATCAATTGCCCGAGCTCGACTCCGACGTTGAACGCTAAAAGGGAGGTCACTAGTCCTTGGCGTGGCAAGCCCAATTCTTTCAGCACCGTGGCAAAACCGAAGCCGTGAATGAGTCCAAAAGCGAAAGTAAGCCTCCACCGTTTGCCACTCTCTTTAACAAAAAAGTTTTCAATGGCCACATAGACAATCGTGAGCGCGATGGCTGACTCAGTGAAACGGGAAGGCACGTTCACCGAATTCAAAGTCACAATAATTAAGCTAATACTGTGCGCGATGGTAAAAGCGGTGATGATTTTGATTAAATTTAGAAATCGTCCGCTCACCAAAAGCAAAGCAAACAAGAAAAGAATATGATCGTATCCTGTCAAAATATGCTCGATGCCCAGATGCACAAACTGAAGAATCAGATGGACCCAGGGCATATCTTCCCCGGTGGTGAAGCGGGCACTATTCGCTTCTGCTATGAGAACTGCTTGCTTTGTTTCATTCGGAAAATCCGCTTTCAATAAATTTTTATGCCAAGGACTTAAGTGCGAGAAGAAATCCTCCTTGATCGATAAGCTCGTCGGCACTTTGTCCAAATCGCAAACAAAGACGAAATTAAATTGAAACCGCTGGGTATCTTCGATCGGCGTCATCGGAGTTTTTTTCAGATCGTCCAAGACGTAAGCATCTTTCGTGATAAGATCGGCATTCTTCGTCAAAACTAAGACGGGTGAAAGAGTGAGCTCTTGACGGCGCCAGTCCGCAATTACTTCGATGTGCGCGCGCAGATACTCCGCAATCTCCGGAATCCCTTTCCGAATTTCTTCCAAACTGAGGATCCGGTCCCGATCCGTATCCAAATGAAACGCTTTATCTAAATCGTAAAAATTAAACGTGAGCACCCACTGCAATTTATCGGAGGTAATGTCCAAAACACTATAGCTTGTATCGAACGTCAGATCGTGCGCACGGCAAGAGGCGAAGAATGATAGGAGAATTGCCGCAACACGAAGAAAATTCCGCCTCATCATGCAAATCGACGCTACAGAAGGCTGCCCCCCGTTCAAGTCCAAGGTCACCCTCTCTTCTCGCCACGAAGCCGTGAGGGAGGGCGAACCTCCGCGTGAGCCGCGATTGAGATGTCGTTTGACTGCACGGCGTGCTTCCGTCGCGGCCTGCCTTTCGCTGTTGGTTGGCACGTTGTGCCAACCGGTTCGCACAACGTGCAAATCTACAGCAGAGGTTCAATACCGCTCCGACCGTCGCATTATTTTGCTGCTATAAGAAGAGAGGCCAGCCAGAGAAAAGCCTTAACTAGACACTATTGGGGTCGAAGGCCGCTACGCCTTAGTTTGCAATCTTCATCAGCCCCGCTATAAGTTGGTCAAAGTTCTCCAACAAAAGGAAAAAAATGTCTTCTGAACTAAAAATTGAAAAATTGGTTTCCGGTAGCGGTCCCGCTCCTAAAACAGGCAATGTCGTTGTGGTCCATTACACCGGCTGGCTGACAAATGGAACGAAATTTGACAGCTCACTCGACAGTGGTGAACCCTTTTCGTTTGTAATCGGACAAGGCGAAGTTATTGAAGGATGGGATCAGGGTGTCGCAATGATGCAAGTTGGAGATAAAGCCCGCCTCACCATCCCTCCCACTCTTGGTTATGGGGCTCAGGGAGCCGGCTCGGATATTCCTCCCAATGCCACCCTGATTTTTGAAGTGGAATTGCTTGAAATTCATCCTTAGCACTCAAGCTGCTCTCCTCAGTAGTCTGCTGCTTTCAACCGTAACTGCGTCCGCCCAGCTTCAGTGGGATTCGCGCGTGCTCGAATTCCATCCCTCGCCCGATCAGACCAACGTCGTCGCGGCATTCCCTTTCAAAAACGCAGGACAAAATCCTATCCGAGTCCTCTCCGTTAATACTTCCTGCGGCTGCACGACCGCCACTCCCGAAAAGGAAACGTATTTGCCAGGAGAAACCGGACAAATCACCGCGACCTTCACCATCGGTCATCGCACCGGCTTTCAACAAAAACAAATTACTGTGACCACCGATGCTCCCACCAACGCGGTCACCCAGCTCACTCTCAATGTCCGAATTCCTGAAATCATTAAAATAACGCCTTCTTTTGCCTTTTGGCGCACTCACGATCCGGTCACCCCGAAGACGATGAGAATTCAGGTGCTCGAGAATAAAGTCATTTCCATCCAAGCCGTCTTTTCAACCAATCCTCGCTTCTCTGCTCAATTGGAAATCGTGCAACCGGGAAAGGAATATTTAGTGACCGTCTCTCCGCATGACACGGAAAAACCGGATCAAACGGTTCTTTTCTTTCAATCGGATTCCACCAACAACGCGCGCCCTTCCATCAAAGGATTTGCGTACATCAAAGATCCTTTAAAAAAATAGCCGCCAAAATGAGCGGTTAGGAAGAAGCCCTGGCTTGAATTCTTTTTTCGAAAAGAAAAAGAAAAACGAGCGCTCCTAAAATCAATAAATCCCGCGAGATCAACCAGGGATAATTGGTATGATTCAGCTGATTTCCGAAACAGCCGCAAGTGATATCAAGGCCGCGGGCCCAGCCGGAACCGAGCGCAAAGAGAAAAACAACCATCAATGCAGCCAGTAAAAAGGAAGCGCCGGTTGAATATTTTTTCGTAACCAAAGACAATCCGCCCACGATTTCAAGCCAAGGAAGATACAAAGCCAAAGCCACACTGAAAAAATGCGGCAGCAAATGAAAACCCTGAATATCTGCAAAGAATTGGTTTGGATCTTTCGCTTTCAGCGCTCCGGCATAAACAAAAATCCCGCCAATGATGATTCGCAGAAATAGATCGATCCAATCCATCATTTCTGTTTTTTCTGCCATGCTTCCCATCCTCCTTTCAGAACCTGAACCGCCGGCAATCCAGCATCCCGCAGCCGCTGGGCGACGCGATAACTTTCCTGGCATCCGACCGAACTGCAATAAACGACCACGATTTGGTCTGGCTTCCACGCCTCAAATACCCTCATCTGTCCGCCTTCCCATTCGGTCTCATTTAAATTAACGGCCTCGGGAATATGATCCGCCTCATAATCTTTGGAGGAACGCGCATCCACCCACAGAATCCGATCGCCTTGTTTCAGAGCTTCCGAAAGAAGAACTTCGCCTTCTTTGACCGATTCGGGATTCCAGCTGGGGCGTTGAGGATGAAAAAAAGCGGCTCCAACCGCCGGTAAAAGAGCCAACAAACAAATCGTCAGCGATTGATGGAAAGCCGTACGCATTAGAGTAAAAACATAGCGGTCAGAAACATCGCTCGAAGCGTACGACAAAATCATTTTCATAGCAATCTTGTCCCTGCTAAGTAATTCCCCCAAAATTAAGGCGGGCATTTTAGGGGGATTCTTCAGGACCGGTCCCTGATTGCTGCAAGGCCTATCTCGTCTTAAAGAGATATTGTATGCCAATGCTCGCTCGAACTCCTCACTCATTAATCGGACGCAAAAAAGTTATCGGATTATTTGTCGATCAAATCGATGCCGAGAATGCTTTAAATGATCTTCGAAACGCAGATTTCTCCTCGGAGCAGATCGGAGTAGCTACACGCGATCGCGACGAAGAAGGATTTCTGTTCGACGAATCGGGCCGGATCACCCGGAAATCCGCTGTTAGCGGCGCTATTGGAGGAGGTCTCTTAGGGGTACTTACCGGCTGGCTGGTCGGGGCGGGCGCCATCGCTATTCCCGGAGTCGGCCCGGTGGTTGCCGGCGGAGTCTTGGCCAGCGCCTTCGGAATCCCCGGAGCAACTGCTTTTGCCGGCGCCGGAATCGGAACCGCCGCGGGAGGTATTGTTGGAATCCATGTCGGCCTTGGGATGACGGACGAAGACAGCAACCGTTTTGAAATCGGATTTAAGAATGGCGGGATTCTAGTTACGGTGAACGATTCGACTCGAGCGCACGACGCCATCGAAATCCTTCAGAATAATGGAGCCGATACTGCAGTGCTTCTGCAATAAATCGCAAACTCGCATTTATCTGGACGATCGTTTGGCGCGCGATATTCTTGTCTCTGGTTGGCTCTCGTTTTGAACGGGCATTTCGTTCCTTCCGGAATCTTACTTTTTAAGCGATGGCTAATGAATTTATAAGCGTGATGAGACGTATTTCAATTTTTAGATTCCGCTTCCGAAAATTGCCCATCTGGTCCAGCCTCCTCCTTCTTTTGTTTTGCCTGGGAACCGGTCTATTTCTTTTTTTTTACGTGGAAGCCGGATCCATCGATCTCACCGTTGTCGGTGAGATGCCTAAAGCCTCGATTCTGTACGATTGTCACGGCAAAATCATTTATCGATATTTCGAAGAAAACCGCATTCCAATTCCGGGCGATCACGCGCCTGAGCTCTTAAAAAAAGCGATCATTGCCAAAGAAGACAAACGCTTTTATGAGCACTCGGGTTTCGACTTCGTTGGGACTTTGCGGGCGGCCGTAGCTAACTTTTCGCATGGGGGAGTCCGCCAAGGAGGCAGCACGATCACTCAACAGCTCGCGCGCAATTCCATTGGACGATTCGAGCGGACTTTTCATCGGAAAATTCTGGAAATTTTTCTAGCTCGAAGGATTGAACAAGCCTTCACCAAGGAAGAAATTCTTTTGCACTATTTAAATCGTATTTATTACGGCCGGGGGCTTTATGGCGCAGAAACCGCCTCGCAAGCTTTCTTCGGCAAAAGAAGTGCGGACTTAAATCTGGGCGAAGCCGCCTTGTTGGCCGGAATTGTTTCCGCACCCAACTCCTCTTCTCCTTGGACCAATTTCGAAGCTGCCCTGCGAGCCCGTGCCCGGACCTTGACCACAATGGAATCAGCAGGATTTATTTCGGAAGCAGAGCGTAAAAACGCAGAAGCTGAACCGCTCACGCTGAAACCGTACGTTTCCTATGACGGCGACTATTATGTTGACGAAATCCATAAAGTTCTCGAAACGATTTTGTCAGAAGACCAAATCTCTTCGGGCGGACTGCAAATTTTCACCACGATCGATTATGGATTGCAAGATACGGCAGAAAAATCGCTTCGGCAGGGATTGGAAACTATAGAGAAAGAGAATACCCGTAGCAGATCGAAGACCAGCCGTTCTTCTTCCGCTGAGCCGCTGGAAGGTGCTGTCTATATTCAAGACCGGCCTACCGGAGCGATCCGGGCTTTAGTGGGCGGGCGTGATTATAAACTAAGCAAGTTTAACCGGGCGACTCAAGCCCGTCGCCAGGCCGGATCCACATTAAAACCGTTATTATATGCGTGCGCTTTTGAGGAGCTGGGCTATTCCCCAGTTACCTGGATTGAAAATACGCCGTTCGATCTAACAAAGCTCAGCGGATCGGAAGAAAATCCTTCCGGAAATGAAAGTTGGATTCGCATCAACGATGCCTTAGTTCATTCGGATAATTATGCCGCTGTCCGGGTCGGTAAAAGCGTCGGTCCAGAACTTTTTCTTTATTATGCACAACAGTGCGGAATCCATTCGGGCATTCCGCCCTACCCTAGCTCATATCTAGGCGCATGTGAGGTCACCCTCGCAGATTTGACAGAAGTGTATGCAACCCTCGCCAATCAAGGAGTTCACCAAAAGCCATTCCTGGTCGTGTCGGTTCGTGATCAACAGGGAACCGAGCTCTACCATCATACCCCAGAATCAACGCCCGTTTTTTCCCCTCCAGTGGCCTTTCAAGTCTCCCGGATGCTGGAAAATGTAATTGATTTTGGAACAGCCCGCGCAATTCGATCTCAGTACAATTTCAGCCGGCCCGCTGCGGGAAAAACGGGAACAACCGATGATTACCGCGATGCTTGGTTCGTCGGTTACACCTCTTCGTTGGTAGGTGGAGTCTGGGTGGGATATGATCAACCTGAAATGATTATGGCGGGCGGTTATGGAAGCCGGGTAGCGCTTCCAATTTGGACTACTATTTTTGACGCCGCGCAGCATTACTATCCAATGGAAGAATTCGAACAACCGGCCGGTTTACATCCTCTCACGATCGAAGGGGATTGGACAAAAGGCGAGTCGCCTCAGTTGGTTTTTCTTCGCGATGGCCAGCAGGAAGAAAATCTTCGAAAGCGGGGAGATACCCGCTCGACCGCGCTTCGAGGAACTTCGAAAAGCTTTTGGGATACCCTTTTTGGCCGGCGTTAGAATTTAGCTTTCCCCTATCAGCAAGATCCCGCTGCTCTAAATGGGTTTTTTACTGACTAAGAAAGGGCTGCCCCCCGATTGTGACACAATCGGGTCTTAGTATTATCTTATTAAAGACAACCAAAATCAAAAATGGAGATTTACTTATGTTAGCTACTATTTTTATCGGTTTATTGGTCGGCATTGTAGCGAAATTATTGATGCCGGGGCGAGATCCCGGAGGAATTATCGTGACCACTCTGCTTGGTATCGCAGGAGCGATTCTGGCCCGTTTCATTGGGCAAAGCATGGGCTGGTACGCGGCGGATCAAACAGCCGGATTTATCGGCTCGGTGATTGGCGCAATGCTTTTGCTTTTGCTGTATCGAGCAATTGCAGGACGCCGGACCATTTAATTCCTTATCGGACAATCGATTTGTTCGAACTTCTTTAAAAACTCATGCCAAAATACGCCGTTAGCAAATTAATCAAGGCTCCTCGGTCTTATGGAGATCTCTCTCTAAACCCCGATCAACAAGGAGAACGACATTTGAGAAATCTTTCCCTGCGAGATAAAGCGGGCTTTTGCCTCTATTTGCGGGAACTCCCCGAGCAGTCTCCCTTGACTCCCGGTGAAGAAAGCAAATTACTCAATCAAATTCATAATCACAAAAACGAGAATTCCGCTCGCAAGCAAATTCTGCGTTCTTATCTTCCTCTTATTATAGAAATCGCGAACGATTATCGAGATGAGGAGGAGCCTGTTCTGGATCTAGTTGCTCGCGGAGTCCTCGGATTAAGCAAAGCCCTCACCGATTTTCATCCTCGAGAAGAGGAGACTATTCAAACGCATGCCGAAGGCTGGATCCGCGATGCGATTGTGAGCGCTTAAATTTTATCGCTGCCGCTATTCAAACGGCAGCGATATCTTTTCTTTTAAACCGCTTAATTCTGGATCAATTCGACGTCGTCGAACCAACCCGTTCCGTTGGTGAAATCCCAGTACAAATCGACTCTTCCCGCTTGAGGGGAATTCGTCACCGACGTAAAGGTCGTGCTCAATTGAGTCCACGTAACCGATCCTGTCTGGGCGGCAGTGCCGGGAGAACCCGTCGTTAACGAGGTATAGGCATAGCGGATCTTCAGACCACCTCCGCCTGTTCCGCCCGATACGTTCGATGTTTTCACCCACCCTCGCAAGGTATAGCTCGTTCCGGGAAGAAGGTTAATCGCTTGCTGCGAATAACGGGCGACAGCCGGCGATACTCTTAATGAATAAGTGCCGCCATGTTTGAAGTCGGATGCTTTCGTTCCTTCCGGACGATCCCACCAATTATCGGGATAGCCAATCGGGTTCAACGCATCGGTTTCCATGTCGCCATTGAGCAACAAGTTAGTTGACGGACTATTGACTGTAATATTAACCGTCGAGGAAGTCGTGATCGCTCCTCCATTATCGGTCGCTTTCGCAGTCAGAGCATATGACCCAGCTGCCACTCCATTCCAGGCGAAGCTGTAAGGACTGGTCAAATCTTCTCCCAGTTTCGTTGCTCCTTGGAAAAACTCGACTTTGCTGATCGTGCCATCCGAATCAGCCGCCGTCGCGTTGATCGTAATATTCGCCGGAGCCGTAAAGGTTGCTCCGTTTGATGGACTCGTGATGCTTACCGTCGGCGCGGCGTTTGAGCCGGTTAAGACGCAAGAGACATCATCAAACCATGCTGTTTCACCCGCCGCCAGAGTGGCCATAAGATCCAGCCGTCCAGCCAAGTAACTCGAAGGAACCGTGAACGGCACAGAAACCTGGACCCATGTCGGCGAGTTATTCGTTTGATATCCGCTCACAAAAGACGCGGAAGATCCAGAGGTACAACTGTAGCGAATTTGAGCGCCGCGGCCCGTTCCGGTGACATTTTGAGTCCGGACCCACGCTTTAATAACGTAACTCGAGTTCGGCACCAAAACAGGCGCGTCGAGAGGATAGACATAAACATTCGTGACTCCCGCATTAAAGCGGAGCGACGCTTGTCCAGTCCGCGCAACCGATGAATCTCGGGTCGCATACGTTCGATCCATCCAATAATCGGGGAAGCCAATCGGGGCAACCGAATCGAGTTCAAACGACGGATTGGTTAATAGGTTGGTGACGGCAGGTGATAACAAGAACACCCGGCCGGTGCCGTTATAGGCTCCCGAGCCCAAAATTTCGCCATTGTCAGTAATATCGTTGGCCGAGAAAAATTCCCAACCCGATCCAACCGGCAAAAGGTTTTTGAGATCAGTTAGAACGTTGTTCTTCCAGAGCCATGCGTTCCCCCCCGAGGTTCCTACGACCTCACCGTTATTATTGATTGCGTAAGCCGGACTATAAGCGCCACCGCCCTGAACCGGATACAGCTGGCCTAAACTTTGCATGGTTCCGCTCGTCCACAGGAACGGATCAAAGTTGTTCTGAGGAGTCTGCGAATAACCGACGACTTGTCCGAGGTCATTAATCCCATACGCAACCGCTTCGCTACCGCCCAAAGTTCCCAGATCGGTCATCGTATTATTTTTCCAAAGGAACGCGTGGACAATTCCACCGCCCGTGTCGGCCTGGCCGACAACGTCACCGTTATTATTAATTCCAAAAGAACGGCTGCTCGATCCCCCGAGCGTGCCGAGATCCTGCATACCCACGCCATTTTTCCATAAGAAAGCATGGAGGATTCCCATAGAAGTATCCGACCATCCGACGACGTCGCCCTTGTTGTTAATAGCTGTCGCCCAGCTTCGTGGCCCACCTAATGTTCCGAGATCTGTCATCACATTATTTGTCCACAAAAAGGCATGACTTACTCCGCTTGCAATTGAAGCGCCGCCGACGACTACGCCGTAGTCATTGATGTCTTCCGCTTCACTCTCCGGACCGCCAAGTGTTCCTAAGAAAACCAGGCCACCTGAAGCAGTCCATACAAACGCATGGGAATAATCCTGCCGGAAATCATAACTATATCCAACGATGCTACCGGCATTATTGATTCCGGTTCCCCAACTCTGGTCGTAGTTCGCACCAAGAATACCTGGATCAAAAATCAAATACCCATCGCCACCCGTTAATTGAATCGAGCCAGCTGCTCCTGCTTCACCATCAACGGCAATATAATAAGTGGTATTTAAAACAGCATTGAACGTCACGCGGCTAGTATTGCCACCGTAAGGGTCATTTGAGTTTCCAGCTATCGTGCTCAAGGCCGACACGGAAGATCCGGTATAAACACCCAACACCGTATCAAAATTGCTGCCCTTCGTGGTCAAGGTCATCGTAGCCGTCGCCGGAGCAACCCACTTGAACCAGACCGATTTTCCGCCTGGGCTCCCGCCATGATTAGGCTCGCCCGTTTCCTTCGTTGCATCGAAGTTCGCGCCTGTGATCGTGAACCGGGAACCAGTGACCGTCACAGGATTGGAGAACGAATCGTTCAACGCCGGCGCATTTAAAACGACCGTGCCTGAAGCTCCGTTGAGACCATCCACCGCGATTTGATAAGTCGTTCCAGAAACTGCGCTGAACGTCACGCGGCTGGTGGTTCCACCAGAAGGATCATTATCGTTGGAGGCCACTGCCGTTAGCCCCGAAACACTCGATCCGGTATAAACTCCCAGAATCGTGTCGAAAGTGCTTCCTTTCGTACTGATATTTATAGTTCTGGAAAAAGGCGCTGTCCAAGACCACCAAACTGATTTGCCGCCAACATTGCCGGCATGGTTGGGCTCGCCAGTCTCTTTCGTAGCAGCCAGGGTCAAAGCGCCGCCAATCGTATTCGCGCCCGTCAAAGGAGTGCGATTAGCAAAATCGTCGTTCGCTGGACGTGGAACAAACGCGAGATCTAAAACAATACTTCCAGAAGCGCCGTTAAAACCATCCACCGCTAATTGGTAAGTAGTACCCGCAATGGCGGTAAAAGTAAGGCGGCTGGTCGTAATCACGCCAGGCGTTTCATCATCATTGCTCGCAATTGTCGTTAAACCGGAGACAACGGTCCCAGTATAAACCCCAAGCAATGTATTAAAGCTGCTTCCCGCTGTCGTCACGGTCGCGATGCCGGAAGAAGGCGCCGTCCATGACCACCAAACCGATTTACCTCCGACATTGCCGGCATGATTAGGCTCACCTGCTTCTTTGGTTCCGTCGGTATTGATACCGCTCATACGGAAAGAAGGAGAGGCAACGACAGTCCGGCTGGCGAAAGCGTCGTTCAAGGGCTTGGCCGAAGTACTCGTCAAAGCCTTATTTAAGTTGATCCGTCCTCCGGTCCGGCATTTGCCGGAGAGGCCGCTCATCGCATCGGTTGAGCTATAAACGCGATTCAGAATCTGCAAATAACTCTCCGTGGGAAAATGAGCTGATACCAAAGCGAATGTACCCGAGACAACGGCGGTCGCCATCGAGGTTCCGTCTAAGCTGGTATAGGCATTATCCGCCGAATTCCAGCACGAGAAAATCTCCGAACCCGGAGCTCCGAGATCAACCGAATAAAGACCTGTATTCGAAAAGCCGGATAACGTGTTATCCCGTGCGGTCGAAGCAACCGAAACGATATTATCGAGCTCATAACTAGCCGGATAAGCCGGAAACAAATCGTTATCGTTGTTCTGATTTCCAGCCGCCGCCACAAATATAATACCGGCGCTCCGGGCATTATTAATCGCATCATAGAGAGCCTGCGAATAATTATACCCCGTCCAACTGTTGTTCATGATTTTGGCCCCTTTCTGCCGGGCAAAATCGATGCACTTGATTGCATCCGAATCAAATCCGGTTCCGCCCGAATTCAAAAACTTACAGGCCATGATTTGCACCCGCCAGGCGACGCCCGTCACACCCTTTCCGTTATTTCCAGCCGCTCCCAAGGTCCCAGATACGTGAGTGCCGTGTCCGTTATCGTCATAAGGATCGCCTGAGTTAGAAATGGCATTGATGCCGTAACGGTCATCAATATAGCCGTCGCCGTCATCATCAATTCCGTTAAAATCGTCACCCAAATTTTTCCACATGTTTGTGGCCAAATCCTCGTGAGTATATCGAATGCCGGTATCGATCACCGCGACGATAATATTCGAGGCAGCGGATTGGAGGCCCCAACCTTCGGGTGCATCAATATCAGAATCCGCCACACCGCCATTTTGGCCGGTGTTGTTCAGGCCCCAGAGCGAACCGTCAGTATAATTCGGATCGTTTGGAACTAGGGCAGCTTCCAAAGCGTAATCAGGTTCGGCGTATTCAACCAAGCCACTCTGTCGATATTCTTCCACGGCTTCTTTTACTTTTTTGCCCTTGGCGAGTTCCACAATCTGCAAATCGCCTATTTCTGGAAAGTTTTTTAAAAGTTTTCCTCCTTGGCGGGAATGGAAATTCGCCAGCTCAGCGGCCGAATGACCTTTCTTTAACTTCACAAGGATTCGATCTTCCCGATATAAAAGTTCATCTTTCGGAGAAGTTTTTGCTCCGAACAAGTCGCTGTTCCCCCAGCTGATTGCTATCGCGGCAATCAAGAGGCAAAGCCCCGCACCCCGGTTTACGTTTACGATTTTCTTAAAAAAGCATTTCCCTGCCGCCTGCATCCAGTCGGCGTCCATTGTTAATGCTTTGATTCCTTTATTCATTTCTTTCCTTTTCTTTGTTAAACGACTTATTTTATTTTCTTCTTACCCTGCAAAATCTTCCTGCATTCATTGTTTAGAACTCGACGAACTTAATAGCGCCCAGCTCTAGCAATCCCTATTCCAAAAATTTATGATTATCAAAATAATCCTAAATTTCGACGGAAACGTTCATTTATAGCAACTATGTCCGCCCATAATTTAATCAGGAGGAACACAATTAGTGTCTCCGATCAAGCCGCTGGTAATAGCGAGATCTAATCAAAAATCAATAGACTATTTTAGAAAATAATAAATTTTACCCAACTCTCACCGGAAGTCATAGGAGCGACAATTCTTTGCGCTCCTGTTTCATTTATGAGAATTTTCTGTTCCGAAAGAAATAACAACTCAAAAAGAAGCTGCGTGAGGAGCATTTAACAAACTTTCCTGCTCCATAAGTCTTTTGAAATAAACCAGATCCTCTTCAATCTGCTGCGCCAGACCGCTCCCAAAAAGCCGCACCATTAGCTGGCCTAACTTTCCGGCAGGAGGACGATATTCGATCGCAATCTTGATCTCTGTTTCTTCCTCGGTAATAGCCTGAAACCGAACGCTTCCCGCATGGTCCACGTCCGATCCCTCTAATGAACGCCATGCAATTAACTCGCCCGGATGCTCGTTTATGATCACAGCGTCCCATTCAAGAGTTCCGACTCCAGGCCCTTCCGCAATCCAATGAGACAACTTCTCAGTCATTTCGGTTACAGAAGCCAAATGACGCATAAACAATGGCAAATTCCCCAATCGCCTCCAAAAACGATACAAATCCCCCACTGGCTGATTCACCACAATCGTTTTCACTACCTTAACGCCCTGATTATCTCGAACTGCATGGCCGGACCGTTTCGGACCTCGATCCTGATCCGGCTGAATCATGGTCGGTCGCCTTTGTTTTCTCTTTAAATAGGTCATAAGTAAAAATCGGTTTTAGAATCCTTTATTTAACCACGACGCCCCCCCCGATTCCATCAGGGCCAATCTCTTCTTCTACCCTGGGAATTTCCCCGAGAGCAAAATATAAAGCAGTCTCAGACGCGCTTAAGGGACCTTTCCGAGAGGGCACACCCTTCTAAATGGTGGCGAAGACTTTCCTTTTTCCGTTATCCCGGTTAAATCATCACGATGAAACCTGTCTGGCTATATTTTCTTGATATCGCCTTAGCCACTATTGGACTGCGTCTCATCATCGGCTGGATTTTCATCTATAGGCGCTTGCTCCGCCTGCTTCTAACCTTGCTCGGACTGGTCTTACTTCTTTGGACGATTCATTCCCTAGACCTCATTTTCTCGCCACTGGTTATTCTTTTAATCGCCATCCCGACCCTGCTCATCGTTTTTTTTAGCTTCCTGCCGGAATTTAAAAAAATTTATGAGTCCGCCAGCCTAGGACTTCCTTTCCGGGTGGACCGCGGCCGGACACTCCAAGTCATCCCAAGCCTCACGCAAACCTTGCTCGAAATGAGCCAGAGAAGAATGGGCGCCCTACTCGTCTTCCAAAAAAATGACGCCGTGAACGAGCTCGTCTCGGGAGGAGAAGAGCTCGATGCCCAGCTCAATAAATCTCTTCTTCTCTCGATATTTAACGTTACCTCTCCCCGCCACGACGGAGCCGTTCTTCTGCAGCAAGACCGGATCGTCCGCATGGGCGTCGTTCTTCCCTTGCCCTCCAGTGAGAATGCTAAATGTGATTGGGGAACACGGCATTTGGCCGCCATCGGCCTGACCGAAAAGTGCGATGCAGAAGTATTGGTCGTTTCGGAACAACGAGGAACCATTTCACACGCGCGGCGAGGCCTTCTCTGCGAGCTCCCTCAGGAAGAACGCCAACTCGAAGAACATTTGGAACAGGTCTTGGGAGTGCCCCAAAACACCCCCCGAGTGAAACAAATCGACGGCATTTCTTTGCTCTTTTGGTTCGGAGCTTTCGTGATCGCCTGCGCCGGCTCCCTTAGCACCCTGCCCCAGTTCAAGAAGATCCTTCCCAAAAATCAAATCCTTAGCTCTCGTGAAGCTGAAGTTCAATTCATCAACCTTCCCGATGGCCTGTTCGTACACGATCTGAATACGACCAAATGCCAAGTCTGGTTTTCGCGTTCCGATGAAAATTATCTGGTCGGAGAACCTAAATATACGGTGACCGTCGATCTGAAACAATATGGCCCTGGATCAATAAGCGTTAATTTGATGAAGGAAATGCTAAATACCGAAAATAAAGGTTGGCGATTGGAACGGTTCGAACCGGAACAATTGGTTTTCGTTCTGGCACAAACACGTCAAATGAAAGCTCCCATTGAGCCTACCTTAAAAGATTTACCAGCCAACCTGCGCATCAAGTCGATGGTGATCTCTCCCACTGAATGCGAAATCCGCGTCCAAGATCCCGATTATAAGAAAAATCGCAAGCTACGGACCCTGCCGATCGATTTGGCGAAGTTGAGCAAAATCGGATCTTATTCGTTTACGACCCGCCTCGACGTCCCAGAGTCGATTCAACCCCTGCGCGGTGAAGAATTCGCGCCGGTTCAGGTGCAAATAGAAGTCGTCGAAAAAAGCGCTCGGCCCCTTTCCTCTATATCAGACTAGCTTTGCATTTGTTAACCAACAGCACCGGTCCGCGGATTTTTCGCCAAAGCGCTGCTTGCAATCAGCGCTCCGGAAGCCGATGCTAGAGCTTCCTTATGAGCGAAGAACTTGATCTTAAAGAGCTGCAGCTTCTGCCCGACTGGGCGAAACAACCTCTGGATGCAAATCCATACGCTCATTTCCAAGGTCATGAAGAAGAACGTCCTAATCGGAGAAAAGATCAACGCTCCTTTCAAAGACGAGATGATCGCCGCGAAAGGAAGCCTGGATTTGGAGATCCCTCCGCCCGCTCAAAACCCGGCGGCAAACGTCCATTTCGCCGCGATTCCCATTCGAAAGCAGCTCCGCCTGCCCCCCCAGCCGCCATCCCTTTGCCGGAAATCGACCTCACATTTGTTCCGGAAGAACACGGACTGGAATCTTTGGCCCGTCAAATTAAAGTGAGCTTGAGGACGTACGCGGTCTTTGATATCGCCCGGCTCATTCTTCGAAAACCAGAACGGCATCACATCCGCTTTTCAGATAAAAAAAAGCCCCCCAGCTCTCTTTTCGTTTGTACGATCGACGATACGATCTGGCTTTCCGAAGATGAAGCGATCAAACACGCTCTGAATCGTCACTTAGATAAATACTATAAGATCGAACAGGTCGAAGCGGAGCTGCCCAAAGGGAATTACTCTTTCGTGGCGGTTTGTGGAATGACCGGAAAAAATTTAGGGCCGCCAAACTATCATGATTATCAAAAAAAATTGCGAAGCCTCTATACGGAGCGTTTTTCCCATATCCCATTCGACACTTATAAAGGTAAAATAAAAATTGTCCGGGACGAAGCGGCTCTGAAGGCGTGGTTGGAAGAATATAAGTGGAAGACCGAATACCACGTCCTAAACGCAACCGAGCCCAAAAAACTAGGGTCTCGGGAGGAAATGGAAGCTCATTTTCGCCAAGCCCATGCCAGCCAAGTAGTAAAAAGCGTTAGCTCTCATCTCTTGGCAAATCCGGCCAACCGGGTCTTCTTGCCTCCGCCTCTCCAAATGCTGGTCCGCCGCGCGTGGGATGAACAAATGCGCTTCCCGATGAAAGTCGTTCATGAATTAAACGCGCCTCTGGCCCGGGCTGGACTCCACTTTTTTAAAGGTCCAAAGGGCATCACTTACGTGTCGGCAGCGCGCCCAAGATTGCTGGATCCCAGCACCACTCCCGTTTCGGAAGGAATTCAAAAAATTCTGAGTTGGCTTCGGACTCATCCAGGAAAGCATCGCGCTCAATTATTGGAAGCACTCGTTCCCGTCCAACGGCCTCTCCCTGCTTCCCAAAAAACACCGGAAGCGCCGAACCCTCTTGCACTCACGGAATCTGAAGCCCATCCCGCTTCCGAAACTCCAGACTCTCAAAACGCCAAAACCCCATCTCTTCTTCCACCGGAAGCCACCCCAATCCTCCGAGATCTCCATTGGCTCCTCCAACAAGGCCACGTCTTGGAATTTGCCGACGCTCGTCTCGAATTGCCCCAATAATTTGCTCCGAGATCTCCGCGCCCTCCGTGAGCTCCGTGTGAAAATATCAAATCCGATCCCACGTCTGGCGCAGAACATCCCGGCTGTGCACTAAATAGGTTCTATCCGGAGAAAAAACCTCGAGCGTGATCGTCGCATCGTAACCGGATTTCTTGAGCGTCCTCAACTCTTCCTTAAACCGGACCGTGCCCGTTCCGAGAGGTAAATGCAAATCAGCGCCGCCCCCTTTATTATCATGAAGATGCACATGGCGAATCCGCGATCCATAACGTTTCACAATTTCCCCCGTTGTGTTTTTTTCCACTAATAAATTCGCATGCCCAATATCTAAATGAAGCCCAAGTTCGGGGAGCGGCTCCAGAAGAGCCGCTAATTGCTTAGCGGAATTGAAATCGCCCGGCAGATTTTCTATCATCAGGCCAACTCCTCTTTTTTTCGCAAAGGGCAGCAGTTCCTGCAGCGTGTGAATGTTTTGATCGATTACAAATTGCCGCGAATGCAACGGAGCGAGACGGTCGGGATGAAGGTTTACCCATCGAACGCCGATGGCTGCAAATACGTCAATGCATCGCTTCATTTCAGTCAAAGCGCCTTGCCGGATTTCTTCTATCGGTGAAATAAGCGGCAAATAGTATGCCGTATGACCTACCACGCTAAGACCGGAATTTTTAAGTTCCTTTTTAATCTTTAAGGGGTCCACCAGCCAAGACGCGGCCCGGGGAGGTTCCAAGGTCAGGTCTACAAACTCTAGGCCAAGTTTTGAGATCATCCGGATCTCTTCAATAACCTCGTGCTCCGGACTATTCATCGCGCCAATCTTCATAACCTGCTCACCGACGAAAGCTCGTCTTCTTTAAAAGATCCAAACCACGGACGCGAATCCAATAGTTTTTCTTGTGAGGAAAAATTGTTTGCCGAAAGGCCCTTGGGAGAGGCGATTCGCTCGCGAACAGACAAAGGAAACTTCTCCACCCGTTCAGGACAAAGCCAACAAAAAACAGTAAGGGCTCCCGTCAGGAGCATTGCATCCCCTTCCACCCGGCTCCATAACCGGTCCCAATCCAATGTTTCTCCCTGAAAATAAAGCAGATTCATCAAATCCGGCCAATCGCAGCGCTCCCGCTGAAGGACGTAGAGTTTCGCCCAGACCAATTCCTCGGGTGGGATCGCCGGAAACGATTCTCCCTTAATTGGCATCCAGACTGACTGCTCAAACCATTCTTCGTCCACTTGAGCGCGTTGATTCGCAAAACTCCAAATGACGTCGACCAAATAAGAGTTGCGGGTGGTCCTAAAGATCCATTTCCGGTCGTAAGGACATTGTTCGTAGTAATCTTCAAAACCCTGATCCAGCAACATCCCGATCAAGTCCTCCCGCTTCGAGGGCAACACGTAAAGATCAAGATCCTTCGTGCTCCGCCAACGCCCAGTATATCCCGCCAGCGCAAACGCTCCGCCGATCAGATAGCGGATTTTCTGAGCCTGAGCACAATGCAAAACTTCTTGATACAACTTCCACTCTTCCTCCCGGATCACGTCTTCCCCCGGCCCAATGGAGACGATCGGGGAACGTTTAGCTCGATCACAGGGGGATTTGCCGGAACAGGCGCCATTTTTCCCCACCCCGGAAATAAAAGGCTTCATTCTAAAAAAAGTAATGTCCTTTCGGCAATAAACCGCCCCGTATTTTGTTACCTAAAATCCCTGACCCGGAAGGAACGGATTCCGTATTTCGACACCCTCCCTCGATTGGAATCCACCTTTGCAGATCCTCCGGCCTAGCAGCCAGATTCTCTTCGTCAGAGATTCTCTTATCCAAAATTAGGAATCTCCCCTCCTAGAAAATCATTACGAATCTGTCAGGTTTTTATAGAAGAAAGAAGGACTCCCAAAATATGATAATATCCAAAATAACCCAAGGAGAAGGAACCGATCGGTCTCAAGGCGTCGGGAACGTTTCTCCCTCAATGGTCACCCGCAGGGCGCAAGAACTAGCCATCATGGACGGCCGTAAACCAGAAGAATTCACTGACGCTGATTGGGAGCAAGCCAGGCAAGAATTAATGTCCCGTGATGGATTTTTCAACGAAGAGCCGGAAGAAGAATTCTTAGCGGCCGTTACGCCCACCGGCGAAGTTCCCAGTTCGTCGGGACATCACACCCCTAAACGAGGAATCGAAAATGAAGATGAGTTCGCAGAGGAACTCGTTAAGGAAGGCATCGAAGAAGCCGTCCACGACGAAATGATCGAGGGAGGATGGAAAACGTTGGAAGACGAAGATCTCGTGGGCGAAGATACGATGTCAAATTGGGAATCGATCGATGATGACTTTGAAGAAAACTCGGAAGCTTAACTTTCCGTAGGATGACTTGGCTGGGTATCGCCAGGCCGGCTTTTCTTCCACTGAGTGCGCGGATGAAAAATCTTCTTTTTCTTAGTTTGAATGACCGGGCTAACTGGAGCCGCCTCCGGCACTGGAATCGGGTCTGAAACGCTCTTCTCTTCTTTGTTCGGATTTATCGACGGCGTTTCAATTTCCCTCCGGGGAACATGTCGAGGAAGAACGGTCTGATCAATCGCATCAATCACCTCATCCGCCATTTCTTCCGTAATCTGGATGCTATGCTTCGACAAACACAAAACAACGGCTTGTCGCTCTTGTTGCCGCAGCTCTCCATATAATTGGGCCAAACTCGGCACAGGATGATTATCCACCGATCGCGGCTGCGAAACGGCTTTTTTTGGTGAAACCGGGTCTACATTCGGTGATTGCGGGCGTTCCCTATGTTGCGAAGGTTGACCCTGCCTGCGAGAACCGCGCCGGCTTCGGCTTTGACCCTCCCTTTGGCGTGGGGGCCGTTTGTCGCGGGCTCCTTCGTCCTGAGGAGATGCACCAGAGTGCGGTTGCTTGTTCATAATGACTCGTAAATTTTCAGCCTAAAATTTGATTGTTCCGGCATAGCTCTCCGAGGATCTTGATTCCGTTTAACAATTGTTCCTCAGATGCTCTGGCGCAATTCAATCGAAGATAGTTTGTAACCGGCGGTTTGGCAAAGAAAGCTTTGCCGTCGGAAAAAACAATCTTCTCTTGAAGAGCCAATTCACGCACACGCGTCATCGAAACGGACTGAGGAACGCGCACCCAAATCATGTATCCCCCGCCTGGTTCAGATGCAACCGTTCCCTCCGGAAAATGCTCTCGAATAGCGCCTAGTCCAAGCGTCCTTCGATAAGCGTTCGATTTTCGCACCTCGCTCAAATGCTGATCCAAAGCCTCTGTCTTGAGCAATTCCCGTAAAATAGCTTCGGAAATAACGGCGCTATGCAGATCCTGCTGGCTCTTGCGGATCGCAAATGATTCAACCAACGTTCCCGGCAAACAGTAACCAACTCTCAATCCTGGCGAAACCGTTTTCGAAAAGCTCGAAACGACGGAGACAATCGATCCATCGTCAAATGACCGGCACGCAGCCGGAATTGCGCCATCGACGAGCTCCGCATAAATATCGTCTTCGATCAAACGCACTCGATATTTCTGGCATAACTTTACCAGCCGCTTGCGATTTTCGATCGGAATGGTCGCTCCGGAGGGATTCGACAATGAAGAACAAACCACTAAGCATTTAGGTTTCGATTTTGACTGGAAGGATTGCTCTGCTTCTTGGAGATCCAAGCCGTTCATATCTGCAACCCGAATAGGAACTACCTGGGCGCCTGACTGCGATATCAACTCCAACAAACCATAATAGGCTGGAGCCTCGCAAGCCACGATATCCCCCGGCTGCACCGAGATCGCAAGCATAATTTGCAAAGCCTGAGTACAGCCCGTCGTGATAATAATTTCATCGGCATTAGTGAAGACTCCGCGGGCGGCAAGCCTCTTGGCTAACAGCTCACGAAGTTCCCGATCTCCATGAGGATGATGATACGAAAACAAATTTTTTCCGTCGTTTAGACAAGCCCGATCAAGAGCTTTCTTCAAAGCCGGAACCGGAAGCTGATCGATCGAAGGCACACCCGCCGCCAGATTAATCAAGCCAGGTTGATCCGCCTGCCGCATAAAATCGACCAACCGGGCAGGAGCCTCAAACGAAAAGGGGGTTAAATCCACGATGCCACTTCTAGCACATCCAAAACAAATAACAAAGCAGCGATGACGGGCGAGGCTCCAATGGTGTTTAGCTAAAGGCTTTCCTCTTACTAAGCTCTCCTCCTTGTAGCGGCGAGCAGAGACCTGACAATCAACCAGGCGACCTGCCCGGTCGCCCAATTCCGAAGGGAGGGCGAACCTCCGGGTGAGCCGCGCTCGACGGGGCGTTTCACTGCACGGCTCGGCAGGAGAAGCTGTCTCAGTACAAGTGAAGTAAAGGATTTGAAAGGATGAAGGAGAATGGGTAAAGGGGACAGATGCGACGCGGAATACGAGCCAATTATCAGCAAAAGTATTTATTACCACCGAGTATCGAAGAATGGATAGGAGCCGAGCATCCTGCGCGGTTTATACGAGAGTTTGTGGATGGATTAGATTTGGCAGCGATGGGCTTTGGCAAGGCAAGGAGTTTGGAAGGAGGACGATACTATACCGATGAGCTTTTAATCAAGGTGTGGGTCTATGGCTATTTTCGCAAAATTCGGAGCAGTCGTCGTTTAGAGGAAGGATGTAGTCAAGACATCGGGATGATCTGGCTCTGTGGGGACCAGCGACCTGATCACAATACCCTTTGGCGTTTTTGGCAGGACAATCGCAAGGCCCTTCGGCAAGTCTATACCAAGACAGTGCAAGTGGCCTTGAAGCTCAAGTTGGTTGGTTTAGTATTGCAGGCGGTGGATGGGACCAAGATTCAAGCGGTTTGCAGTGGGAGGAAGGTCTACGATGAGAAGTCACTGCGAAGGCTTTTAGAGGCAGTTGAGAAAGAGGTAGGGAAGGTAGAAAAAGAGATTGAAGAAGGGCAAAAGGATTTGGTGGGAGCGGTATTACCCCAAGAACTAAGCAGTCAGGAGGAGCTTCGGGAAAAAATCAAAGGAGCTTTAGAACAGATAGAACAAGAAGGCCGAGGCCATTGTCACCCGCAAGAGCTTGAAGCACGAAGGATGGAAAGCGATGGGCGCAATCGATTTTCTTATAACGCGCAAGTGGTCGTCGACTCGAAAGCACAGGTGATTGTAGCCGCGCACGTTGTCAGCGATGAAACCGATCATCGTCAACTTGTTCCGATGATCCAAAAAGCCAAGGAACAAACCGGAGCCACCCCACCAACGCTAGCCGACGGAGGCTATGCTAGCAGTGAGCAATTTGCTGCTGCCACTGAGAACCAGTTAGAAGTGATGACTCCGTTACCTTCTTCTTGGCAGAATACAGAAGACAAACCTTATCACTCGAGTCGTTTTCGACATCAGGCCGAGCGCGATGTGGTGATCTGTCCAGAGAATCGAGAAATTCCTTTTCAACGGGTTCGAATAAAAAATGGAAGCCAAGTTCGAGTTTATCGTAGCGCAGCAATCTGTAAGGACTGTCCGGTTCGATCTTTATGCACCAAAGATCGTCATGGTCGCACAATTGATATTGGTCCCAACCATCAAGCTTTAATCGATCATCGCAACAAAATGACCGATCCTCAAAAGATTGATCAGCTTAAAAAACGAGGAGGAATGGTGGAACCAGTCTTTGCTCAAATTAAAGAAAATGGCCGATTTCGCCGTTGGACTGTTCGCGGACTGTCCAACGTTAAAACTCAGTGGTCCTTACTTTGCGCCGCTTGGAATCTGCAGGTCATCTTCAGACTCTGGAGATCCCAAATCAACAAAATCAACCTCCGCTTACCAAAAATCCCTTCTTTCCTGCTCCATTTTTTCTTCCGTATCAACAATTGGGGAAAAATTTCTAGCACTTCTCTCTCCTTGGTATTTGAGTTCTGAGACGGCCTCAGGAGCCTCGCCCTCCTATTAGAGCTAGGTCCCCTACAAACCGCTAACCCCGCTCCCCTCACCCTTATTTTCGCGAGGCTTAAGAGTTTTCTCAATCAGTCTTTTAAAATTCTCTGCCAAGATATCCACATGTTTCGTCAGCATCGTTAAATGCTCTCCAGGCACATAAACCAAGCGGACCTCGTTCGCCACTTTTCCCCAACCCATCATCGGATCTTTAGAAAAAGGTGCCGGTGAATGAATCAATCGAAAAAGTGTCACCCGCCCCGGATACATCTTCGGAAAAAATCGTCCCACCGCCCGGCAATAGGCCGTCGCAATATCAGAATGATTCGGTTTTTGTGTTTCATGTGCCAAACGCAGCGCAATTGCTTCTTCCCGTTTCATCCGACTCCAGCTCAACCATTGCCGGCAAAATTTCTGAAAAAATACTTTCGCCTTTGCTTGAACCCGGAGAATAGCGTCTGCTTTCTGCAACCGCCACCAGCGATCAATGCGCACCAGCGTATTGCGAATTTCTAGAAATGTTTCGATCCTCGTGTTTCGAGAAAGGCCAAAACAAAACCCAAGACAATGGATCGTCCGGTATAAAACCGTAAAGTTAATGGCAAAAGCATCCAACAATACCAAAAGATCCACTTTTTTGCCTTGGGCAACCAGATGACGCGCCACTTCAAAAGCAACCAAACCACCGTTGCAAAAGCCTCCCAAAAGATAGGGGCCGTCAAACTCCACCTCTTGCAGCATACCCAAATAGCTGATCGCCATTGCTTCGATCGTTTCCGGAACGGGCGCGCCATCCACTCCATGAGGTTCTAATATATAAAACGGTTGGTCCGGTCCCAGCCCTCTCGCCAGCTTTTTGCTGTAAAATCCGCCTCCTTCGTAATCCCCATGAAAAAAGAAAAATGGCGGACGCCGTGAATCTCCTTTTTGAATCAAGACCAAACGCGACGAGGAAGATCTTTTTTCCCGTTCCAGTAATGCTTTCGCTAAATCTTCTATCGTCGCCGCCGCGAAAAGGCTCGATAGCGGGAGCTTGTGACCGCATAATTCTTCTACTCGTCCCATCATTTTGACCGCTAAAAGAGAATGTCCTCCCAAATCAAAAAAATTATCACGGACTCCAATCGGCTTCGTCGCAAGGAGTTCTTCCCAAAGCTCGATTAACTCCGCTTCCAATGGACTGCTGGGCCCTTGATAACGAGCCGAGACTCCGGAAACAGACGGGCTGATCGCCGGCAGCGCTGCTTGGTCCAATTTTCCGTTCGCCGTGAGCGGAAGTTCTTTTAAAGCAATAATCGCCGATGGAAGCATATACTCCGGAAGCTTCTTTTTTAAATAAGTTAAAAGCTCTCGATCTCGAATCGAAGAATCTGCCGCCGGCACAAAATAAGCCGCGATCCGCTTGTCCCCGGGTGAATCCTCCCGCACGATTACCGCTGAGCAGGCAACGCCTGGATGTTCATCCAGCGCCGCTTCTATTTCGCGCAGCTCAATGCGAAAACCCCGTATTTTTACCTGGCAATCCCGCCGCCCTAAGAACTCTATATTTCCATCGTCCCGATGCCGGGCCAAATCGCCGGTCTTATACAACCGCCCATGGCTCGGGAGAAAATGATCCACAAAAGCTTTCGAGGTGAACTCCGGCAAATTAAGATAGCCGTGGCTAACGCCATCTCCCCCTATATAAAGATCACCCGCTACGCCGATCGGAACTGGTTCCATGAATCGATCTAAAATATAGACTTTCGTATTCGAGATAGGCAGGCCGATTGGCAACGAAACCACGTTATCGCCTACTTCTTTTACTTCAAACCAAGTAGCGAACGTTGTTGTTTCGGTCGGGCCATACATGTTCAAAAGCCGGCCTGGTTTGCTCTGCTCTAAAATACGGCGCGCCGCTTTCGGTTCGGCGGCTTCGCCTCCAAAAAGGACATTTTTAACCCCAGTGAAAACGGACGGCAGCCTGATCGATAACAAATTGAACAAAGCCGTGGTAACAAAAAGCGCACTAACCCGGTACTCTCTAAGAGCTCGTTTAAAGTCTTCCGGCGATAAAATGAGATCCTGAGGCAAAATCACCAATTTTCCGCCGTTCAGGAGTGCTCCCCAAATTTCGAATGTAGCCGCATCGAAGGAACAATTCGATACCTGCGCCACCACATCGTCCGCATCGAGCTTAATATAGTTAGTATTCAACACCAGACGGGAGATCCCCTGATGCGGAATCAATGATCCCTTCGGCCGGCCTGTCGATCCCGAAGTATAAATAATATACGCAATATTTTCTGACCTGATCTGCACCGCTAGGTTATCAGCGGGCTCCGCCGCGATCCCTTCTTTGCCGCCATCCACTGATATAATCGTTTGGATCGCTTCGGAAAAAAGAGCTGCCAATGAATCGCGAGTAATAAGCACCTTAGCCCTGGCATCTTTTATCATATAGACCAGCCGTTCGGCCGGATAGGCTGAGTCCAGAGGCAAATAAGTCCCTCCGGCCTTTAGGATGGCCAGCATTCCAATCACCATTTCGATCGATCGATCAAGACAAAGGGCAACAATGTCTTTGGGTTTTATTCCACATCGAACAAGGTGATGCGCCAATTGATTCGAGCGCAGATTTAACTCCTGATAAGTAAGCTGCTTTTTTTCCAATTCGATCGCAACAGCTTGAGGCGTCTTTAGGGCCTGCATTTCGAACAAACGATGAACCGGCGTTTCTTTCGGATACGGCTTCTCGGTCGTATTCCACTCGTGCAGCAACCGGTTTTTTTCCGTCCAATCCAAGATGGGAATATTTCCCACCGGCTGGTCGGGATTCCGAAGGACTCCTTCCATCAACTGACAAAAATGTTTTAGAAATCGCCGAATGGTAGCAGGCCCGAACAAGTCAGTATTGTATTCGAGCGATATTCGATTTTGTTGTTCTTTGATAAAGAGCGTCAAATCGAACTTTGCTGTGTCGCTCTCGACTTCATCAATTGTTACTTCCAAATCGGGATTTTTCCATTGTGAAGAAAGATCGTCCGCCAAAACAAAGGCTACTTGGAATAACGGTGTATGAGCTGCAACCCGTTGCGGATGTAATTCCTCAACAATCTTTTCGAACGGAACATCCTGATGGGAATAGGCTTCGCACGCCACCTGACCGCAGGATCGTAAGAACTCCGAGAAAGATGGATTATTCTCAAAATTGGCCCTCAGAACGACCGTGTTGATGAAAAATCCGATCAAATTCTCCGTCTCGACACGAGGCCGGACGCCAACCGGTGTTCCAACCAAAATATCAGCCTGACCCGAGTAGCGGTGCAGCAACACCTGAAAAAGAGCGAGATAAACGATAAAGGGTGTGGTTCCGCGTGCGCGCGCAAATTCACGTACTCGCCGCACAATCTCGTCGGAAATCTCATAATGCTCGACCGCTCCGTGCCCCGTCGGAGTTAAAGGACGGGGATAGTCCGACGGCAAATCGAGAAGAGGCGGAGCGTTCGCCAGCTTCTTTTTCCAATAGTTGACTCGCTCTCTAAACAATTCCTCGGTTAATGTTTCCCTTTGCCAAACAGCAAAGTCCGGATATTGAATCGGCAATGGTTCTAAAGGAGCCGATTGGCTTTGAATAAAAGCGCTATAATAGATGCCAAGCTCCCGAATAAAAATTTTCATCGACCAGCCATCGGAAATAATATGATGCATCGTCACCGCTAAGAAATGATCCTCGGCTCCGACTTTAATTAGATTTGTCCGAATCAATTTTTCGTTGCTCAAATCAAAGGGACGCTGCGCTTCATGCCGTATTATTTCTAAAGCGCGCAACTCTCGTTCCTCTTCCGGCAGACGAGTTAAATCTGTTATCGGAAACAAAATGGAGGCCGAGGCGGGAGCAATCACTTGAACCGCCTTACCCCCAACGGAGCGGAAAGAAGCTCTTAAGATATCATGCCGTCGAACGATTTCGGCTATGCTTTCCTTCAACACCTCCGGCTGCAAACTTCCTTTAAAACGGAGCGCAATCGATATATTATAGGTTGCCGTGTTTGGTTGAAGTTGTTCCGTGAACCAAAGCCGCTCTTGAGCAAAAGACAGCGGAACAAGCGCCGCCTGTTCAGCCCGCTTTTCTTCCAGCTTCTTAAACAAAATGCGTTTTTGATCGGCTCCCAGACTCGTCAGAAAATTTGAAGTTGCAGTCATAGATAACTAAGCTTGAATCTCCTTAAGAAGTTCACCGATTTCTTCGTCTGATAGACCGCTCATTTGTTTCATCAAATCCATATCGCTTTCCATCTGTTGGAACTTAGATATTGCCCGAATTGGCCTCGGCCGGTATTCACCCCGGTCAATCGCGACTCCTAACGTCGCAATCGTCGGCATTTCGAATAAAGCGCCTAACGGCACGTCGATTTGGAATCGATCCCGCACCCGCGCCAGAATTTGGGTCGCGATTAGGGAATGACCTCCCAATTCAAAAAAATTATCGAAAATACCAACTTTGTTCCGTCCAAGCAGTTCGCACCAAAGTGATGCCAAAATCTCTTCCGTTTGATTGCGTGGCAATATAACGGGAGCATCCGTTTTTTCCTCTTGAAATGATTCAGGTGATGGCAGCGCTTCGCGATCCAATTTCCCGTTGGAAGTAACCGGTAAACTAGGAAGAAACAATATTGCCGAAGGGACCATGTATTCGGGCAAATTTTCTTTCAAAAAAGATTTTAATTCGGAGGCAGTAACAATGGCGCTTTTATTCAACACAACATACGCCGCCAAAGACTTTTCTCCGGCTCCTTTCCCCCAAGCCTTTACGATCGATACCCCCACGCCCGGATGCCGGCCTAGAGCAGCTTCAATTTCGCCTAGTTCGATTCGAAACCCTCGGATTTTTACCTGATGATCTATCCGGCCCAAAAATTCGATGTTTCCATCCGGAAAATAACGGGCCAAATCACCCGTTTTATAAAGACGTTCGCCTTTGATGAAAGGACTCTGAATAAATTTCTGCGCAGTTAATTCGGGATCGTTGACATATCCGTCGGCGAGACATAGGCCTCCGATATAAAGATCGCCTGCCACGCCAATCGGGCATGGATTGAGATAACCATCCAAAATAAAATACCTCGCGTTCTGAATCGGTTTTCCGTACGGAATACTAACCCAGGCGGGATCTCTTTTCTCACATCGATAATAATTCGACCAAACGGTCGCCTCAGTGGCTCCTCCTAAGCTAATCACCTCCACCTTCGGGAAAGCCGCTTTCAAATGCTCAGGCGTCCAAAGCGGAATCCAATCCCCGCTTAAAAACACCAGGCGTAAAGCAGGAGCATCGCTCTCTTTCGTTAAAAAAGGGAGAATTTGCTGCAAAGCAGCCGGCGCAGAATTCCACAAAGTAATCGGTTCTTTCGCGAGAATCTGCAAAAGACGCTCGGGATTCTTCGTGTCTTCGCTCGTCGCGATTCGAACCACTCCGCCCGCGGCCAGCACGCCGAAAATGTCGTAAACCGAAAGATCAAAGCAAAGAGAGGCCACCGCTAAAACCCGATCGGACTCTCTAATATCAAAGGTTCGATTCATCCATTCGATTAAATTGATGACTGGCTCGTGCCGAACCATCACCCCTTTCGGAGTGCCAGTAGATCCGGAAGTGAAAATCACATAGGCAAGATCTTGAGATGATCCATCGTTTGGCAAATTCGATTTCGGATGACAACTCAGCGTCTCACTTTTCCAAACCTTATAGGAACCCATCGGCTGACCAGATTTCGAATCTGATTGGTCTAGAATCAAAAAGTGTTCCAAAGTCCTTGGCGAGACCTGCCTGATTTGGGTTTCCTGCAATTCGAACCCGATGGCGTGCCGGATCTGAAGCGAGTCAAAAATATACTGAATCCTTTTTTGAGGATAACTAGTTTCCAATGGAACATAATATCCTCCCGCTTTTAGAATTCCGAGAAGAGCGGCCACCATTTCAACGGATCGATCAATTAAAACGCCCACCGGAATCCCCGGCCGGACTCCTACACTTCGCAAATGATAGGCAATCTGATTCGCCTTTGCGTTTATCTCCGAATAAGTCCACGCCTTTCGCCCGCAAATCACCGCTGTGTTTTCACCGCGCTGCCCAACCTGCTGCTCAAATATTTCGTGAATCCGTTTCTCGTGCGAAAACTCTTTTTGAGTTTGATTCCAGTTGAAGACTATTTCTGTATAGTCGCGTCCGCTAAGAAGAGGCATTCGAACGAGCTCAGTATCCGAAGCACGCACGATTCTTTCAAGAAAGGCCGCGAATTGACGCTCCCAATCCTCCATTTCCGATCGTGAAATCCATTCTTCATTAAAGACCCAGAAACAATCCGATTTTTCTGGCAGAATCATCAAGGCAAACTTTAGGAGGGGAGAACGAAGTTCCAAACTTTCCGATTGAGCTGAAAAACCGATCGGCAATAGCGGTTGTTCGCTTTTCCGGCAGCGCTCCCGAAGAAGCGGATAGCGAGTCCAGACATCCATAAAAAAAGTTTTATGACGAGCGACCCGTTTAAACTCTTCCTTTACCCGGTTGACAACATCTTGAAACCGATCCGATGTGTTGAATCGCATTCGAACTGGAACTTCGCCGGAAGCCAGCACCGAATTGCCATTCGATCGGATCATATAGGCTAGATCAAATTCAGAAGGATTACCGAGGCGCCAAAGATACGCTCCTAAAGCCGCGAGAAGCTCATCCTCAAGATTTTCCCCAGAATGCATTCTCTCTTTCCATTCCTTCGGAAGGTCTACCGCAGCATAGGCAATTTTTTCGGACCTGGTTTCGGATCTTTTTTCTTTTCCACAAGGAAGAACTGGAATAACCAAATCGGAGAGCCGCTTGACCCAATAGCGCTCTGAATGCGCGATTTGTTCGACAGAACTCTCGCTTGTTTCCAAGGTTGTTTCCCATTCCGGCATCTCCATTCCAATCGACAATTTATTTCGTTCACACAACGAACGCGGACAAAGGGAAGCACCCGTAACGTTTGTAAGATCGGATAGCGCGATATCCTTCGATATTGTCGCGACTATAATTTCGTCTGAACTCACCTCGACAATTGAACCAGGGGCCTGAACCGATTCGCCCGGCAAGATCCGGCTTTTCTGGACGATGACTAGCTCGTCGCCGAGCCATATTTTAGCGGTCGCAAATGGATTTTCATAGGGTCCAAAATGAAGCGCCCGAATCAGTGAATGAATCTCTGCCGCCGGCATCAACCACGAGATGATTCCGTTATTCTCAGGCCGTTTATCGCGGCCAAAAAATGTTCTTTCGGTTTCTGCCTGTGGCTTTCTTTGTTCAGTCCCTTCTTCCAGTTCGGCGATCAATTCTCGAAAACCTTGTAACGCCGCCTCATAGCAGCGTGCATTCAAGGTAAAAGCCGTATCAGTCGGACTGACGGGAAAACGGCATTGTTTAAGAATATCTCCTCCGTCCACTTTCCCCGACATAATATGCCAGGTAATAGCATGACTCTCTTCTCCGTTGAGCAGCGCCCAAGATGTCGCAAAACTTCCGCCATAACGAGGAAGAGGCGCGTCATGATAATTAACCGCGTAACGCCGCGGAACTCGAAGAATCTCTTCCTCAATAATCTTTTCGTTTACGATGCTAAAAAGGAAATCGATTTTCGCGCTAAGAAGAACCGATTTGTACTCCTTGAGGAGATACCTCCGGATTCCGTTTTCGGCCGCCCACCGGCTGACAGCGGCATCTTCCGTAATAAGTCCCGAAATCTGATGTCCTCTTTCAAGCAGGATTCGTGCTCCTTCCTGCAACAAAGAGCCTGTTCCTATGAGGCAACAGTCAAACCTACTCATATTGGGAAATATCTATAAAAGAGATGCTCATATTTTCATCCGATTGTGATTCTCTTCTAAATGAAACAGATCCTCATTCCCATCAGGGACGTCGCCCTTTTTTTTCATCAGGTTTTTGCTCATGGCTCTCCTAGCACAATCGGAGCTTTGCTGACTTCGCCTTTAAAAACGGGAATCGTTTCGGACTTTGGCTCGTAGCGAAAGCTATGGCCAAAATCGATGATCGGCTTTTCAAACCAGCGGAAACTTATCCACGAAACCGTGATGGTCGCAACCAATGCTCCTAACGTGGTCCAGACCTCGGCTGCATTGGTAATTCGCGGAGCACTCCCTAAAATCAATCCGTGGAACAGTCCGTTGATCACTTGATGAAACATGTATAACCCATAGGAAATCCAGCCCGCTCTCTGCAAAAAAGGATGGCGCAGAATTGATGCCAGCCAGCCATCTTTATGAGCAAGAGCGATCAGAATCATCAGGACATAGAACAAGGCGAGCCAGGTCTGATTGAGTGCACCAAAAAACGTGAACTTGTAGGTTAATAATCCAACTCCCGCCAATAAGGTGAAAAAGATGGTTTGAAGGAATGGTGCATTCGCTTTCAGATGTCGAACGACATTCCCATTACGAATGATATAAGCTGCCAACACTCCAATGAGCAAAGAGTCTCCCCGGCTCACTAAAAGCACTTCGGCTGGAAAACCCCGGCTAAGGACGCGGCAGATTGGAGCCGCAAAGATGCAGCCGATTAAGATATAGAGAATTCTTTCGCGGGAAACAAATCGAATGAGAAGCGGAAGCAATAAATAGAATTGCTCTTCTACGGCCAAGGACCAGGTCACAGCCAGCCAATTCGCGCCCAGGGATTGATGATACGCCATGATAAAATTCTGGGTAAACGTGGCATAAGACCAAACCGGCATCGGGTTGAGATAAAGCCAGCTAAATTCCGGGTGATTTTTAAGGCCTAAAAATACGGCGATACCAAACAAGAAGATTAAGCCAAAGTAGAGTGGAAAAATCCGGCAGATTCTGCGGAGATAAAATGTCCTAAAATAGCTTCCGCTATCAACATTCTCCATCAGAATTCTTCCGATAAGAAATCCGGAAAGAACAAAAAACAAATCGACTCCCGACCAGGTTAATCCAACGGCTCGTTGTAAAATGGCCAGAACGGAACCAGGCTCTCCTTTGGCGATTGCTCCAAAATAATGCCAAATGATTACCAAGATAATAGCAACGCCCCGAAGTCCGTCCAATTCGGGGAAACGGCACGAATTTAGTTTTTGGCTGTTTAGGTTATGGTTCATAGAATTCAAATTCGGCGATGTTTGCGTGTGCTCCGGCCGGCCCAAAATAGCGGAGATAGCGGAAAGACCGGTCCGTGTCTAAAGAAGGAACCGACACCCAATTACCGGGAACCGGCCGGCTCTTGACCAAATAAAGGTTTGACCAAGGACCAGTGGATAAAAGAGCACCTTGAAACTTTCCGCCTACCATTCGATTTTCGTACTTATCGCGGGGAAAATAACGGATCGTTTTGATTCTTTTTTCAGATCCAACATCGATACCGGTAAAACCCGTACTCGCGCTCAGACTATCAAAAAATGTTTCTGTGTTTCCGTCTGTCGCTTGGTCATAGGTGCTCGCAACGTTTGTTTGGGAAGGCGGACTTCCAAAACGGCCGAGAGGGACCAGCCGCTGACCTAAATCCTGCGGATACGGGATAACAAACGAATCCGAAACAATGGAGCGGGCTAGCTTGGGTCCTTGCCAGGCTACCTCTACGTGATCAGCCTGGTGATCTTCTTTCTGCAATACCTCTAAGTAATAGCGAGTCCCCGCAACTAAGGAACGCGAGACGGCATGTTGACTGCTGTATCGAGTCCAATCTCGGATCTCGGTCCATCCATTCACATACGCAATCCGCTTTTTCCCGCCAGGATCCGCGTCGGGACTAAACCAGAGTTCACAGTTGTCATCGCCCGCAATCCAGAAAGTGTAACGGCCGGTAATCGGGGGCGTCAGATAGCCACGGATCCGGCTCCCATAGGAATCACCCCAGTCGGGAGACGCTTCCAAGCCAGTTAATCGATTCATGCCAGAGGGGCTTGTGGCCAGCGGAATTGATGACACGCCCGTTCCCCCAATTCCGTTCCAAAATTCCCGAACAATTCTTCCTAAAAGTGGCGCGGTCCGGTCGATTGCAACTGTCGAAAAAGCGGCGTTCGCCAGAATCCTGTTATCACGAGAACTCACCGCCAGCCCAATTCGGACGTGAGTCGACATGTCCAGAGACACACTTCCAATTTTCGTCCAAATCTCTTGGTCGCCAGATGTCGATATATAACCTGTGAAGGTGCTTCCTTCTCGAACCAGCTTTAGCCAATCGAAGATCCCTGGCGGGACGGCGGTAGACACCGTATTCGCGCCCGGCTTCGTTCTAAACTGAAACGCATTGCCTTTTCCGGAAATCAAAAAAATCGAAACGTTTTTAGATCGTTCCGAAAGCGTTTCACGAATCATAATCCCCGCCTTGGCCAACGTGTTGGTGGGCTGAATTCCTCCGATCCGGGCCACAATCGCACCGTCGCCTCGGAGCGGAATGCTTCGGTAATGAAAATTATCGCTTTGGTTCCAAATGTCGGCTCCGGAACCGGCGATCGTGATTCCGCCTGAAGATTCATTGCTGCTGCCCGCTACGCCAACCGTTCCGATGTCACCGCTTTGCCATGTATCAAATAAGTTCAAATCCAAAAGACTTTGATACCATCCCTGGCCTAGTCTTGCGTATCCGGCAGCGTTCGGATGAACTCCATCGGCTAAATCGGAGATTTCGACCCGGTCGTGTAAATCGGCCAGATAAACCCAATCACCTCTCGAAAATTTGCTTTGTACCATTTCAGGAATCGAGGCGTTAAACTGAAGGATTCGTTGATTCACCTCAGAATCGGCCACCGGAGGAAGGGTGGCTACCAATACAACCGTCTCGGGGACTTGAGCAATGATTTGATCGATCAATGCGCTCAAGCGGGCAGGAGCAGCGCCAACATCCCGGTTTTGGATCATGTCGTTCACCCCAATCATGAGCAGAACAATATCCGGCCGGTAGGTCTGCAATGAATTGTTTACGCCGGCCGCGACATCTTCGATCAATCGTCCTGGATATCCTTCATGATCTTTGTCCCCTAAAGAATCAGGCCCCCCTGAGCGCGTGCCGACAAAATCAACAAGATACCCGCCGGACTGAATGCGAGTCCATAACTCCGTCCTATATCCGCCGGGAACGATGAACCCATCGGTTAATGAATCTCCTAAAGGCATTATCTTAACCGCCTCAAAAACGGCTCCCCATGAAGAGAAAGAAGGAATAAAAAAGAAAACGGCTAAGCACAAAAAGATTTCTTCTTTAAAGAGTTGGGCGGCCATCATATGAGAGAAAAAAAGGTTAAAGGATGACCTTTGAAATATGCTATCCGGCTTCCCTCTGTTTATGTTGCCCGGCGCATCCCTATTACGAGCGCGCCAGAAACCTTTCCTTCAAATAGAGCGATTCCCGGGTAGGTTAGGATCTCGCAAAACACCTTTTCGGTTTTGGCTCTCTATGATAACGATGTTTTCCTACTCAAAAGATGATCCATCTGCATTTTAAACCTAAATTGGTAGAAACGCTAAGGACCTATAATGGCCAGCAATTCCGTCAAGATCTGGGAGCCGGCCTTTTAGTCGGGGCGATGGCGATTCCTTTGGCCATCGGTTTCGGAATCGCCAGCATCCCGTTGGTTCCACCCGCCGGAATCCCCAGCCCAGCAGCGATGGGTCTTTATACTGCGATCATCGCAGGATTTTTGATTTCGGCGCTGGGAGGAAGCCGCGTGCAAATCGGAGGACCCACCGGGGCTTTTATTCCAATTGTAGCCGCTATTGTCCTCAACCAGGGATTGGAGGGTCTTTGGCTTGCCACATTCTTGGCCGGTTTTATTCTTCTCGCCCTAGGTATTTTTAAGGCCGGAACGTTTAGCCGTTTTATACCTCTTCCGGTAGTGATCGGATTTACGTCCGGTATTTCTGTCATCATTGCGCTTCAGCAAATTAAAGATTTATTCGGACTCCGCTTAAGCGAACCGTTATCTGCAGAAACCATCGGAAAAGTCCGGCAGCTTTGGCACTATCTCCCAACCTACGATCCTAAAACGATCGGCGCCTCTATTCTCGCATTTGCGCTCATCCTATTAATTCCAACCAAATGGCAGCCTCGCATGTTGATTCTCCTGATCGGCTCTCTTCTCTTAAATTTTGCCGGCTGGACCACCCAACCCGGTAGAGAAGGTTTAGCCACGATCGGATCTACTTTCGGCCACGCCTTGAATGGCCGTTTCGTCGACGCCATTCCTCATGGGCTTCCGGCCATCGTTCCATGGAAAATATCCTGGCAACTATTTAGAAACGCGATCCCCAATGCCTTCGTCATCGCTTTTCTCGCTGCAATCGAATCGATTCTTTCCGCGCTTGCAACTGATAAAATGATTAAGGATCGCCATGACCCGGATCAAGAATTAATGGCACAGGGAATTGCTAATTGCTTGGTCCCTTGGATCGGGGGCCTGCCCGTGACTGGAGCAATCGCCCGGAGTTCCGCCAACGTTCAAAGCGGAGGAGGTACGCCGGTGGCAGGAATGATTCATTCCCTTTTTCTCTTAGCGGTCCTGATCGTAGCCGCCCCTCTGGTTTCCTACGTGCCTCTCGCCATATTGGCGGTTATTATGGTCCACGTCGCTTATAGAATGTTCGAGTATCACCAATTCGACGCGTTACGGCGAGTGACTCGAGGAGAACTTGCGATCGCCGGTGCGACTTTTGTCCTGACCGTTTTGGTTGATCTAACCTATGGCGTCGCGTTCGGGCTTGGAGTGGCCGCTCTGACCATGATTTTGCGCTTGAAAGAAATTAGCGTCTTGCGGGTCGTCCGTCCCGAAAGCGATCCAGCCATGGGACGAGACAGCTTGCGGGAAAATTCTCTCCCTAAAGAAATCGTCATTTTTCGGATCGAAGGAGTCTTTTTTTACGCCGTCGCCGACGACTTGCCCGAACGGGTTGAGAAGCTGCTCTCGGCGAGGCCAGAGACGCGGGTTTTGATTTTTCGAATCAGTAAAATGCTTTCGATTGATTTTCATGGACTGGTGGTTTTAGACGAAGTGTTGGCTTCGCTGCGCAGCCAAGGGATTCACGTCATTTTTTGCGATGCCCAGCCGCATCCTTCCACCCTCATGCATAAATATAAATTCTTAGACGATCTGGGCCTCGAAAATTTATGCGGCGACATGGAAAGCTCATTAAAAAGGGCTAATGATCTAATTTCCACCGAGGTTTTCAGGCGGCCCGAAGACGCGAAGAAGAATACTTAAGCTTAAGACGGCGGATTATACCGCTGCCGATAAGCGCGCGGAGTCATGTGTTTGATCATTAAAAAGCGGCGGTTGAAGTTGGATAGATTATTGAATCCGACCGCGAAAGCGATTTCGATAATCGCTTGATCTCCCTCAATCAGCCGTTTACACGCTTCCGCGATTCTCAATTCATTTAAATATCGAATAAATGGTTTGCGAGCCATCCTGCGGAAAAACCGGGAGAAGGCCGAAGGACTCATATGCGCCACCGCCGCTACATTTTTTAAATCAAGGCCGGCATCATAGTGCTTTTCCAAATATAAAAGAATCCGTTCAAACCGATTCTGAATATGCAGCTTGAGCTTCGGCGAATATTTTGGACTGGATAGCTGATTAGCTTGCCGCCATTGGCTTAACGAATCCAAAATCGATATCAATTCAAGGACCGCCGGAACACCTTTTAGCGTTAAAAGGCGCTGCATTCTTTGGGCGACCTGCGGAACAATAGCTCCCTGATAATGCAGTCCGCGATTAGCCTCCGCGAATAACTTCCGAATCCTCTCAAATTCAGGCGCTCTCAGCAGCTGATCGGATAAAAGCAGAGGAGAAAACTGGACCACGATCGCCCGATGCTCTTTCAACGATGATCCAGGCTTTCCCTCGGAAGACCAAGTATGAGGCACATTCGATCCAAGAAAAACCAAATCGCCACTCCGATATTCCGAAACATTATCTCCCACCAAGCGCATACCGCGGCTTTGTATGATATAGGTTAATTCACATTCCACGTGATAATGCCAATGAAAACCAAAGGCGGAATCCTTCCGGAGAAAAACCACAAACGAGGTTCCCCGCTTCAACGCTTTGCGTGGTTCTAAAGAGGGTTTCATTAACAGCTACACTAATAAAATCAAGGCGCAAGGTCGATTTTATTACAGTATAATGTCAAAAATATATTAGTTTTGAGACAAAGAGTGGAAGCTTTCCAGCACAGTGGGATCCGAAGCTTGGAATTCACGTGACTTGAAGTCGCGGC
>JADMIO011374024.1_pt1 | contig 78799 bp, 67 predicted proteins | sample 8958161 | NCBI WGS metagenome assembly JADMIO01 (sample SAMN16585339, study PRJNA669376) | soil metagenome | isolation source: Crop rotation soil | place: USA: Cullars Rotation, Alabama | collected 2011 | reverse complement strand
CGACAACTTGTCCACGTGGAATTCTAAGCTTAGGATCCCAATGTGCTGGAAAGAAGGAGTCACTCATGGGGACGAAGAAGCGTGATCGCGACCGCGTCGAGAAGATGGTCAAGTTCGCCCACCTCAGCCCGGACCAGGTCAAGAAGATCGTCAAGAAGGGCACGTACCTGACGATCCCGCAGGACTGGTCGCTGATGATGGAGTCGACTGCGGCCGACAAGGCGTACCTCATCCTCGAGGGCGAGGTCTCCGTGCGTCACGGTCACGACGAGATCGCGCGGCTCGGAGCCGGTGCGATGATCGGCGAGGTGGCCCTCGTCGCCCACAAGCTGCGCACGGCGACGGTCGTCTCGGTGACTCCGCTCGAGGTGCTCCACTTCACCGCAGAGAACCTCGAGGAGCTCGAGGACGAGATCCCCGACTTCCGCAAGGCACTCGAAGGCCTGACTGCCGAGCGGCTCGCAGACAACAACTAGGAAGCACATGGCAGAGGATCAGGTCGGCGTCGACCCGATCCTCGACGCCCTCGAGCGATACCTCCTCGGCGGCCCCCGCACCCTGACGCGACTCGAGGTCGCTGCGCGGGTGGGGGTCTCCCCGGACCGCTCCGAGAAGCTCTGGCGTGCCCTCGGCTTCACGCGCGCCGAGGACGACGAGGTGGTCTTCGGGTACGCCGACGTACACGCCCTCCAGATTGCGCAAAAGCTCACCGAGAGTGGCGTGCTGGACGAGGAGCGCGAGGCGTCCGTGGCGCGGTCGCTGGGACGGTCGTTCCGCCGGCTCGCCGAGTGGGAGGGCCGGCTCCTGGCCGAGGCGTTCGCGACCGAGGGGTTCACCCCGGAGGGAGCCCTGCAGACGGCCGAGACGTTCGTGCCGCTGCTCGAGGAGCTGCACTCCTACATCTGGCGCCGCTCCGCGGTCCTCGCGGTGAGCCGGATGCTCCTACGTCCGGTCGGCGAGGAGGGCACGACGATGGCCGTGGGCTTCTGCGACATCGTCGGCTACACGAGCCAGAGCCGCACGCTGAGCGAGACCGAGCTCGAGCACCTGGTCGAGACCTTCGAGAGCACGAGCAACAACATCTGCACCGAGCACGGCGGCCGCATCATCAAGACCATCGGTGACGAGGTCCTGTTCGTCGCCGACGACCCGGTCGCCGGGGCGCGCATCGCGCTGGCGCTGGTCGAGGAGCACCTGGTCAACGACGCGTTCCCCGACGTGCGCTGCGGGGTCGCCTATGGCCCGGTCCTGTCCCGCATGGGCGACGTGTTCGGCTCGGTGGTCAATCTCGCCTCTCGTCTGACCACCGTGGCGCGCCCGGCCCGTGTGCTCATCGACTCACGGCTCCAGGAGCAGCTGGGCGACAGCGACGAGTTCGTGACCCGCCGGATGCGGCGTACGTCGGTCAAGGGCTTCGACCGCATCGAGCCGTTCCGGCTCAAGCGACCCAGCGACCGCGACGAGGAGCATGACAACCGCCTGCGCCGCCGGGCCACGGAGTTCCGCGAGGTGGTCGACGACCTCTCCCCCGACGTCGTACGACGTCGCCGTTCATGACACGATGCCGCCCATGCCTGCTGTCGTCTCCGCCGTGACCGCCCCGGTCTTCTACACCGGTCGCATGGCGCTCAAGCTCGAGCAGCTGCTCGACGAGCTCATCCAGACCGTGCGCGTGCTCCGTCGCCTCGCCGCGTCGCTGGACGACGGGATCATCGACGACGTCGTTTCGGGCGTCCAGCAGCTCCAGGACGCTACCGAGCTGCTGACCACGGCCACCGGCCAGCTCGAGCGCCTCACGGACGTCACCGGGCTGGTGACGAGCCTGCCCGGCGTCAAGCACGTGAAGAGCCGGATGACGCCGAGGCCCAAGCCGGCCGAGGATCAGCTCCTCTTCGAGGCCTGAGCCCTCTTCGCGGGCTTCTTCTTGCTGCTCGACGGCACGACCGACTCGGTCTTCGTCGCGAACCCGAGCACGGGGCTGCTGAGCGCCTCGAGCGCGTCGACCACACCCTTGTGGTGCTTGGCCACCGTCTCCACGACGTCGGCGAGCTGGCTGTGCAGCTCGGCCAGGTTGGCCATCGTGTCGGCCAGCTCCTGCTGACGCTCGATGAACGTCTGCAACGGCTGCGCCGCCATGCCGACCACATCACCCGCCGCGGTGAGGAACCCGATGAGCTGCTCGGCGAGCTCCTCCGGGTTCGTGAGCCCGGTCCTGGTGGTGCTGACCAGTGCGTTGAAGGTGTCCGCGGCGAGGTTCAGCGAGGCACGCTGCGCTTTGCTCAGCAGCTCGAAGGTTTGATCGACGACCATGGCCGCCATCATGGCAGCGCAATCACCCCCGGTCGAGGTAGGCCCGCCAGCCGCCGTGCGACGTGATGTCCCGGTCCGGGTCGACGCCGTCCGCGGTGCAGATGAACCCCAGCACCTCGCGGCCGTCGTCGAGCTCGACCTTCCCGATCCCCAGAGGCGGGGCGATGGTCGCCATGAACCCGGCCAGCTCCTGGACGGGGAGCCGCCATACCTCCAGCTCCAGGGCGGCGCCCGTGCCGTCGGTGCGGGTGACCCCGGGGCGTGGGACGGGGCCGTCCACGACGTACATCCGGTAGTCGGGGGCCGTGCGCGCCTCGAAGGCGAACGTCGCACCCCGGCCCACCAGGTCGGCGTTGAGCGGCTGCCCCCGGAGGTGCGCACCGGCGACTGCCAGGAGGGTGTGCTCGCCGACCCACCGCTCGGCCAGGTCGAGGAGGGCGTGGTCGTAACCCGCGGGCGCCAGCAGCTGCAGACCGAACGGCAGGCCGTCGCCCCGCATCGGCCCGGGGAAAGCGACGGCGCAGAGGTCGAGCAGGTTGGTCATGTTGGTGAGACGGCCGAGGCGGGCGTTGACCTCCACCGGGTCCGCGGCCACCTGTTCGAGGGTCGGGTGGGTCGCGGTGACCGGCAGCAGGAGTGCGTTGACGCCGGCCCAGAGGGGCTCGGCTTCGCGCGCCAGCCTGGCCAGCTCCTCGAAGCCGGCGAAGACCTCTGGTCCGGTGACGTGCTCGCCGGGCGCGACCACCGTCCGCACGGTCGGGTCGACCGCCGGGTCGTCGTCGAGCCGGTCGCCGAAAGCCAGCCAGCGCTCGGCCAGCCACGGACCCGTGTAGAGCAGCTCGGCTGCCCGCAACAGCGGCGTGATGTCGACGGGCACGACGACACCGTGAGCCTGAGCCTCCTGAAGCGCCTGCTTCCACGCCACCTCGTGCACGGGGTCGAGGTCGAGGTCGTTCGTGGGCACACCGAACCGGGGTGGACCGTCCGGCGCTGTCGCGCGTGGCAGCCGCCGGGCGAACGCGTCCTCCGGGTCGAAGGACACCATCACGTCGAACACCCTCCGGGCGACCGAGAGCGTCCGCGCCAGGACCGTTACGCAGTCGAGCGTTCGGCAGGCCGGCACCACGCCGGTCGTGGACACGAGCCCCTTGCTGGGCTTGATCCCGACGAGACCGTTGAACGCGGCGGGCACCCGGCCGCTCCCTGCCGTGTCGGTGGCCAGAGCGAAGTCGACCTCGCCGCGCGCCACGACGACGGCGCTGCCCGAGCTGGAGCCACCCGAGACGTGGGCGTCGGAGTAGACCGAGGTGCAGGCACCGTACGGCGAGCGTGTGCCAACCAGTCCGGTGGCGTACTGGTCGAGGTTGGTCTTGCCGAGCGGCACCGCCCCCGCGTCGACGAGCCGCTGCACGACGTACGCGCTCCTGCTCGCGGGCTCGGTGCGGCGCGGGTCCCCTGCTGTGGTGGGCACGCCGGCCAGGTCGATGTTGTCCTTGATGCCGAAGGTCAGCCCACGGAGCGGCCCATCAGCCGCATTGATCGGCTCGACCCTGCTGATCCAGGCCGTCACGACTGCCACCTCTTCCGCTCCTCGTCGAACGCCGCTCGCCGGCGGGCGCGCGTCGCTGCGATCTCCTCGGCGTGCTGTTCCTCGATCGCCTTGATCTCTGCGACCGAGAAGGTGGAGGGGCGCACGTCGAGGGGCGCCCCGTCCTTCACGGCCTGCCGTTGCTCGGCGAGCTCCTCGACCGTGACCGGCACGAACCTGATCCGGTCGAACTGCCGCAGCAGCCACGGTGTCTCGTCCCCGAGCCGCCACACCGGCACAGTGCGCCCGGTGAGCTGGTAGCCCCCCGGCCCTTCCATCCCGTAGATGCAGAGGTACACGCCGCCGATGCCGACGGCGTTCTGCGGAGTCCAGGTCCGTGCGGGGTTGTACTTCGTGGTCACCAGCCGGTGCCGGGGGTCGACCGGCACAGCGACAGGAGCGCCGAGGTACACGTCGCCCAGGCCGACGACGAGATAGGTCGCCGCGGCCATCACGTCGAACACGTCGTCGCGCTCGTCGAGGTCGTTTACGCGCCGGATGAACTCGACGTTGTCCGGACACCACGGAGCGTCGGGACGCACGGAGGCCGCGTAGCGGCGCATCGCCTCGTGGGCCTCCGGGTGGTCGAACGCGATCGGCAGGGTGACCTCCCGAGCCGGGAGCACGGCAGTCGCGGGGTCGTCCAGGGTGCCGGCCAGGACGGCCAGGTGCTTGGCGAGCACCTCGAGACCGAGCCGCGCCGAGTCGACGGCGACGAGCACCGACCGAACGCCCTCAACGATCTCGGTCACGCCGTCGGGCTGGTCGGCCCGCAGCGCCTGCGCGAGCAGGTGCACCCACACGCGCACGGTGAGGTCGAGCTCGGCGGGTCCCGCCTCGACGAGGACGTGCCGGTCCCCCGACCTGCGGATGGTGTACGCCGGTGCTGTGCCGACCGCCTCGTCGCGCTCGAGCGGCTCGGGCAGCGCCGGGCCTCCGACGGGAGCCAGCCGCACCGAGTCGCCCGGCCTGAGCTGGCCGAGCTTCCAGCGGTCGGCCTCGATGACGACCGCCGGCACCACGAACCCGCCCAGCGACGGACCGTCGACGCCGACGATGACGGGGGTGTCGCCGGAGAGCATGATGCCACCGACCGGGTAGGCCGAGTCGTGCACGTTCGAGGGGTGCAGCCCGGCCTCTCCCCCGTCGGACCGGGCCCACTGCGGGGTCGGGCCGACGAGCCGGATGCCGGTGCGGTCGGAGCGGTGGTCGACGGACCAGGTGGCGCCGAAGAGCTCCTCGACGCCTTCGTCGCTCAGATGGTCGGGCGCACCTTGGGGCCCCGGGATCACCCGGAGCTCCCACTCGTGCGTGATCGTCGGCAGCTCGACGACCGCCGGAGCACGGAGGTTCTCCTTGCGCCCGACCGGCAGCACGTCCCCGGCCGTCAATGCACGCCCGTCGGCGCCTCCGAACTCACCGAGCACGAAGGTGGCCCGGCTGCCGAGCACGCGCGGGACGTCGATGCCGCCCTGCACGGCGACGTAGCCCCGCATGCCCGGGCCGTCGAGCGGGCCGACGTCGAGCACGGCGCCGGCGCGGAGCACGGCGACCACACCCGGCCTCAGCCAGACGCCGTTGACGGTGGCTTGGTTCGCCGCACCGCCGACGCAGACGAGCCGGTCCTCGTCGAGCGTCAGCACCGGGCCGCGCACCACGCACTCCAGTCCCGCTGACGACTCCACGTTGCCGACCGCCTCGTTGACCAGGCGGAAGGTCAGGTCGTCGAACGCACCCGAGGGCGGCACACCGACGGCCCAGTAGCCGGGTCGTCCGGCAACGTCCTGGACGGTGGTCTGCACTCCTGGGTCGACGACGGTGGCCGTCGCCATCAGCCCCACCAGCCGAGCAGCTGCACCGGCGTCGGGTTCCAGCCGTTGCAGGGGTTGTTGAGCTGCGGGCAGTTGGAGACGAGCACGAGGATGTCGCGGCTGGCGGTGAGCTCGACGTACTTGCCAGGCGCAGAGAGCCCGTCCTGGAAGCTCAGGTTCCCCTCGGAGTCCACGGGCACGTTCATGAAGAAGTTGATGTTGTGCCCGAGGTGACGCTGCCCGATGCCGGCCTGCGCGCCGTACGCGAGGAAGGTCTGGCGGCATGCGTGCTGATGGCGCGTGTGCTCGCCGTACCTGATGACGTTGCTCTCCTGCGCGCAGGCACCGCCGATCGTGTCGTGACGCCCGCAGGTGTCGTCGGTGATGACGGCGAGCTCGTCGAGCCTGGTCGACAACAGCCTCGATCCGGTCGTCAGGAAGACCGCCCCCTGCTCGCGCACGGTGTCGAACGCGGAGTAGCGGTTGTCGATGTCGTGCGCGTCGTACAGCAGCGTGTCGACGGCCTGGTTGCCGTGGCTGTCGACGATCCGCAGCCGGCCACCGGCGGGGACCGACACGAGTGCGCCGTCGCCGGGCTGGACGACCGTGTCGAGCACGGTCGCCTGAAGGGTGCTCGTCATGCCAGCACCCTCCCGCTCATCTCGAGCGCCCTCGCGGACTCGTCACGGAACAGGCGGCTCGGGTCGTCCTCTGCGGGCGTCGGCGCAACGGCCAGGTCCACGCGTACGCCGGCCGGTGCGTAGTCCAGCGGCGACAGCGGATGCGGTGCCGTGGAGAGCACGACGATCACGTCCAGCTCCGTGCGCAGCGTGACCGTGTCGCCGGACTTCGCGTGCCCCGGCACGTAGGTCAGCCCGGAGCGGTCGTCGATGGCCAGCTTCGAGAAGAAGTTGACGCACCCGTGCAGGTCGGACTCCGACAGCCCGTGCTTGGTGAGCTCGGAGACCAGACCGGTGCGGGCGGAGCGACGCCACTCGTTGCGGTCCGCGGCGTACGACGTCGGCCCGAACCGCTCGAGGTGCCTGTCGTGGCCGAAGCCACCCAGGCAGTCGTGCCAGCCCAGCGTCGAGTCGACCACACTCGCCAGGGCGAGGCCTCGGTCGGACATCAGCACCATCGGCGCCTTGATGCACGCCGACATCTGCGACTTCAGCGTGTCGGGGATGTTCATCCGGTCCAGGTGGTCAGGGCCGAAGAGCAGCAGGCTCGCGTTGGCGTTGTCAGCCAGAGCTGTGAGTGTGACGAGACGGCCCGCTCTCACGGGCATCGACCACGCCGCGCCTCCAGGGATCTCGGTCGCGTAGGTCACGCCCCCTCCTCCGCAGGGGTGCCGCCCAGGGAGAACGACAGCGGCGCGACCGGGTGACCGATGCTCGCGTGGTAGTCCGTGCGCTGGACGAAGTAGGCGATGACACCGAAGATCGCGGTGGCGGCCAATGTGATCAGCGGGAGGTAGTGGAGGTACCAGCCCTCGCCTGCGGGGTCGTACACATCGGCACGCGGGAGGCCGAGGTTGATGGCCATGAGGACGCCGTACACCACCGCAATGCTGTTGACGACCAGGCCGAACCTGCCGAGCGAGAAGAGCTTCTTGCCGTCCTCGTCGAGGCCGTCGGGCAGCGGGTTGCCCTTGATGCGCTGGACCAGCAGCGGCACGGTGACAAGCAGGTAGGCGATGTAGAGCAGCATGATGCAGACGCTCGCCAGGCCCAGGAACAGACCTGCGTTGCCGACGTTGACCAGAAGGCACACAGCGGCGCCGACGCCGGGCACCACGGTCGCCAGCACAGGGGTGCCGGTGCGCTCGGAGACCTTGCGGAGCTGCTTCGAGAAGGGCAGCACGTTGTCGCGGGCCATCGAGAAGATCATGCGAGCAGCGGCGGTCTGGATCGCGAGCGTGCACACGCAGACCGCGAACGCGACATCGAGGAGGAGCAGCTTGCCGGTGGTGGTGCCGAGCTGACTGGTCAGGACGTAGGGCAGACCGCCGAGACCGAGCTCGCCGTCGGTGACGCTGGGGGCAGCCATCAGGGCCGCGATGATCAGGAAGGCGCCGCCGAGGCCGGAAGCGACCACCGCACGGATGATCGTGCGGGGCGTCGTCGCGCGCGGCTTGTGGGTCTCCTCGGAGAGCTCGCCGGCGCTGTCGAAGCCGACCAGGACGTAGGCAGCCATCAGCGCGGAGATCAGCAGAGGGGCGATGTAACCGGTGGTGTCGTCGAGGTTGGTGGTGTGCAGCACGACCGACGGGCCACGCTCGGCGTGGCCGAAGAGGAGGATGACGAGCAGCACGACGCCGATGAGCTCGCAGGTGACGCCGACCGAGTTGACGATGGCCGTCGTACGCACGGAGATCGCGTTGAGCGTGGTGGTCACCACGAGGAGCAGGCAGCCGAGGAGAACGGCGTTGGCGGCACCGTCACGGCTGGCCAGCGACGGGTCGGAACCGACCATCTGGAAGCCCTCCCACACGGCGGGGAGCACGACCTGCAGGGCGATCGCGGCCGCAGCGACCGTGATGATCTGCGCGATGATCATCGTCCAGCCAGCTGCCCAGCCGACGACCGCCCCACCGAGGCGCCTGGCCCATTGGTAGATCGCACCCGACAGCGGGTAGCGGGCGGCGAGCTCGGCGAAGCACAGCGCCACCATCAGCTGCCCGGCGAAGACGACCGGCCAGGTCCAGAAGAACGCAGTGCCGCCGAAGCTGAAACCGAGACCGAACAGCTGGAAGACGGTCGTCAGGATCGAGACGAAAGAGAAGCCGGCGGCGAACGACGCGTACGTTCCTACGCGACGCGAGAGCTGTTGGTGATAGCCGAACTGGCTGAGGTCCGCGGCTGCGGACTGGTCGAGGGTGGCGGTCATCGAGGAGCCTTCCTGTGAATGCCCCTCGTGCTCACGGCATGCCGGGGCCTCTAGGCCTCCCGGGCTTTTGTCCCGCCGTGGAACGCAGCCGACGACGTCGACGTCTGCGCCTCCCCTCTCGGACCAGTCCTCCATCGCTGGAGCGGAACCCTAGGGGCGCCCCGCCTTCGTCAGCGGGTCGTCCAACAGTCAAGGGCGCTCGGGTTTCACCCCAAGCGCCCCTGCGTAAACGTTGTGTTACCCGGATCTCACCAGTTCGACCAGTGCCGGGTCACTTCCCTGCGAACGCCTTGATCGCGGCCGCGGCCTCTGGCGACGCCGCACTCAGCAGCATGGCCGCGGCCTCGCTCTCGAGGTGCTCCGCGAACGGTGTGGCCGCCGCGTCACGCACCAGACGACGGGTCCGTCCGTACGACGCGGCCGGTCCGGTAGCGAGCCTGGCAGCCAGCGCCCGGCCGGCAGCGAGGACCTCGTCGTCGGGATGGACGCTGGTGACCAGCCCCCAGTCGAGCGCTTCCGCCGCCTTGAGCGCGCGGTTGGTCAGGGTCAGCTCCATCGCTCGGCGTACGCCGACCTGCTGGGTGAGGTACCACGACGAGCCACTGTCCGGGGAGAGCCCGATCGCCGTGAAGGCCGAGATGAACTTCGTCCCCTCGCCCGCGAGGACCAGGTCCGAGGCACCCACGTAGCCGACGCCCGCACCGGCGACGCTGCCGTGCACGACCGCGACAACTGGCTTGGTGAGCGCATCGAGGGCGCTGACGGCTCGGTGCGACCCCGCAATCAGCTCCGCAACCGCGTCCAGGGGGCTCTCGGCCGCCGCCATCGCCTTCACGTCACCCCCGGCGCAGAAGGCCTTGCCGCGGCCCGAGAGGAGGACGACCCGCACGTCGTCATCGCCGTCGGCCTTGACGACCGCCTCGTAGAGCGCATCGGCGAGCTCGACGTTGAGCGCGTTGAACGCTTCGGGGCGGTTGAGCTCGAGGTGGGCGACGCCGTCAGCGGCGGTGTAGAGCACAGGGGACTCGGTCATGAGGTCATCTTGGCGCGACCCGTTGAATTAAATACTTGGACGTCCTACTATTGAGATAGTTGGACATCCTACTAATTGCGCGAGGTCCCCCGTGTCTTCCCTGCACAAGCCGAAGAACCCCGTCCGCTTCGTCACCTCCTCCGCCCTCTTCGACGGGCACGACGCGTCGATCAACATCATGCGGCGGATCCTGCAGGCGCAGGGCGCGGAGGTGGTGCACCTCGGCCACAACCGCTCGGTCCAGGAGGTCGTGGACGCGGCCATCGACGAGGACGTGCAGGGCGTCGCCGTGTCGTCGTACCAGGGCGGCCACGTGGAGTACTTCGAGTACCTCGTCGAGTCGCTGCGCGAGCGCGGCGCCGGCCACGTCAAGGTCTTCGGCGGCGGCGGCGGCGTGATCGTGCCCGAGGAGATCGCCCGGCTGCGCAAGAGCGGCGTCCACATCTTCGCCCCCGAGGACGGCCAGCGCCTCGGCCTCGCCGGGATGATCAACCAGCTGATCACCGCGTGCGACGTCGACCTCTGGGCCGAGCAGGCCGCCACCACCGAGTCCGTGCTCGCCGGCGACAGGTTCGCGATCGCTCGCGCGATCACCGGCGCCGAGGAGGGGCACCTGCTCCCCGGGATCGCCGAGGCCGCCGCGGCTTCTGCCACTCCTGTGCTCGGCATCACCGGCACCGGTGGCTCCGGCAAGTCCTCGCTCACCGACGAGCTCGTACGTCGCTTCCGGGTCGACCAGGAGGACAAGCTCCGCATCGCGGTGATCGCCGTCGACCCGACCCGCCGCCGTGGTGGCGGCGCGCTGCTGGGCGACCGGATCCGGATGAACTCCCTCGACGGCCACCAGACCTACTTCCGGTCGCTGGCAACGCGCGGCAGCCACGAGCTCCCGCCGTGCCTGGACGACGTCATCGCGATCCTCAAGGCCGCCGGCTTCGACCTGGTGATCGTGGAGACGCCCGGCATCGGCCAGGGTGACGCAGCGATCGTCCCGCACGTGGACAGCTCGCTCTATGTCATGACGCCGGAGTTCGGCGCTGCGTCGCAGCTGGAGAAGATCGACATGCTCGACTTCGCCGACACCGTCGCGATCAACAAGTTCGAGCGCCGCGGCGCCAAGGACGCACTGCGCGACGTCGGCCGCCAGCTGGTCCGCAACAAGGAGGCGTTCGGCAAGAAGCCCGAGGACATGCCGGTCTTCGGCACCTCGGCCGCGACCTTCAACGACGACGGCGTCACCGCTCTCTACCAGCACCTGCGCGACACCCTCGCGACGAAGGGCCTGCCCGTCACGGACGGCCGGCTCCCCCACGTCGACGTGCGTTCGTCCACGGGCATCGCCCAGGTCGTGCCGCCCACACGGGTGCGCTACCTGGCCGAGATCGCCGAGACCGTCCGCAGCTACCACGTCGAGACCGAGCGGGTCGCGGACGCCGCCCAGCGCGTGCAGCGGCTGTGTGCCGTCGAGGGCGAGCTCGAGGACGCCGGGCTCGACGCCACCGGAGTGGTCGGCCTTCTGTCCGAGGCTCGCAAGGACCTCCCCGCGACGATCAGCGACCAGATCGAGCGCTGGCCCGACGTGGTGGCGTCCTACCAGGGCGACGAGCAGGTCGTCGTCGTACGTGACAAGGAGATCCGCACCAAGCTCACCCGCGAGTCGCTCTCCGGCACCCACGTGCCGCGGGTCTCGCTCCCCCGCTTCAACGACCACGGCGAGCTGGTGCGCTACTGGCGCCGCGAGAACCTGCCGGGCTACTTCCCCTTCACGGCCGGGGTGTTCCCGTTCAAGCGCGACGGCGAGGACCCTGCTCGCATGTTCGCCGGCGAGGGCGACCCGTTCCGCACCAACAAGCGCTTCAAGATGCTGTCCGAGGACGGCGACGCCACGCGCCTGTCGACGGCGTTCGACTCGGTGACGCTCTACGGCCGCGACCCCGACCCGCGCCCGGACGTCTATGGCAAGGTCGGCACCTCGGGTGTCTCGGTCGCGACCCTCGACGACATGAAGGCGTTGTACGACGGCTTCGACCTCGTCGCGCCGTCCACGTCGGTGTCGCTGACCATCAACGGCCCGGCCCCCACCGTGCTCGCCTTCTTCCTGAACACGGCCATCGACCAGCAGGTCGACGCGTTCCGCGAGAAGGAGGGCCGCGAGCCCACTCTCTCGGAGCACAACGAGATCAAGGCCTACGCGCTCGCCAACGTGCGTGGCACAGTGCAGGCCGACATCCTCAAGGAGGACCAGGGCCAGAACACCGCGCTGTTCTCCACCGAGTTCTCGCTGAAGATGATGGGCGACATCCAGCAGTACTTCATCGACAACGCGGTCCGGAACTTCTACTCGGTCTCCATCTCCGGCTACCACATCGCCGAGGCCGGCGCGAACCCGATCAGCCAGCTCGCGTTCACGCTGTCCAACGGCTTCACCTACGTCGAGTCGTACCTTGCACGCGGCATGGACATCGACGACTTCGCGCCGAACCTGTCCTTCTTCTTCTCCAACGGCATGGACCCGGAGTACTCCGTCATGGGCCGCGTCGCCCGCCGCATCTGGGCGGTCGCGATGAAGGAGAAGTACGGCGCCAACGAGCGCTCGCAGAAGCTGAAGTACCACGTGCAGACGTCAGGCCGCTCCTTGCACGCGCAGGAGATGGACTTCAACGACATCCGTACGACGCTGCAGGCGCTCATCGCGATCTACGACAACGCCAACTCGCTGCACACCAACGCGTACGACGAGGCGGTCACCACCCCGACCGCTGAGTCCGTGCGCCGGGCGCTGGCGATCCAGCTGATCATCAACCGCGAGTGGGGCCTTGCGATGAACGAGAACCCGCTTCAGGGCTCCTACATCATCGACGAGCTCACCGACCTCGTGGAGGCCGCAGTGCTCGCCGAGTTCGACCACATCAACGAGCGCGGCGGAGTGCTCGGCGCCATGGAGACCGGCTACCAGCGCGGGCGCATCCAGGACGAGTCGATGCTCTACGAGCACCGCAAGCACGACGGCTCGCTGCCCATCATCGGAGTGAACACGTTCCGCAACCCCAACGCCGACTCCGAGGCTGAGCACACCGTCGAGCTGGCCCGTGCGACCGAGGACGAGAAGTCATCGCAGCTCGCACGCGTCCGTGCCTTCCAGGAGACCCACCGGACCGACGCCGCTGAGCAGCTCGCTCGCCTCAAGGAGGCCGCCGTCGGGGGCGAGAACGTCTTCGCCGTACTCATGGACGCGGCGCGGGTGTGCTCCCTGCAGCAGGTGACCGAGGCGTTCTTCGAGGTGGGTGGGCAGTACCGCCGCAACGTGTGAGGTGAGTGCTGCCAATCGCCCACTGTGCAGCACACGATCTCGAGCCCGTCTGACTGCTGTTACTGGACCGCCGAGAGGGCAATCGTCGGTCGCCGTCGGACGCCGAGAGGGCAGTCTTCGGCCACGCGTAGGCGCCCTCGCCCGCTACCGCGGGTTTGTGGTGGGTTCGCGCGGCGCCGGCGGCCGCACAAGCGACAACAACCCCGCGGCAGAGGCCTCCTCGACGCCATGGTTCCCACCCGCGGACCTCCCCACATCGACGAAGAGCGCCCACACATGGCCGCGATCCGCACGCTTCGAAGCTGCGTCACCTCGCCGCGAGAAGGCGAGTGCCAGCGGTGGTCGGGCAGAAGAGCCGGAGCCCTAGTACTTCCTGACCTCTGTCACGGTGAAGGTGAGCGTCACTTCATCGTCCAGGGTCGTGCCGGGCGGAATCTCGTCGAACAGGTAGCTGAAGTCGTTCAGGGTTAGATCGAACGTCTTCGTGCAGTCCGTCGTGATTCTCTGATTGTTCGCGTGGCCAGTTCCCTTCACAAAAGACGAATGGAAGATCACCGCCCCGACCGCCGAATCGTAGAGATCGAATCGGTAGGCCGTCGGAGTGAGGTGGCCAGTACCGCCGTCGACGATCTGAGCGGTTCCCCAGTTGTCGCTGGGCTGCGATCGGTAGGTCAGGTCGACACCGTCGCACTGGAGCTCGGCGGTGTACGGCGATGCTGATGCCGGAGCAACCAAGGTGCTGCTGATCGCCACGGCGGTCATCATCGCGGCGACGAGACTGGGTATCGTCCGCCGCCTCACGGCTCTTGACGCATTCACGCGCGGCTCCTGTCCCGACGACCCTGATACGCACGTTAGATTGCGAATCGCCGGTGGCGGCATGGCCCACTTGGGCCCTGTATTCACAGCGCGGCCCTGACTTGGACACCGACAGGCTGGACCAGTGGTGATACGTCATACCGACGCGTTCCGTCCGGTGCGCCACTCGCCGCGACGGGCGGCGGCGGCATTCTTACAGTTTGGGGAGGTGACCTGGATGGCTCTTGCCCTGGAGGTTTGGTCGGGGCAATCCTGATTGTGGCGCCAGGGGGGTGCGCAGGCACAGGCAGGCAGGTCCAACGACCGCCACCCCGAGGATTGGAGATCGAGTCATGACGACAGGACAAACGGCAGTCGACAACGGCGTCAACATCGAGGCGCTGCGTGACGCACGAGGCGCAATCAGCGAAACGCCCGAGCTCGCCCAGTTCGAGTGGCGCTCGTCGGTGACGTGGATGAACGGCACGCACAGCCGCTCGGATGTCGAGTCCTTCTATGGGCTCAACGACGAGCAGGTGCACCACACGTCGTTCAGCTTCGATGCGGACCACCCGCTGCAGTTCGCGGCCGAGGACATCGGGATCACCCCGATCGAGTACGTGCTCGTCGCGCTGGGCAGCTGCCTGACCGGCGGCATCGCCACGATTGCCTCGCAGCGCGACATCCAGCTCCGGTCCGTCAAGGCCACGCTCGCCGCTACCCAGGATCTGCAGGGAATCCTCGGCGTCGACCCGGACGTCAAGAACGGGTTCGGCGGCGTTACGGTGAACTACGAGATCGATGCCGACGCCAGCCCCGCCGAGATCCAGGCACTGGTCGCGCAGTCGCAGAAGCGCTCCGCGGTCTACGACATCCTGACCAGCCCGACGGACGTGACGGTCAGCGTCAGCTGATGCGAACCACCACCGTCGTCGTGGTCGGCGCCGGCCACTGCGGGTTGGCGATGAGCCGTCACCTCGCCGATCGCTCCATCGACCATGTTGTCCTGGAGCGCGGCGAGGTGGCGAACTCGTGGCTGACTCAGCGGTGGGACTCACTTCGGCTGCTCACCCCCAACTGGATGACCCGGCTGCCGGGCTTCTCGTACGGCGGGGACGACCCGGACGGCTACCTCTCCGCACCCGAGGTCGCCCAGCTCGTGCGCGACTACGCGTACGAGTCCGCGGCGCCGGTCCTGACCGGCATCACGGTCACAGCGGTGCGCCCCTCCGAGGACGGGTTCGCGGTCGAGACCGACAGCGGCGAGTGGACGGCGCGCGCAGTGGTGGTCGCCGTCGGCGCGACGGCCTCGGTGCCGCATCCCCTTGCGGCGCAGCTGCCACCCGGGATCTTGTCGGTCGCCGCGATCGACTACCGGAACCCAGGGCAACTGCCCGACGGCGGCGTGCTGGTCGTCGGGGCGTCAGCCAGCGGCGTACAGATCGCCGAGGAGGTGCACCGCAGCGGTCGGCCGGTCACGGTCGCAGTCGGCGAACACGTGCGCGTGCCCCGTCGCTACCGCGGGTGCGACATCCTCTGGTGGATGGACGCCGCGGGCATCCTCGACGAGCGGGCCGAAGAGATGGACGACCTGGTGCGCGCCCGCAACCTTCCGTCCATGCAGCTGGTCGGATCCGATCGCACGGTCGACCTGAACTCGCTGCAGGACCTGGGCGTGCGCGTGGTCGGCAGGCTGGGCGGCATCCGCGACGGGCAGGCCCAGTTCTCCGGCTCGCTGCGCAACGTCTGCGCCCTCGCCGACCTCAAACTCGGCAGACTGCTCGACGCGATCGACGCGTACGCCGGCGGCGAGGGTGAGCGTCCCGCGCCGACTGCGGTGACCGCGGTGCCACTGGAGACCGACCTCCGGAGTGGGGAGATCCGCTCGGTCATCTGGGCCACAGGTATCAAGCCGGACTTCTCGTGGGTGGACGTTCCGGTGTTCGACACGCGCGGGCGTCTCAAGCACAAGGGTGGCGTGACCGAGTGGCAGGGCCTCTACGTGATCGGTATGCCGCTGCTTCGCCGGCGGCGGTCTACCTTCATTGACGGCGCTTCGGCGGACTCGGCGGAACTGGCCACTCATCTCGCGGGCCACCTGGAGAGCCGCGCAAGCGTGGGGGTCTCATGACAACCCACGCGAAGGAGCTCGAGACCGACTACCTGGTGGTCGGCGCGGGCGCGGCCGGAATGGTCTTCGTCGACCAGCTGCTCGCACACAGCGATGCGACCGTGACGATCGTGGATCGCCGTCATGCACCGGGTGGGCACTGGGTGGATGCGTACCCGTTCGTCAGGCTGCACCAGCCCTCGGCTTTCTACGGAGTCAGCTCCATGCCGCTGGGACAGGGCGCGCTCGACAGCATCGGGACAAACGCCGGCTACTACGAGCTCGCCGGTCGCGACGAGATCTGCGCGCATTTCGACCGCGCGATGCATCGGCACTTCCTGCCGAGTGGCCGGGTGCGGTACTTCCCGAGCTGCGAGTACGTCGGTGAGCACCGCTTCGTCTCCAGGCTGACCGGCTCCTCGCATCAGGTCCGGGTTCGTCGCAAGGTCGTCGACACCGGCTACCTCGAGCCCGACATCCCGGCGACCACCCGTCCGCCGTTCGAGGTCGAGGATGGGGTGGCCTGTGTGCCGATCGGGGCACTTGCCCGCCTGGACGGGCGGCCGGAGCGGTACGTCATCATCGGTGCTGGCAAGACTGCGCTTGATGCGTGCGTGTGGTTGCTCGAGCAGGGTGTGCCGGCGGACCGCATCTGCTGGGTCAAGCCGCGCGAGGCGTGGTGGATCAATCGGCATTTCCAGCAGCCGTACACCCTTGCGCCGGAGTTCCACCGCGGTTCTGCGCTGCAGTTCGAGGCGATGGCCGCGGCCGACTCGGTCGATGAGGTGTTCGCCCGGCTGGAGGCGGACGGCTATTTCATGCGCGTCGACCGAGACATCGTGCCGACCATGTTTCGCGGGGCCGTGGTCAGCGAAGGGGAGCTCACGCTGCTACGGCAGATCAAGAATGTCGTTCGTCTGGGACGAGTGAAACGGATCGATCGCAACCAGATCGTCCTGGAGTGCGGCCGCGTTCCGACGAGTGCTGACACCCTCCACGTCCACTGCGCGGCCGGCGCCCTGCCACGTCGACCTGTCCGCCCCATCTTCGAGCCCGGCCTGCTGACCATGCAGCCGTTCGCCTGGTCCTTCGCCTGCTACGCGTTCGGCACGCTCGGCGTCCTGGAGGCCGTCCTCGAGCGCGACGACGAGAAGAACGCCATGTGCTCGCCCATCAGCTACTGGGATAGGAATGTCGAATTCCTGTCGGCCGTGCTCGCGACCCTGGACGGCGAGCGCACCCGACGCAGGCACCCAGTCATGGCCGAGTGGATGAGCACCACGCGGCTGAACCCCTTCAATGCGGTTTCCTCGGACCACAACGACCCCGTGGTGATCGAGTCGCGTGAACGGATCAGGAAGCTTGCCCCACAAGCGGTCCCGAACCTGCAGCGGCTGGTTGGCCAGTCGGGCTGATCATCGCTGACCCTTCAACGGTGGCGCCAGCCTGACTCCGGTCCTGGCCACATCGTGTCTAGTAGCCGCGACTAGGCGCGTGCGAACTCCTCGACACGATCGGAGGTCTGCCTCCCCTACGCCCGGACGCGCCCGGTCTCGTAAGCCCACATCGCCACTTCGACGCGGTTGCGGGCGCCTAGCTTGTTCATCAGCGCGGCGACATGGGTCTTCACCGTGCTCAGGGTGATGTGCAGCTCGTCGGCGATCTCGGCGTTGGTGCGGCCGCGGGCGACGGTGAGCAGCACCTCTTCCTCGCGCTCGGTGAGCGGCTCGATCGGCTGGGTGGGAGGGGAGGCTCGCTCCAGGTCAGCGAGCGTGGTGAGCAGGCGGCGCGTGATGTCGGGTGAGATCAGCGCGTCGCCGTTCGCGGCTGCGTGGATCGCCTGGACCAGCAGCTCGGGCCCGGCGTCCTTGAGGAGGAAGCCTCGGGCGCCGGCCTTGAGGGCGCCGTGGACGTACTCGTCGACGTCGAAGGTCGTGATGATCACGATGGCCAGCGGATTCTCGACTCCTGGGCCAGCGAGCTGGCGGGTGGCCTCTATGCCGTCGATGCCGGGCATCCGGATATCGAAGAGGCAGACGTCCGGACGCAGCTCGCGTGCCACGGCCACCGCCTCGTGACCGTCCGTTGCCTCGCCGACCACCTCGATCCCGGGCTGCGCGTTGAGGATCATGGTGAGCCCGGTGCGGACCAGGAGCTGGTCATCGGCGACCACCACCCGGATCGTCCCTTGACCGGTCACTGAGGCACCTCTCGAGGCAGAGTCGCCTCGACGGTCCAGCCGCCGGCCGGGTCGGGCCCGGCCTGACAGGCGCCGCCGAGCAGCTTGGCTCGTTCTGCCATGCCGAGCAGGCCGTAGCCCACGCTGGTCGTGGGGCGGGCTACTTCTCCGTCGTCGTGCACACGCAACCGTACGACGCCGACGTCGCCGGTGACCTCCACGGTGACGACCGTGGCGTGCAGCGAATGCCGGATCGCGTTGGTAACCGACTCCTGACAGATCCGGTAGAACGCCACCTCCACCGGTTGCGGCAGGCCAGCGAGGTCCCCGTCGCGGTGCACCTGCACCAGGGGGCTCATCCGGGTCAGCTCGTCGAGATCACTGATGCCCCGCGGCGGCGCGTAGTCGGCCGCCTCGCCGTCGCGGAGCACCCGGACCATCGTGCGCATCTCGTACAGAGTCCGGGACGCCTCCGCCTCGATCACTGCAAGGGTCTCGACTGCCGAAGCCGGGTCGGTGGCTGCCACCGCCCGCCCCGCCTGGGCCTGGATCGCGATGGCCGACACGTGGTGCGCGACGATGTCGTGCAGCTCGCGGGCGAGCTCACCGCGCTCGAGCGTCCGGACCTGCTGCACCTCGCGCTGGCGCGCAACCGCGCGGTAGCGCATCGCGGCCCCGAGGGCGAACGCCGCCACCAGCACCGTGGAACCACCGATCAGGTCCCCGAGGTTGTCAGTGGTCGCGAGACCGAGGCCGGCTGGTACGGCGACGATCGCGGTGCCGACCAGCGCTTCCGGACCGGAAGCCCAGCGGTACAACGAATAAGGCAGCAGCAGGATGACGGCCATCGAGTTGAGTCCCGCATTGGCGACGCCGTCGAGGAGCATCGGGAGCTGCAGAACCATCGCGCCGCTGAAGCCGACCGCGGTCGCCAGGAGTGGATGAGTGCGCCGCCAGAGCAGGACCGGGATCACCAGGAGCGCGACCACGGTGGCCAGGGGGCGCCACGGTACGTCGGGGCGGAAGATCGCCTCGCCCGCGGCCGTGACCATGAAGGCGCCGACCAGGGCCCAGTCCCACCACACCCGCGCTGGCGGGTCCGGGGCACGGGGCTCGGCAAGGATCGAGCGGACGAAGGCGGCGATCACCCCTTCAGACTAGAGAGCGGTGACGCTCGTCGTACGGGGCACAAGCAGGAGCCGCTGCTCGTACTTTCGGCCGAGAAGACACCCAATCCTGAGCCCGATGTACGTCGCTCGCCGCCGGGTCACCGTGGAGGCATGTCGAATCTCCTCTACCGGCTCGGCCGGTCTGCTGCCACCCGGCCCTGGATCGCCATCGGCACCTGGGTCGTCCTCTCGCTCGTCGTCATCGCCTCCTCCGTTGCCTTCGGGCGCCATCTCGAGGAGAGCTTCGAGGCGCCCGGCCTCGACTCCTACCAAGCTGCGGAGCTGCTCGCCCAGGCCCACGCTGACGAGGGCGGTATCACCGCCCACGTCGTACTCGAAGCCCAGGACGCTGCCGCGCAGCTGCCGCCGGTGGAGGCCGCTCTCGAGGCACTCCCGCACGTGCTCGGCACGACCAGTACCGTCTCGCCGGACGGCACCATCGCACTCGTGCGCGTGCAGTACCCCGCGGTCGGGCACCTCGATACCTCCGACCTGGACAACCTCGAGGACGCCGTCGCCGATCTGCGCGACCAGTCGTCGCTGACGCTGGAAGCCGGAGGCGATCTGTTCTTCGCGTTCGAGGAAGCACCCGCTGGGCTCGGTGAGGTCGCGGGGATGGTCGTCGCGATGATCGTCCTGCTGATCGCCTTCGGCTCCTTCGCCGCGATGGGGCTGCCGATCGGGATGTCGCTGTTCGGTCTGGTCATCGGCGTCACCTCGATGAAGCTGGTGACGTACCTGATCGACATCCCGGCGTGGGCGCCGCAGCTTGCGGCCATGGTCGGGCTCGGCGTCGGTATCGACTACGCGCTCTTTCTGGTCACCCGGCACCGCGAGCATCTGGCCCTGGGGATGCCGGTCGCCGAAGCGGCCGGTCGAGCCCTGGCAACAGCCGGACAGGCGGTGATCTTCGCCGGCGGCACGGTCGTCGTGGCGATCCTCGGGTTGCTCGTCGCGGGGATCCCGTTCGTGACCGGCGGTGGGGTCGCCATCTCCGCAGTGGTGCTCGTGATGGTGCTCGCTGCGGTCACCTTGCTGCCGGCACTTCTCGGACTGGCGGGACACCGGATCAACGGACGCCAGCGAAGGGTCGCCGATGGGGCGCACCGGCCGAGCACCGGCTGGTACCGGTGGGGCGCCCACGTGACCCGCAACGCGACGGCGTACCTCATTGGCGGAGCGGTCCTCATGATCGCCCTGGCTGCACCCGTTCTCGCGCTCAACCTGGGCTTCCCCGACGACGGGACCAAGCCCGCGTCGAGGACCGAACGCCGGGCCTACGACCTGATCGCCGATGGGTTCGGCCCCGGGGCCAACGGTCCGCTGGTGATCGCGATCGACATCTCTCACGGTGAGTCAGCCGTCTCGCCGCTGGCCGCAGCGATCGCAGCCGACCCTGGCATCACCTCGGTCGGCGAGCCGACCATCGATCTCACCGCAGGCGTGGCGACCCTGGTGGCGCAGCCGACCACGTCGCCCCAAGACGTTGGCACCCAGGAGACCGTCGCGAGGCTCCGCAACCAGGTCTTCCCGACCGTGCTCGACGGCACCGGGGCGACCGCACACGTAGGCGGTCAGACCGCCACCTTCGCCGACCTCGGTGACCGGGTGCAGGAGCGGATGCCGCGCTTCGTCGTGGCCGTGCTGCTGCTGTCGTTCCTCTTGCTCACGGTCCTGTTCCGCTCCGTGTTGGTTCCACTGAAGGCAGTCCTGATGAACCTACTCAGCGTCGGCGCCGCGTACGGCGTGCTCGTCATGGTCTTCCAGTGGGGCTGGGCGGCCGGCCTTATCGGCGTGGAGTCAACGGTGCCGATCGTGTCGTTCATCCCGCTGTTCATGTTCGCGATCCTGTTCGGTCTCTCCATGGACTACGAGGTGTTTCTGCTGTCGCGGGTACGCGAGGAATACCGCCGCCACGGCGACAACACCCGCGCGGTCATCGCGGGGATCGCCGGCACCGGGCGCACCATCACCGCAGCCGCGCTGATCATGGTGGCGGTCTTCTCGGGCTTCGTCCTGGGCAGTGACCCGGTGGTGAAGATGATGGGAGTGGGACTGGCCACGGCGATCTTCCTCGACGCGACCGTCGTACGCCTGGTGCTCGTCCCGGCCACCATGAAGCTTCTGGGCGACGCGAACTGGTGGCTGCCAGGGTGGCTGGATCGGCTGCTCCCGGAGTTGGATCCTGCGTCGGTGGAGAAGCCAGGGAAGGTTGCGGTAGGCCTACCGCCGCGTCAGGAGTCAGACGCGCGCTGAGCCGCGACGCGGGTGCGTTGGCAGCAGGGCGTAGCCTCGGAGGTCGGAGCCACCCAGGCTTCCTCTCAGAGAGATCTCGCCATGAGCGACACATTGCTGGAGCTTGGCGTCATCGGCTCGTCGGCGAAGGAGAACGAGCACCGGCTCCCGATCCATCCGGACCACATCCCCCACCTCGACGCGGACCTGAGGGCGCGCATCACGCTCGAGCACGGGTACGCCGCGAAGTTCGGGGTCGAAGACGCCGTCTTGAAGGAGTACGTCGGGGGCTTCGCGTCACGCGAGGAGCTCCTCGGGGGCTCCGACGTCGTGTTGCTGCCGAAGCCGCAGCTCTCGGACGTGCAGGCGATCGGCGAGGGCAAGGTGCTGTGGGGCTGGCCGCACTGCGTGCAGGATGCCGAGCTGACACAGGTCGCGATCGACCGGCGGCTGACCCTGATCGCCTTCGAGGCGATGAACCACTGGACGCGGGACGGCGGGGTCGGGCTGCACGTGTTCCACAAGAACAACGAGCTGGCGGGGTACTGCTCGGTGCTCCACGCACTCGAGCTGGCCGGGCTGACCGGGGACTACGGCCGCCGCCTGAGTGCCATCGTCATCGGCTTCGGGGCCACGGCTCGAGGTGCGGTCACCGCACTCAATGCGCACGGTGTGCACGAGGTTGCGGTGCTCACCAACCGCGAGGTCGCTGCGGTGGGGGCGCCGATCCACTCGGTGCGGATCCGGCAGTTCGAGCACGACCCGGAGGGGGTGCTCGAGAGCTGCGTGATCACCGAGCGCGGGCGTGAACCACTGGCGGCGTACCTCGCGGAGAACGACATCATCGTCAACTGCACGTTCCAGGACACGGCCAACCCGCTCATCTACTTGCACGAGGAGGACATGGCGGCGTTCCGGCCGGGCAGCCTCCTCGTCGACGTGTCCTGCGACCTGGGCATGGGCTTCAGCTTCGCCCGTCCGACGAGCTTCGACGAGCCGACGTTCGTGGTCGGCGACAACGTCCTCTACTACGGCGTCGACCACAGCCCGTCGTACCTCTGGAACTCGGCGACCTGGGAGAACAGCAACGCGCTGATTCCGTTCCTGCGCGGCGTGCTCGAGGGTGGCGAGGCGTGGGACGCGGACGAGACGCTGAGCCGGGCGATCGAGGTGCGTGACGGACGGGTGGTCAACCCCGCGATCCTCGCGTTCCAGGGGCGGGAGACGCAGCCACCGTACGCCGTTTCCACAGTCGGCGCCTCGGCCTAGCCAAGGCGCCGCATCGCCGTCGTGAGTACGACGGCCTCCCCCGCTTCGTCGGTGGCGTCGAGGTCCACGAGGGCCTCGATGACCCAGTCGTGGTCGCCGGCCGGGTCGTGGATCGTCTGACGAACGGGCCACGCGCGACCGGCGGTCGTGAGCTCGAATAAGCTCGGTCCTCGCGCGTCGGAGTCCATGCCGATCGTGGCGTGGTCGGTGTAGTAGGCCTCGAGGGCTTCGTCCCAGTCGGCCCTGGTCATGCGGACCTCGAGGGGTGGCTCGACCCGCTCGGCGGCGGCACGCTCCAACGCCGCCAGCCCGTCGAGATCATCGACGGCCGCGAGGCTGACTCGACGGAAGACCGCGTTGCGCACCATGACGCGCAGGACCCTCTCCTGCTGCGACAGCAACCGCACCGGCGTCGGGGCATGGTGTTTCTCGAGCACGTGCTCGGGATCGGTCAGCGCCTCCCACTCGTCGAGGAGAGAGGAGTCCGTCTGGCGAACGGTCTCCCCCAGCCACTCGATGAGGTCGTCGAGGTCGGGGGTGCGGTGGCTGTCGGGCAGGGTGTTGCGGAACGTGCGGTAGGCGTCGGTCAGGTAGCGCAGCACCAGACCCTCGGAGCGGGCGAGCTGGTAGCGGCTGACGAACTCGGTGAACGTCATGCCCTGCTCGTACATCTCGCGCACGATCGACTTCGGCTGCAGCGCCTCCTCGGGGAGCCACGGGTGGGTCTGCCGGTAGATCTCGTACGTCGCAGTCAGCAGCTCGGCCAGTGGCTGTGGCCACGTGATCTCGTCCAGCAGAGCGATGCGCTCGTCGTACTCGATGCCGTCGGCCTTCATCTCCGCGACGGCCTCGCCGCGGGCGACGTACTGCTGGGCGAAGAGGATCTGACGTGGTGACTCCAGGACGGACTCGACGACCGAGACCATGTCGAGGGTGTGGTCGGTGGCCTCGGGGTCGAGTACGTCGAGGGTGGCGAGGGCGAAGTGCGAGAGCGGCTGGTTGAGCGCGAAGTACTCCGGCAGGTCGACGGTCAGGATGTACCTGCGACCGACCTCGTCGAGCTCGTCCAGCCGGGTCAGGATGCCGGACTTGAGCAGCGACCTGGCCAGGCTCAGCGCGCGACGGACCAGACGGCGCTGGTCCCCCGGCTTCTCGTGGTTGTCGGTGAGCAGACGGCGCATGATCGGGAACGCGTCGGCCTCGCGCGCCACGACGTTGACCAGCATCGCGTTGTCGACCTTCATGCGCGACACGAGCGTCTCGGGGATGCCGTTGACCAGCTTGTCGAAGGTCTGCTCGCTCCACACCACCGTGCCGTCAGGGGGCTTCACGCGCTGGACGTTCTTGAGCTTCTTCGGGTCGTCCCCTGCCTTGGCGACGCGACGGGAGTTCTCGATGACGTGCTCGGGGGCTTGGACGACGACGTAGCCGACCGTGTCGAAGCCGGCGCGACCCGCGCGACCCGCGATCTGGAGGAACTCACGCGTGCGGAGGATGCGTTGGCGCTGGCCGTCGTACTTGGCGAGCCCGGTGAAGAGCACGGTGCGGATCGGCACGTTGATGCCCACCCCGAGCGTGTCAGTGCCGCAGATGACTTTGAGCAGACCGAGCTGGGCGAGCTTCTCGACGAGACGGCGGTACTTCGGGAGCATGCCGGCGTGATGCACGCCGATGCCGTTGCGCACGAGCGTGGACAGGGTTCTGCCGAACCCGGCGCCGAAACGGAAGCCGCCGATGACCTCGGCGATCTGGTCCTTCTCCTCGCGAGTCACCGCCTTCATCGCGCGCAAGGAGTTTGCGTGCTCGACGGCGGCGGCCTGGGTGAAGTGGACGACGTACACCGGCGCCTGGCGGGTGTGCACCAGCTCCTCGAGCGTTTCGGCGAGCGGCGTGACGGCCCAGCTGAAGTGCAACGGGACCGGGCGTACGGCGTCGTCCACCACGCTCGTCGGGCGTCCGTTGCGTCGGGTCAGGTCCTCGACGAAGTGGTCGACCGAGCCAAGGGTGGCCGACATCAGCAGGAACTGCGCCTGCGGTAGCTCGAGCAGCGGCACCTGCCAGGCCCAGCCGCGCCCGGGCTCGGAGTAGAAATGGAACTCGTCCATGATCACGAGTCCGACGTCTGCGGTGGCGCCCTCACGCAGCGCCAGGTTGGCCAGGACCTCCGCGGTGCAGCAGATGATCGGGGCGTCCGCGTTGACCGAGGCGTCACCAGTGAGCATGCCGACGTTGTCAGCCCCGAAGTCCTCGCACAGGGCGAAGAACTTCTCGCTCACGAGCGCCTTGATGGGTGCGGTGTAGAAGCTCACCCGGCCGGCGGCCAGAGCCGCGAAGTGGGCACCCGTGGCGACCAGTGACTTTCCTGATCCGGTCGGCGTCGCGAGGATGACGTTGTTGCCGCTGAGGATCTCGATGAGGGCTTCGTCCTGGTGCGGGTACAGGCTCAGGCCGTTGTCGCCGACCCAGCCGGTCAGCTCGTCGTACAACCGGTCGGCGTCGGCCTCCGCCTCAGGAGGGAGACGGGCCGAGAGTCGTCTCATCGGTCTTCACAGCTCCGCGGGGAGAGCCCCGGCACGGACGCCGTACTGGTCGTGGAGGGTGGCCAGGGTTGCCCGGTAGTGCCGTCGGTCGGGGCGAGCCGTGACAAGGGTGGCGGTCGCGCCGTACAACCGCCGCGGGAGTGGGTACCACCGGTCGTAGTCGAGACCGCAGCGGAGCAGGACCGAGTTGGGGAGGAGCGTGGCCAGCAGGCCGAGGTTGTGCAACGCGACGGTGATCGACGCGTAGATGACGATCGCCTTGTTCTTCCGGTTCAGGTCCGCGATGTCGAGCTCGTAGAGTCCGCTCGCCCGCAGGCGATCCCTGAACATCAGGTGAGGCAGGAAGTACCCCGCGTAGGAGGAAAAGACTCCCGTGGTGCTGGACTGCATCTGGATCGAGAGCACGCGACCGCTCTCCGAGACGTACGGCTCGTACGGATGGTCCTGGCGCAGCAACGATCCCGTGCAGTTGACGACCCAGCTGCCGGGTGTGGCCGCGATCTCCTGACCGCTCCGGTAGCGGACGACCGGTCCTGAGTCCGTGTCCACCACGTCCTCGAAGTACTCCTGGTCGATCCTGCTGCTGCCCCGCGCGATCACCGTGCTCTCGTCCTCGGACAGGTAGGCGCCGAAGAAGTCGCGTGGGTTCTCCACCGGGCTGGTGCCGTAGCGCTCGCCGTACCAGCCGCGGACGGCCTCCTCGTTCGTGCCGTCGAAGACGAGGGCGGCCCCCCGCAGGGCCGCGTTGATCCGCTTGCCGGACCACCACCGGCTGGCGCCTGTGGGGAAGAAGGTCTCTCGCCGGCTGAAGATCGTGCCGGGGCCAGCGACGACGGAGACCTCGCGCCCGGGAGACGCGGTGATCACCGTGTGGGCTGTGTCCATCGCGGTCTTACCGCCGCCGACGACCCAGACCGGTGAGCGATCGTGCAGCAGCGCTTCCGCGGCGTCAGGTGACTCGGGAGTGATCGAATGCACCGCTGCGCTCGACAGGGGAAGAGGCTGGTTCTGCTCGACGCGGTGACCGAACGCCTTGATCAGCCGGCGCGCACGCACCTCTTGGCTCTGGCCGTCCGGCCCACAGATCGTCACGACAACCGAGCCGCCCTCCTCGCGGTTGTCGACGAACTGCCAGCCGAACCGTTCGTCCAGGTCGACCTTGCTGCGTGCCGTCGCCAGGCAGTGGCGCAGGTGCTGGAGGACCTCGGCCTTGGTCGCGAGGTACGACGGGTCCTGGTCCAAGGTCCACTTGATGTCGCCCGCGGTGAAGATGCCGTGCGGCTGGTGCAACCGCACGTAGTCGTAGGTGTCGACCCACATGCCACCGGCCGCCGGCTTGCTGTCGACAAGGAGGACGCGGTCGGACCGACCGAGGTAGGCCGTCGCCACGACCAACGCGTTGAGCCCGGCGATGCCCGCCCCCACGACGCACAGCTCGTAGGTTCCGTCATCCGCCATCGCAGGTCTCCTGACACGCCTTTGCCTCGAGCGTCCAACCTAGGGCATCGCCTTGGTCTCGAAGGCCGCTGGACAGCTAGTCGGAGCTGCGCCGGCCGAAGAAGCCCTTCTTCTGCTTGGCGCCACCGCCGGCGTACCTCGGGGGAATCGGCTCTCCCACCCTGAACTGCTCACCGCCGTCGATCGTCTCCGTGCCCATGTAGCGACATCCCCGCGCGTGGGACAGGCCGATGACCTCCTGGAGTACCTCGAGGAAGCCGGCCTCGTCGAGCGGGACCTCCTTGATGACCTTCAACTCCCCGAGCTGTGGCACGGACGAGTAGACCTCGTACCCGCGCTGTCGCAACGCGCTGCCCAGCGACTCGATCGCCGGACCTGGGTTTCCCCAGAAGCCGAAGAGGCGCCGACCGGTCGGCGCCGGCGGGGTGAAACCGAGGTGTCCCATCAGCTCGGTCGGCATGATGACCGACGCCAGGTCGGCCAGCGCCAGTACCCGGTGGCCGACCGACGTCTCGGCCGAGACGCTCGTGGCCAGCTCCACGAGCTCCTCGGGTGCCTCCGTCGTGAAGTAGAACCTGCGCCCACCGCGGGTGTGGGTTTCGGCCAGGTAGCGCGCGGGACTGCCTGATTCCTTCAACGCGTCGCAGAGCAGCTCGAGGTAGACATAGCTCCGGTGCGACCCGTTGGCGTTGAGGAGACCGTCGGCCATGAGCTCGTCGGCATGGGCGACCGGGGCCAGCTCGACCAGAGTCAGGTCCCTCGCAACCTGAAGGAGAGGGATGTTGACCCGCGCGTAGGCGAAGACCTCGGTGCCGTCGGGGGCGAACCGGAGCAGGTGGCGCATGGGCTCGGGTTCCACGACCACTTCGCCGGTCTCGTCGTCGTACACGCCGTCACCGCGGACGTCGAACTGCTCCAGCATCGTGCGCCTCCTTTCGGCGCACAGTCTGCCCGACCGGACCCCCCGCGCACGGTTGCTTGCCCTTGACGGGAGCGCCGCACCCTCCGAGACTCCGAGAGTGAGCTTCGATCCGCGGCAGAGCCCGCTCGTCGGCCGAGCGCTGGACCGGATCCACGCGAGGCGGCTCCTCCAAGCTGCCCGGGTGATGCCCGAACCGAGTGTGTCCCTCCCCACGGACCGGCCCGAGGTGGTGCAGGTCCTGGAGGACGCGGCGTTCGCGGACAAGGTGGAGCGGCTCGCGGCCAAGGTCGGCACGGACCCGTCGGCTGCCCGCACCGAGGCAGCCGCCTACCTGCGCGAGATGTCCGCGACCCACAGCGAGCGGACGGGAGCGGCCTTCCGGCGGTTCTCGCAGTGGCTGGCCCGCGCCCACGACGTGTACGTCGACGAGGAGTCGGTCGCCCGGCTGCGGGCGCTCGACAAGAAGCACTCGCTGCTCTTCCTCTTCTCGCACCGGTCCTACCTCGACGGTGCGCTCGTGCCCGAGGTCGTCGCGTCGCGCCGCATGTCGGTGCCGTTCACCTTCGGCGGCGCGAACCTCAACTTCTTCCCGATGGGCAACATCGCCAGCCGCTCGGGCGTGATCTTCATCCGGCGCAGCACCGGTGACATCCCGGTCTACCGCCTGGCACTGCGGGCCTACATCGCCCAGCACCTGCGCAACCGCAGCAACCTCGCGTGGTCGATCGAGGGCGGCCGCACCCGCACGGGCAAGCTCCGGCCGCCGGTGTTCGGCATCCTCCGCTACGTCTCCGACGCGGTGGAGAGCCTCGCGGACTCGGACGCGCTCGTCGTACCCGTGTCGATCGTCTACGACCAGCTGCACGAGGTCGCGATGATGACGACCGAGGCGCGCGGCGGCAGCAAGCGGCCCGAGGACCTGCGCTGGCTCTACAAGTTCGCGCGCGAGCAGAAGAACCGCCTCGGCCGTGCGTACGTCGACTTCGGCGAGCCCATCTCGCTCAAGCAGCGGCTGGCCGAGCTGAAGGCCGACGAGTCGGCCGCGCCGTTTGCCATCGAGCGCATCGCTCTCGAGGCGTGCCACCGCATCAACCGCGCCACGCCCGTCACGGCGACGGCGGTCGTGAGCATGGCGATCCTCGGTGAGGACCGGGCCCTGTCCCTGGCACAGGTCGAGGAGACCGTCGCTCCGCTCGCCGTCTACCTGGCCGAGCGCGGGTGGCGGGTAGCCGGCGCGTTCAACCTGCTCGACAGCGCGACACTGAGGCGCACGCTGCAGGAGCTGGTCTCCTCCGGCGTCCTCACGGCGTACGACGGTGGCACGGAGACGGTCTGGAGCATCGCCCCGGAGCAGCACCTGGTGGCCGCGTTCTACCGCAACACCGCGATCCACGCGCTGGTGGACCGCGCGATCGGCGAGCTCGCCCTGCTGGCGGCGTCCGAGCACGAGGGACGCCAGTTCGCGGCGGTGGCCGAGGCGGAGGCGCTGCGACTGCGCGAGCTGCTGAAGTTCGACTTCTTCTTCTCCGGACGCCACGAGTTCGGCGCCGACATCGACGCGGAGCTGAAGGCGGTCGCTCAGACGGACGCACCGCGACGGAAGACCGACGGTGCCGAGCTGAGACAGCGGATCGCTGCCTCTCCCCCGCACGTCGCCCACCTGGTACTGCGACCGTTCCTCGACGCGTACCACATCGTGGCCGACCGTCTCGCGGCGCTCGATTTCGACTTCGACGAGGCCGAGCTGCTCGACGACTGCGTGCGCGTCGGACGCCAGTGGGCGCTGCAGGGGCGGATCGCCAACGACGAGTCCGTGACCCTCGAGCTGTTCAAGACGGCCCTCCGACTCGCCGGGCACCGCGGCCTGCTCGACCCCGCCACTCCTGACCTCGACAAGCTCCGGCAGGACTTCGTCGACGAGATCGCCGTGACCACGGCGCGCATCGAGACCATCGCCGAGTTCCACCGGGCAGCGCGCTCGTGAACCCCGACGAGCACGTCGCGACCGTCGAGGCGGGACCTCGGGGCCCCCAGATCGGCGCGTTCTTCGACCTCGACGGCACGCTGGTGCACGGGTTCACGGCGACGCACATCTTCCGGGACCAGATCCGCAAGCGCCGGGTCCCGGTGGGTGACCTGGCCAAGATGCTGGTCTCCGCCCTCGACGGCACCTTCGGCGGCGACCAGACCAAGATCGGCGACATCGGGCTCGGCGCGCTGCGCGGTCACCTCGAGGACCAGATGCAGGAGCTCGGCGAGCGTCTCTTCGTGCAGAAGATCGCCGGCACGATCAGGCCACAGGCCCGGGCGATCGTCAAGGCGCACCAGCGAATGGGACACACCGTCGTACTCGCCTCCGCGGCCACCCGCTACCAGACCGAGCCGGTGGCCCGCGACCTCGGCATCGACAACATCCTGTGCACCGAGCTCGAGGTCGAGAACGGCATCCTCACCGGCAAGGTCCGGGGCAAGTTCCTCTGGGGCGAGCCCAAGGCGCAGGCTGTGCGCAGCTTCGCGCGAGCCCGCGGGATCGACCTGACGGAGAGCTACGGCTACGCCAACGGCGACGAGGACGTCCCGTTCCTGGCCAGCACCGGCAAGCCGCACGCGATCGCACCCCACCGCTACCTCTTGGCGACCGCCAAGCAGCAGGGCTGGCCGGTGCTCGCGATGACCGAGCCGATCACCTCCGGCCTGCGCTCGGTGGTCGGCACGATCGGGGCGCTCGGCGGGCTCAACGCCGGGCTGGTCGCGGGCGCTGCCGTCGGCGTCCTCAAGGGCGACCGCCAGGCGGGGCTCAACACCGGACTGCCGATGGCGTGCGACACCGCGCTCGCGATCGCCGGCGTCAAGGTCAACATCGTCGGCGAGGAGAACCTCTGGCGCGCGCGGCCGGCGATCTTCATCGGCAACCACCAGAGCTCGCTCGACCCGATCATCATGGGCGCGCTCCTGCGCAAGGACTTCACCGCCGTGGGCAAGCAGGAGGCGAAGTACGACCCGCGCACCCTGCTCGCGTCGCTGTTCTTCGACCCGGTCTACATCAACCGGTCCGACCCGACGTCCGCGATCGAGGAGCTCAACAAGCTGGTCGAGCGGGTGCAGAGCGGCACGTCGATCATGATCTTCCCGGAAGGCACGCGCATGCCGACCCCGGAGCCGGGCCGCTTCAAGAAGGGCGCCTTCCACATGGCCATGCAGGCCGGTGTGCCCATCGTCCCCGTGGTTTTTCGCAACTGTGGTGAGCTGCTCGGCCCACACGCGAAGGTCATCAGCCCTGGCACCGTGGACGTCGCGGTGCTCGACCCGATCGACACGACGACGTGGCGCGCGGAGGACCTCAACGAGATCGTCGAGTCCGTGCGACAGCTCTACGTCACCACCCTGGAGAAGTGGCCCTCATGACGACGGACAACCAAGCCGCGTGGGATGCCGCCATGTCGTGGGGCGCGGGCACGCGCATGAACGAGACCGAGGCGCTGATGTGGCGCTCCGAGCGTCACCCCCGGCTGTCGTCGACGATCTGCTCGCTCATGCTCTTCGACCAGTCGCCCGACTGGGACCGCTTCAAGGCCGCGCACCAGTGGGCCACCGAGCTCGTCCCGCGCACCAGGCAGCGGGTGATGGAGGCCCTGCTTCCGGTCGGGCCACCCGCCTGGGTCGACGACGAGAGCTTCCAGCTCGACTACCACCTGCGCCGCACGCAGTTGCGGGCGCCGGGGACGATGGCCCAGCTCCTGGAGTTCGCGCAGGCCGAGGCGGTCCGGCCCTTCGACCGGACGCGCCCGCTGTGGGAAGGCACCCTCGTCGAGGGGCTCGAGGACGGCCGCGCGGCGTATCTCCTCAAGCTGCACCACTCCCTCACCGACGGCCTCGGCGGCATCCAGCTGATGTCGCTGGTGCAGAGCCGCACGCGCGAGCACACCGCTGACAAGCCGAGGCCGCCGCAGCAGGAAGAGGGGCTGCCGTCCGACCCGTGGGCCTTCACCACGACCACGATCAACGAGCAGGCCAGGCAGCTTCCCGGCATCGCGGCGCGAGGGCTCGTGGGAGCGGCGCGCGCCGTACTCAGTCCCGGGCATGCCCTCTCGGAGGCCGTGCACTACGGCGCCTCGCTGCGTCGTACTCTCTCGCCTCCCCCGGCGCGTCCCTCGTCCCTGCTCCGTGGCCGGACCGGCACCGCGTGGCGCTTCGGTGTGATGGAATGCCGGCTCGACGACCTCAAGTCGGCGGCCAAGGCAGCGGGTGGCTCCCTCAACGACGCGTACGTCGCAGCGCTGCTCGGCGGACTTCGGCTCTATCACGAGCACCACGGCGTCGACCTCGACGAGCTGCCGATGGCGATGCCGATCAGCCTGCGCAAGGCGGACGACCCGATGGGCGGCAACAAGTTCGCCGGGGCGTACTTCGCCGCGCCGGTCGGCGTGGCCGACCCGAGCGAGCGCATCGCGATCCTGCGCGGGATCGTCCTGACGCTCCGCACCGAGCCAGCCCTCGACACCCTGTCCCTCGTCGCGCCGGTGCTCAACCGCGTGCCGTCGGCCCTCGGCGGGCTGGCCTTCGAGTGGGTGGGCAGCGCCGCCGACCTGTCGGCCTCCAACGTGCCGGGCGTGCCGTACGACGTCTACATGGCCGGCGCCAAGGTCGAGCGGTTCTACCCGTTCGGGCCGCTGCCCGGAGTCGCGGTGATGGCGGCCATGGTGTCGCACGGCCCGTCGTGCTGCATCGGGCTCAACATCGACGGCAGCGCGGTCACCGATGTCGACGTACTGATGAAGTGCATGGACGCCGGCCTGGCCGAAGTGCTCACGCTCGCCTGACTGCGACTCTTGTATAGGCAAGAATCCAGGCATGACGGCGGCACCGGACCTGGGCATCGAAGGGCTGACCGACGCCGTCCTCGTCGGGCGAGGCGGCTTCGGCGAGGTCTACCGGGCCCGCGAGTCACGGCTGAACCGGTGGGTCGCGGTCAAGATCCTTGCCACCGTGCTCGACGACCACGCGCGCGAGCGGTTCAACCGCGAGGGCTACGCGATGGGGACCGTCGCCGGCCACCCCAACATCGTGCAGGTGCTCGCGAGCGGTTCGACCAGCAGCGGTCGCCCCTACCTGCTCATGCCCTTCTTCGGCGCGGGCTCCCTGGACCAGGTGCCTCCCCTGTCGTGGCAGCAGGCCGTGTCGTACGCCGTGCGGCTCTGCGGTGCGCTGCAGACGGCTCACGCCGCACACGTCCTGCACCGGGACATCAAGCCAGCGAACATCTTGGTCTCGGACTTCGGCGAGCCCCTGCTCGCGGACTTCGGCATCGCGCGCGTCAGCGGCGGCTACCAGACGTCGAGCGGGGTGGTGACCGCGTCGATGGCCTTCTCTGCGCCGGAGATCCTCGGCGGCGCCCCAGCAACGGAGTCGGCGGACGTCTACTCGATGGGCGCGACCATCTGTGCGCTGATCACCGGCAAGCCGCCGTTCGCGCCGGCGCCCGACGAGGAGCTCGTCTCGGTCTACCGGCGCATCAGCGCAGACGCTCCCCCGGACCTCCGGCCACTCGGCGTGCCCGACGAGGTGTGTGCCGTCCTCGAACGCGCCTTGGCCAAGGAACCCGGGAGCCGGCAGGGCTCGGCCGCGGAGCTCGGTCACGAGCTCCAGGAGGCCCAGCGGCGCCAAGGTCTCGAGGTCACCCCGATGGCCCTCCTGACTCCGAAGGCGGAACCCGAGCCCGAGCCAGAGCCGGAGCCCGCGGCGGTGGTGCGGCAGGACGCGGAGACCGTCGCCAGCACCCCCAAGACACCTGTCCTTCCCGCGCCTCGTCGCAGGCGTGGGCCACCACTCGCAGCGGCAGTGCTTCTGGTCGCTTTCGTCGCCGTCGTCGCCGGGATCCTGCTGTGGCCGGACAACGACAAGCCCGACGCCAAGGACCCCGACTCGACACATGCTGCGACGCCGTCCGTCGACGAGATCAGCAAGCCGACCGGCGTCACGGTGGCGCCGGACGGCTCGGTCTACGTCGCAGACGAGGAAGGGCACCGCGTTCTGAAGATCTCCGCGAGCGGGGAGGCCACCGTCTTCGCGGGCACCGGCACGATGGGCGACAGCGGTGACGGCGGTCCCGCCACCGAGGCGACGCTGTCGTTCCCCAGCGACGTCGCGATCGCGTCGACCGGTGAGGCGTACGTCACCAGCGCGGGGCGGGTTCGGGTGATCGGGAAGGACGGCGTCATCCAGCGCATCCTGAAGGCGCCCGAGCTCGGCGTACGACGACTCGTGCTCGCCGCCGACGACACGCTCTACGCTGCGTCCAAGGAGGCGGTGTGGCGTCGCGAGGCGTCGGGGAGATTCACCCAGGTCGTGGCCAAGGGAGCGGTGAGCACCGTCGGTGACATCGCCGTGGATCCGACCGGCTCCCTGGTGGTCTCGGATCCCGTCCTCCACCACATCCTCCGGGTCGAGGACGGCGGGCTGGTGAGGATCGCCGGGCTCGCCACGGACGTGAGCACCCCGCTCACCGACGGCTTCCCGGCCAAGCAGTCAGCAGTTCTTGGGCCGGTCGGGCTGACCTACGACTCCGAGGGACGGTTGTACTGGTCGGAGTACGGCAACAACCGCGTCCGCATGGTCGACGCCGACGGCAGGGTCCGCACCCTGGCGGGCAACCCCGAGGGCTACTCGGAAGGGGGCGACACCGGAGACGGCGGGCCGGGACGCGAAGCGACCCTGAAGCTGGGCGACGGTCCGCTGGCGGTCGGGTCCGACGGGACCGTCTACATCGGCGACGTCGGCAACGGTCGGGTCAGACGGCTCGACCCGGTCGGCACCATCGACGCGTTCGCCTGACCCGTCGTACGCCGTGGGCAGTACGCTGCCCCTCGATGAAGGCATTCCTCGAGCTGTGGGACAACCGAGGTCGCGAGGTGCGACCTCTGGACGGCGGCCGCTGCACGATCGGGCGGCACCCCACCAACGACGTCGCCATCCCCGACGACACCGAGGTCTCGAGGGTGCACGCCGTGCTCGAGGTCGCCGGCCCGTCCTGGGTCGTGCGCGACCTGAGCTCACGCAACGGCACGCGCGTCAACGGGAGCCTGATCAGCGGCGACCGCCCGCTGAGTGACGGTGACGAGATCAGGGTCGGCTCCACGCGGCTGGTGTTCCGCGCGCTCGACGAAGCGGCTTTCGAACCCACCAAGGGTGCCGAACCACCTCCGACCCTGACCGCCCGGGAGCGCGACGTGCTCCTCGAGCTCCTCCGGCCGTCCGCGTCTCCGGGCCCGTTCAACCAACCCGCCAGCACCCGTGACATCGCCAAGGCGCTCGTGGTCAGCGAGGCGGCCGTGAAGCAGCACCTCGCCAACCTCTACGACAAGTTCGGGTTGCACGCCGGGCTCGAGGACCGGCGGCTCCGCCTCGCCAACGAGGCGCTCGCCCGGGGAGCGGTCTCGTTGGCCGAGCTTCGCGGGCAGGGCTAGGCCCAGAGGTTAGGCCCAGAAAGCCGTCACCGCAGGCGGGTCGCCGATGAACTGGTCGACGCTGCGGGCCAGTCCGTCCTCCAGCGTGAAGTACAGGATCTGGGTGTCGTCGAACTCGCGACCGTCTGGCCTGCTGCCGCTGATCCGGGTCAGCACAGACACGTGTCCTGCGCCGTCGGACATGAAGAGCTGCGGGATCGGGGCAAGCGTCCCCGCCGTCAGCTCCATCGACTCGGCGAGGAAGCCGACGATCGCGTCGATGCCGGCCTTGACGCCACCGAGACGGTCGGGGTTGCGGTGGTTCCAGGTGGCGTCGGGGTGGAACACCGCGGCGAAGCCGGCCATGTCGCCGTTGGCGACGGCCTGGAAGCCGCTGCGCACCAGGTCGACGTCGGCGAGGGTGGTGATCGTTTCGGAAGTCATGATGTGCTCCTCAGTTGTGGGTGAGGATCACGCTAGGAGCGACCAGGGGCAGCCCACATCGACTGTTCAATCGATATGGGTGAGGAGCTTCAGGTCAGGCCCTGGCGCATGGCGAACATCGCCAGTCCGGCGCGCGTCGAGACGCCGCACTTGGTGTAGATGTGCACCGTGTGCGTGTGCACGGTCGAGTGCGAGATGAAGAGCTGGGCGGCGATCTGCTTCTTGGTCAGGCCACCGGCGAGCAGGCGCAGGACCTCGAGCTCGCGTTCGGTGAGGTCGACCGGTAGTGCCGGCAGCGACGCCCGCGGTGCGTCGGCTGCCTTCAGGACCGCGCGTACGGCGTCCCGGTCCAGCGGCAAGTCGGACAGGCGGCGTGCCGCCTCGTCGGGCGCCATCGCCTGGCGGTGGGGGCGGTCCTCGCCGAGCGTCCGCCAGACGTCTGCCACGGCCAGGAGGCGTGCGGCTGCGTCCAGCTCGCCGCCCTGCATCCCGGCCGGGTAACCGGATCCGTCAATGCGCTCGTGGTGACGGCTGACCACTTTGGCGAGCGGCTCGAGGACCGGCGTACGGGCGACGATCCGGCCGGAGTGGTACGGGTGCAGGCGCACGAGCTCCCACTCCTCGGGCCGCAGCGGTCCCGGTCGCTCCCAGACCCCGGTCGGCACGGACACGCGGCCGAGGTCGTGCAGCAGCCCGGACCGGTAGGCCACCGAGGGATCAACGCCAACCGTCGGCGCCGCGGCACGGGCCACCTCGGCGACCCCGCGCGAGTGGCCTTGGAAGAAGGGCGCCTTGAGATCGGCGGCGTCGCCGAAACCCGCGAGCGCCTCGTCGAGGTGCGCGTCGTCGCGGAAGAATCGCCGTGGTCCTGGCTCGGTGTCCACGACCGAGGCCCAGAGATCATCGGGGTCCGACACCTTGAGCAGCTCCGCTGGCGCCTCCAGGAAGAAGGCCGCGATCGACGGGTCGAGCGCCCGGCCGCACCAGCGTCGTACGGTCTCCACCGCGAGCTCCTGGCCGCCGACCGCGTCGAACATCACCGCCGTGAAGCCGACTGCGGCATAGCGTGCCGACTGGGGCAGGTCAGTGCCGGCAGCTCCGGTCGGCGAGCCCTTGCCGTCGTACCGTTCGAAGGCGGCGAGCACCGCAGCACTCACGGCGCCCGGCAGCTCGAGCCGCTCGACGAGCTGAGCGCCGACCTCGCAGTCGGCACGCGCTGCCTCCTGGATCCTGCCGGCAACCTTCGGTAGCCCCGCGAGCACCTGGAGCTTGCCCACCCCCGACCCGAGCCCAGCCATGAACCCCAGTGCCTCGAGCGGTCGCGTGGCATCGATGAGGTCGCCACGCGAGCGCACCGCGATGTCGTCGCCGCCGAAGTGGGCTGCGGCTTCGTGAGAGGTCGCCGCACATCCGGCGAAGCGCAGCAGCGTCCCGTAGTAGACCTCGGACTGGGCGTCCTCCCCCAGCCCCGCTCGGCGCGCGAGCTCCGTTGCCAGCAGACAGGCCCGCATCGCCTCGCCCTGGGGGTGACCGCGGGTCAGGTCACTGACCACCGACAGCGCCGCGACCACTCCGGCAACACCTACGCGTTCGGGCACCCGATCAGTCTAGGAGCGACCACCGCTGGTCGAGCCACCCTGGGGGCGACGATCCGGCTCGACCACCGAGCGTCAGGCCGCGCGCCCGCTGCGCCCGACATCGCCGGACAGGACGGGGAGGTCGGCGAAGGGTGTCGCTCCCCCGGCCGCGAGCAGGTCCTCCAGGTCCGTGCCGACCTCGACTGCAAGCCGGTCCTTCAGAGGCTGGACCATGTCGCCGTAGAAGGGGTTCTTGATGAAGCCGAGAACCTGTGCGGCCTCGTGGGCAGCACCCTCGACGGCCAGCACGCCCGCCATCGCCACGGCCGACAGCTCCTGGTGCGGCGGGAACGCCGAGTCGATGGCCATGCCGAAGGCGATCTCAGCCTCCTGCCGCGCGCCGACGTCGTCCCCCCGTTCCAGTGCGGCCTGGGACAGCACCGCGTGCGCAAGGCAGGCGTTGGAACGCTCGCCGAACTCGTCGAAGATGACGATCGCCGCACGGGCCCATTCCTCAGCGTCCGCGGGCGCGCGTCGGTACACCCCGGCGATCAGCGAGAGCGCAACCAGGGCGAAGGCCTGTCGTCGTACGCTCCCCGCACGGCGAGCCGACTCCAGGAGCTCTTGGTACGCCGCCTCGGCGGGCGCGAACTCCTCGGTCTCCCAGCAGTGCTCGAGCAGGACGTTCGCGCCGTACGCCTGGACGGCCAGCGCGGTCGACGTCGAGGTGCTCGCGGACACCAGCGAGCGCGCCCTCGCAATGGCCTCGTCGGCCGCGTGCCCGTCCGGCTCGTCGAGGTCGAGCAGCTCCTCCGCGAGGTAGCACAGGGCGAGCACCTGGACGTCGGGATGACCCTCGGCCAGGAGTACGGCGTCGTCGAGTGCCTCCTTGCTCCCCTCGGAGCCCTGCCGCTCGTGAGCGATCTCGACCGCGACCCGGGCACGCAGCTCGGGAGCGCAGCCGGCACCGTCGGCGACGAGGCGTCGCGTGAGTGCCACGCGCTCGGGGCGGCTGCGGAAGATCCAGTAGGGCAGTGCTCCCCCGAGGATCGCCAGCCGGTCCTCGCGGATCTCGACGGGCAACGGACCGGACACCTCGGCCGTCGACAACGCCGCGAGGAGGTTGGCGTGCTCGGTGTCCAGGAACTCCAGCCAGCGACGGAACTCCGGACCGTCGATGGCGGCGCCCGCGGCTTCGGCAATCTCGCGGCACCACTCGCGGTGGGAACGTCGCGCGTCGGCTTCGTCCTCGGAGGCAGCGAGCTGTTCGGACGCGAACGCCCGGAGCAGCGCGAGCATGCCGTACCTCGTGCCGTCGGCCCCGTGTCGCGCGATCAGCAGCGACCTGTCCACCAGCGACGCCATGAGGACTGCGATGTCGGCCCCCGCTAGCTGCTGGCCTCGGCAGACCCGTTCGGCGGTGGCGACGTCCCAGCCGCCGGCGAACACCGCGAGTCGCCGGAACAGCACCGCTTCGTCCTCGGTGAGCAGCTCGTGGGAGCGCTCGATCATCCTGCGCAGGGCAGGTTCTCCGCGGCGACCGCCGGTGAGGGCGAGGGGGTCGGCGAGCAACCGGGCGAGGCCGTCGGCATCGAGTGACCGCGCCCGGGCGGCCACCAGCTCGATTCCCAGCGGCAGGCCGTCCAGCTGCCGGCAGAGCGTGCGTACGACGTCCGCGGGGAGCGCGACCGAGCGGCCTGAGTCGGCGACCCGGGACTCGAACAGGAGTCTCGCCTCCTCGTCGTCGAGCGGGTCGACCGCGATGACGACCTCGCCGGCCACATCGAGAAGCTCCCGCGATGTCGTGAGCACATGCGAGAGGCCCGATCGCAACACGGCCTCGGCCACCTCTGCCGCCGCGTCGAGGAGGTGCTCGCAGTTGTCGAGGATCAGGAGGGTGCGGCGCTCGCGGAGGTGCTTCTCGATCCCGGCCAGGAGGTCGTCCCGGTCGCGGGTGACTCCCAGAGCGGTCGCGACGGCCGCCGGCACCAGCGCCGGATCGGTCAGGTGGGACAGGGCGACGTACACGACGCCGCCGGGGAAGTCGGCGACGAGGTCGTGCGCGAGGTGCTGCGCGATCCGGCTCTTGCCGACGCCGCCGACACCCACCAGCGACACCAGCGGTTCCCCGCGTACGGCGGCCGCGGCGCGCTCGAGCAGGGCCTGCCGGCCGACGAACCGGGTGCGTACGACGGGCACACCGGACGGCAGGCACCGTGCGGCCCGAGGCTCGGGGACCTCGGGTTGCGGCTGCCCGGTGAGCACGGCCTGGAACAGGGTCTGGGGGCGGACGAAGTCCTTGAGCATGAAGAGGCCGAGCGAGGTCACCTCCACCCGGTCGTCCACGACGTCGGCCACGGCGTGGCTGACCAGGACTTGGCCACCGTGCCCGGCCGCGGCCACCCGGGCTGCCTGGTTCACGGCGAGCGCGATGTAGTCGTGCCCGCGCGGTCGGGCATCGCCGACGTGCACGCCCATGCGCACCTTGACGACGGCGTCACCGGGGAACACATGCGCGGCCAACGCGACCTGTGCCTGACAACAGGCGACTGCTGCGTCGGCGGGATCCGCGAAGGCGATGAAGAGCCCGTCTCCCTCCGACTTGACCTCGACGCCGCCGTTGGATGTGAACACCGCACGCAGCAGCGCGTCATGGTCGTCGAGGACGTCGTGGTAGGCCGCGTCACCCAGGCGGGTCATGAGCGCGGTGGAGGCCTCGATGTCCGTGAAGACGAAGGCCACACGACCCGAGGGCAGGTCCGGCACATTTCGGAGTCTAGTGATGTGCCGCGGTTAGTCGAGGAGCTCGTTCGCGAGCACCGAGCTGGCGGCGTAGTCGACCTTGCTCACCGGCGTCCGCGGCACCTGGTCGATGAAGAGCACCCGCTTGGGCACCTTGTAGTTGGAGATCAAGGCCCGCGCGTGGTCACGCAGGTCGTCCTCGGTGACGGTCGCGCCTTCGCGCCGCTGGACCAGGGCGGTCACCTGCTGGCCCCAGCGCTCGTGCGGAGTGCCCACGACGACGGCGTCGAAGACGTCGGCATGGCGGAGCAGGACCGCCTCGACCTCCTCGGGGTGCACCTTCTCGCCGCCGGTGTTGATGCAGACCGAGCCGCGACCGAGGACGGTGACGGAGCCGTCCTCCTCGCGCCGGGCCGCGTCGCCCGGGATCGACCAGCGGACGCCGTCGACCTCCTTGAACGTGGCGGCCGTCTTCACCGGGTCCTTGTAGTAGCCCAGCGGGATCGCGCCGGTGCGGCCGAGCATGCCGTCGACTCCGGGCGGGCAGGGCTTCATCTCGTCGTCGAACACCTCGACGTCCGCCCCGACCCCGAACTTCGGTGCGCCCGCCGACCCCTCCGACCCGTCGTCCATGCGGGAGCCGGTGGTGCCCGACTCCGAGGCGCCGTACGAGTCGAGGATGAAGCGGTCGGGGAGGGCCTTGCGGATCTCGGCGCGGACGCCGTCGCTCAGCGGCGCAGCGCCGTTCGATACGGCGACGAGGGACGACAGGTCCCAGCGCTCGGGCTCGGCGAGGATCGCCTCGGCGACCGGGCGCGCCATCGCGTCGCCGAGGAAGGTCAGGGAGTTCACGCCGGCCCTCTGGACGAGGTCGAGGATCCGCTCGGCGTGGAAGTTCGGCTCGGTGTAGAGCGACACCGTGTAGCCGGCGACGTGGCCGTTGCCGAGGATCCACTGGCTGCCACCGTGCATCATCGGGCCGCACGCAAGAAGCACCATCGGATTCTCATTGGCGGCCGCCTCCTCCGCGAGCTGCTCGACGGAGTCGAAGGGTGCGCCGAAGCGGCTGGCGTTGAGCGCCGCGCGCAGGATGTCCTCCTGGCGCCAGACGACGCCCTTCGGGTAGCCGGTCGTGCCACCGGTGTAGAGCACGTAGTGGTCGTCCGGCGACCGGCCTCCCAACCGGTCGGTGGACGCCGCGGCCAGCGAGTCGTCGTACTCCTGGCCGAGGACGATGAGGTGCTTCAGCGATGGCAGCTCGAGAGCCTGGACCGCCTCGAGGTGCTCGGGCGCCACGATGGCCGCCACGCAGTCGGCGTTGTCGTAGAGGTAGGCCAGCTCGTCGCGGAGGTACTTGTAGTTGATGTTGATCGGCACCGCGCGAGCCTTCAGGCAGCCGTAGAACGCGTCGACCCACTCGATGCGGTTGATCGAGTGGACGGCGACGTGGTCGCCCGGCTGCACGCCGAGGGAGACCAGGTGGTTGGCCAGCCGGGTGGAGCGGTCGTCGATCTCGGCGTACGTGTAGTCGCGGTCCATCGTCACCACCGCAACCCGCTCGGGCACCGCATCGGCCATTGCTTCGATGAGGTCGGCGATCGTCACGGGGCGGGTGGTGGTCTGGGGCACTGGGCCACTGTAGAAAACTAGAACACGTTCTCGCTACCCCTGATGACGAAGTCGGCCCTCGCCTCCGACTCAGCGACGAGGCGGGCGTTGGCCTCGTCGGACCGCAGCACCCACTCGGTGGCTGCGTCCCTGGACCGGCCGTGCCGGACGTGCCGGTCGATGAGCCGCTGCACCCGCGCGTCGTCACCCTCGACGTACCAGCACTCGTCGAGGAGCGGTGGCACCTCACGCCAGCCAGGCTGGTCCAGCAGGAGGTAGTTGCCCTCGGTCACCACCAGCCGGTGCTGGGGTCCGACCTCGATCGCGTCGGGAACGGTTGCCTCTGCGTCACGGTCGAAGGCCGGTGTCCACACACTGTCCGACGCTGCGCGGAGCCGACGCAGCAGGGCGACGTACGCCTCGACGTCGAAGGTCTCCGGGGCCCCTTTGCGGTCGCTCAGCCCGCGACGGGCCAGCTCCTCGTCGGAGAGGTGGAACCCGTCCATCGGTACGACGACCGCGGCATCGCCGAGCCCGGCGACGAGGGAGGCGGCGAGCGTGGACTTACCCGCTCCCGGCGCTCCGCAGATGCCCAGGACGACGCGGCCCCCACCGTCGAGGAGTCGTCGAGCCCGCGCCAGCAGCACCCGGCCATGAAACCACGCCCATGAAATGAACGACCCTGGGTACGTTCGGCTCATGAGTGGACACATCGCAACCGCCCAGGTCGAGATCAGTGCAGCCCCGGCGCAGGTGTGGCAGGCGCTGACCGACCCGGGCCTGATCGAGCAGTACATGTTCGGGTCCAAGGTCGAGTCGACCTGGGAGCCCGGCACTCCCATCACCTGGAGCGGGGAGTACAACGGGAACGCCTACCAGGACAAGGGCGAGGTCATCGCGGTCGAACCGGAGAAGCGTCTCGAGGTCACTCACTTCAGCCCGATGAGCGGGGCTCCCGACGTACCGGAGAGCTACCACCACGTGACCTACGAGCTCACCGACCGGGGTGACGAGGTGCAGCTGACCCTGCGCCAGGACAACAACGCGTCGGAGGACGAGGCCACGCACTCTTCGGAGAACTGGCAGCAGATGCTGGACGGGCTGAAGGAGCTCGTCGAGCGCGGCTAGGGAATTCACGTCTCCCCCACGCGGTTGGCCTTGTCGTGAGGCTCTCTGTGCTCGACCTGGTGCCCGTGCGCGCCGACCAGTCCACCGGCGACGCCGTGCGCGCTTCCGTCGCGCTCGCGCAGGTCGCCGAGGAGGCGGACTACCACCGCTACTGGGTCGCCGAGCACCACAACATGCCGGCCGTGGCCGCGACCAACCCGGCGGTCCTGATCGCGCTGCTCGCGTCGGCCACCGAACGCATCCGGGTCGGTTCCGGCGGCGTGATGCTGCCCAACCACGCACCGCTCGTCGTGGCCGAGCAGTTCGCGCTCCTGGAGGCGGCCTTCCCCGGGCGTATTGACCTGGGGATCGGCCGCGCTCCAGGCAGCGACCCGGTCACGAGCTGGGCGCTCCGCCACGGCGCCGGCGGGGTGACCGAGGATGCCGTCGAGCGCTTCCCTGAGTACGTCGACAACGTGCTGGCCATGCTCGAGCCCGGTGGCGTGGGACTCGGCATCCAGGGCCGCACCTACCGGCTGCACGCGACCCCGGCTGCTACCTCGACCCCAGCCGTCTGGCTGCTCGGGTCGTCGGGCTACTCGTCGCTGCTCGCGGCGAAGACCGGGCTGCCCTACGTCTTCGCGCACCACTTCTCGGGTAGCGGCACCGAGGAGGCGCTCGCGACGTACCGGCGCAACTTCCAGCCGAGCGACTACGCCGCCGAGCCGACCACGTTCCTGACCGTCAACGCGTGCGTCGCCGACACCCAGGAGGAGGCCGAGGCCCTGGCGCGGCCGCAGCTGCTCGCGATGGTGGCACTGCGCACCGGCCAGGAGCTCCACCCGCAGCTGAGTGTCGAGGACGCCGCCCTCGTGGAGCTGCCCGAGGAGCACGTCGGCCTCTACGAGGCGATGAAGGGGCGTTGGGTCATCGGCACGCCGGAGGCCGCGCGCCAGTCCGTCGAGGCGCTGGCCCAGCACTTCGACGTGGACGAGGTGATGATCCACCCCGTGGCCGGAGCGCCCGCCTCGACCGACCCGGACCGCAACCCGGGTCGCGAGCGGACGCTCCAGCTGCTCGTCGGATAGCTAGCCGCCGAACGTCAGGTGCCCCTTGTAGACCGCGCAGCCGTTGGGCAGGTCGTGCATGTTGATGACGCCGGTAGCGCCGGCGAAGCCACCCGAGCCGCCGATGATCGGGTGGTGGCAGCGACCGTGGTCCTCGCTGCCGTCGGCGGCGAACTTCGCGGTGAAGGTGAAGGTGGTGTACAGCTCGCCGCACCGGGCGCCGTAGCAGCCGATGAACGTCTCGGTGCCCGAGGCGTGGAAGCCGCCTGACGGAGTGAACTGAGGCTCGCTGCTGGACGTGATGTACCAACAACCGACGAGGGAGCCCGAGATGACGCCCGCCGGTGCGATGTCCGAGGGCAGGTCGGTGCACTGAGGTGCCTCGGGGTCGTCCGGCACCAGCAAGCCGGAGACCTGCGTGACTCCACCGGCCGCCACCGCCGGTGCGGCTGTCGTGAAGGCGGCGAGCAGACAGCAGGACAGGACGGCGAGCACCGTTCGGAGGAGATGGGTAGGTCGCATGATGTGCCTCGATTCGTTCGTGACCCGGTCCCTGCACCAGGCCTCTTCCACCGACGCTAGAGAGCACCGTGCCCCCAGGTCATGAGGTGTTAGCCCCATGTAGCGATTCCGTCAGAACCTCGTAATGCGTCTTGTCCGGGTCTGGATAGGTTGGGGCCATGACGGCGTACGACGACCTCGGCGCCCCGGTCGAGACCGAGGTGGCCCAGCGGGTCGTGAGCCTCGTGCCGTCACTGACCGAGGCCCTGGCGAGCGCCCGGCCCGAGAGGCTCGTGGGCGCCACCGACTGGTGCACCCACCCAGCCGACCTCGACGTCACCCGGGTGCGTGGCACCAAGAACCCCGACACCCGGGCGATCATCGCGCTCCGCCCTGACCTGGTCGTGGCCAACCAGGAGGAGAACCGCGAGCTCGACGTACGACGGCTCCGCGACGCGGGCGTGCCCGTGTGGGTGACCCGCATCCAGACGGTGCCGGAGGCGATCGCGAGCATGCGCCGGCTGTTCGCCGAAGCACTTCGCTGGGACGAGCCGGCGTGGCTCGGCGAGGCCGAGGACCTGTGGAGCACCAGCGAGGAGCCCTGGGCACGCGTCGCCGTGCCCGTGTGGCGCGACCCGTGGATGGTGGTCGGTCGCGACACGTTCACCGGCGACCTGCTCCAGCGACTCGGCTGCACCAACGTCTTCGGCGACCACGCGGACCGCTACCCGAAGGTCGAGCTCGCCGAGATCGACCAGCCGGGCGTCACCGTGCTGCTGCCCGACGAGCCCTACGTCTTCACAGAGACGGACGGCCCGGAGGCGTTCGCGCACGCCGGGACCAGGCTCGTCAACGGTCGCCTGCTGACGTGGTACGGCCCCTCGCTGCTCGAGGCCCGCGACCTCTTCACGCCGTGACGCTTCAGGCGCCTTCGAGCTCCCGCTTGAGGCGCTTCAGGGTGCGCTGGATGTTGCCGCGCTGGAACTCGGCGAACGACGGCTTCCCGGTGGCCAGGGGGTCGAAGAGCCGGGTGGTGAAGTCGGGCCAGCGCCGGCGTCCGTCGTACCAGGTCTCGGTGACCTCGGTGCCGCCCTCCACCCCACGGAAGTCGTAGGTCCACCGGGCAACACCGATCCGGAGCATCGCGCTGGTGTAGCGGTCGACGTTGAACGCGAACCTCTGGCCACGTTCCGCGTGGGTCACCACGCACCCGGTCTTCCAGCGCGCCGGTCCACGCCGGTTGGCGCCGACGAAGCGCATCCCGACGTACGCCGACCCGTCGAAGTCGCCCTCGACGACGGCGCCGAGGTTCTCGGGACTCCACCGGCCCATCTGACGGACGTCGCTGACGGCGTCGTAGACGGTGTCCGGGTCGACCGCGATGACGATCGACCCGGACGCACTCATGTCACGACCCATGGGGGGAACCTACAGGGGGTGCCCCCAGCCGCACTTGATCGCGTGGGTGGGGTCGAGCCCGTTGAGGATCATCGATGTCACACCGGTGTCGGTGGCGATGCCGATGTGGCCGACCGGGTCGAGCAGGCACTTGTCCTGGATGTAGTAGTTGGTCACGCCGGGCTCCTGGACGAAGCTCGTCGACGTCGGTGTGACCAGCTCGTCGTACCTCGTCGCGATGACGGTGTAGGCAACGCCAGGCTGGGCGATCGGACCGTTGCTCAGCGCCGTGACCGCCGGCCCGCCGTTGACGATGTCCGTGCACGCGCGGCACAGGAAGGTGTCGGTGAAGAACGCGACCATGGACTGACCGCCGAGCACCTGGCCCAGCGTCACGATGCCCTGCACCGTCGTCCCGTGCGTCGGCGGCGCCAGTGCCACCACCCGGCCGACCTTGCCCTGGGCGGTGAACTTCGGGACGTAGAGCGACTGGAAGGCCCCCTCCGAGTGGCCCACCAGGTCGACCTTGCTCGCCCCGGTCGCCGCCAGGACCTGGTCGATGAAGCCGGCGATCTCCTGGGCGGAGTCGGCGATCGGGACCCAGCCGCCCGAGCTGGGGTACTGCTCGCCGTACGTCAGGTGGAAGACGCAGTAGCCGGCCGCCGCGATCTTGGGCCCGTGAAAGGCCCAGTTCGCGTCCCCGTTGGCGGTCAGCCCGTGGAGCAGGACAACCGGCCTGGGGTGTGCCGCGGACGGCTGGCACGAGAAGTCGTTGACGCCGCTGCTGGCGGCGGAGGCGGGCATCGTCGGTGACACCGCGAGCGCGGTCACCACAGCTCCCAGGAACAGACGCAGACGCACAGAGTTCTCCCTCGATAGGTAGCGGAAGGCCGGGGTGCGTCGGCGGTCTGCGTCAGTCAAACATGGATACCTGTTTTCGACAAGGCATCTTTTCTTTTACTTTCTAGCGCCCTAGGCTGGGGCCGTGGCCGCCACCGATCAGCGCACCAACCCGGCGCGACGCATCCGGGGCCTCGACCCCGAGCAGCGTCGCGAGCAGCGCCGGCAGTCAGTGCTGGACACCGCGCTCAGGCTGTACGCCGAGCAGGGCTACGCCGCCACCAGCATCGAGCAGCTGTGCCAGGAGGCCTTCGTCAGCACGAAGAGCTTCTACGAGCTGTTCAAGGGCCGCGAGGAGTGCCACCGGGTGCTGTTCCAGTCGCTGAGCCAGGCACTCGAGGCGGAGATGGTCACCGAGCTCGAGACCATCCCGGACGACGAGGACTCAGCCACGACGCTCCTGCTGACCGGCTTCGTCCGCGCCCTCGTCAGCGACCCCGAGCGAGCGCGGGTGCTGCTCGGCCCCAAGCGCGCGATCACCCCCGAGGTCGAGACGCTGCGCCTGGAGAACCGCGAGTGGTCGGCCACCTTCGTCGACGGGCTGTGGCAGCGGTTCGGCGTGAAGGGCGACAACCATGCGATCGCCATCGGCCTCATCGGCGGGATGTTCGACATCGTGTCGTTCTGGCTGATCGACGGTGACCTCTCCTCCGCCACGTCCATCAAGGCGCTGCAGCAGCACCTCGACCGGTTCTACGGCGCCGTACGCCGCGGTCTCGACTGATCACCCCTACTCGATGCCAGCCCTCTGGTCGAGCAGCTGCAGGAGCTCGTGGGCGGCGACCTCGACCTGCTTGTGGCGCCACTCGGACGCTCGGTAGACGCAGGCGATGAGGCCACTGCGATGCAGCCGTCTGTAGTCGCCGTACACGAAGGCGTAGCGGGCCTTGGTCTCGTCGTTGGCGCCCACGGTCAGCCCCAGGTGCCAGGCGGCGTAGTCGTCCCAGCCGTGGTTCTCGAGGAAACGTGTTGCCGGCGTCGGCGTCGGGCTGGACGTCACCCCAGTTGCTGTCCAGTACGTACTGCCGACTCTCGATCATCGCGCGCGCCTTCTCCACCGCCGCCTTGTTCAGTTCATAGCGAGCCATGGGTCCTGGGTACCCATGATCTCGGCACTCCTCACACGAAGCCGTGCGAGATCGCGTCGACGAACCACACGAAGAGAATGCCGAACACGGCCAGGAACGAGCCTCCGACAAAGCCCGGAAGGGCGCGGCGCAGCCCGGGACGCACCAGTGCAGCGACACCGGCCACGACCCAGCTGAGCAGCGTCGCCCACAGGAGCAAGCCGAGTGACACGCTCTCCCACCTGCCGGCAGAGCAGAGAACTGCAGTCCAGATTCCACAGCCGGCCGCAAGACCCAGCAACCGTCCTCGACCGACCGGTCCGAGCCATCGGTCCCAGTCTTCGGTGTCGTTGCGTTGGACGGGGCCAGCCTTCGGCGTCATACGACCAGTGTTCCAACAGTGCGTGTTGGGGTCATGAGCACTGGTACTCAACCTCGGCGCGCTAGGCCCAGGGCGGATCCGCGCCCGGACGCGACGTCGTGGAGGCCGCCATCGCAGCGGCGCGCTTCCCCACCGTCGCCCAGTCGTCCCCGCACTCGAGCCAGCCGGCGATGAGTCCGGCGGAGAAGGTGTCGCCGGCACCGATCGTGTCCACGACCTGTACGACGGGCGCGGCGACGTCGATGCGTGCGCCCGCGACCGTGAAGGCGCTCGCCCCGAAACCACCGCGCGTCACCCAGACGACCTCGGGACCGAGCGTGAGCAGGGCCTGGGCGGACTCGTCCCAGGACCGGTCGGGGTAGAGCCAGACCAGGTCCTCGTCGGAGGCCTTGACGATCGTGGCCCGGGAGACCAGCTCCTCGACGCGGCCCTGCGGGGACTCGGGCATCAGCGCGGGCCGGATGTTGATGTCGTAGCTGAGCACGCCTGACGGCTCGACCGGCAGGTCCCCCAACGACAGCGCGGAGAACGACCCCACGTGGACCACGTCGGCTGCGGGGAGCTCGGTGAAGGTCGGGCTCCACTCGATGTCGAAGTCGTACGACGCAGCACCTGACTCGTCGAGCGTGGCGGTCGCCGACGACGTACGCCGACCCGGCGCCGCGAGCACCGTGACGTGGGAGGCGACCAGATGCGCTCGCACGAGCGCGCCGTACTCGTCGTCGCCGAGCTGGGTTGCCAGCGCGACGGGCACCCCCTGCCGCCCGAGCGCGACCGCGACGTTCGCCGGCGAGCCGCCGGGATGCGGGACTCCCCCGACCACGTCGACCAGTGCCTCACCAATGACCAGGACCGTCGCCACCGGCCAAGTATGGCGTCTCTCTCAGCGCCTCTCGGAAAGCCAGCTGTCTCAGAAAGTAAAACGTTGCCGCGGAAATAGTTGACGCTTGAAGTTTGCTGTGGCATAGTAGTAATCACTTCAAGCTTCAACTTTAGGACGAAAGGCAGTTCTCATGAGCACCCTCATCAGCACCGGAATCGCCGCTGGCACCTACACCATCGACGCCGCGCACAGCTCCGTCGGGTTCGTCGCCCGCCACGCCATGGTCACCAAGGTCCGCGGCTCGTTCACCGAGCTCGAGGGCCACGCCGTCGTCGCTCCCGAGCTGGCCGACTCGACCGCGCAGATCACCATCAAGGTCGACTCCATCAACACCAAGAACGAGCAGCGCGACGGCCACCTCCGCAGCGGCGACTTCTTCGACGTGGAGAACTTCCCGGAGATCACCTTCGTCTCGACGTCGGTCGAGCCGCGCGGCGACGTGCTGCGCACCACCGGCGACCTGACCATCAAGGGCGTCACCAAGCCGGTCACCGTCGACTTCGAGTTCACGGGCTCGGCCAGGGACCCGTTCGGCAACGACCGGGCCGGCTTCGAGGGCTCCGTCGTGGTCAACCGCAAGGACTGGGGCCTGAGCTGGAACGCAGCTCTCGAGACCGGCGGCGTGCTCGTCTCGGAGAAGGTCACCCTCGAGTTCGACATCTCCGCGATCCGCACCGCCTGATCCGCACCGTCTGACCGCACCGCCTGATCCGCACCCACCACCGAACGCGACTCCGATACCGGAGTCGCGTTTGGTCATTTCTGATCGCCCGGATCGGGACCTTCTGCTCTGGTTGTGGCGCTCGTCACTGCCTAGTGTGCAACTCACGAGTGAAAGCGCGAGCACCTTTCGTAACCCCGCCATTTCCGACGGTCGCCAGCCAACCACTCGAGCCGGCAGCTGCCTCAACCCCCACGGGCGCGCGCCGACGAGGGGCGCCGTTACCCGACTTGATCTCCGGGCCACGGCGTCCCAGCTCACCCCTCACTCAGAGGGGCCGAGCAGCTTCGAGGCGAGAACGGCGGCCTGGGTGCGTCGTTCTAGCCCGAGCTTGGCCAGGATGCTCGACACGTAGTTCTTCACTGTCTTCTCCGCCAGGAACATCCGCTCACCGATCTGACGGTTGGTCAGCCCTTCGGCGATCAGGCCGAGCAGCTTGAGCTCCTGCGGCGACAGCGCCGCCAGCTCGGGCACGACGGCCGACCCGTTGCGCACTCGGTCGAGGATCCGCGCAGTCAGCTCGGGCGCGATCAGCGAACCGCCCGCCGCGATCTGCTTCACGGCCTGGATCAGGTCGATAGCCATGACGTCCTTGAGCACGTAACCCGAAGCACCGGCCATGATCGCCCCGAACAGAGCCTCGTCGTCGGCGTACGACGTGAGGATCAGCGCACGGATGCTCTCGTCGGCGGCCCGGATGTCGCGGCACACGTCGATGCCGGAGCCATCGGGGAGCCGGCCGTCGAGCACCGCCACGTCGGGCTTGATCTCGAGGATCTGTTGCTGGGCCTCTGCCACGGAACCGCCCTCGCCCACGACCTCGATCTCACCGGTCGCCTCGAGCAGGGCGCGAAGACCACGACGCACGACTTCGTGGTCGTCCAGGAGGTACACGCGGATCGCCATGGGACATTCTTACCGGTTGCCAGCCCCCGTTGGCTCGTCCTGGTTGACTCTTCCCCATGACGTGGTGGGAGAACGCCGTGGTCTACCAGATCTATCCGCGCAGCTTCGCGGACTCCGACGGCGACGGCGAAGGTGACCTACGCGGCGCGATCACGCGCCTCCCCCACCTGGTCGACCTCGGCGTCGATGCCGTCTGGGTCAGTCCGTTCTACCCCTCGCCGATGAAGGACAGCGGCTACGACGTCTCCGACTACTGCGCGATCGACCCGCGCTTCGGCACCCTCGACGACTTCGACGACCTGGTCGCCGCCGCCAAGCAAGCCGGCCTTCGCGTGATCGTCGACATCGTGCCGAACCACTGCTCCGACAAGCACCCGCTCTTTCAGCAGGCCCTCGCGTCACCTCCGGGCAGCCCCGAGCGCGAGCTGTTCATCTTCCGCGACGAGCCGAACAACTGGCCGTCGTTCTTCGGTGGCTCCGCTTGGACGCAGGTGTCCGGCGGCGACGGCGGCCGCGACCAGTACTACCTGCATCTCTTCGACTCCTCGCAGCCCGACTGGAACTGGCGCAACCCCGCCGTCCCGGCGATGTTCGAGGACGTCCTCCGCTTCTGGCTCGACCGCGGCGCCGCGGGCTTCCGGGTCGACGTGGGCAACGCGCTCTACAAGGCCGAGGGGCTCCCAGACGTGCCCGACGACGTGCTCGCCGTGCCGATCGCGCAGGGGCGACGAGGCACGCCGTACCAGGACCAGCCCGAGCTCGACGAGCACTACCGCTCGTGGCGGGCGCTCCTCGACTCGTACGGCGACGAGGGCTTCCCCGGGCAGCGGATCATGGTCGGTGAGACGTGGGCCGACGACCCGTCCCTGACCGCTCGCTGGATCTCCATCGGCATGCACCAGTCCTTCGACTTCCGGCTCATCGGCAAGCCCTGGGACGCGCGGCTGTGGCAGGCAACGATCGAGTCCGGCTACACCGCGGCCACCCCGATCGGCACCGCACCCTGGGCGATCGGCAACCACGACGTGCCCCGGCTGGTGACCCGCCTCGGCATCGACCAGGTGCACCACCTCGACCAGGTGCGCGAGATGCTGCACAAGGGCCAGCTAGACGTCCAGCTCGAGCAGGGGCTGTCTCGTGCCCGTGCGGCGGCCCTCATCGTGCTCGGGCTGCCCGGGTCGTCGTACATCTACCAGGGCGACGAGCTCGGCCTCGAGGAGTACGTCGACATCCCGACCGACCGGCGTCAGGACCCCGTGTTCTTCCGCACCGACGGCGAGCTGATCGGGCGCGACGGGTGCCGGGTGCCATTGCCGTGGTCGGGCGACGACCCGCCGTACGCCTTCAGCACGCACCTGCCCACCTGGCTCCCCCAGCCCGCCGGGTGGGGACCACGCTCGATCGCCCGCCAGGACGTCTCACCCGACTCGACGTACTGGCTCTACCGGGAGGCGCTCAAGCAGCGGCGCCAGATCAGCGGCGACCTCGAGTGGCTCGACCTCGGGAAGGACGTGCTCGCCTACCGGCGTGGCACGATCCGCTGCATCGCCAACTTCGGGACCGAGCCGCTCGAGCTTCCCGAGCACGAGTCGTGCCTCGGCAGCGCGGGCACCGACACAGGCACGCTTCCGGGCGACAGCGCGATCTGGTTGTGGTCCTGATGCTGCCTGAAGGCTTCGTGTTCGGCGCGAGCACCGCGTCGTACCAGATCGAGGGTGCTGTCGACGACGACGGCCGCGGCCCCAGCGTCTGGGACACGTTCGCGTCCGAGCCCGAGCGCATCCTCGACGGGTCGAGCGGCGCGGTGGCGTGCGACCACTACCACCGCGTCGACGAGGACGTCGCGCTCATGGCCGACCTCGGTCTGGGGGGCTACCGCTTCTCGATCGCCTGGCCGCGCATCCAGCCGACAGGGTCGGGCGCGGTCAACCAGGCCGGCCTGGACTTCTACGACCGGCTCGTCGACCGGCTGGTGGCGGCCGGCATTCGCCCGATGGCCACGCTCTACCACTGGGACCTGCCACAAGCTCTCCAGGACGGGGGCGGCTGGATGGACCGCGAGACGGCGCTGCGCTTCGGGGAGTACGCCGCGATCGTCGCCGAGCGGCTCGCCGACCGCGTCGCCTGGTGGGTGCCAGTCAACGAGCCCAACGTCGTGACGATGCTGGGACACGCGATCGGCATGCACGCACCCGGGCTGTCGCTGAGCTTCGAGGCGCTGCCGGTCGCCCACCACCTGCTGCTGGGCCACGGGCTCGCCGCCTCCGCGGTGCGCGCCGCCGCCGGAGCAGCAGTCGGCTGCGCCAACAACCACACGCCGGTGTGGCCGGCCTCCGACTCCGAGGCTGACCGTGCCGCAGCAGACCTCTACGACAGTCTCTGGAACAAGCTCTTCGCTGACCCCATGCTGCTCGGCCGCTATCCCGAGGGGTTCGACGAGCTGCTGCCGGTGGTGGAGGGCGACCTCGACCTGATCGGCGCACCGCTCGACTTCTACGGCGTGAACTACTACAACCCGACGCGGATCGGCGACCCTGCCGGAGTCACCGAGTCGGCGTCACCTGTATCGCTCGAGGGACTGCCGTTCGCGATGCTGCCCGTCGAGGGCTACCCCACGACCGACTTCGGCTGGCCGGTCGTCCCCGACGGGCTGCGCGAGACGCTGACCGCCCTGCACACGGCGTACGAAGGCCTGCCGCCGGTGCACATCACCGAGTCGGGGTGTGCGTACGCCGAGCTCGACGACCAGCGGCGCATCGACTACCTCTCCGGGCACCTCGATGCCGTGGCCGCAGCGATCGGCGAGGGCGTCGACGTGCGGGGCTACTTCACCTGGTCGCTGCTCGACAACTGGGAGTGGGCCGAGGGGTTCACCAAGCGCTTCGGTCTGGTGCACGTCGACTACGACACCCTGGTGCGGACGCCGCGGGCGTCGTACGCCTGGTATCGCGAGCTCATCCGGTCCGGACGCTGAGTCCGCTGGCCCGCTGGATGCGGCGCCCCACTGCCGCACGCACGGCGTCCTCGGCGCCCACGATGCGCACGTGGGCTTTGGCACGGGTGACCGCTGTGTAGAAGAGCTCCTTGGTGAGGAGCGGCGAGGTTGCCTCCGGAAGCACCAAGGTCACCTTCTCGAACTGGCTGCCCTGACTCTTGTGCACCGACATCGCGTGCACGGTCGCGACCTCGGAGAGCCTGTTGGTCGCGAAGGACAGGCCCTTGGGGAACACCGCGCGAGGCTGTCCACCGAGGTCGACGACGACACCGGTGTCGCCGTTGTAGAGGCCCAGGTCGCGGTCGTTGGAGGTGACCAGGATCGGCCGGCCGACGTACCACAGCCCGCCGCGGCCGTAGTCGGGCCGAGCCTCGCGAAGCCAGTCCTCCACCTGCCGGCTCCAGTGCGCGACGCCGTAAGGCCCTTGCCGGTGGGCGCAGAGCAGGCGGTGCTGCTCGAGACCTTTGAGCGCGTCATCGACCTTGCCCGCGACCGCGGCATCGGTGAGCGCCAGACCCGCAGCGACCACGTCGGCCCGCACCTCGTCGAGCTGGTCGGCAGCCACCAGCTCGACCTCGCCGCCCTCGTGGAGCAGCTCGAGCACAGCGTCGACCTGCTCAGCCTTGATCGCCTCGGCGAGCGCCTTGATCCGACCCCCGTGGCGGTGCACCTGGGTCAGGGTCACCACGCCGGCGAAGCCCTGGTCCGGCGCGGGACGCCGCACTACGTCACCCAGCACAGCACCGGCCTCGACCGAGGCGAGCTGGTCGGGGTCGCCGACGAGGACGAGTCTTGTGTCCGCGCGCAGGGCGTCGACCAGCCGGGCCATCAGCGTGAGGGACACCATCGACGCCTCGTCGATGACCACGACGTCGTAGGGCAGGCGGTTGTCAGCATCGTGCTTGAAGCGGGTGCGGGCCGGTGTCCACCCGAGCAGCCGGTGGATGGTCGTCGCCGACAGCTGGCCCACCCTCTCCCGGTCGTCGGCGGACAGCTCGGAGAGCACCGCGTGCACGGCCTCCTCGAGGCGGGCAGCGGCTTTGCCGGTCGGCGCGGCCAGGGCGATCCGCGGCTTCGGTCCTGGTTGGTCGCAGAGCGCCGCGAGCACCTTGGCGACGGTCGTGGTCTTTCCGGTGCCGGGCCCGCCGGCCAGCACCGTCACCCAGCGCTCGACCACCACCGAAGCAGCCAGCCTCTGGAGTCCGGTGTCATCTCCGCCGAACAACCGGTCCAGAGCCTTCTCCAGGCGATCGCGGTCGATGGCCGGTGCGGACCTGCTGCGGCGGTCGTCGATGCCGCGAGCAATCACCTCCTCCTGGCGCCAGTAGCGGTCGAGGTAGAGGAGATGGCCCACCAGACGAAGGGGACGGTCGTGGAGCCCGTCGGGTCCCCCTGCCACCAAGGCACTGGCGGAGAGGTGCGCGACCCACTCGTCGAGGTCCGGCCACGCCAGCGCGGCGAGCTTGGCCACGGTCTCCTCGTCGGCGTCCTCGACACCGACGGTCGTCGGGGCCAGGGAGAGGTCGAGACAGACCGAGCCGTGGCGGACGGCACGCACCGCAAGGGCGGTGGCGAGCAGCACGGCCTCGTCGGACTCGAGCGCGAGTCGGCCAAGTCGCAGGGCGACATGGGTGTCGGCGCTCTCGAGGACCCCGGCATCGACGAACGAGCCCAGCAGCCCCGGGACCCCGATCGGCTGACGGGCGCTCATGCCGCACCGTCGAGCAGGTCGGACAGCTCGGTCACCAGCGCGGCCGGAGGCTTCCACGAGAACACGCCGGCGGGCACGCCGTCGACGGCGGGGGTCTCGGGCCCGCACATGCCGCGCACGAACAGGTAGAGGACACCGCCGAGATGGACGCCGGGGTCGTAGCCGGGCTGGCGCCAGCGAAGGAAGCGGTGCAGTGCCACGGCATACAGCAGGGACTGCAACGGGTAGTGCGCGTCGCGCATCGCGGTGGCCAGGGCCTCGGGTCGGTAGTCCCACGACGTCAGGGACTCGCGGGCCCCGAGCCAGTTGGTCTTGTAGTCGACCACGAGGTAGCGCGGAGTGCCGTCGGCGTCGCGCACCCGAAGGATGGCGTCGAGGAAACCACCGAGGAACCCCTTGAGCGGCTTGTCTCGCAGCGCCGGGACCGACAGGTCGGCGGCGTAGGCGTGCAGGGGGTCGGCCGGGCCGAGGTGGCGAGCGAGCAGGTCGCCGATGTCGCCCACGGTCGCGTGACGGGCATGAGGACGTTCGCCACCGGCGAGGGGGTATTCGTACTCCATCTCCGCCAGCACATCGCGGGGAGACAGGTCGCGCAGCGCAAGGTCTCCGGCCAGCGGGCCGAGCGGCGTGAGCAGGGACGGGACAAGAGCCTCGGCGAGGGTCTCTGCGGGCACACCGGCGAAGCGCTCGGAGCCGACGGCCTCGCACTGCTCGACCAAGGCCGCCCTCAGGTCGGGCGCGGTGAAGTCGACCTTCTCCAGCACCTCGTGGACGAGCGTGCCGAAGGCGGCACCGACGGGCAGGCCGGCCATCGGCGAGGGCAGCGCCTCGGCCGGCGGAGACGCGTCGGCCACGACCACGTCGGGCTCGTCGATCGTGCCGGGAGACTCTGCCTCGCTGCTGACTCCTGTGTCCGGGTGGCCCAGCTCGTGGAGGCCGGCGGTGAGTCCGGAGTAGGAGGTGCGGACCCAGGTGAGATCGAGGGTGCGGTCGAAGCGCCGAGCGGCCAGCGCCTCGATCGCTGCCGGGTCGGGCGACCAGCGCACGTCGGGCGACAGGTCGGCCGGCTCGACGGAGACTCCGCCCTCGGCGAGGCGGTCGAGGGCCGCCTTGGTCTTGGCGTCGTCGACCGGGACCGTCTGGGGCAGGGAACCGTCGTCGCCGCGGACGCCGACCAGCATCCGGTGCAGGGGCGCGTTGCGGGTGTTGTAGCCAGGAGCCCACCAGGTGACCACCTGCGACCGGGCTCGGGTGAGGGCGACGTACGCCAGCCGCAGGTCCTCGTCGGCGTCCTCGAGGTCGTGCTGCTGTCGCCGCTGACTGAAGCCCGGACCCTGCGGCCCGCCGATGTCGCGCACGCGCTCGCCGGCCTCGTGCAGGAGGAGGGTGCTCGGGCCGTTGTAGGGAAGGACGCGGTCCCAGAGGTACGGCGCATAGACGATCGGGAACTCCAGGCCCTTGCTCTTGTGGACGGTCACCACCTGGACTGCGTCGGCATCGGACTCGAGTCGCCGGCTCCGCTCGTCGTCCTGGTCGCGCCCGGCTTCGTCGATGCGCAGCCGGAGCCACTGCACCAGCGAGGCGACACCCAGCTCGCCTTGCACACTCGCGAGGTGGAGCGCCTGCCCGATGTGCCGCAGGTCGGTGAGGTGGCGTTCGCCGTCGGGCCGCGCCAGCACCCGGGGCGAGAGCTCGGCCGACGAGGTGATCGCCTCGAGCAGCGCAGCGACGCCACGCTGCTCGAGCAGGTCGGCCCACCGTCGCAGCCGTGCGCTGTGCTCGTCGAGCTCGCCCTCACTCGCCGTGGCGAGCTTCTCGGCCGTCCAGCCCACGAAGCTGGTCAGGGCCGCGGCACGACCGAGGCCGGGACGCTGGCGCCGCTCGAGAGCCACCAGCAGCGTGAGCCACTCCCGCGCCGCCGCCGATCCGAACACGCTCGAGGTGCCGGTCAGCACGACCGGGACACCTGCCGCGACCAGCTCGTCACGCACGGTGATGCCGTCCTGGTTGCGCCGCACGATGACCGCGATGTCGCCGGGCTGCACCGGCTCCTCGTCACCACTCGGCTGAGTGAGCAGAGCACGCGACTCGAGCAGCGCGACGATGTCCTGCGCGACGTCGCGGGCGACGTGCTGGCGCAGGCCGGCGACAGGAGGCCAGTGGCCGCCGGGCTTGGGAGGCACGTGGTCGCGCGTCACCGTGCGCACGCGGAAGGGTGCCTCGACGTGGGCGCCTCGCATCCGGCGCGCCGGGTGGGCGGCCTCCACCGGACCGACAGTGATGCGCGGGTCACCGAGGGCGACCCCGCCCATCACGAGCGCGAGGGCGTCGAGGAGCGACTGGTCGCTGCGCCAGTTGATGCCGAGCGTCTGCTCCTCGTGTGCCGCGGAGGCGGCCCGGAGGTAGGCCTGCACGTCGGCTCCGCGGAACGCGTAGATCGCCTGCTTCGGGTCACCGATGAGCACGAGGGTCGTCGAACCGTGGAAGGTGGCGCGCAAGATCTCCCACTGCACCTCGTCGGTGTCCTGGAACTCGTCGACCAGCACGACGTCGTAGCGACTGCGGATCCGCTCCTGGGCTGCGGCACCGGTGTCGGGATCGGTCAGCGCGTCGCGCAGGTGGATCAAGAGGTCGTCGTAGTCCTGGATGCGTCCCCGACGCTTGCGTTGCTCGACCTCGCTGCGGACGAGCTCGGCCAGGCGCACCCGCACGTGCGGCTCGGTGCCCGGCTCCGCTCCGGCGGGCGCCAGGCGCGCCGAGCGGTCGCCGACCGCAGCCTGGGCCACCTCCGCGGCGACCTTGAAGCCGAACGTGGCTGGACCGCTGCTGCCCTGCCCGAACGCCTGCACATAGAGGTCGGTGACCGCCTCGGTCACCAGCTCGGTTGCCGAGTCGACGAACGCGACCTCGTGGTCGACGTCGGCCGCGACGCCCAGGCCTTGCAGCATCTGGCTGCAGAAGCCATGGGTGGTCGAGATCGTGGCCGCGTCGAAGTTGGCCAGTGCTCGTTGGAGATTGCGTCGGCGCAGCTCCACTGCAGCGGGCTCCCCCGTTGCGAGGAGCTGGATCACGGGGTCGCCGTTGACGAGGGCCGGGTCGGCCAGCGCGCGTGCTGCCTTGGTCATGCGCTCGCGGACGCGTTCGCGCAGCTCTGCAGTCGCAGCCCGACCGAACGTCACGAGCATGATGCGCTCGAGGGGCACTCCGTCGGCGACGTAGCGAGTGGCCAGGGTTGCGATCGCGTGCGTCTTGCCGGTGCCGGCGCTCGCCTCGAGGACGACCGTCTGCTTGTCGGCCGGCAGCGAGCCGATCTCGTCGAAGCTCACGTGGCCGCTCATGACTCCCCCCGCGCGGCCAGGTCGATGAGCGGCTGCCAGAGCCGGCGCGCCAACGTGCCGAAGCGCGTGGGCTCCACACAGTCCGGCCGGGCCTCGGCCGGGTCGCAGGGCTGAGCCAGCAGGACCGCCAGGTCGGCCTCCTCCCACACCAGCCGGTGCGGCGCGTCGGCCCGCTCACCGAACCTGTCGGCCCAGGTCGCGCTCGCCCGCTGAACCGCGTCGTCCACCGGTGCGCCCAAGGCGCGCCGCTCGGCGTACGTCGACGAGGCCTGCTCGGTGAGCGGCAGCGGCTCGCGCATGCCGAGCAGGTAGAGGCCCGCGATCGAGTCGAGCTCGGCGATCGCCACGTCGGGCGGAACGTCCGCGACATGGCTGTAGGCGATGCCCTTGTCGCTGTCCTTGTCGCTGCGGCCGGCGACCATCGACCGCCACGGTCTCGTCGGGTCGTGAGCCGTGAGCGCCAGCGCGTGCAGCCAGCCGACCAGCTGGTGCTTGGGCTTGAGACGGGAGTAGGTGATGCGGACGACCCGGTCGTCGTAGACGCCCGCGACCGTGCCGAGGACCCGCAGTCCCGACGGCAGGGTGATATCGACGTCGACGTTGGCAGGCTCACCGGCGCGGAGGGAGGCGCTCTTGGCGACCAACGCCTCGACGCCCGCGCGGATCGGCTCGACCGCGACGGTGCCGAGCGGGCCGGGCGGCAGGTCGCCCCGCGCCAGCTCGGCCAGCGTGGCCACGGCCAGGTCTTCTCCGGCCAGTCCGGCCTTGAGCAGGCGGTCGCCGACCTGCCAGCCGGCGAGGCCGACAAGGTCCACGGCGAGGGCGTCGTCGCCGACCTGGTTGTCCGACGGGAAGGCGAGCCCGAGCCGCTGCCGCAGGAACGCCTTCACGGGGTGCTCCAGGAAAGCGGTCAGGTCGTCGAGCCCGATCGCCGTCACGGGTTCGGCGACCAGCGGCGCTGCCAGGAACTCAGGCCGAGGTGCGCGGTCGGCCACCAGCGCCCGCGCACCGGAGGCGGCTGCAGGGTCGAAGCTGAACGGCGCGGCTGCCGTGAAGTTGCGAGGGTCGAACGGCTGCAGCGGGTGCTGCACCAGGACCCGGTCGCGGACCTTCCCGTCGGGGACCGAGGCCGTGCGGTCGAGCACGTCGAGCAGCTCGCCGAGCGGGACCGCGGGCGGGCGCACGGCGTTGGTGCGCTCGTCGTGGCCGCTGTAGAGGACCACCAGGTGCTCCTGAGCAGACAGGATCGCGTCGAGGAAGAGCTGGCGGTCCTCGGTGCGCGCGTCGCGCTCACCGACGAGCGGCCGCCGGGCCAGCACGTTGTCGCCATCGGCATGGGCCTGGCGCGGGAACGCGAGATCGTCGAGCCCCAGCAGGACCACCACGCGGTGCGGCACGGAGCGCATCGGCACCATCGAGCACATCGTCAGGTGTCCGGTGCGGAAGTTTGCTCGGGTCGGACGCCCCTCGAGCAAGGACGAGAGCACCGAGCGGACGTCGGCCAGTCCGAGGTCGACCGTGTCGGCGCGTCCTCCTGCCGCCTGCACCGCCGAGCTCAGGGCCGCCCTCGCCTGGCTCACCTGCCAGCCGTCGATCGGCGACACCTCGGTGAGGTCCTCCACCGCCCTCTCCAGGATCTCCACCCAACGGACCAGTGGCTGACGACCGCTGAGCTCCGACACCGTTGTCTCGATGCGGGCGACGAGCTCCGCGACCCGGCCGGCCAGGTCGATGTCACCGGAGTCGACGTCATCGAGCGGCAGGACTCCGGAGAAGGTGCGCAGGTCGTCCTCGTCCATCGCCACGCCGACCAGCAACCTGTCGAGGCCTGCCCGCCACGTGCCTTGTGGCACGCCTTCGAGGTGGTACGGCGCGCGCGCCGAGGCATCGAGCCCCCACCGGACCCCGGCGCGACGCACCCAGTCGCCGACCTGCTCGAGCTCGTCGTCCTTGAAGCGGAAGCGCCGCACCACGGGCGGCAGCGCCGCGAGGTCGAGCACCTCGGACGCGGTCACGCGCGAGTCGGCGAAGTCGAGCAGCCGGGCGAGCACGCTGAGCACGGGGTTGGTCTGACGCAAGGAGCGGTCGGCCAGGCGCACCGTGAGCAGGTGCGCCGGGTGTCCCTTGGTCGGCTCCCCACTCCACTGCTCGTCTGGGACCAGCCCGAACGTCGCTGAGATGAGCGGCGCGAAGCACTCGATGTCCGGGCACATCACGACGATGTCGCGCAGCTCGAGCGTGGGGTCGTCCTCGAGCAGACCCAGCACCAGCTCACGCATGACCTCGACCTGCCGGAGCCGGCCGTGGCACGAGTGGACCTGGACCGAACGGTCGCCGTCGGCCAACACGAGCGCGGCCGACGGCAGGGCGTCGCGATGCAGGTCGTGCTGCAGCTGCGACAGCAGGCTGGTCGGCTCGACCTCGGCCGCGAGGTGGTGCACCGCCCCGGGACCGGTGTGCTCGGCGAGCATCAGCTGGAGCTCGCGGGTGTCCCGACCCAGGCTGGACACCAGCGGGTGCGTCGGTAGATCGGCGGTGGTGTCCGCTGCACGCGTCACCCCTCCGGCCGTCACGCCGGCCGCCACCGGCGCAACTTTGCTCCAGAGCCCCGGCGAAGGGTGCGGCAGCCAGAGGTGAACCTCGCGATGCTCGGCGATCGCGTCCAGCGCAAGCAGCTGGTCGACGGTCAGCCGGGTCGGGCCGAAGAGCGACAGTCGTGGTGGCAGGTCCAGGACCTCCGGCGACGTCCCCAGGGTTGTGACCGCCTCGGCCAGGCGCTCGGCCGGCCCGGGCGTGCCGAGGTGCGCGCGCAGCCGGCGGAACAGCTCCGGCTGCCAGTGCAGGTCGGGCTCGAGGTCTCCGACGTCCCCCGCGAGCCAGTCTCGGACCATCGCCGGCCGCTGGGCGGAGTACGCCGAGAAGAGCCCGGCCAGCTTCTGGGCCACCGCCACCCGCCGACCCCGTCGATGCTCGAGGTCCCCCGAGCCCACCGCCCCGATGTGGACGCCGAGGGTGCGACACCAGGGCTGGTCGGCGCTGTCGTCGATGACCTCGAGGAGCGACCACGGCAGCCGACGCGCGGCCCACGGGTCGTCGTCGGGCTGCACGCCGCACGCGAGGGCGACCGACTCGGCGACGAGCGCCGCGGGCGACGGGAAGACGACGTTGGCGCAGATCCCGTCGGAGCCACTCGCCCCCACCCCGAGGCTGCTCGCCAGGCTCTGGGAGATCCAGCGCTCGACCCCGCGCGAGGGCACCGCCACCACTTCGGCGACGAACGGATCCTCGAGGGGAACCGCCAGCACCTCGGCAAGGCCACGGACGAGGCGGTCAGCTCGCTCCGAACGATGGATCGTGAGCACCTGACCCCCTCTCTGGACGATGCGCTCAAACTAGCCGGTGCCCCCGACACAACCCCACTGACCGCGGCGGTCCGAAACTGGCCGAGTGGCAATAGGGTGGCAATAGGCTTGAGACCCCTCTCCCCGACGAAGGTTTTTCGGTAGGTTCGCGACATGGCATCCCGCTTCGACCCGCTCGGCCTGGTGGACCTCGCATCGCAGACGGTGCGCACCGGCGCCAAGGTGGCGGGTTGGTACGAACGACAGGTCTTCGGGATCCTCCGCGCCCGGATGGACGCCGTCGTGCCACCGCCGCCGCCCAACGCCCTTCCACCCGGCATGGGCAAGCTCGCCGAAGGGCTCGACTCGAAGTTCCGGCGACTGCTCGACCGGGCCATCGAGCAGAGCTCGATGTCGGGACGGCAGGAGCTCTTCCACAAGATCCTCGACCAGATCGTCCCTGACGAGGCCCGCATCATCGGGGCGCTCTCCGACGGCTCCGTCTCCCCCCTTCTCAACGTCTACCAGCGCACCCGCGCCGGGCTGGTCGGGGAGGTCGTGCTCGAGAACATGTCGCTGATCGGCAAGACGGCCAACCTCGCGCTCCCCCACCTGACCCCGACGTACGTCAGCCACCTGCTCTCCCTCGGCCTGCTGGAGACCGGCCCGGAAGACACCACGATGAAGGCGGAGTACGAAATCCTCGGCGCCGACACGATGGTGCTCAAGGCGATCAAGCGCGCCGGTCGCGGACCGATCCCGGCCCGCATCGAGCGCTACTCACTGCGCCTCTCAGGTCTCGGCATCGAGCTCTGGTCGACGGCCACCAAAGACCGCTCCTCATGAGCGCGCTCGTCCTACCGCTCCTCCAGACCTGGGCCGAGTTCAAGGCCGACTTCGAGGTCAACTGGCTGATCTACCTCTCGATGCCGTTCATCGCGGCCTTCGTCGGCTACACCACCAAGCTCGTCGCGCTGCAGATGCTCTACCGCCCGATCGAGTTCGTCGGTGTCGGACCGATCGGTTGGCAGGGCGTCGTCCCGCGCCGCGCCGGCAAGACCGCCGCGGTGACCATCGAGATGCTGACCAGCAAGCTGCTCGACCCGACCGAGATCCTCGACAAGATCGATGCGAAGGCAGCGGTCGAGGAGCTCCGTGAGCCCCTGACCCGCACCGTCGACGAGCTGGCCCGGGAGCTCGCGGAGCAGGTCCGCCCAGGACTCTGGGACTCCCTGCCCGAGGCGGGTCGCAAGGCTGTGCAGGCCCGCGTGCACGCGATGGCCCCCAAGGTCGTCGACAACCTGGTCGCCGAGATGCGCGCCGACTTGCCACGCTTCGTGGACCTGCAGTACCTCGCCGTCACGATCCTGGTGAAGAACAAGGTCCAGCTCAACGAGCTGATGAAGGGCCTCGGCGGCGCCGCGATGAAGTTCATCCGCCGCAGCGGCATCTACTTCGGCTTCGCCATCGGCACCGTGCAGCTGGTGGCCTGGGGCTACTTCCACAACCCGTGGATCATGCCGGCCTTCGGCTTCTTCACCGGCTTCGCGAGCGACTGGCTCGCGCTCAACCTGATCTTCATCCCGCGCAAGCCCAAGAAGCTGCTCGGCTTCATCCCGATCCATGGCGTGCTACATGCCCAGCGCGAGCAGGTCACGCGCGACTACGCCCGCCTGCTGGCCAACGACATCTTCAGTGCAGACGTCCTCCTGGAGGCGATCCTGCACGGCCCGACCTCCGACCGCCTCTTCGCGGCGATCGAGAAAGAGGTCTCCTCAGCCCTCGACTCGCAGGCGGGTTTCGCCCAGCCTCTGCTCACGATGGCGATCGGCACCAAGCGCTACCGCGACCTCAAGAGCACGATCGTCGACCTGCTGATCAAGCGCCTCCCCGACACCATGGCCGAGGCGAAGGACTACACCGCGCGCACGCTCGACATCGAGAACCTCATCGTCGACAAGATGAACCAGCTCGACGAGGACCAGTACGAAGGCATCCTGCGCCCGGTCTTCAAGGACGACGAGATGCTGATGATCAGCGTCGGTGCCGTACTCGGTTTCCTCGTCGGCGAGCTGCAGGTCTTCATGGTCGAGAACTTCTCCCACGAGGTGAAGTAAGAGCGGTCAGAAGCGGGTCGCCACGTCGATGGCGACGTACTTCCTCGAGGTGTACGCCGGGAAGCGCGCGCTCGCAGGAATCTTGACCCGGTGCACGATGCCGCGGCTGCTCGCCGGCACTCGCGTCTTGTAGTGCCCGGACGCGTCGGTGCGCACCTTCCTCAGCTTGTGCCACCTGCAGCCCTTGCAGCGCTCCTTCTCCATGATGGTGACCTTTCGGTTCGTCCAGCCCACCGCGGTGCCCTGGAGGAAGAAGCGCCTGTGCTTCTTGACCTTCTGCGTCGCGGCCTCGGAGCCTCGTTGGGTGGTCACGCTGACGACGTTGGAGTAGCTCGGGTTCCACAGGATGGGGTCGGTGGAGTAGGTGCCTCCCGTGTAGTGCAGGCGGTACTCCGCGTTCCCGATGTAGCTCGTGGAGATCGACCAGTCACCGACGGTATGGGCCTCGCCCACCTCTGCCCACTCGGACGTGCCTCCGAGCAGTCGTTCTAGCTTGACGGTCCCCGTCGGCTTCTTGTCGGTCGGCGCACCCGCACCGGGACCGACGTCTCCGGTCGCGTGGAAGGCGAAGCCGTACGTCCCGACGGGCTGGCTGATCGACAGCGACGTCTGCGTGTCGTACGCCGCCACCGCCTGGCTGGCCGGCGCGAACCCGACCAATGCGGTGATCAGCAGGACGGGAAGGAAGGCGATCCGAGACATGGGGACAGCCTAGGTTGCGACAGCCACCCTCAACGCGCGGTACGACGCCAGCAGCGCGTCCCGCTCCTGCTGCAGCAACGGGTCCGCGAGGTCGCACCCGGCCTTGACCCAGGCATCGGAGTGCTCCATCGCGAGCACGCGTTGCCGAGCCGCTTCGCGCACGTCGTCGGGCTTCGCGGCGTACACGTAGGAGTAGAGGTCGACCAGCGACTCCACGAGCGGACCGTCCTCGCCGAGGACGCCGTACTGGTGCTCGCGGTGCAGCCGCCACCACTCGACCTCGAGGCGGGCCGCGTGGGCGGGGTCGAGGTCGAGCCCGCTGTCGGCCGCCACGAGGGAGTAGAAGCGCCGCATGAAGCTGCGCGCGGCGTCGGGGTCGTTGTCCGGGTACGGCGCCCAGACCTGGTTGGCCCGCAGCACGAGGTAGGCCCCCTGAAGGGTGCGCACGCGACCCATGCCGAAGCCTTCACGCACCATCGCGATGGCCGCAGACAGGAACGGCCGCCACTCGCGGCGGTAGTACGCCGCCCACGCGTCGGTCTCGGCGTTGCCGACGGCGTCGGGGTCGAAGCTGCGGGGGCCGGGCTTCGTCATGACCCCAGTCTCAAGCGCCTCTCGCACCAGTCGCAACGCCCCTGTATGGAACGTCATCGACGCATGCTCCGACAAGCCCGGTGCTCGCACCCAGGGAGACCCCGGCATGCGCTGCGAGCGGACCGGCGTGGTGAAGAGGTCGATCCGCGGGCTGATGACGGAGTAGGTGACGCCCGGCGCGGCGTCACCGTCGCAGTAGAGCTCCTGCACGAACGACGAGCTGGCCGCCTGCTGGGGGATGTTCTCCGCGAACGCGCGGGCGCCGAGCTCGCGGAACAGCGGCACCCTGAGCAGCCCGTTGAAGGTCGTGCCGTGGAAGGTGGGCCCCAGCCCGACGACGCGGTCGACCTTCGCGTTGCCGCCGAGGCGTTTGAGGTAGTACTGCGCGACCAGTCCCCCGAACGAGTGGCCGACCAGGTCGACCTTGGCGGCACCGGTCTCCTTCAGGACGTAGTCGACGTACGCCGCCAGCTCGTCGGCGCAGCGGTACGCGTCGCCGACCCCGCCGACCCCGCGTCCCACCAGCCGCCCGTGGCCGTAGCGGCCGTAGTCGAGTGCGAAGGCCCGGCGCCCGGAGGCCTCGAGCAGCGGCACCAGCTTCTTCCAGCTCCCGGACGATCCGCCCGCGCCGTGCACGAGCACGACCGGATTCTTGGTCACAGGTCTCGTGCCAGAGCCAGTCCGGCGGCACGGCCGGAGAAGATGCAGCCGCCGAGGAACGTCCCTTCCAACGCGTTGTAGCCGTGCACGCCACCGCCACCGAACCCGGCCACCTCGCCCGCGGCGTACAGGCCGGGGAAGGGTGAGCCGTCGGGCCGCACGACCTGGGAGTCGAGCGTGGTCTCGATGCCGCCGAGGGTCTTGCGGGTCAGGATGTTGAGGCGTACGGCGATGAGCGGCCCGGCCTTGGGGTCGAGGATCTTGTGCGGCTTCGCGACGCGCATGATCTTGTCGGCCGTCATCTGCCGGGCGTTCTGGATCGCCATCAGCTGGAAGTCCTTGGAGTACTTGTTGTCCAGCTCCGCGTCCCGCGCCTCGATCTGGCGGCGCAGGTCGTCGACGTCGATGTGCGCGCCGTCGCGGCCCAGCTTGTTCATCTGCTCGACCAGAGCGTCGAGCGTGTCGGCGACCACGAAGTCCTCACCGTGGTCGACGAACGCCTGCACCGGCCCGGGCGCTCCCTTGGCAACGCGGCTCTTGAGCAGGAACTTGACGTCCTTGCCGGTCATGTCCGGGTTCTGCTCCGACCCCGAGAGGGCGAACTCCTTCTCGATGATCGACTGGGTCAGCACGAACCACGTGTAGTCGTAGCCCGTCGTGCCGATGTGCTTCAGCGTGCCCAGCGAGTCGAAGCCCGGGAAGCACGGGGCCGGCAGCCGCTTGCCCGTCGCGTCGAACCACAGCGACGACGGCCCCGGGATGATCCGGATCGCGTGGTCGGGCCAGATCGGGTCCCAGTTGTGGATGCCCTCGGTGTAGTGCCACATCCGGTCGCGGTTGACCAGGCTTGCTCCCGCGTCCTCACTGATGCCGAGCATGCGCCCGTCGACGTACGCCGGGACGCCCGGGATCATGTGCTTGGGCACGGGACCGAGCCGGTCGACCGGCCAGTTCTTCCGGACCAGCTCGTGCGCGTGACCGATGCCGCCGGTGGTGAGCACGACCGCGTCGGCGCGCAGCTCGAAGTCACCGACCTTGTCGCGGTTGGACTTCACCCCGCGCTCCTCGTTGCTGGGAGCAAGAAGCGTTCCTCGTACGCCGACCGCAGCACCGTCCTCGGCCACGATCTCGTCGACCTGGTGGCGGTGCTTGAAGATCACCTGGCCCTTGGCCTCGGCTGCCTCGACGGGCTCGAGGAACACACGCACGACCTCGGGGCCGGTGCCCCAGGTCGGGTGGAACCGTGGGACCGAGTTGCCGTGGCCGGTCGCCGTGCCGTCTCCACGCTCGGCCCAGCCGACGAACGGCATCACGCGCAGCCCGAGCTCGTAGAGGTAGTCGCGTTTGGTGTTCGTCGCGAACTCGACGTACGCCTCGGCCCACTTGCGCGGCCAGTGGTCCTCGCGCTCGCGGTCGAACTGCGCGGAGCCGAGCCAGTCCTGGAGCGCCAGCTGCTGCGAGTCCTTGATGCCCATGCGGCGCTGCTCGGGGCTGTTGACGAAGAAGAGCCCGCCGAGTGACCAGAACGCCTGCCCGCCGCGGTTGGCTTCGTTCTCCTGGTCGACGACCAGCACCTTCTTGCCGGCCTTGACCAGCTCATGGGTCGTTACCAGGCCGGCAAGGCCTGCTCCGACGACGATGACGTCTGCTTGGTCGGTCACTTCTGCTCCTGCGTGTAGGCGTTGAGCGTGTGGATGAAGAGCGCGCGACGACGCTCCCACACCTCGGGGTTGTCGGGGTCGAGAACGCACTGCACCGTCGTGCCGTCATGGACGGCGACCAGCGCCTGGGCGAGGGCCTCCCGGTCGCGAGCAACGCGGCCGAACTGTGCCATCGGCCCGTCGAGGATCGCCAGGATCGTCTCGGCGATGGCGGCCTCGCGCGCCACCATCACCCGCTTGAGGGAGGGGTTGCGCAGAGCGTGGGCCGTGAACTCCGCGGTGAGGCGGTACCACCGGTCGTCGACGGGGACGAAGGCCAGGAAGGCGTCGACGGCCTCGTCCACGCTGTGGAGCTCGCGGGGCTGCATCGCCTTGCGCACGTCGTCGAGGTACGACGCGGCCTGCTGCTCCCACATCGCCAGGAAGAGCTCGTCGAGCGAGGTGAAGTTCGAGTAGAACGCGCCGCGCGTATAGCCGGCCGCCTCACAGAGCTGCTCGATCGTCGTACGCCCGAAGCCCTGCTCGGCGAAGACGTCGAGGGCCGTGTCGAGCAGCCGCTGCCGCGTCTCCGCACGCCGTCTGGTCACTCTGCCTTCGCTCAGGGGCGCCTCGGTCACAATGCAGAACTGTATCCGATACATGAATGTATCGGAAGGTGACCGGCGTCACCAACCTGAACTGGTCCAACCAGTTGACCTGTGGCGCAGCGCTCCCGCACCATGAGTCATGGCCATCGCCCCCGTCCTCCGTGAGTCCGTCTCCGACCTCGTCTTCGCAGGTCTGGTCGACGAGATCCTGTCCGGGCGCATCCCGGCCGGTGACGCCCTGCCCTCCGAGCGCGAGCTGGCCGAGTCGTTCGACGTCAACCGGCACGCGGTGCGCGAGGCGCTCAAGCGGATCCGTCAGGTCGGGCTGGTCCGCATCTCGCAGGGCGGCAAGACCCGGGTGCTCGAGTGGCGCACCAACGCCGGCCTCGAGGTGATCGTGGAGCTGGTCCGCGCAGGCGCGGTCCCGCCGGCCAAGCTGCTGTTCGACGTGGCCGAGATGCGGCGGTCCGTCGGCGCGGACGCCGTACGCGCCTGTGCCGAGCGAGCCTCCGACGAGCACCTCCGACGCATCGTCTCGCTCGCCGAGGGCTACCCCTCGATCGAGGCGGACACCGCGTTCTGGGAGGCGATCATCGACGGCTCCGGCAACCTCGCCTACCGCCTCGGCTTCAACACGCTCGTCGCCGCGATCTACGACATCGGCCTCGAGCACTTCCCCGGCCTCGCCGAGGAGCAGGCCGAGCGTGAGCCGCACGTCCACCTGGCGGAGCTGATCTCCGCCCGTCGCGGTGCCGAGGCCCGCACGTTCGCCGAGACCCTGATGAGTGGCGGGTTCGCCACCCTCTCCAAGGAGCTGTGATGTTCGACCTGATCCAGCACGCGATCCCCGTATTCGTCCTCTGCCTCGTCCTCGAGTCGGTGTCGTTCTACTTCCTGCCCGACGACGACGAGCTCGGCTACGAGACCCGCGACTCGATGACCAGCCTCTCCATGGGCCTGGGCAACGTGATCATCAACCTGGGTTGGAAGCTGGTCGTGCTGACGACGTACGCCGCGGCCTACACCGTCTCTCCGATCCACCTGCCGGCCGACAACCCGCTGACCTGGGTCGCCCTCTTCTTCGCCGACGACTTCCTCTACTACTGGTACCACCGCACGCACCACACCATCCGGTTCTTCTGGGCCAGCCACGTGGTGCACCACTCGAGCGAGTTCTACAACCTCTCCACCGCGCTGCGGCAGACCTGGACCCCGATGACGTCGCTGCCGTACTGGCTGCCGCTCGCCTTCCTCGGCTTCTCGCCCTGGATGATCCTGCTGCAGCAGTCGATCAGCCTGCTCTACCAGTTCTTCATCCACACCGAGCGCATCGGCACGATGTGGCGACCGATCGAGCTGGTGATGAACACGCCCTCCCACCACCGCGTGCACCACGGCTCGAACACGGAGTACCTCGACAAGAACTACGGCGGCATCCTCATCGTCTGGGACCGACTGTTCCGCAGCTTCGAGCCCGAGGGTGCACGCGTGGTCTACGGCCTGACGAAGAACATCAAGACCTACAAGCCCGTGCGCGTGGCCTTCCACGAGTACTCATCGATCTGGTCCGACGTACGACGGGCCGGGAGCTGGCGTGACCGGCTGGGCTACCTGTTCAAGGGGCCAGGCTGGGCGCCTAGCTCCCCTCGATGATCACATTAGTGGCCTTGATGACTGCGACCGCCGGGCTGCCGACCTCCAGGCGCAGCTCTTCGACGGCCTCAGCGCTCAGGAGCGACACGATCCGGTAGTCGCCGCAGGCCAGCTCGACCTGCGCCATGACCTTGTCCTTCTTGATGCCCACCACGACACCGCTCAGCCGGTTGCGCGCACTCGACTGCGTGGGCGGGGCCTGCAGCGAGCCGATGAGCGCCTGGAGCTTCGAGGCCGGGAGCACCCGCTGGTTCTTCACGCGCTCGAAGACCACCCGGCCCTCGGTCTCCCAGCGGCGCAACGTGTCGACGCTGACGCCGACGGCCTTGGCCACCTCACCGATGCGTAGGTACTCCATGGTCGGATCCTGTCAGAACTGTTGCTGATCGGGGGCCGGCTGGATCTGGACCTCGCTGGCCTTGACCGCGGCCCACACCTCGCGACCGGCGACCAGACCGAGGCGCACGACGGACTCGGGTGTCACGTCGGCGAACAAGCCTCCCGCCGCATCGAGGTGCACGCGCGCGACCTCGCCGTGCGGGGACACCGACAGGACCACCCCCCGCCAACGGTTGCGCGCACTTCCCGTCGGCTCCTCGACGGTGAGCATGACGGAGGACGGGCGGAAGCAGGCGAGCACCGGTCCGTCGTACGGCGTGACGCTGACCAGCTCCTCGCGGTCGAGACGAACGACCGTGCCGGCGCTCGTGCCTCGCAGGACGTTGAGCCCCACCAGATGGGCGACATGCTCGGTGCGCGGCGCGGCAGTGACCTCTTCAGGCGTGCCGGCCTGGGCAACACGCCCGTCCTCGATCACCACGACGCGCGTCGCGATCGTCTGCACGTCGACTGCGTCGTGGGTGACCAGCACGCTGATCCCGCCGTACTCCCGCAGGTGCTTGGCGAGCTCGACGCGCATCGCCGTGGCGACCCCGACGTCGAGCGACGCGAGCGGCTCGTCGAGCAGCATCAGCACGGGGTCGCCGGCCAGCGCTCGGGCCAGTGCGACCCGTTGCGCTTGTCCACCGGAGAGCTCCGCGGGACGACGCCTGGCGAACTCGCTCATCCCGACCCGCGCAAGCCAGTCGTCCGCAACAGCCAGTGACTCGCTGCGGGACGCGCCGCGGCTGCGCGGGCCGAACGCGACGTTCTGACGGGCCGTGAGGTGCGGGAAGAGAAGGATGTCCTGGAAGACCATGCCCGTGCGCCGCTGCTGAACGGGGACGCCCTCCCAGCTCTCTCCGGCGCACTCCACGTGACCCTCGTCGAGGGGTACGACCCCCGCGAGAGCACGTAGCAGCGTGGTCTTGCCCGAGCCGTTGGGTCCGACGACGGCGACGACATCCCCGGCTTCGGCCTCGAGCGTCACATCCAGCGTGTGCTCGGGCCGGCGTACGACCACGTGGGCACGCAAGGTCATGCGCGCACTCCTGCGCCGATCCAGCGCTCCCGGAGCAGCCCGAGGATCACGAGACACACCGCGAGCATGGCCAGCGACAGGGCGTAGGCCGTCTCGGGGTCGCGATTGAGCTCGACGTACGTCAGGAGGGGCATCGTCTGCGTGGTGCCCGGGTAGTTGCCGGCGAAGGTGATGGTCGCGCCGAACTCACCGAGCGAGCGGGCGAAGCCGAGGATCATTCCGGCCGCGATGCCCGGTAGCGCCATCGGCACCGTCACCCGCGTGAAGGTGAGCCATCGACTCGCACCGAGAACCGCCGCCACCACGTCGTACTGTCCCGCCGACGCGCGCAGTGCACCCTCGACACTGATCACGAAGAAGGGCATCGCAACGAAGGTGTGCGCCAGCACCACGGCCAGGGTCGTAAAGGGGACGGTGCTCCCTGTCCAGTCGTAGAGCGGTCCGCCCAGCGCTCCGTTTCGTCCGAAAGCCGCGAGCAGGGCAACACCGGCCACGACGGGCGGCAGAACCAACGGCACAGTGACGAGGGCACGGAGGATGCCGCGGCCACGGAAGGCCACCCGGCTGAGCAACCATGCGAGTGGCAGACCGAACACCAAGCAGAGCAAGCTGGCCGCCGCCGAGGTCAGCAACGAAAGTCGAAGCGCCTCGACGGCGACGGGATCGGTCAGCAGGTCGGGCAGTCGCCGCCAGGGAGAGCGGGCAACCAGGCCGACGAGTGGTACGACGAGGAAGAGGACGGCGACTGACGACAGGACCAGCAATCGAGCAGGGGGCCTCCCCAGCGTGGGCCCCCTGAGCTCGAATGCTCGACTCATGTCGCCTTCCTCACGGGGCTGGGGCGAACCCGGCGTCGCGCAGCACCTTCTGGCCTTCGTCGCCCAAGACCAGGTCGACGAACTCCTGGGCGAGGTCGGCGTCCTTGCTCTGCTTGACGACCGCGATGCCGTAGCCGGTGACCTCGTCAGCCGCGCCAGGGATCTCCACCGTCGTGACCGTGTCGCCGGCGGCCTTCGCGTCGGTGACGTAGACGATGCCGGCGTCGACCTCGCCTGAGGTGACCTTCTGCAGCACGGCCTTCACGTTGTCCTCGAACGACTTGGGAGCGGCCTTGATGCCGTTGGACTCCAGGAGCGCAGCCCCGACCTTGCCACAGGGCGCCGTCTCCACGCAGACAACGTAGCTGGCCTTCTTGGCATCGAGGTCGGCGAAGGACATGATCCCCGCGGGGTTGTCCTTCGGCGTGACCAGCACGGCCGTGTTGCCGGCGAACGTCTCGGGGGCGCTTGCATCGCCGGCGTCGACGACCTTCTGGATCGTGTCGAGGTCCGCCGTGGCGAGGACGTCGGCGGGTGCGCCTTCGGAGACCTGCTGGGCCAGCGTTGCGCTGCTGTCGTAGATGGCCTCGACGGTCACGCCGTCGTGCGCCTTCTCGAACGCCGCCTTCAGCTCGTCAAACGATCCTGTCAGGGACGAAGCCGCCAACACGTGGAGAGTCGTCTCCTTGGTGTCGTCACCCGAGGATGAGGAGTCATCACCGCAGCCGGCGAGCAGGACAAGGAGGGGGACAGCCACCAGGCAGAGTCGAGAGCGCATAGCGGCATTCTGGCAGGCATGCCTAGGTATTTCCTAGGCGGGCTCCTGCAACGGACTCGCAACGTCCCAGGCCCCAGGCTGGTCGCATGTCCAAGGTCCCTGGCGTGACGCGCCCGCCCACGGTTCACTAGCCAGATGAGCGGGATGCGCGCAGAGGTCGCCGATTCCTGGCACCGGTCTGCCGCTGCTGGCGTGCAGGTCGACAAGGTCGACGCGCCCATCACCTTGGAGCCCGACCACCTGCACGACTACCGCGAGGCCCATCCCCTGGCCCAGGTCTTCCCACTCCTCGACGACGTGCTCGGACAGGCCGCCCGCGACTGCGACACGATCATGGCCGTCTCCGACGCGGCCGGACAGCTGCTTTGGGTCTGCGGCAACCCGAAGGTGCTGCGAGCCGCCGAGACCATCGGCTTCGTCGAAGGATCCAACTGGGACGAGCGCATCGCCGGCACCAACGCCCCTGGCATGGCCATCGCCACCGGGCGGACCGCAACCGTGATCGGCGCGGAGCACTTCAGGCGGTCGGTCCAGCGCTGGTCGTGTGCCGCCACCCCGATCCACGACCCCTCGTCCACCTCCCTGCTCGGCGTCCTCGACATCACCGGGGGCGAGGCGATCGTCAAGCCCGAGACCGTTGCCATGGTCCGAGCGGCCGCACGGATGGCCGAGGCCGAGATCGCGCGCGCCCTGCTGACCCGCCGCGAGCCGGCGTACGACGAGCAGCCCAGCGGGCTCCACGTGAAGATCGAGTCGCTCGGGCGCAACGAGTCACTGCTGACGATCCAGACCGACTCCGGCGCCAAGACGCTCAGGCTCAGCCCTCGGCACAGCGAGATCCTGCTGCTCCTCGCTTCCGCGCCCCGAGGTCTGTCGGGCGACGAGCTCGCCGTACTGCTGTACGAGGACGACGGCGGCGAGTCCACGCTGCGCGCCGAGCTCAACCGGCTCCGCCACCTGCTCGGCAACGACCTGCTCGCGTCGAGGCCCTACCGTCTCGCCGCGACGGTGACCGGCGACTGGCTGGGCGTCGATGCGCTCCTGGCCGCCGGCGATGTCGCCGCGGCCGCACGTGCCTACCGCGGTCCCCTGCTCCCCCGCTCCGTCGCTCCCGGCGTCGCCCGGCTGCGCGACGAGGTCGCCGAGTCGCTGCGTCAGGCGATCATGCGGGCAGGCAGCCCCGACCTGATGTCGACCTGGACCAGGTCGTCGTGGGGCGCTGACGACTACGACATGTGGCAGGCGCAGCGGGCTGCGATCGGTCCTCGGTCCCCGCTGCTGCCGTTGGTCGATGGGCAGCTGGCCCGGCTGGATCGCGAGCTCGGCATCTAGCCCCGCTGCTGGTTTCACCGCCCAGGCGGTGAAACCGTCGCCCAGCGACCCAAACCGCGGTCGCTCGGCGCCAGTTTGAGTCCACTCATGGCTCGCGGATATCCACACCCGCGGTTTTCCCCACTTGCTCTTGTGTGTGGCGGGCGACGTCCGGCCTCCATCGAGGATCGCCGCATGATCGAAGACGCGGCACTGCGTGCCATCGCCATCCGGACCGGTTGCTTCCTGCGACACGAGGCGTTGAGCTTTGGCTACGACGACCGCGCAATCCGAGCACGCGTCAAGGCCGGCCACTGGGTGCGGATCCAGCACGGCGCCTATACGACCACTGACGTCTGGCAAGACGCAGGCGACGACGAGCGCCACAGGCTAGCGGCTCTGGCCGTCGTACGGACCCATGACTCACGTGCCGTCCTCACACACACCACAGGCGTCGTGATGCACGGGATCGAACACTGGGGCATCACGCTTGACGCAGTTCATGTCACGCGGCGGGACGAAACGGCTGGTCGGAGCACTGCGCGAGCGCGGTATCACCGCGGAGCCATCCCAGAAGACCAGATCGTTCTTGTGGACGGCGTTCCTGTCACGAAGCCGTCTCGAGCCGCCTACGAGCATGCGCTCCTGACAAACGTGGAGTCTGCAGTGGTCACGTTCGACTCCGTTCAACGACTGAAGCTTGCTACAACCGAGGACTTGCATGCCGTCGCCGACGAGTTCAGCAACCGAGCAGGAGCGTTACACGCCAGACTCGCACTCCAGCTGTCGCAGCCAAAGTCAGGTTCGGTCGGCGAGTCTCGGTCGCATTACCTCATGTGGTCGCAGGGGATCCCCCAACCCATCTTTCAATACGAGGTGTACGACCAGTTGGGGAACCTCGTCGGCATCGCGGACTTCGCTTGGCCCGAGTACGGCGTACTCGGAGAGTTCGACGGACTGGTCAAGTACGAGAAGCTGTCACGACCTGGCGAGTCCCCGCGCGACGTGGTGATCCGCGAGAAGCGGCGCGAGGACCTCATGCGCGAGGTCACCGGCTGGAAGATGATTCGCCTCGTGTGGGCAGACTTTAATCGTCCCCAAGCGACCGCTGAGAGAATCGCCCGGGTTCTCGGGATCGCGCTCTGAGGCGCTGAGCCAAACTGGCGCGCACCGACCGAAGTTTCGGTAGGTCGGCGCTGGTTTCACCGCCTGGGCGGTGAAACCAGCACGGGCACCGGGTCCCACCCACGTTGCGGCAACGTTGCGCGAACGTACTTCTTCCTACGTTGTGGTGGTCATCACTTCTCGCCCTTCTGGAGCACACCATGACCGTCTTCAACCCGCCCGAGGCCAAGAGCCGCTACGACCACTTCATCGGCGGCGAGTGGGTTCCACCGATCCAAGGCGCCTACTTCGAGAACATCTCGCCGGTCAACGGCAAGCCGTTCACGGAGATCGCCCGAGGCACCGCTGACGACATCGAGGCCGCCCTCGACGCCGCCCACGCGGCAGCCGACAAGTGGGGGAAGACGTCTCCCACCGAGCGGTCCAATGTCCTGCTCAAGATCGCCGACCGGATGGAGCAGAACCTCGAGAGCCTCGCCATCGCCGAGACCTGGGACAACGGCAAGCCGATCCGTGAGTCGCTCGCAGCCGACCTTCCTCTGGCGATCGACCACTTCCGCTACTTCGCCGGTGTGCTTCGTGGCCAGGAGGGCACCGTCGGCGAGATCGACGAGAACACCGTCGCCTACCACTTCCACGAGCCGCTGGGCGTGGTCGCGCAGATCATCCCGTGGAACTTCCCGATCCTGATGGCGGTCTGGAAGCTGGCCCCTGCACTCGCCGCCGGCAACGCGGTCGTGCTCAAGCCTGCCGAGCAGACCCCCTGGTCGATCCTCGTGCTGATGGAGCTCGTCGGCGACCTGATCCCCGCCGGCGTCCTCAACGTGGTCAACGGCTTCGGCGTCGAGGCCGGCAAGCCGCTGGCGAGCAGCCCGCGCGTTGCGAAGGTCGCGTTCACCGGCGAGACCACGACCGGCCGGCTGATCATGCAGTACGCCAGCCAGAACCTCATCCCGGTCACCCTCGAGCTCGGTGGCAAGAGCCCGAACATCTTCTTCGAGGACATCGCCCACGAGCGCGACTCCTTCTACGAGAAGACGCTGGAGGGCTTCGCGATGTTCGCGCTCAACCAGGGCGAGGTGTGCACCTGCCCGTCGCGGGCCCTGGTCCAGAGAAGCATCTACAGCGACTTCGTGCCCGACGCGATCAACCGGGTCTCGCTGATCAAGCAGGGCAACCCGCTCGACACCGACACGATGATCGGCGCGCAGGCCTCCAACGACCAGCTCGAGAAGATCCTGTCCTACCTCGACATCGGTCGGCAGGAGGGCGCCAAGGTCCTCATCGGCGGCGAGCGCAGCATCCTCGAGGGCGACCTGGCGGAGGGCTACTACGTGCAGCCGACCGTGTTCGAGGGCGACAACTCGATGCGCATCTTCCAGGAGGAGATCTTCGGCCCCGTCGTGGCACTGACGAGCTTCGACGACGAGGCGGACGCCCTGAAGACCGCGAACGACACGCTGTACGGCCTCGGCGCCGGCGTGTGGACCCGCGACGGCGCCCGCGCCTTCCGGATGGGCCGTGGCATCCAGGCAGGACGTGTCTGGACCAACTGCTACCACGCCTACCCGGCGCACGCGGCCTTCGGCGGCTACAAGCAGTCCGGCATCGGCCGCGAGACCCACAAGATGATGCTCGACCACTACCAGCAGACCAAGAACCTGCTGGTGTCGTACTCCGACCAGCCGCTCGGGTTCTTCTAAGTGGCCCTGGTTGACCTGACCGATGGGGCGGCGGAGCTTCTCCGCCGCCTCGTCGCGGTGCACGGGCCGGTGATGTTCCACCAGTCCGGCGGGTGCTGCGACGGCAGCGCTCCGATGTGCTTCCCCCTCGGTGAGTTCCAGACCGGCGACGCCGACGTACACCTGGGCGATCTCGCGGTCGACGGCATCGACCCGGTCGGCTTCTGGATGTCGGTCTCGCAGTACGAGTACTGGAAACACACGCACCTCACCGTCGACGTCGTGAAGGGCCGAGGTTCGGGGTTCTCGCTCGAGGCACCGGAGGGCGTACGGTTCCTGATCCGGTCGCGACTGCTGACCGAGGACGAGCTGGCTACTCGTGGAACGCCAGTGAGCTGACGTCCTCGGCGCCCAGGCCGGCCAGCAGGTGTCCCAGCGAGCGTGACAGGATCGAGGGGCTTGGCAGGAAGCCGGCGCTCTGCAGGAGGACTCCCCCGTGCAGCACCGCCCACACCTCGCCGGTGACGATCACGGGATCGGTGCGACGGATCCGGCCCGTCTCCATCGCCCGCGTGATCGTGTCGGTGAACTGGTCGAACGTGTCGCGTCCGATCTGGAGCTGGTCGGGCGCCGTACGCCGGAAGCCGCCGAGGGACGCCGTACCGAACATGACGGTGTAGAGGTGCGGGTTGTCCATCGCATGCGCGTGGTACGCCGCAGCCAGGCCGGCCAGGTCCGTCAAGGCGTCATCGGTGCGAGGCACGGCCTGCAACCGGGAGCCCAGGCGCCGGAAACCCTCGACCACGACTGCCTGGACGAGCTCGGCGATGGAGCCGAAGTGCGTGTAGACGCCCATCGTGGAGGTGCCGGCCTCTGCCGCGACCCGGCGGGTGGTCAGTGCGGTGGGTCCGTCCACGGCCAGGAGGCGTGCTGCGGCCTCCAAGAGTTCCTCTTGCACGGAAACCGTCACGATTACCACGCTGCCCTTCGCGAAAGCAATGCCTAGAACAGGCAATATACCACCTGTTATTACGGCCGTTATTTTACAAACCATGATCAAGCTCGGGACCGCGATCAGCGCGGCTTTGGTGTGCATCTCGGGGCTCATCTCGCCCCCACAGGCATCCGCTCTCACCGTCGAGGTCGACCTCGGCGTGGACATCAACGGCACCCTCGACGGTGTCAACCAGCAGCTCAACTCCTCCAGCGGGACCCTCCTGGGGTTCCTCACCGATGGCGTGTGCCAGACGGCCAATGCCACCCTGCCCAGCCCGTTGAACACGCTCGCCTGTGGCGTCGGCATGCTGAGCTACACGATCCACACGGTCTACAAGAAGCCCGGCAGCAGCACCGAGATCGTGCGCGACACCACCGCACTCGTGCTGGTGCCGACCCTCGTCGACATCACGGGCGACTTCCTCCCGGACGCCATCGCGACGGTGGGCCTGTCGAGTCTCAACCAGGTCTCTCTGCAGATCGACAAGCTTCCGATCGCGCCGACCACCGTTCCGGCGAGCGTCGAGCTGATCGTCCGCGACCCGAGCAACACGACTTCCAAGACGCGCTTCGCGTTCGGCTATGACCAGCGGACCTCGACGATCCCGACCAAGCTCAAGACGACCGCAACGCTCGAGGCACTGAGCCCGCTGCAGGTCAACGTCGGCGTCACGCAGACCGGCGCGAATGCAGGGCTCACCCTGATCGCATCGATGTTCCAGAAGCAGGACAACGGCACGCGGGATGTCCAGGTCGACGCACGTCTCGGCTTCGTCGCCGCGCCCGCGTCGATGGGCTACGACTTCATCTTCGGTGACAACCACCAGCACATCACTGCGACCGCGGCTGCTCCCTCGACCGTGACCGCCGACATCGCGCTGAAGGACGGCTTTCCAGCACAGTGGGATCCGAAGCTTGGAATTCACGTGACTTGAAGTCGCGGC
>JADMIO010606948.1_pt1 | contig 78801 bp, 72 predicted proteins | sample 8958161 | NCBI WGS metagenome assembly JADMIO01 (sample SAMN16585339, study PRJNA669376) | soil metagenome | isolation source: Crop rotation soil | place: USA: Cullars Rotation, Alabama | collected 2011 | reverse complement strand
GCCGCGACTTCAAGTCACGTGAATTCCAAGCTTCGGATCCCACTGTGCTGGAAAGGGTGGGCGGCGCGACGGGCCCGTCGGCGTGCCCGACCTCCATGATGTCGATCGGCATCGCGCGCCGGCGCCGGCCCTTCAGCATGTCGAAGCAGACGTTGCTCGCGATGCGGTACAGCCACGAGCGCACCGACGAACGACCTTCGAAGCGATCGAACGCGCGCCACGCGCGCACGAGCGTCTCCTGCACCGCGTCGTCGGCTTCGAACGCCGAACCGAGCATCCGGTAGCAGTACGCGGTGAGCTCGGTGCGGTGCTGCTCGAAGCCGCGTTCGACGGCGGTGGGCTCGACCTTGGTCGTGGTCATGGTCGCTCTCCTCGCTGATGCGGCTTCGACCCTCGGCCCTCCATCTCAACGGCAAGCTAATGCGCAGTCCGGGCCGAGGGATCTGCGCCTCGCCCACCTCACGTCTGACGCAGCTTGAAGATCGCGCCGGTGGGGTCGGCGGCCGTCGCGAGGCGCCCGTACGGCGTGTCCTCGGCCGCCTGCACGATCGAGCCGCCGAGCTCCACCGTCCGGGCGAGCGTCTTGTCGGCGTCGTCGACCGCGAAGTACACGGCCCAATACGACGGCACGCCCGCGGGAAGGAAACCGCTTGCGTCCATGATGCCCGCCAGCGCGGTCTCGTCCTTGCCGTACGTGGCGTAGCGGAACTCGGGCGAGTCGCCGACGGTGTGCGCGTCCCACGCGAACACGTCCTTGTAGAACTGCAACGACGCGTCGTACTCGCGCGTGTGCAGCTCCGACCACGACACCGTGCCGGGCTCGTCGAGGATGCCGTAGCCCTTGTGCTCACCGGGCTGCCACATCCCGATCACCGCGCCGCCCGGGTCGGTGACCGCGCCCATCGTGCCGAGCGCACCCACCTGCGACGCGGGCACGATCACCTGGCTGCCCCGCTTGGTCGCGGCCTCGATGGTGGCGGCCGCGTCGCGCACCGCGAGATACACCGACCACACGTCCGGGGTGCCCGGCGACTCGCTGTTGCGCACCGCGCCCGCGATCCGCACGCCGTCCTTCGTGAAGTTGATGTAGCCGCCGAACTCCTCGTTCGGGGGCTCGGCCGTCCAGCCGAAGATCTCGCTGTAGAAGGCCGTGCTCCGATCGGGGTCGGAGGTGAAGAGGTCGGTCCAGCAGGGGGCACCGATGGGGGCGGTTTCGCGTCGCACAGTCAGCTCCTTCGCCGAGATGCGGGTGTCGATGGGGGATTCGACCGCCCCGGCCGCCGGGACTCATCGGTCGGGGCCCGAATTTCCTCGCTAACCGATGGCCGCGGTCGCGATGAGCTCGGCGTTCAGCTCGTCGACGTCGAACGGCGCGCCGTGCCGGGCGAACCAGCGACCGACGTTGCCGAGGTCCCGGTACAGGTACTCGAACGCGTGCGGGTTGATCGTGACGTCGACCGCCTGGGGGAAGTCGATCAGCCACACGCGGTCATCCCACCACAGCAGGTTGAACGCCGACAGGTCGGCGTGGACGAAGCCCGCGCCGACGAGCAGCCGCAGGTTCTCGATCAGCTGCTCGCGCGCCCGGAGCACTTCGTCGGGCTGGAGCCGCGCCTCCGCGAGCCGCGGCGCGGCGCCCTCGGCGTCGCCGACGAACTGCATCAGCATCCCGTCGCCGCGCGACCCGACGGGGTACGGCACGTTGACCCCGGCGTCCCACGCCTGCTGCATCATGTCGAGCTCGTGCCCGGTCCACTTGCCGGTCAACAGCTGCTTGCCGTACTTCGTCATGCGATCCGCCGCGCGCTGGTCGCGTGACTTCGCGAACTTGCGGCCGTCGCGGTACGCGAGGTCGTTCATGAACCGGTTCGCACGCTGGAAGCCGAGCGCCTCGAGCTCGCCCTTGCTGCTGACGGTGCGCGGCCGGTACCGCTTGTGCGCGAGCAGGCAGGAACGACCGCCGAAGCTCCGTTCGACGATGAAGATCTCCGCTTCCTTGCCGGACTTGAGGTTGCCGAGGTCGCGCTCGTCGTATTCGACCTCGTCGGTGATGAGCCACGCGGGCGCTGGGCGCACGGGTGCCTTCCTTTCGGGTTCTGGGGTTCGGACGCAACGCGTCCTCCCTCGACCCGAGTCAGGAAAGCGTCGGGACGCGAGAGAGGACGGTGGTGGCAGCGATGGTCATCGGCGCAGGTCCTCCTCTCCGTCGGGCGACCGGAGAAGTGTCGCCGCGCTCGGCGGTGCGGTCAATCGGATAAACCGAGTCGATGGACCCGTCGCCCCGCCCGCTCGGCGCCAGTGGCCTCAGGGTGAGCCGGCTCGCGCTCGGCTCGTGGCGCACGTTCGAGCGCATGACGCCCGAGGCCGGCGTCGCGGTGATGCGCGCCGCCCGGGAAGCGGGGATCACCTTCCTCGACGACGCGCGGTACGACGACGAGACCGGCTCCGCGCCGATCCCGACCGGCTACTCCGAGGTGCGGTTCGGCGAGCTGTTCCGCGCCGCGGGTTGGTCCCGGGACGACACGGTGGTCGCGAACAAGCTGTGGTGGGAGTTCTGGCCCGCCCAGACCGCCGGCGAAGAGCTCGCCGCGTCGCTGGAACGGATGCGGTTCGACCACATCGACGTGATCTACGCCAACCCACCGATCAACGGGCTGACGGTCGACGAGCTCGTGCGCGAGGTGGCGGGGCTGCTCGAGTCGGGGAAGGCGCGCGCGTGGGCGATCGTCAACTGGCGCGCCGAGGAGCTGCTCGCCGCGTCCGAGGCCGCCTCGCGCGCCGGCGTACCGCAGCCGTGCGCGGCGCAACTCCCCTACAGCCTCGTGCACCGTGCGTGGGTCGAGGACGCGGCGATGAAGGGTGCGCTCGACGCGTGCGGCGCGCCGGTCGTCGCCTCGTTCGTGCTCGCGGGCGGGGTGCTCACCGGCAAGTACGCCGACGCGAGCACCGGCCGTGCTTCCGGGCAGCTCGACGACTGGCGGTACAAGAGCGCCGCCGCTGCGGCACGTGACCTCAGCGCTTTCGCACGCGAGCTCGACGCGCCAACGGCGGCGTTGGCGGTCGCGTTCGCGCTCGGCAACCCCAACGTGGCGAGCGTGCTGTTCGGCGCGACGAGCCCGGAGCAGGTGCAGCAGAACGCGGCCGCGCTCGAGCTCGCGACGCGACTCGACGACGAGCAGTGGGCGCGGCTCCGAGCCATCGGCGCGTCGCCCGACGCCGGGTAGCGTTCGCCGATCACGTACGACCAGGCCGACGCCGCGCACTCGCTGAACGAGTTCTTCGCCGACCGCCTCCCCGGCCGCCTCGGCATGGTCATCGACCGCTGCGACGCCGAGGGTGTCGCGGGCCACCTCGTCGTCGGCGACGAGATGATCGCGGGCACCGGCTTCCTCTTCGCGCAGGTCGTTGTCGGAATCGCCGACTACCTCTGCGCGATGGGCGTGCCGTTCCACACGCCGCGCGAGTCGTCGTTCACCACGGTCGAGCTGAAGACCAACTTCCTCGGTTCGGCCCGGGCCGGCGAGCGGGTCGAATGCCGGGCGGCGCCGGCGCACATCGGCCGCACGACCCAGGTCTGGGACGCCCGGGTCGAGAACACCACGACCGGCAAGGCGATGGCGCTGTTCCGGTGCACCCAGATGGTCCTGCTCCCGAAAGGATGACCCGCTGATGCCCGCCCAGCCCATCGGCCTCTCGTCGATGACCGTCGGCGACATCCGGCTCACGCTGCTCCCCGACGGCTACCACCGGTGCGACCCGGTCGCGACCTTCGTCGGCAGCACCGCCGCCGACTGGGACGAGCATGCCTACCTGCTCGATGAGCACGGCCGCGCGGTCATGACCATGGGCGCGCTGCTCGCCGAGCTCCCGAACGGGACGCGCGCGCTGATCGACCTCGGGTTTGGACCGCGCACCCTGATACTCGCCGAGCTCTCGATGGAGTTCTGGGGCGGCCGGCTGATCGCGAGCCTCGCCGCGATCGGCCTCACAACCGACGATATCGACCTCGTCGTCTACAGCCATCTGCACGCCGACCACGTCGGCTGGACGACCGATCGCGTGCACGACGGGTTGACGTTCGCGCGCGCGCGTCACGTCATGGCGCGCGCCGAGTGGGATCACTGGAACGACGGCCCCATCGGTGGCCCCGACGCCGCCGATCTCGGCGCGCTCGCACCACGCGTCGAGCTGCTCGACGGCGAGGTCGACGTCGCACCGGGCCTTCGCGTCGTTCCCACGCCCGGACACACGCCGGGCCACTGCTCGGTGCTGGTGGCGTCGGGCAACGAGCGCGCGGTCGTGCTCGGCGACGCGATCCACTGCCCGCTCCAGATCACGCATCCGGAGTGGGCGTTCTCGGCCGACGCCAACCCGGCCGCGGCGGTGCGCGCCCGCGAAGCGCTGTTGCGCGAGCTCGACGCGCCGGACACGCGCGTCGTCGGTCCGCACTTCCCCGACGCGGTCTTCGGGCGCGTGCTCGGCGGGCCGGTCGCGCGGCGGGTCGCGTTCGACGTCGTCCCGGCGGCGCCGGCGCAGACGCTGGCTCCCGAAGCCGCCGCCGGGGAGGTCCTGTTGCCGCCGCTGACCTAAGCGGTGAGGGGTTCCTACTTGACAGTGGTCCCTTTCTTGACAGAGAATCTTGTCTATGACCGACGCACGGATCACGGGGACGGTGCCGGTGCTGCCGGTCACCGACATCGAGCCGGCGATCGCGTTCTACCGCGACGCCCTCGCCTTCACGCTCGCCTTCCAGCAGGGCGACTACGCCGGCGTCGAACGCGGGGCCGCGCACGTCCACCTCGACGGGGTTGCCAACGCGGCGGCGGGGCAGGTCACCGTGCGCGTCTCGGTCGTGGGTGTCGACGCGCTCTACGCCGAGATCGAGCCCAAGGGCGTCGTCGATCCCGCCGAGCCGCTCAACACCAAGCCGTGGGGCGCGCGGCAGTTCAGCGTGCTCGACTGCTGCGGCAACCGCATCACGTTCGTGGAAGGCGCGTGACGTGCCGCGCGTCGAAGTGCTCGACGACGCGGACCGCGTCGCTGCGCTCGCCCATCCGATGCGCGTCGCCATCCTCGACGCGCTGCGCACGCCGAACTCGGCCGCGGGCGTTGCCCGCACGATCAACGAGACGCGCCAGAAGACGAACTACCACGTGAAGGCGTTGCTCGACGCGGGTCTGCTGAAGCCCGCGGGCGAGCGCCGGCAACGCAACTTCGTGGAGCAGCTCTACCAGTCGGTCGCGCCCGCGTTCGTCGTCGCACCTGCGATCGCATGGAGCAACGACCGGCGCGTCGACGCATTGCGCGCCCAACTCCCGCTCGAACACCTCGTGCGCCTGGGCGAGCGATTGCAGCGCGACGCGGTCGGCCTGCTCGACCGCGCCGCGTTCGACGGCGACGAGATCCCGGCCGCCGCGATCGAGGCCGAGGTGCGCTTCGCCGACGAGGCGGCGCGCGCGGCGTTCGTCGAGGAGTACCTCGCGGCGATCAAGCCGCTGCTGCAGAAGTACGGCAACCGGAAGGGCGATCCGTATCGCGTCGCCCTCGCCGTGTACCCCGACCGGGAGGACGCGTGATGGAAGAGCGCCTGCGGGACGACGGGTTCGAGGCGACGTTCGTCGTGTCGACACCCCGCGCCAAGGCGTGGGAGCTGCTGCAGAACGCCACGCCGGTCGCGAACAGCCCGGTCGCGCCGCGCCCGGGCCAGGTGTGGATCCCCGCGATCGAAGGCGCGGCCGAGGAGATCGAGACCGTCCCCGAGGAACGACTGCGCGCCCGCAAGGCGACTGAGCCGTGCGCCGGCACCGAGATCGTCATCACGATGGAGGACGCCGCGAGCGGCACCCGCATCACGATCGTGCAGACCGGGTTCGGCGCGGGCTTCGACGTCGCGCGTCCGTGGCTGACGGCCGGGTGGTACGCGATCCTCGCCGACTTCGTCACATTCTTCGAGCGCGGCATCGCGTTGGGGCGACACGTCACGATGTGGTGGAGCATCGGCTGCGCCGTGACCGAGACACCCGAAGGGCTCGCCGTCGGCGCCGTCTACCCCGACGGCTTCGCGGCACGCGCCGGTCTCGAGCCCGGGGACCTGATCGTCAGGCTGGCCGGCACGCCCGTACTCGATATCCGCGACCTGTCGGTGCTCACGCGTGGCCCGCTCCGCACCGGTGTCGAGACGACCGCGCGCGTGCTGCGCGGCGGGCAGGTGCTCGAGGTGTCCGGCACGATCTGACCGGCTACCCCGCGCGGTCAGTCGGCGGTGCGCTGCCGCAGCAGGCGGCTCGCGAGCGGGGCGCACACGGCGATGATCACGATGCTCCACGCGACGGCGACAAAGACCGGGTGCTGCGCGGGGAACGAGTTCGACAGCGCCGCCGGGTTGGGGTCGCCGAACAGGTTGCGGCACGCGCCCGCGACCGCGGAAACCGGGTTCCAGTCGGCGATCGTGCGCATCCACGTCGGCATGCCCTGCGTGGGCGCGAAGCAGCTCGAGACGAATGCGATCGGGAACAGGATCACGAGGCCGAGCGCCTGGGCCGACTCGGGCTCACGCGCGACCATCCCGATGCACGCGGTCATCCAGCTCAACGCGAAGGCGAACAACACCGCGACCGCGAGCCCCGCGATCACACCGACGACGCCGTTGCCGGGGCGCCAGCCGATCATCAGGCCGGTGCCGATCACGAACAGGCCGCACAGGATGCTCGAGAACAGGTCGGAGAACGTACGTCCGGCGAGGATCGCGCTGCGCGAAAGCGGCAGCGTGCGGAACCGGTTCACGACGCCGGTCGAGAGGTCCGTGCTGAGCCCCACCGCGGTGCCCATCGTCGCGGTGACGACGTTCATCGTCACGAGCCCGCCGATCGCGAACGCCTTGTAGCCCCCACCTCCGGGCAGCACCATCGACCCGCCGAAGATGTACACGAACATGATCGTGAACAGCACCGGCTGCACGGTCGCGTCCGAGAGCTGCATGGGCTCGCGCCGCACGTGCAGCAGGTTGCGGCGGGTCATCACCGCCACGTCGCGCGCCCACTCCGCGAAGCGGGATGTCGGGGTCACGCCCGGGTCCGCGATCTCGGTCGGTTCGGGCCGGGTCATCGTCGCTGTCATCTCATACCTCCGCGAGCTCGGAGTGGGCGGGCTCGGCGTCGACCGGGTTGCCGGTGAGGGCGAAGAACACGTCGTCGAGCGACGGGCGGTGCACCGCGATGTCGTCGACCGCGGCGCCCGCGCCGTCGAGCACCCGGACCGCTTCGCTCGCGATGCCCGCGGTCGCACGGATCGGCGCGCGCAGGTGCCGGCCGTCGTCGCCGACCTGCACGACGCCCGCGACGAGTGGCGCGAGCGCGTCGGCCGCACCAGGGTGCGGGGTCGACAGCGTGATCTCGATCACCTCGCCGCCGACCCGGGCCTTCAGCTCGGCGGCGGTGCCCTGCGCGATCACGCGGCCGTGGTCGATGACGGCGATCGCGTGGGCGAGCGCGTCGGCTTCGTCGAGGTACTGGGTCGTGAGCAGGACGGTCGTGCCCTGCGAGACGAGCTCCCGGATCACGTCCCACATGCCCTGGCGGCTGGCGGGGTCGAGGCCCGTGGTCGGCTCGTCGAGGAACAGCACCGGCGGACGCCCGACCAAGCTGGCCGCGAGGTCGAGCCGGCGGCGCATGCCGCCCGAGTAGGTCTTGACCATGCGGTCGGCCGCGTGCGTGAGCTCGAAGTGATCGAGCAGCTCGGCCGCCCGGCTCCGCGCGTCGGCGCGCGTCAGCTTCGAGAGCTCGCCGATCATCGTGAGGTTCTCGGTGCCGGTCAGCACCTCGTCGAGACTGGCGTCCTGGCCGGTCACGCCGATGATGCGCCGGACCGCGCCCGCCTGGGTCCCGATGTCGAACCCGCCGACCCGGCCGGTCCCGGCGTCGGGGACGGTCATCGTGGTGAGCATCCGCACCGTGGTCGACTTGCCGGCGCCGTTGGGCCCGAGCACGCCGAGGATGTGGCCCGCGGGCACGGTCAGGTCGACGCCCGCCACCGCCTCGGTCTCGCCGAAGCGCTTGCGCAGGCCCTCGGCCTCGATCATCGGGTCGGTCATGGGAAGCTCCTGGCTTCTCGCTGCGCCTACTGGCCAACCGGTCAGTAGTTACTTGACGCACGGTAAGTGACTACTTGCCGGCCGTCAAGTAGAATGTGACCCATGACACCGGGAGCGGCCGTCGGCACCCGAGAGCGGATCCTCGACGTCTCGCTGCGGCTGTTCACCGAGCAGGGTTACGAAGGCACGTCGTTGCGCGAGATCGCCGACGAGCTCGGCTTCACCAAGGCCGCGCTCTACTACCACTTCCAGAGCAAGGAGCAGATCCTCACCGCGCTGGTGGAGCCGCTGGGCATTCTCGTCCACGAGTTGCTCAGCCGGCTCGAGGTGGCCGCCGACGCCGAGGAGTGGGCGGGTGCGCTCGAATGGCTCATCGGCCAGATGTCGACGCGACTCGACTTCTTCGCGCTCGTGGAACGGAACCGGCCCGCGATCGAGGCGTTGAGCAACACGATCTTCAACGACCATCAGCAGATGCACGAGCGCGTCGAGACCGCGGTGCGCACGAAGGGCGACCTGCCGATGCAGGTGCGCATGATGGCGGCGCTGGGCGCGGTCACCGCGTTCGACGACTGGGCGCCGCGACTCCTGGCCGAGACGCCGCCCGAGCAGCTGAGCGTCGAGCTCGTCGCCGTGACGCGCGACATCCTGGGATTGCCGCGCCGCCGCGCCGCGAGGGCGCGCGCGACAGCCGCGCGTTAGTTCGCGGCCCCGCCCATCTGCGAGAGGATCTCGGGCGGGACGAAGTTGTTCTCGGTCGTCGTCTCGGCCTCGGTGAGCTCGACCATCTTCGCGACGACCTCGGCCGGGTCCATCTGGCCGGTCGTGACGAATTCGCCCATCATCTTGAACAGGGGCGTCGCCGGCGCGTTGACCGCACTGTCGCCGAACCAGTCCCACATCGACGCGGCCATCCGGTCGTTGAAGCCGGTGAGGTACGGGCCGGGGTTGAGCAGCGTCACGTCGACGCCCTGCCCCGCGAGCTCGGCGCGCATCGCCTTGCCCATCGCCTCGAGCGCGTGCTTCGTCATCGAGTAGGGCCCGAACGACGGGCCGACCACCACGCCGGCGATCGACGACACGATGATCACGCGCCCGGACCCGCGCTGCACCATGCCCGGCAGCACGGCCTGCGTGATCGCGAGCGTGCCGAACACGTTCACCTCGAACAGGCGGCGGACGACGTCGAGGGGCACGTCGGCCATCGGGCCGGTCTGGCCCGCGCCCGCGTTGTTGACGAGCACGTCGACGTCCCAGGCCGCGGCCTTCGCCACGTCGGACGACGTGATGTCGACCTTCTCCACCGTCAGCTGCGGCGCCTCGGCACGCAACGCGTCGGCCTGGGCGTCGGTCTCGGTCGTCGCGATCACGGTGTGGCCGCGCTCGGCGAGCGCGAGGCTCGCACCCTTCCCGAAGCCCGACCCGGCACCGGTGATCATCACGGTCTTCGTCATGCCGGGACGCTACCGCCGCGCCGTCTTGACTCGCCCGGTCACCGCGGCCATGGTGCGCGTCGATGTCGGACCTCCTGGAAGCGCTGGCCGAGGCCGTCGGCGAGATCTCGACCGGCGACGCGATCGCCGAGGACTACGAGCGCGACGAGGCGCTCACCGCGCAGCCGCAACGGCCGCTCGCGGTCGTCCGCCCCGCGAACACCGCCGAGGTCGCGCGCATCGTCACCCTCGCGGCCGACGCGGGCGTGCCGCTGACCGCCCGCGGCTCGGGCACCGGCCTGTCGGGTGCGTGCATCCCGGTCGAGGGCGGCGTCGTCGTCTCGTTCGAACGCATGAACGAGATCGTGGAGATCGACCTCGACAACCACGTCGCGGTCGTGCAGCCGGGCGTGACGCTCGAGCAGCTCGACCAGGCGGTCCGCGCGCACGGTCTCGTCTACCCGGTGTTCCCCGGCGAGTATTCCGCCAGCCTCGGCGGCAACGTCGCGACGAACGCGGGCGGGATGCGCGCGGTGAAGTACGGCGTCACCCGCCATCAGGTGCTCGGTCTCGAAGCGGTGCTCGGCACAGGCGAGGTGATCCGCACCGGCGGCAAGTTCGTGAAGGCGACGACCGGCTACGACCTCACGCAGCTGATCACCGGCTCGGAGGGCACGCTCGCGCTGGTGACCGAAGCGATCCTCAAGCTCTACCCGCGCCCGGAGCACGCGGCGACGGTGCTCGCGCCGTTCGCGAACCTGGCCGACGTCACCGCCGCGGTTCCCAAGGTCGTGGCGAGCGGCATCGGGCCGTTGCTCGTCGAGTACATCGACTTCATCACGATGGACGCGATCGCACGCGGTCACGGGGTGGAGCTCGGTGTGGACCCCGCGATCAAGGAGCAGGCGCTCGCGTACCTCGTGATCGTGCTCGAGGACCGGCACGAGAGCCGGCTCGAGGAGGACACCGCCGAGCTCGCGCACCTCCTCGGCTCGCTCGACGCGCTCGACGTGTACGTGCTGCCGTCGGCCGCGGGCACCAAGCTCATCGAGGCGCGCGAGAAGGCGTTCTGGACCGCGAAGGCCGCCGGCGCCGACGACATCATCGACATGGTCGTGCCGCGCGGGTCGATCCCGCAGTACATGGCCGCGGTCGCCGAGCTCGCGCAGGAGCGGGCCTCGCTCGTGGTGGGCTGCGGCCACGCGGGCGACGGCAACGTCCACCTGTCGGTGTTCCAGAAGGACCCGGCCGCCCGCCACGGCCTGATCCACGACATCTTCGCCGCGGGCATGAAGCTCGGTGGCGCGATCTCGGGCGAGCACGGCATCGGCACCGAGAAGAAGGTGTACGTCGCCGCGCTCGAGGACCCGGTGAAGCTCACGCTGATGCGCCGGATCAAGGCGGCGTTCGATCCGGCCGGGATCCTGAACCCGGGCACGATCTTCGACCCCGAGGAGACGTCTTGAACGGTGCGCAAGCGCTCATCCGCACGCTGGTCGCGTGCGGCGTCGACACCTGCTTCATGAACCCCGGCACGTCCGAGATGCACTTCGTCGCCGCGCTCGACACCGTGCCGGAGATGCGCGGCGTGCTCGCGCTGTTCGAGGGCGTGGCGACCGGCGCGGCCGACGGCTACGCGCGCATGGCCGACCGGCCCGCGGCCACGCTGCTGCACCTCGGCCCCGGCCTCGGCAACGGGCTCGCCAACCTGCACAACGCCCGCAAGGCGCAGACGCCGATCGTCAACATCGTCGGCGACCACGCCACCTACCACAAGCAGTACGACGCGCAACTCGAGTCGGACATCGAGACGGTGGCGCGCAACGTGTCGCGGTTCATCCGCTGGTCGGCCAAGACCGACGAGGTCGGCAGCGACGCGGCCGACAGCGTCGCGGCCGCGTACGGCCCGCCCGGCCAGGTCGCGACGCTCGTGTTGCCGGCCGACATCTCGTGGAGCGAGGGCGGCGAGGTCGCGAAGCCGAAGGCGCCCGCCCCGCGCGGCGCGATCGGCGACGATGCGGTTCGCGCCATCGCCAACGTGCTGCGCTCGGGCGAGCCCGCGGTGCTGCTCGTCGGCGGCACTGCCTGTCGCGCCGAGTCGCTGGCCCACGCCCGCGCGATCGCGGACGCGACCGGCGCCAAGCTCCTCTGCGAGACGTTCCCCACACGCATCGAACGCGGCGCGGGACGGGTCGCGGTCGACCGCATCGCGTACCTCGCGGAATACGCAACCATGCAGCTCGAGGGCGCGAAGCACCTGGTGCTGGTCGACGCCAAGGCGCCGGTCTCGTTCTTCGCCTACCCCGACAAGGCGAGCTGGCTCTCCCCCGCCGGGTGCGAGATCCACACCCTGGCCGGCCCGGCCGACGACAGCGCGTTCGCCCTGGCCGCGCTCGCGACCGAGCTCGGTGCGGCCGCGGCGTCGGCGCCGCGCCAGGACGCGGCGCGGCCCGAGCTGCCGTCGGGTGAGCTCACCGCGCAGACGCTGTGCGCGGCGCTCGGCGCGCTGCTACCCGAGGGCGCGATCGTCTCCGACGAGGGCAACACGTCGGGGCTGTTCGCGGCCGGCGCGACCGCGGGCGCGCCGCCCCACGACTGGCTGTGCCTGACCGGCGGCGCGATCGGTCAGGGCCTACCGGTCGCGGTCGGCGCCGCGGTGGCGTGCCGCGACCGGCGCGTCGTCGCGCTCGAGTCGGACGGCAGCGCGATGTACACGCTGCAGTCGTGGTGGACGATGCTGCGCGAGGGCCTCGACGTCACCACGATCATCTGCAACAACCGCTCCTACGCGGTCCTCAACATGGAGCTCAACCGCGTGGGCGCCGAGGCCGGCCCCAAGGCGCGCGAGATGCTCGACCTCCACCACCCCGACCTCGACTTCGTCGCGCTGGCGCGGGGCATGGGCCTGCCGGCGACCCGCGCCACGACCGCCGACGAGTTCAACGACCAGCTCGCCCGCGCGCTGGCTACCCCCGGCCCTTCGGCCGTCGAGGCCGTCGTGCCCTCGATCGTCTAGTCGCGCGGTTTGGCCGAGACGCCGGGCCGCCCACCCTCGCCCGCGGATCCGCGAGCACCGGCTGGTGGAGACGGTGCACCGGGCAGCACAGATCGGCGGGAAGAAGCAGCTGCACGGCTTCGAGCGCCTGCGTCTGGACCGCGCCGAACGCGGCCAGGTTGTGCCACATGTTGAATGTGTCGAGCTCGTACTGGACCGGGTGCACCGCGCCGACGGTGGCGATCCCAGCGGGCCCGAGGTCGATGCTGTCGCCTACGGCGTAGCGATCGTCGTCGTCGAGGACCGTCGCGGCGATGTCGGACAGGAACGCTCCCCCGAGATCCGTCCGCAGCCCCGCGACGATCAACTCGGGATGGTCGGCTCGGTCGCGCAAGCCGACCGTGTAGGCCCACGGCGCGTAGCTCGCGTCGTGGTTGCCGCGTCCTTCCACCGCAATGATCACGTAGCCGTGCTCGTCGATGTGCGCGGCATCTTCCGCGATCACTTCTTCGAGGCTGAACCCGTCGCACATCCGGCACACGTATGCTCCCTTCGTTCGAGTCCCCCGCGTCACGGCTCGGGCGGCGGTCGGTTGCGAGGGAAGTCGGGGTGGCGCGGGTCGTCGGGCGGGACCAAGGCGCGTTTGCCCGTTCCCGCCACCAACTTCCAACCGAAGTACGTCTTCAGATCGTGACAGTGGCCGCACAGGCCGTCGCCGTCGTCGAGCCGCGTGTGGTGCGTCTTGCGCCATTCGGTTCGGTGATCGAACTCGATGCGCTGCACCCGGCTGCAGTCGAGCGCAGTGCACTGCGGGACCCGCCAGAACATGGCCGTCTTCTGTGCAACCGTCGGGCCCCGGCCGAGGTGCGTCACGTTCATCACGTCGACGCCCTTGGTGATCACGAGCTTGACCACCGCGTCGCCCAACAGGTCGCGGGCTACCCGAACGGGGATGGGGCCGAGGCCCGCGATCTCGCATACTTCGTCGCCCTCGACCGCGCCGCGCACGAGCGCTGAATGGTCGACACGTACGATGCCGAGCGGCTGCAACGCGGGCGAGGACTTCAGCTTCTCGCCGGCTCCCTCGCCGCCCGCGCGCCGCGCCATGTCGATCAGCGCGTCGAACGCGTAGGCCTCGATGGGTTCCTTGCGATCGTCCTTGCGCCCGGCCTCGAAGAACCGGTTGACGATCTGTTCGAAGACCTTCTCGAACAGCATCCCGTCGTCGACGGTGCCGCGGGCGCGGAAGTTCCAGGCGCCTTCCCCGTCGACCCAATGACGGGCGCAGCGCTCACGACGAATCCGCGCGTAGGTCTCGTCGCGGTCCACCGAAGCCCGCGCGCGCAGACACGCCTCGCGCACCTGCGCCACCGGTGCCGTCGCCGCCAGCTCGAGCAGCTGATCCTCGGCCTCGGGAGCAATCTCGGCCGCGCGCGACACCAGCTCGGCCTTGGCCGCCGAGAGCTCGCCAGCCCGCAACGCCTGTGCCGTCTTCGGCTGCTCGGCGACGCGCTGCGACGTCTCGAGCATCGACCTCGCGGCCGAGACCGAAGTCCCCGCACGCGTTGCCATCTGCTCCGCGGCCGAGCGGAACCCCTCGCTCCGCCACGTGCACGACTCGTCGACCCGGCGCGCCAGCAACGTCGTCGCGGCCGTCGCCAGGCGGCCGAGCTCCTCGAACTCCGACCACAACGCGGGCGTCTCGAACAGCGGCACCGCGTCGGGATCAAGCGTCGCCACGACCGCGCGCAGCGACTCGTTCATCGCGCGCAGGTCGTGGAGCAACGTCGTCACCCAGACAACATCACATACGGATGAGACAACTACAGACGCGGATCAGTCCGCGGCCGTGACCTCCGCGTCCGGCGCGCGATGCACTCGCCGGAAGACCACCGCGCCGATCACCAGTCCCGCGAGCAACAACAGCAACGCGAGCCACCTGACCCAGACGAGGCCTCCGCCACCGCCGTCGAGCGCGGCGGCCGCGAGCGTCGGCGTCGCGAGATCGGCGGCCGCGCTCACGGTCGCGGCGCGCTTCCCCGGCGAAGTCCCACCCGCGCCTCCGGGCGCAGCCGCGCCACCCGGTGCGTCGGGATCGGCCGAACCCCCGTCGGGAGGCGTGGCGCCGGTGCCGGGCGCACTCGTCGTCGGCGTCCCACCGCCGGGCGACGTGCCACCGCCCGGCGTCGTCGACGGCGTCTTCCCCGGCCCCGTGCCCGGACCGGCGGGCGGCGCGACCGGCGGCGGCTGCTCCGCCGAGACCGGCAGGGTGGTCGTCGTCGCGGGCGCGGTCGTCGCCGGCGCATCGGCGGCGGTGACCGTGAACGTCTTCTGCTCGTAGATCGTGAGCAACGACGCCAGCCCGTCGCTGACGCACAGCGCGGCGACGGCGGCCGGACCCGGCACCGCGCCGGCCGGGATCGTGACCGAGCCGCTCCACGATCCGTTGCTCGTCACCGGGATCTGCGCGGTCACCGGCGGAACCGTCGCCACGGTCACGACGACCCGGTCGAGCGAAGACGACAGCAACAAGCCCGGCGAGCACCCCGCGCCGCTCACCGAGACCGCGGTCCCGCCGGGGCCCGAAGTCGGGCTCATCGAGAAGGAGGTGAGGAGCGCGGCCCCCGCGGGCGCGGCAGTCATCGCGGCGCCCACGCCGATTGCCGCCATCGTCGCGGCCAGCCGAGAGAAGCGATCCGTCATCCGTGTCGCGTGCTCCTTTGAGCACATATCGGAATCCGGCGTCGCGGAACTTGACGAAGTTGTCGAAACGTTGGTCAGGCGCGGCTCGACGACCTCGCCGCGCGCCAGTGGCTCGGCGACTGCCCACGCGCCCGCTTGAACGCGCGGCTGAACGCCTCCTCGGAGTCGTAGCCGACACGGTGGGCGACCGCGATCACCCCGAGATCGGTCGTCTCCAGCAGCTCGTCGGCGAGGTGCATGCGCCACTCGGTGAGATAGCGGATGGGCGAGCGTCCGAGCACCTGGCGGAACCGCTCGTCGAGCAGCGACCGCGACACCGCGGCGCCGGATGCGAGCTCGGCCACCGTCCAACGGTGTTCCGGCGCAGCGTGCAGCCGCGAGAGCGCGGGCGCGAGCACCGGGTCGCGCAGGGCGGCGAGCCAGCCCCGGTCGGCCGCGGGCGCCGACGCGAGATGGACGCGCAGGACCTCGATCAACACGAGCTCGGGCAGCCGGGTGGTAATCGGGCTGGTGCTCGCGTTCGACGGCACGGTGTGCTCGAGCGCGTACGTGATGCTGGCTCGCACCCAGCCCGCGCCCGCGTCGTCGGGAAGACGGACCACGAACGCGGGCGGCAGTGCGCGCATCGCCGGGTCGAACAGGGGATCGTCGGAGTAGAGGTAACCGCACACGAGCTCGGCCGGTTCGCCACCGCCCCCGTGACTCAGCAGCGGGAGGTGACTCCACGGCAGCGGGTCGAGGAGCTCGTTGATCGGCACCACGTCGGCCGGATCGCTTCCGCCGATGGTGTGCCGGTCGCCGTACGGGAGCACGATCACGTCGCCTTCGGCCGCCCAGTGCCGTGCGCCGTCGGGGCCCGCGACCCAGCACGATCCGCGGGCGACGATGTGGAAGAGGATGAGCCGGTCGGCGCCGGGGTGGAGCGCCTCGGCGAGCTGCAACGGCACCGACTCGAACGCGAACGGCTCGCTGAGCAGGGAGCGGAAGAAGATCGCGCCCTCCAGCCGCAGGCCGTCGAGCGCGGCTTCGAGCAGATCCGGTTGCGCGGCCAGGTCTGCCGGTGCTTCGGTCATGAACTTTCGCCTCGCCGGAACGTTGACTTCCGAGGCAAGCTACTCACACAGCGAAAGGAGACCGAGATGGCGGAATTCCCTCCCCTCACGCACGTGGCAGTCACGGTCCGCGACCTGTCCGTCAGCGTCCCGTGGTACGAGGCGCTCTTCGACGCGAAGCCCGTGCTCGACGAGGACACCGACCCGCAGTTCCACCACAACGTCTACCTGCTCGGCAACGGCACGTTGTTCGGGTTGCACCAGCACGAGACGCCCGCTCCGTCGGGGCAGTTCAGCGAGTACCGCGTCGGCCTGGACCACGTGGCGTTCGGTGTTGCGAACCGGGGCGAGCTCGAGAAGTGGGCGACGCGCCTCGACGAGCTCGGCATCGAGCACGGCGGCATCAAGGACGCGCGCTACGGCTCGGGCGTGAGCTTCCGTGATCCCGACGGGATCGCGCTCGAGTTCTTCGCACCGCCGTCGTAGAGCACGAAGAGGTCGGCCGACGCCGCGCCGATCAGGCCGCGCACAAGGCGTACCGCAGTGTCGCCTTCGTCCAGCGCGCCCACCGGCGCGGCGTCCACGACCGATCGACCACCAACGACTCGTACGCCTTGACGTTGGTGACGCTCCAGATGATGTCGGCCGCCTCGGCCGCCTTCATCCCTGCGGACAACTCCCCCTCGCGATGGAGCCACTCGGCCAGGCGGCGGCAGTCGGCGTAGTGGCCCTCGGCCGGTGCCTGCCACGTCGCTTCGACGTCGGGGTCGACGCGTCGCGGTGTGTCGAGCGCGTTGAAGATGCCGATGATGCGCGGGATGGCGTCGGCGCTCACGTCGACCCAGATGTCGAGTGCGGCGCTCGCCGACTTGGCCGCCCACACGCGCTCCATCGCGGGTGCGACGTCGAGCTCGTTCACGCGCTCGTGCAACGCGCGCAGCAGCTCGGCCTTCGACGAGAAGTGCAGATAGATCGCCTGGCGCGAGACGCCGGCCTTCTTCGCGACCGCGTCGAGCCCGACGGAGTAGTAGCCCTCCACCTCGTACAACGCCCGGGCCGCATCGAGGATCTGGATCCGGGTCGTCGCCGCATCTCTACTTGACATGCTGTAAACCTTACCGTACTTTACAAGCTGTCAACAACGACCGACCCGGGGGAAACAGCACCATGAGCAAGTACCTGATCGTGACGTGGGACGGCGCCGGCAACCTCGTGTCGACGCTGGGGATCGCGCAGCGCCTGGCGGAGCGAGGGCACGACGTCCGCCTGCTCGGCCACCGCTCGATCGAGGAGCGCGTCGGCTCGCACGGGTGGCGGTTCCGCCCGCTGCGGCACACGTTCGACTTCGACTCGACCATGCCGATGGCGCCCGCCGACGAGATGGCGACCATGAGCCGCCAGCTCTGGCTCGGCGGCAAGGTCGCCGCCGACGTGCTCGAAGAGCTCGAGCGCGAGCCCGCCGACGTCCTCGTCGCCGACGCGATGCTGCTCGGCGCGCTCAGCGCGGGCGAGGCCGCGGGCGTGCCGACCGTCGCGCTGTTCCACGCGGCGTACGCGCTGTTGCGCGGCGGACCGCTCGTCGACATGCTGTCGCCCGCGCTCCCCGACCTCAACGCGGTGCGCGCCGAGATCGGCCTCGCGCCCGTCGCGGCGATCCCGGACGTGCACGACGCGTGCGCGTGCTGCCTGGTCGCACTGCCGCGCGAGTTCGAGCCGCCGATCCCGGTTCCCGACAACGTGCGGTTCATCGGCCCGGTGCTCGACGCGCCGTCGCTCACCCGGTCGACCGAGACGATCGAAGTGGACGACGGACCGGACCCGTTGGTCGTGGTCAGCCTCAGCACGAGCTACCAGGACCAGGCCGGAATGCTGCAACGGCTGATCGACACGTTGGCGACGGTTCCCGCGCGCGTCGTCGTGACCGCGGGCCCGGCAATGGAACGCGCCGGCATCCGCGCCGCCGCGAACACCACGGTCGTCGGGTACGTCCCGCACCGCGACCTGCTGCCGCACGCGTCGCTCGTCGTCACGCACGCCGGGCTCGGCACGGTGATGACCTCGCTCGCCCACGGCGTCCCGATGCTGTGCGTGCCGATGGGACGCGACCAGTTCTTCAACGCGAGCCGCGTCGCCGAGCTCGGTGCGGGCCGGATGCTCACCCCCGACACCGACGACGCGACCATCGCGGCGGCGGTGGGCGAGCTGCTCGACGATCCCGCCGCCCGGGACGGCGCGAAGCACCTGGCCGGCGTGATTGCGGGCTACGGCGGCGCCGACGACGCCGTCACCGAGCTCTCCCGGATCGCTCCGCACTGAGCCCCAGGCGCAGTCCGGGCCGGGGCCCGCCGGAGAAACAAGACGTTGACGTATCGTTATAGAACGAGTACGTTTCATAGCGAGACGTCACCGTATCCCTCAGAGACGTCAACGTATCGCTGAGGACCCGGCGGTCCCCCGGCCGAGGAGCCAACCCATGACGACCACGCTCACCTCTGTTCCTGCGCGCCCGATTCACGAGGACCCGCGCATCCACGCCCGGCGCTGGTTCCTGCTGGCGATGATGTGCCTCTCGCTGGTGCTCGTCGTGATGTCGGTGTCCGGCCTCGTGACCGCCATCCCGCGGATGCAGGAGGAGCTGGGCGCGTCGGCGTCGCAGATCCAGTGGGTGCTCGACGCGTACGCGGTCGTGTTCGCGGGTGCGCTGCTGACCGCCGGTGCGCTCGGGGACCGCTTCGGACGCAAGCGGGCGTTGCTCGTCGGCCTGGTCGTGTTCGGTGCCGGCTCGATCGTCGCCGGCATCGCGTCCGGCGCATCGCAAGTCATCGCCGGGCGTGCGGTGATGGGCATCGGCGCCGCGCTCGTGATGCCCGCCACGCTCTCGATCATCACCACGATCTTCCCGCCCGAGGAGCGCACCCGGGCGATCGCGGTGTGGGCCGGTTTCGCCGGTGCCGGCGGTGCGATCGGCCCGATCGTCTCCGGCGCGTTGCTCGAGACGTTCTGGTGGGGATCGGCGGTGCTCGTCAACCTGCCGTTGGTCGCGCTCACGTTCATCGCGATCTGGATGTTCGCCCCGGAGTCGCGCGACGAGGCGCAGACGCCGCTCGACCCGGTTGGCTCGGTGCTGTCGCTCGTCGGACTGAGCTCGCTCGTGTTCGCCATCATCCAGGGCGGCGAGGACGGATGGACCGCCCCGTCGGTGCTCCTCTCCGCGGTGCTCGCGTTGGCGACGCTGACCGGGTTCGTCGCGTGGGAGCGCAGCCGTGAACACCCGATGCTGCCGCTCGCGTTCTTCCGCAACCCGCGGTTCAGCATCGGCAGCGGCGTCATCACCGTGGCGTTCTTCGTGATGTTCGGCTTCTTCTTCCTCGCCACCCAGTACCTGCAGTTCGGGCGCGGCTACTCGCCGCTGCTCGCGGGCGTTGCGTTGCTGCCCCTGCCGATCGCGTTCGTCGCGCTCTCGCCCCGCAGCGCGGTGCTGGCGGCCCGCTACGGCGCCGCGCCCGTGATGGCGACCGGTCTCCTGATCGTCGCGGGCGGGTTCGGGATCCTCAGCGTGCTGCAGCCCGGAACGTCGTACCTCGTGCTCGCGGCGGCGTTCGCCGTGCTCGGGGCGGGCATGAGCATGACCGCCGCCCCCGCGACCGGCGAGATCATGAGCACGGTCCCGATGTCGAAGGCCGGCGTCGGTTCGGCGGTCAACGACACGACGCGCGAGCTGGGCGGCGCGCTCGGGATTGCGATCCTCGGCAGCATCGCCAACAGCGCGTACCGCGCCAACGTCGACCTGTCGGGCCTCGGCCTCAACGCGGGCGCCCGCGCCCACAGCGAGGACTCGATCGGAGCCGCCAACGCGATCGCGAGCACGGTGCACGGCGGCGCCGCGATCACGAGCCGGGCCGCGGCCGCGTTCACCGATGCGTTCAACGTGGCCAGCGTCGTGTCGATCGGCATCGCGCTGGTGGCTGCGGCGGCCGTGCTGTGGTTCGGACGCCGGACGCCGGACGTCGATGACGCGGCGGTGGTCGACGACCTCGATGTCGAGCTGCTCGGCCTCGGGCTGGTTCCCGTCGGCGTGTCCGAAGGGCCAGAATGAGGCCGTGGTGGACGTCGACCAGGACCCGCGGGTTGAGCGATCACGCCGGGTGATCCTCGAGGCCGTGCTCGAGGAGCTCGGCACGGTCGGGTACGGCGCGCTCACGATCGAGTCCGTCGCCGCCCGCGCCGGGGTCGGCAAGAGCACGATCTACCGGCACTGGCCCGGCAAGCTCGCGCTGGTCGAGGACGCCTTCCGCACGCTGAAGGCGAAGGCGCTGGTGCCGGACGAGGGAACGCTGCGGGATCGCATCATCGCGTTCCTCGAGCAGGTGGCCGGCCTGGTCGAGCAATCGACCTACTCGGCCTGCATGCCCGCGCTGATCGACGCGGCGGAGCGCGACCCGCAGGTGCGCGAGTTCCACTGCTCGTTCAGCACCGAGCGCGTCGCCGTGCTGGTCGACGTGCTGCACAAGGCCGTCGACGACGGCGAGCTCCCGAAGGACACCAACGCACAGTTGCTCGCCGACGCGCTGGTCGGCCCGATCGTGATGCGCCGGCTGATGTTCTTCGAGCCGTTCGACCCGAAGCAGGTCCCCGCGCTCGTCGACCAGGTGCTGCCGCCGAGTCCGCGCGCCGGCTGAGCCGTCAGCCGAGCTCGTCGAGGCCCTGGGTGACCCAGGCCTTCAGCTCTTCGGATCGAACGAACGGCGCGCGGTCGGCTTCGGCGCGCGCGAGCACGTCGTCGGCCGACGCGCCCGACTTCAGACCGGCGTAGAGATAGATGAGTGCGGCGGAACGCGGGCCGGTGCGGCACGTGACGAGCGTCGGCCGGGGCAGCGCTTCGAGCGCGTCGACCTGTTGGCGCGCGAGGTCCATCGTCATCTCGACCGGTGGGTCCGACACGACGAGCGCGGCGGTGTCGACCGCGGCCTCCACGTCGCCGTACGACATGCCGCCCTCCGTCGCGGCGAATGCCTCGCCGCAGAGGAAGAGCCACGACGCCGCGCCGAAGTCGCGGGCGAACGCGGCGGGATCCTCGATCAGGCCACGGTTGTGCCGCAGACCGTCGAGCTGCTCATCGAGGTCGGCCATCGGCGCGAACGTACTCACCTGGGGCGTTTGACTGGCTTACTCGGTATAGTTATACTGAGTAAGTGCCCGTCCGCGAAGGTCTGCTCGCCCTCCTGGCCGACGGCCCGCGGAACGGTCACCAGCTGAAGGTCGACTTCGAGGCGGCGACCGGCGGGGTCTGGCCCCTCAACGTCGGCCAGGTGTACACGACGCTCGACCGGCTCAACCGCGACGGCCTCGTGTCGCGCGCGGGCGCCGACGGCGAGGACGTCAACGGCAAGCGGTACGAGCTGACTGCGGCCGGTCGCGAAGCGCTGGCCGCATGGTGGCAGCTCGTCCCTGCCGACGACCCGCCGCCGCGCGACGAGCTCATGTTGAAGGTGCTGTTCGCCGCGGCGCTCGACACCGAGCACGCGCTCGCGGTGCTCACCGAGCAGCGGACCGCGCTGCTCGCGCTGCTGCAATCCCACCGGCGTGACCAGCGCGCGTCCGGTTCTGAGGACGAAGTCGCGGCGATGGTGCGCGACGCGCTGGTCGTGCGGGCGGAAGCCGACCTGCGCTGGCTGGATCTCTGTGAAGCGCGCCTGGCGGCGCGGAAGGGACGGACCCGATGACGACCATGCTCGAGCTCGACGACGTCGTGAAGAGCTACGGCAACGGAACGACCGAGGTGCGCGCGCTGCGCGGCGTCTCCCTGTCGGTGGAGGAAGGCGAATTCGTCGCAGTGATGGGTCCGAGCGGCTGCGGCAAGAGCACGATGCTGCACCTGGCCGGCGCGCTCGAGACCCCGAGCGCCGGATCCATCCGCGTCGCGGGCCGCGAGCTGGCCACGCTCGACGCCGCGGGTCGCAGTGATCTCCGGCGCCACGACGTCGGGTTCGTCTTCCAGCGGCTCAACCTCATCCCCGCGCTGACCGCCATCGAGAACGTCATGCTGCCGATGGAGCTGGCCGGTGAGAGCGCACGGGAGGCGCGGCCGCTCGCCATCGAGGCCCTCGAGGCGATGGGCCTCCACGAACGGCTCGACCGGTACCCCGACGACTTCTCGGGCGGCCAGCAGCAACGCATCGCGATCGCGCGCGCCGTCGTCGGGCGGCGACGGCTCCTCCTCGCCGACGAACCGACCGGTTCGCTCGACACCGCGAGCGGAGACGAGGTGATCGAGCTGATCGCAGGGCTACCGGCGCGCCACGGCACCGCCGTTGTGCTGGTGACGCACGAGCCGCGCTTCGCATCCTGGGCCGACCGCGTGGTCTTCCTGCGCGACGGCCGCATCGTCGACGAGACGCCGGCCGTCGCGGCTGTCGCCCGATGACGGCCACGACCGTCGCGCCGCCTTCGGCGGGTGCGGTCGGCCCCGCGCCGGTCGCGCGGCGAGGCCGCGCCTGGCGGGTCGCGACTCGGCTCGCCACCCGCGAGGTACGCCGACGCTGGGGCCGAACCCTGCTCGTGATGATCCTCGTGGCGGTTCCGGTGTTCGGCATGACCGCGGTGACCGTGCTCGTGCGGACTGCGCAGCTCACGCCGGCACGCGAGTTCGCCAACAACTTCGGTTCCGCCGACCTCGTCGCGATCGGTAACGCGCCCGCACCGAGCGGCGGCTGGCCGGAGGGGACGCGCTTCCTCCGCGGTCGCGAGGTCGGAGAGATCGGTCTCGTCGCCGCCGACGGCACCGCGCGGCTGGCGCGGGTCACCGACGTCGACCTCGGGGATCCCGTCGTCCGCGGCGCGGTACTGCTGCGCGCGGGCCGCTTCCCCACTCGAGCCGGCGAGGCGCTCATCTCGCCCAAGCTCGCGCGGGCGTTCGACCTGCACGTCGGCGACCAGCTGAAGCTGACACAGCCCGCGTGGACGGAACGCGTGGTGGGGATCGGTGCACCCGCGTCGAACTGGAACCGCGGGCTGCTCGCGGTTCGCGGCAACGAGTTGGCGGACGGCCGGCTGCAGCTGACGGTCGACACGATCTACCGCATCACGCTCGTGCAGCTCCCGGGCCACCCGTCGGACACCGAGCTGACCGCGTACCCGTCGGAGTACATGAGCGCGGCGAGCGCGACGCAACAGAACGAGACCGAACGAGCCGTGAACTGGACCCTCGTCGCCGGGGTAATCGCCCTCGGGATCGTTGGGGTCGTCATCTCGGGCGCGTTCGCGGTCGGCGCGCGGCGTCAGCTCGTGACGCTCGGCCAGCTGTCCGCCAACGGTGCGAACGAGCGCCAGCTGCGGCGGATGCTGTCGCTGCAGGGCGCCTGGGCGGGTGCACTCGGGACCGCGTTCGGACTCGCCGGTGCGGTCGTGACGCTCACCTTGATGCACGGGCGATTCAGCAGTTGGATGCATCGCGACATCGGCCGGTTCGCGTGGTCGCCGCGCGATCTGATGGCGATCGCCGCGACCGGAGTCGTCGCCGCCACGATCGCGGCCTTCATTCCCGCCCGGACCGCCGCCCGCGTTCCGGTGCTCAGCGCGTTGGCCGGCCGGCGCCCCCTCGGCGCGCTCCCCCGTTCGATGGTTCCGATCGGTGCCGCGCTCTTCGGGTTCGGTGTCCTCGTGCTCTCGCTCGTGGCGGGGGCGTCGCAGAACGGCGGCGGCGACTCGCTCGCCCTCTCCGCGGTGCTCGGCGGGCTACTGGTCTTGAGCGGCGCGTGCTGCGTGAGCCCGGTCGTCGTCGCGTCGCTGACGCGGCTCGGCGGTCATCTCCGGCGAGCGGGTCGAGTCGCGGTGCGGAGCCTCGTACGCAGCCGCGCGAGCAGCGCGGCGGTCGTCATGGCGCTGGCCGCGATCAACGCGGGCGCGATCGCGATCTCCACCGCGTTCGCGAGCGAGACGGTGCAGTCGGCGCCCGCCGCGGCCTTCATGCCCGACGACTCGCTCATCGTCATGCGCCGAGCAACACCCGTGCTCGACGGCGCCGCATCGGGCTTCCTGCCGATCCCTCACCAGGTCGAGGAGGCGCTGCGTACGGTCCTTCCGGACGCGACCTGGAGCACGCGCCGCGCGGTCGTCGGCAGCACCATCGACGGCGGCAGCGAGATCGGCCGGCTCGGCGACGGGCAGCGCGTCATCGCGATCTTCGACACCAGCGCGATGTTCGTCGCCGATCCGGTCGTGCTGCAGCTCGTCGGGCTGCACTCGGCCGACGAGGCCGCGCTCCAACGCGCCGGTGTGCTCGTGCTGAAGGGCTCCGACAGTGGCGGCGAGTCTCCGTCAGCGACGGTCCGCGTCCGGGTCGGTCAGGGCGCCGACGCGGCAACCCTGGAGGCGCCCGTGGCGCAGCACCCGGTGCGTGCGTCGGCCGGCACCAGCATCCTGATCACCCCCGCGAAGGCGCGCGCACTCGGGCTCCGGATCGAGCCCGCGGGCGAGATCATCACCAACCCGAAGCCGCTCGACGAGTCGCAGCGCGCGTCGATCAACGCGTTGATGCCGACCCTCATGTTCGGGACGGGCGGGCAGAACCCGTTCGGGACGGGTGGGACGAAGGCCGACCCGCAGCCGGCGACCGAGATCATGTGGTCAGGGGTGCGTTCGTCGGAGATCTCGCCCAACACCGTGCGCCAGATCATTCTCGGCATCGTGGTGTTGATCGCGCTCATCGTCCTGGCGATGTCGCTCGCGCTCTCAGCCGCGGAGACGCGCGACGAACGCGACGTGCTCGTGGCTCTCGGTGCACCGCCCCGCACGATGAGCGCGGTGGCCGCGTGGAAGGCCGGGATGCTGTCGTTCACCGGAGCTGCGCTCGCCGTGCCCACGGGCTTCATCCCGGTCGCCTGCGCCTACCTCGCGGCGTCCGGTCCCGGGGAGCACGCGCGACTCACCTTCCCGTGGTCGACGGTCCTCGAGCTCGTCCTCGTCGCACCGTTGATCGCGGCCCTGATCGCCGCCATCGGCAGCGCGGTCGCGCAGCGGGCGCGGCCGACCCAGATGTCGACGTTCGCCACCGACTGACCGACACACTTCGGGACCGTCGCCCGGTTGCCGATCATGAGATCGACGACGAGAGGGGACGACATGGCCTTCGAGAGTGACGTGGTCGTACGCGAGGTGAGCGACCGGGCGTGGGAGCTGGCGGCGCCGCTGCGCTACGTCGGCAACACCGACCGGTTCGTCGTGCCCACGGGCTTCCGCACCGACTTCGCGTCGGTGCCGCGGATCTTCGTTTGGCTGATCCCGACGTACGGCCGGTACACGAAGGCCGCGATCCTCCACGACTTCCTCTGCGACGAGTCGAAGGCGGGCCGCTTCGACCGCGACGACGCGGACGGGCTGTTCCGCCGCGCGATGCGCGAGCTCGGCGTGCCGTTCCTGCGCCGCTGGATCATGTGGGGCGCGGTGTCGCTCGCGACGCAGTGGAACAAGCTCCGGCGCAAGCACCGCCTCTCCACGGCACGGCTCGCGACGTTGTTCGTCGTCGCCGTTCCGTCGGTCGTGTTCTTCGCGGTGCCGGCCGCGGTGCTCACCGTCTGGCTCGCACTCTTCTGGCTGCTCGAAGAGGCAATGTTCCTCGCGCTCAAGCCGTTCAGCCGCAAGCGGGTGAACCCGCCGCGCTTCACCTGGCGGATGTCGTAGCGAAGAGCTCGCGCTCGATCGGCCCGCCGTCCCACGCCGGCTCGACGCGGATGAAGTGATCGGTCGCGAGGAACGCGTGCTGCAACTCGGGGGTCATCGCGTCGAACGGCGGAACCTGCGACGCGTGCTTCCGGATCGCGCGCCACCGCCGCTCCAGGTACGGCGACGTGTCGATCACCGTCGTGATGTGCTCGTCGGGCGTCCCGATCGTCGGATCTCCGATGTACCTGCCGAGCACCGACCGAGGCATGCACCAGAGATACAGCTGCGACGGAGGCCGGGCGGAACCGCGCACGGCTCGCAAGGTCGCGTCGCGGATCGCGCGGTGATCGCGGTGGTTCTCGTCGTCGGGGGTCATGACCATGTCGGGCTGTTCGGCGTCGATCACTGCCGAGACGGCGGCTGCGACGTCGTCGGTTGCGGCCGCGGCGAGTGAGTCGGCCGCGGGCTCGCCGTCGACGCCCGAGTCCCGCCAGCCGAGCAAGTGGACACGGCTCACGCCGAGCTCGTCGGCCGCGGCGCGGAGCTCCGCCTCCCGGACGTCGCCGAGGTCGGCGCGCTCGATGCCCAGTCCCGGCGCGATCTCACCGAGCTCGCCGCGGGTTGCGCACGCGACCACGGTCTCGACCCCGCGTCCCGCAGCATGCGCGAGCACCGACCCGCACCCGAACGTCTCGTCGTCGGGATGCGCGACGACAACGAGCAGCTTCTCGGTCATGGCGCCCGAGGCTAGGCGCGTGCACTGTCCGTAGAATCGCGGTGTGCTCACCGAGGACACGAAGCTCATCTCGGTCGACGACCACGTGATCGAGCCTGCGCACACGTTCGCCGACCACATCTCGCCGCGCTACCGCGACCGCGCCCCGCGCATCGTCGAACGGGGACCCCGCGTGCAGGGATGGGAGTGGGAAGGACGCTTCTACGAGCTCTCGTTCCAGGGCAACGCGAACACGCGCAAGTTCCGAGAAGGCGAGGCCGGCAAGGGCGACGACCTGTTCGCCCGCTGCTACGCCGACATGATCCCGGCCGCCTACGACGTCGACGAGCGCGTGCGCGCGATGGACGAGGACGGCGTGTGGGCCGAGCTCCTCTTCCCCACCTTCCCGCGCTTCGGCGGCAACCGGTTCCTCGAGGCCGACGACAAGGACCTCGCGCTCGCGTGCGTCGAGGCGTGGAACAACTGGATGCTCGACGAGTGGAGCACGGCGTACCCCGACCGCTTCATCCCGCAGACGCTGATCCCCTTGTGGGACCCGCAGCTCGCAGTGCGCGAGATCGAACGCTGCGCCGCGAAGGGATCGAAGGCGATCAGCTTCGTCGAGAACCCGTACCCGATCGGGCTCCCGTCGTTCCCGAGCGGGCACTGGGATCCCGTCTTCGCGGCCGCGGCCGACACCGGCCTGCCGCTCTCCATGCACATCGGCACGTCGTCGGGGCTGCTGCGGCCGTCGCCCGACGCGACGCCGTCGGTCGGCATCGCGCTGTGCGGCGTCAACTCGATGAGCGCGCTCGGCGACCTCATCTTCTCCGGCGCGCTCGAAGCGCACCCGAACTGCAAGATCGCGCTGTCGGAGGGTGGCGCGGGCTGGGTGCCGTACGTGCTCGAGCGACTCGACTACACCTGGCAGCGCAGCCGCTACGAAGGCGTCAACTGCACTCGTCTGCCGTCGGAAGTGCTTGCGCAGCACTTCTGGGTCTGCATGATCGCCGACCGCTACGCCGTGCTCAACCGCCATCTCATCGGGCTCGACAAGCTGATGTGGGAAGCCGACTTCCCGCACAACGACTCCAACTGGCCCGACAGCCGCAAGGTGCTCGCCGACGCGGTGCACGACATCCCGGACGACGAAGCGCGCCAGATCGGCGAGCTCAACGCCCGGCGTCTGTACGACTTCTGGTAGCGGCGCGCGTCAGGAGCGGCGCTGGGGCGGACCGATCGGTGCGCCGTCGGCGCGCAGCCGATTGCCCACCGACGACGGCACCGTGAGCTTCCAGTCGTCGGCTTCGAGCTGCGCGCGCGTGACTTGGATCTCACCGCCGTCGCGGCCCTGGCCCTGGAACCGGAAGTACCACACGTCACCGTGGTCGATGACGTCGTCCATCTCGGTGTCGCCGTGCGCGAACGCGATGCCGACGGGCGTCCAGCCGTCGTGCGACGCGCCGGTCGCGTCGACGTCGAGGTCGTAGTCGGTGCCGTTACTGATCGTGACGCGATGTACCGTCGTGGGATTCGGCACGACTCGTGACACGACGACGAGCCCGAGCACGGCCACCACACTCAGCACGATCAACAGTGGGCGGATCCGCGGCCGGCTCACTCGGGGCGGCGCGGTATCTGCGATGAGGGACATCGAACCTTCCTTTCGGCGCGCTTGCGCGCGCGAACGCGTACCCGCAACTCGCTGCCTGTCCCGCGAAAGGCGCGGTCAGACCGAAACGAGACCGCCGGAACGGGGCGGGGCACGCTCGCGCCGGGTCAACCCGGCGCCGCGGAGCATGAATGCGGCCACGACCAGCAGCCCGATCCACGCCAGGGCGGCAAGCGCGGCGACGCGAGCCGGCGCGGGCGCGTGCACCGGCCAGATGCTCGGGACGGCGACGCGCTCGGCCACCGCCGCCGCCGTGCTGACGAGCGCCGCTTCGACGTCGCGGATGCGAGTCGTGTCGGAGCGAACGATCTGCCGCGCGCCGTCGGCCGGGTGGGCCGCCGGTGCCACGGTGACGAGCACCGCGAGCGCCGCCGGCACGAGAGCGAGGAGGGCTCGGCGGCGGGAGCGCACGGTCGCATGGTACCGACGGTCGGTCGTCACTCCCGCTCGACGACCTCGATGCCGCGTCCGGGATGCCAGGACTCGATCACCAGTCGATCGCCGGCGTCGTTGAGGTGGGTGAGCACGATCTCGTCGACGTCGATGCGGAAGCCGTAGCCCTCGGACTCGGGATCGTCGCCCGGCACCTCGATCGCGCGACCCGCGATCTTGGCCTCACCGATCCACTCGCGGTTCTCTTCCGGCGGGTCGGCGGTGGGCCCGTGGATCGCGATGCGCGGATCGCGCTGCACGTCGTGCAGCTTGCGCGACGCCGCCATCATCCCGAAGCCGACGTCGTCGCCGTCGAACTGGATCTCGGTCCCGCTGATGCGGGGCGCGCCGTCGCGCCGCACGGTCGCGAGCGTCATGTGCCGGTTGCGTTGGAACGCCGCCTGCACGCGCGCCGCGAACTCAGGAACCTCCCGGCCGACCTCGCTCCAGCTCGCCATTCAGCGATCGTACGCGGCCCGTTCCGTGCGTCGATCCGTGTCGGCCGCAAGATCCCGAAGTGCGGCCCCGCAGTCGCCGGTGAACACGGGCCCGTGCATGAGCGCGAGCGCGGCGACGTCGAGATCGGCGAGGCCGCGGATGATCGATCCGCTCGCCGGATGCAGCGACATCGACGAGAAGCCGTCTTCCGCCTCGCTCGCGGGACCGACGATGTCGGCGGTGGTCGTCGGCGCGAACGCACCGTTGCGGCTGAAGAGGTCGCCGCACAGCAGCACCTTCGTCTCGTGGTCGTAGAGCACGCCCGCTTCCCAGGCGTGCGGCACATGCGGCGTGTCGATCCATTCGACGCAGTGGCCGCCGATGTCGAGCGTCTCTCCCGGCTCGAGCGCGTGCGGGGGACGATCGGCCAGGTCGCCGATGCTGACCATGCAGCCGACCGTGCCCTGCACGACCGTCGCGTTCGGCGAAGCGGCGAGCCAGTCGTTCATCGAGCCGCACTCGTCGGCCTCGACGTGGCCGAAGCCGATCCACCGCAGCGTCTCGACCGGCACGACGCGGGCGACCGCATCGGCGACCAACGGGTAGATCCCGCGCATACCGGTGTGGAAGAGCAACGGCTCGTCGCCGGCGAGCAGGTACTGATTGACCGCGAAGTCGATCTCGTCGAGGTACGTCGTGAGCTGGAAGACCGAATCCGCGACCTCGGCGACTCGGGTCTCCATCACGAGACGGATGCGTTGCGCGCGGTGATGAGCCACGCCGCGGCTGCGAACGTCACCCCGTCGGCGGTCTCGTGGTCCTCGAACGTCTGGCGCAGGGCGGCGAATGCCGCGTTACGAGTGGCCTCATCGAGGTCTTGCGTCAGTCCGCGCGCGACGCCGGACGTCGAGAGGAAGGAGTATGCGTCGTCGGCGTCGCGCCCGAGACACGTACGTTCATCGAGCGGCGTGAACGTGATCTCGTCGAACCCGGCGGCACCCAACCGCTCGGTCGTGATGGACCGATCCGCCATGCTGAACGGGCCCTGCACGCCGGGCGGCGGGCTGGGAAGATCGCGACCGGCCGCCAGTGCGGCGCGGATCGAGCTGATCCACTCGTTCTCGTCGAGCGTTCGCCACGCGAGCAACGCGATCGAGCCGCCGGGCCGCAGCGCGCGCCGAATGTTCGAGAATGCGACGACGGGGTCGGCGAAGAACATCGCGCCGAAGCTGCTGATCGCGACGTCGAACGCGCCGGGCGCGAACTGGTGCACCTGCGCGTCGGCCTGCTCGAAGGTGGCGTTGTCGAGGCCGGCGGCCGAGGCCTTCTCGCGCGCCCGCGCGAGCATCCGCGCCGACAGGTCGATGCCGTGCGCAGAGCCCGAAGATGCCTGACGCGCCGCGTCGAGCGTCGACGCACCCGTGCCGCACCCGATGTCGAGGACCGAGCTCCGCGCGTGGAGCCCGGCGGCTGCGAGCAACGCCCGGCCGAGCGCCGGCGACGTCGCCTCGTAGTGCTCCGCGTGATCGGCCCAGTGGTCACCCTCCGGTCCGTCCCACGCCGCCGCCATGTCGGCGTTGCCGTCCGCAATACCCGTCGCTGGTGTCGCCATGCTCGACCTCCGGTCCCGGACACCGTATCCTCTATTTTGGAGGAAATCAATGGCGAATGACCTGACGACCACCTCGTACGCGATCCTCGGGCTGCTGTCGCTCCGCAGCTGGTCGACGTACGAGCTTGCGGAGCAGATGCGCCGGGCGCTGGGCCTGTTCTGGCCCCGGGCCGAGAGCGGCATCTACCGCGAGCCGAAGAAGCTGGAGGAGCTCGGGCTGGCGCGCAGCACGGTCGAACTGGTGGGACAACGCCCGCGCACCCGCTACACGATCACCGCGAAGGGGCGGAGGGCGCTCGCGGCGTGGGTCCCGACACCGGGTGAAGGCCCGGTGTTCGAGTTCGAGCAGCTGGTGAAGATCTTCTTCGCGGAGCAAGCGACGAAGGACGACCTCATCCGGTCGCTCGCGGGCGTGCGCGAGTGGGTCGAGGACCACGCGGCCTCGGCGCCCGGCATCCCGCACGAATACCTGGAAGGCCGGGGCAACTATCCCGAGCGCCTGCCGTGGCTCATCCTCGCGGGCAAGTTCCTCGACGACATGGAACAGATGGTCGACCGCTGGGCGGAGTGGGCGATCGGCATCGTCGAAGCGTGGCCCGACGACCTGACCCGAGCCGAACCGGACCACGACGCGCTGGTGACAATGGCGGAGCACAACGACGCGCTCATCGCGCGCCGCGACGCGCGCTACGAGTAGCGACGCTCGACGTGCTCGCGCATTGCCGCGACGACGTCGGGAGACCCTTCGAGCACCTGGCGCAGCAGCTCGCGTGAGATCGCGAACGCGATGATGTGCGACGTCGCGGTGACGGTCGCGGCACGCGTCGCGCCGAGGATCACGCCGCGCTCCCCCACCACGTCGTCGGCGCCTACGACGCCGACGACCTCGGCACCGATACGGACCTCGGCCTCGCCCGCGGCGATCACGTAGAGATCCGGTGCCTCTTCGCCCTCGACGCAGAGCTGCTCACCCGGATCGAACGAGATCGGGTACGCAGTGGTCGCGAGCACGGTGAGCTCCTCGCCGGAGCACGGCGCGAAGAACGGCACTCGCTGCAACAGGGCTACGCGTGACTCCCGCTCGGCCGCGCTCATCGCCGCGGCCCGCGCGTCGAGATGGGCGCGGTAGTCCGCTCGCCACTGCGTGTCGTCACCCGCGGGGCGGGCCGCCAGCGGAGCGCCGTCGGAGCCGGGCTTGCGCAGCTTGAGCGGCACGGCGGTCGGTGAGCGCAGTGTGAGCCGGTCACGGTGCGGCGGCAGGTCGCCTGCGAGCTCGATGGCGTCGAATCGCTCGGAGAGCTTTCGGAACACGATCTCGGTCTCGAGCCGCGCAAGCGGCGCGCCGAGGCACAGATGGACACCACCGCCGAACGACAGCGGCTGCACCTTCTCGCGGGTGAAGTCGATCCGGTCGGGATCCGGATAACGCGCCGGGTCGCGGTTCGCCGCGCCGAGGAGAATGAACACGCCCTCACCGGCGGGGATCGTCACGTCGCCGAACGCGACATCGGTGCTGGCGAACCGGCTGGCGAGCTGCACGGTCCCGTCGTGGCGCAGCAGCTCGTCGGAGACGTTCGCGCAGAGCTCGGGCCGCGCACGCAGCGCATCCATCTGGTCGGGTTGCGCGAGCAGCGAGATCATGCCGTTGCCGATCAGGTTGGTCGTCGTCTCGAACCCCGCGAGGAACAACAGGGCAGAGAGATTGTTCAGCTCCTCGTTCGTCAGGTGGTCGGGCTCACCGGCTTCCGCGTCAGTGTTGGCATCCATGACGATCAACCGGCTCAGGAGGTCGTCCTCCGGCCGGGCGCGCCGCCGGTCGATGAGCGCGTCGAAGTACGCGATGCACTCGAGCACCGCGGCGTCGGCCTCGTCGAGCATGGCCCGGTTGGCGCTCGCCTCGAAGACCGCGGTGAGCCGCTGCGTCAGCTCGCGGAACTGCGGGCGGTCCTCGGCCGGGACGCCGAGCAGCATGCCGATCACGCTGATCGGCAGCTTGAACGCGAGCTCCTCCATCAGCTCGCCGACGTCGCGCATCGCGTCGAGCAGGTCGTCGACCATCGCCTCGACCTTCGGCCGCAGCTGCTCGACGGTCTTCGGCGTGAACTCACGGACGACGAGCCGGCGCAGCCGGGTGTGCTCCGGCGCGTCGAGGTTCAGCATGGAGCGGCTGCTCCAGACGAGGCCCGGGCGCTCCCGCCAACCCGGCGCCCGCATGTCGAGCGATTCGGCGAAGTGCTTCTCGAACCGTGGATCGCGCAGCGCCGACTTGCAATCGTCGTAACGAGTGAGCAGCCACGTCTGCAGCTTCTCGCTCCGGAAGACCGGCGCGAGCTCCCGGAGCTCGTGGTAGTGGGGATACGGGTTCGCGCGTCCTTCGGGCGTGAAGAACAGCGCGTGGACGACGTCTTCGGCTGTCGAGCTCTGCGTGACCGTCATCGGCCGGACCTCCGTTCGAGCGTCTTTCACAGTGAGTCGAGAAGTGCGCGGCCTCGGGGAACGACACCGAAGGGCCCGTCCATGCCCAGCTCCTGGCCCATCGCGACCGCGATCTCGGCGTGCTCGCGCGCTCCGGCACCGTCGCCGCGGTCGGCGAGGATGCGCGCCCACCAGAAGTGCGACCGTGCCAAGTTGGCGCGCGAGCCGGCCCGCTCGCAGAGTGCGATCGCGGCGGCCAGGTGACGATCAGCATCCGCGGGTCGTCCGAGCGCGGCCGCGATCACACCCAAGCCGAGGTCGTTCGCATCCGTGATGGTCTGCCCGCTCCAGTTGAAGGTGCCTGCGAACGGCAACAGGTGCTCGTAGAGATACGTCGAGATCTCCGCCGCGGGCCGGAGGTCGAAGGTGAAGCGACCGAGCGCGCACAAGGTGACCGGGTACTCGAAGTCGAGGGGAAGGTTGGCGCAGCCGTTGCCGGCAAGCCAGGCGAAGTGGGGCCGCGCTTCCTCCAGTCGATCGGTCTCGACCAGTGCCCCGGTGTACACGAGGCGGAGCAGCGGGATGTCGGGTGTCGACTCCGAAAGGGCCGCGAGGGTCGGCAGCATCTCGTCGAGGCGGCCCTGGGCGCGCCGGATCTGGTAGAGCTGGCCGCCGGCCACGACGAGAATCGCATTCTCCGGGACGCCGGCACGGCCACCGAGCTCGACCGTGTGCGCGGCGAACTGCTCGGCCCGTTCCAGGTCGCCGACGTGCTCGGCCCGGTGCACGATGTCGTTGTTCGCGGTCCAGTCGAACTGCGGTCTCCGCAGCGTGCCGTGGATGCGCGTCGCTTCGTCGAGCTTGGCCTCGAACGTCTCCCGATCACCCCGGCACGCGGCGTAGTACGCACCGTCGTGGAGCGCGTCGGCAAGCCGGTGCTGGTCCCCCATCTCGCGCGCGACGGCTTCGCCTTCGGCCGTCAGCGCCTGTAGCTCGTCGAGGAACGGCACCGAGCCGTCCATGAGCACCCATCCGCGCGCGAGCACCAACGCCAAGGCTTCCGGATCACGGGTTTCGCGAGCCATGGTCAGCGCGTCGCGAGCGAGCCGCATGCGCCTCGTCACCTCGGGACCCCATTGCAGCTGCATCGCGAGGCAGATCAGCAGGCGGGCGCGCAGCCCTGACGGTTCGTCACCGATGGCGTCGAGTGCCTCCTCGAGGACCGCGACGAGCGTCGCGTCGACACTGGTGCCCACGGGCGCGGCGGACGGGATGAGCGCAGCTCCGGCCATTCGCTCCGAGTCGTGCAGCTCGCGGGCGGTGGCCACAGCCGCATACGTCGCATCGAAGCGCCGTTCGTCGCCCGCGTTGTTGAATGCCGTCGCGAGCGCGATCTGGAGGTCGCAGCGCAGCACCGGCTCGTCCTCGGTGACCAGCTCGAGCGTCGCGAGCGCGCGCTGGTAGTGCTGCGCGGCGGCCTCGAACGCAAGCTCGATCGACGCCTTCTCGGCGGCGCGCCGGCAATAGTCGACCGCCTTGGCCGGATCACCCGCGAGCGCGCCCTCGGTGAACTGGTACGCGAGCTCGTCGAGATGCTGATCGAGGTGGCGTTCGTGGCGCTGCTCGAGGGCTTCGCCGATGCGCCAGTGCATGCGCACGCGCTTGTTGGTGGTCAGCTCGTCGTACAGGGCGGAGCGCACCAGCGCGTGCGCGAACGAGTAGCGGCCGACGGTGCCCGGCACCTCGCGCACGATCGACGCCTGCGCGGCTTCGTCGAGCGCGTCGAAGAGGTCGTCACCGCTCGGGCCACCCGAAGCTTCGATGATGGCGAGATCGAAGGTCGCGCCGATCACCGCGGCGATCGAGAGGGCGTTGTTCGCCGCATCCGAAAGCCGCGAGAGCCGGCGACCGAGCACCTCGCGGATCCCCTCGGGGATGCCGACCTCCTCGAGCGTCTTGTCGCTCACCCAGCGGCCGTCGCGGTGGACGATCGCCCCCGACTCGACGAGGTGCAACAGCACTTCGCCGACGAAGAACGGGTTGCCCTGTGTCTCGGCGAACACCGCCTCGGCCAGCTCGAGACCGTCCTCCGCCAGCTCGTGCCCTGCGGCCGCCTCCATGAAGGTGGTCACCTCGGCCGGTCCGAGCCCGCCGAGATCGAGCCGGTCGACGCCGGGCTGGCGCCGGAGCTCGGCGAGCACGTCGGAGAGCGGATGCGAACGGTCGAGGTCCGTATCGCGGTACGTGCCGAGCACGAACAGCCGCATCGGCGCGCCCGACCGGAGGATGTGCCGCAGCATGAGCAGCGACGGCTTGTCGGCCCAATGGATGTCGTCGAGCACGAGGATCACCGGGTCGGCGCGCGACATCTCCGACAGGAAGTCGCTGACCGCCTCGAACAAGCGGTGACGCTCGGTCTCCGGATCGGTCTGCACCGGCGCCGCGAGCCCCGACACCCGCGCCGACAGATCCGGCAGGATGCGCGTGAGCTCGCCGCCCAGCGTGCCGAGCTCGGCCTTCACCCGATCCGAGGGAATGCACGCCACGTAGTGGCGCAGCGCTTCCGCGAACGGCTCGAACGGGACGCTGAGCTCTTCGTCGCACCGTCCCCACAGGATGGTTGCGCCGTGTTCGTGCGCGTAGCGGACGAGCTCGCTCACCAGACGCGTCTTGCCGATGCCGGGCTCGCCCGACACCAGCACCGCGCGCCGCACGCCTTCGACGGTTTCCTTCCACGCGCCGAGGATCGTGTCGTACGCGTCCGTGCGCCCCGCGAACGGGAACGCGGGCGCGGTGTCGACGAACGCGGGCAGCGGCAGCGCGGTCGAGTCGACCGGCGCCCGCCACTCGACCTCGCACACCATCAGCGGCGCGGGCAGGCCCTTGAGCTCGCGACTTCCGCGCGGGATGACGTCGAACTCCGTACGCGAGCCGGCCAACGCACGTACGAGGTCGCTCACGAGGATCTGGCTGCCGTCCGCCGCCGCGCAGAGCCGCGAGGCCTCGACGACCGGAGTGCCGAACCAGTCACCGTCCTCGAAGGTCGCGTCGCCGACACTGATCCCGATCCGCATCTCCAGTCGCCGGTCGATGCGCCGGTTGTGGCGGTCGACCGCCCGCTGCATCGCGACGGCACCTGCCAACGCGTCGGCCGCGCCCGGGTACGACACCATCAGCGCGTCGCCGATCGTCTTGACCTCGGTGCCGCCGGTCGCGACGACCGCCTCGCGCAGCGACGCGAAGTGCTCGCGCCGCAGCCCGTCGGCGGCCGCGTCCCCGACTTCCGACGCCAGCTCCGTCGAGCCGACCAGGTCGGTGAACAGGACGGTGATCAGCTCGGCGGCCACTAGAGCGACTCCATCAACGCGCGACCGCGGGGGACGATGCCGTACGGGCCGTCCATGCCCAACTCCTCGCCCATGGCGACCGCGATCTCGGCGTGTCCGCGCGCTCCGGTCGCGTCACCACGGTCCGCGAGCGTTCGGCTCCAGTCGAAATGCGTGCGCGCGACCCAGCAGCGCGTACCCGCCCGTTCGCAAAGCGCCAACGACGTGCCGAACCACCGATCGGCGTCCTCGTAGGCCCCGAGCGCAGCCGAGATCATGGCGAGGCCCAAGTCGTTCGGACCGCTGATCCCCACGCCGCTCCAGTTCATGAAACCCGCGAACGGGAGGAGGTGCCGGTGGATCGACTGCAGCACGGCTTCGGGTGGCTGGACGCGAAATGCCATGCGTGCGAGGCCGTCCATCGTCACCGGATACTCGACGTCGGGGGGCACGTTGGCGCAGTCGTCGTCGGCGAGCCACATGAAGTGGACGCGGGCGTCTTCCACGCGATCGCACTCGACGAGCGCGCCCGCGAGCGCAACTCGCCAGACCGGCGCTCCGGGCTGTGACTCGACGAGCCCTTCCAACGTTCCGACGAGCTCGTCGGAGCGACCCTGGTTCAGCCGGATGTAATAGAAGAGGCCGCCGAGGAAGGCGCCGATCACCCCTTCGGGCAGGTCGGCACGCTCGGAGAGCTGCACGGCCTCGAGTGTGAGCCGCTCTGCGTCCGCGAGCCGTCCCGAGTACTCCGCGAGTGCGGCTTCGTCGAAGCGTCGAAACGCGTTCGCCGCGGGTCGCCGAACCTGGTCGACGACCCGGCAGTACGCGTCGAACCGCAACTCCATCTCGGCGCGGTCGCCCAGCATGGCCGCGATCCAGGTCTTGAACCGGTGCACCTCGCGGATCATGAGCGCGTCGCCGCCCTCCGACATGACGACTTCGGCCTCGTCGAGGAGCGGCTTGAAGTCGATGTGCCACGGTTGCGACGCATCGATCATCGCCCAGGAGCGGCCGAGCACATGCCCGAGCGCATCGGCGTCCCGCGTCGCGCGCGCCATCTCGAGTGCGTCGCGCGCGAGCGCCATGCGGCGATCGTGGTCCCCGCTCCACTGCAGCTCGGTCGCCAGAGACGACATCAACTGCGCGCGTATCCCGGACGGTTCGGTCGGGACGCAGGCCAGTGCCTCTTCGAGCAGCGCAACGAGCTCCTCGTCGACCGTCCCGGCGCGGGTCGAGCCGGTGCTCCCGCGCACCAGGATGAGCGCGGCGCGTGCGAGCCGGTCGGGATCACCGACCATGCGCGCGGAGACCGCGGCCTCGTAGACCGCCGAATAGCGGCGTTCGTCGCCGCCCATCTGGAACGCGTCGGCTCGCTCGAGCAACAAGTCGCACCGCACCTCCGCGGACGCATCGTCGACCAGCTCCAACGAACCGAGCGCGCGTTCGAAATGCGCGGCCGCCGCCTCGAACGCGAGTTCCTCCATCGACCGATCGCCGGCCCGCCGCGCGTAGTCGGCGGCCTTCATCGGATCGCCGGCCAGCGCGCCTTCGCCGAAGTGGTACGCCAGCTCGTCGAGATGAGCGTCGATGCTCGAGGCGAATCGCGACTCCAAGACCTCGCCGACCTTCCAGTGCATCCGGACCCTGCGGTTCGTACTGATCTCCTCGTAGAGCGCGGAGCGCATCAGCGCATGCGAGAACGCGTAGCGTCCGGCGGTCCCGCGCACCTCACGGATCAAGCTGTGCTGGGTCGCTTCGTCGAGCGCGTCGAACAGCTCGTCGCCGGTCGGCCCGCCCGCGGCCTCAATGGTCGCGAGGTCGAACGTCGCGCCGATCACCGCCGCGACGGACAGTGTCCGGTTGACGTCGTCGGACAGGCGCGAGAGCCGCCGCCCGATGACCTCACGGATGCCTTCGGGGATGCCAATTCCTTCGAGGCCGGCAGTCCAGCGGCCCTCGGTCTGCACGATCGCGCCCGACTCGGCCAGGTGACGCAGCACCTCTTGGACGAAGAAGGGGTTCCCCTCGGTCTCGTTGTGCAGCATGTGCGCGAGCTCGAGCGCGGGCGCGTCGAGATCGTGCCCGGCGGTCTTCGACATGAGGCTCGTGATCTCGCCCTCGTCGAGGCCCTGCAGGTCGAGACGCTCGACGCCGGGCTGGCGGCGAAGCTCCGCGAGCAGGTCGGCGAGGGGGTGCGTGCGGTCGAGGTCGGTGTCGCGATAGGTCGCGAGCACGAACAACCGCATCGGCGTGTTCGCGCGCAGCAGATGGCGGAAGAGCAAGAGTGACGGCTTGTCGGCCCAGTGCACGTCGTCGAGCACGAGCACGATCGGTTGCGCGGCCGACATCTCTCCGAGCAGGTCGGCGACGCTGTCGAACAACCGGAACCGCTCGGTGTCGGCGTCGGCGCGCATCGGCTCCGCGAGACCCGGAACGCGTGCCGCGAGCTCGGGCACGATGCGAACCAGCTCGCCGCCGAGCGGACCGAGCTCGGCTCGCACGCGCTCGGGCGGGGACATGGCGACGTAGTGACGCAGGGCTTCCGCGAACGGCGCGTAGGGCGCGCCGAGCTCCTCGTCGCATCTTCCCCACAGCACGACGGCGCCGCGGTCGTGCGCGATGCGGACGACTTCGGTGACGATGCGCGTCTTGCCGATGCCCGGCTCGCCGGAGACCAACACCGCGCGCCGGCCGCCCTCGACAGTCTCCTTCCACGTCGCGATGAGGTTCTCGACCGGCTCGGCGCGTCCTGCGAACGGGAACGAGGGGTCGACGTCGATGCACGTGGGCAACGGGATCTCCGCGTCACCGGAGGTCGCGATCTGCCACGCCACCTCGCATGCGGCCAACGGCGCGGGCAGGCCCTTGAGGTCGAGCTCGCCCAACGACCGCAGCTCGAGCTCCGCGCGTGATCCCGCCAGCACGCGCACGATGTCACTGACGAGGATCTGCCCGCCGCCGGCCGCGGCGCAGAGTCGCGACGACTCGACGACCGGCGTCCCGAACCAGTCGCCGTCCTCGAAGCTGGCGTCACCCGCGCTGATCCCGACGCGCATCGCCAGCCGGGCTTCGCCGAGCTTGCGGTTGTGGCGGTCGACCGCCCGCTGCATGGTCGCCGCACCCGAGATCGCGTCGGCCGCGCCCGGGTACGACACCATCAGGGCGTCGCCGATCGTCTTGACCTCGGTGCCACCGGTCGCGGCAACCGCCTCACGGAGCGAGGCGAAGTGGTCCCGGCGCAGCTCGTCGGCCGCGGCATCGCCCAGCTCGGACGCGAGTTCGGTCGAGCCCACGAGATCCGTGAAGAGGATCGTGATCAGGCCTGACGATGACAAAGAGCCCTCCCGCCGCGGCCCCGAACGGTACTCAGGGCCCGACCGCGCCGCACCCCCGACCGCGTTCCCTCTCGCACGACCCGATTGTGAAGGTCAGCGGTTACAGACGCGCATCACTCCGCAGGGTCTCGATCTGCGCGGCCCAACTGCGGAATCCGTGCTCGCCACACAGCGCGTCCGCCTCGTCCAACCAGGCTGCGGCCTCGTCGTCGAGCGATCCGAGCCGGCGGACCCGCGACTGGGCGAGGGCGATGAGCGTCGTGGCCCGGTGGTACTCCCAGCCGAAGGCGACCGCGATGGCGAGCGCGTCCTGGAGGTACCGGTCGGCGTCGTCGTGGCGTCCCAGCAACGAGGCGAGCTTGCCGAGGTACGCGGCCACCGGGCCCTGGCTGGTGGCACCGCTGTAGGCGACCTCTTCCGCGAACGGCTCGATGATCGGGAACAGCCGGGCCGCGGCATCCGTGTCGTCGAGCTCGATCGCGAGCACCGCGCCCCCGATGACGGACGTCATCCAGAGCATGCCGCGCGGCACGTCGGCGAAGCCTCCGTCGACGCCTTCTGCGAGCACCTCGCGCGCGATGTCGGTGCGGCCGACGGCCGCGCAGATGATGCCGTAGGCCTGCCGGAGCGGGTGCAGTGCGGGAGCCTCACCGGCGGCCTGTTCCACGAGCGGAAAGAGCTCGGCGTGGCGTCCGCCGAAGGTCCCGATGACGAAGAACTGGCCCGCATAGATCGTGAACGCGTCGGGCTCGCCGATTCCCAACCCGAGGTCGAGGGTCTCCGCGGCCAGCCGCTCGGCGTCGGCGAGGCGCCCGGCCATCGTGGCTTCGAACGTTTCGTCGATGCCCACCGTCCAGCGCATGTACGGATAGCCCAGCTTCGCGGAGATGGCACGCAGCCGCCCGAGGCTCGTTGCGGACGCGTCGCGATCGGCCACCAGGATGCCGACGTTGTACGCCGCAACGTGCGTCGCGAACTCGAGCACCGGGTCGCCGGCCGCCGCGGCCGCGGCGACGGCGCGCGCCGCGACCTCGCCGCGCAGCTGCGCCGTGCCCGCGCCCCACAGCCCGTAGAGCACCGCGGGCGCGACGCGCGCCAGGAGCGTCGGGTCCGCGTGCTCGGTCGCGAGCTCCAGTGCACGACGGGCGGCCTGCTCACGGGTGTCGTCCTGCGTGGTGAGGATGAGGCACTGCGAGTAGAGGGCCAGCAAGCGCGCGTAGGTCGGCACGTCGGTCGAGTCGGCCACTGCGACCGCACCTTCGACGATCGCGAGCTGTTCGGGCGCGAACGAGCTCACGTGGAAGAAGCCCCGGTCGCTCGCCAGCGCGGCGCGCACCAGCACGTTCGACGCACCACACGCCCGCGCGAGGTCCGCGCCGTCCCGCACGGTCGGCAGCGCTTCGGGATCGCCGGCGCGGTACAAGGCTTCGCCCAGCCGCACGAGGAGATCGGCCCGCTCGGCATCGGGAACCTCGAGCTCGACCGCGTGACCCAAGGCTGTGCGGTACCAGACCGAGGCCTCGGCCGGCGCGAGGTGCTCGAGGGCGTGGTCGCCCGCTTGCGTCGCCCAACGCTGGGCGTCGACCAACAGGCCGCCGAGCGCGCTGTGCCGGGCCAGCTCGACGACGGTCCGCTGCGAGAGCCGGCCCTTGCGCTTCCGGAGTGCCCGCGCCGCCCGTTCGTGCAGGCGACGACGCTGCGCGGGTCGCAGCTCCGAGTAGAGCGCGTTGGCCACGAGGGCGTGGACGAAGCGCGTCGTGCCGGTGTTGCGATCCGCGGGGATGAGCAGGCCCGCACCGACCGCGGCGTCGATGGACTCGTCGAGCCGACGCTCGTCGACGTCGATGAGCTCGAGGAGGACATCGTCGCGGAACTCGGTTCCGAGCACCGCGCCGGCGGCGAGCGCGGTCGACGTCGTCGCGCCGAGCGCCGCCACTCGGCTCCACACGAGATCGCGCAGGCTCTTCGGCACGTCGTCAGCTGAAGGCCCCGCGCCCGCCTCCATCCAGTGCCGCACCAGCTGCGTCGCGAACAGCGGGTTGCCGGCCGAGTCGGCGCGCAACCGCGCGATCAGCGTGGGATCGACCTCGACGTCGGAAAGAGAGGCCACGAGATCGTTCAGCTCGTCGTCGTCGAAGCCGTCGAGCGAGATCCGGTGCGCGCCGGTTCGGTCGAGGTCCGCGAGCGCAACGCGGAGCTCCTCGGAGACGTGCTCGTCGGTGTCGCGCGCACTCACGACGATGAGCACGGGCGCATCCGCGAGCGCCCGCGTGAGGTGACGCAGCAGGAGCAATGCCGTCGGCTCGGCCCAGTGCAGGTCGTCGAGCAACAGCACCATTCCTCCGTCGGACGCGATCCGCCGGAGCAGGTCGGCAACCGCTTCGAAGAGGAGGAACCGTTCGGTCGCGTCATCGCTCGACGCCGGCGCGGGCATCTCCACGCGTCGCGCCAGCTCCGGCGCGACGCGCTGGAGCTCGCCGCCGCAACGCGCAACGTGCGCGTCCAGAAGGTTCGTCGGAACGTGCTCGACGCACCACCCGACGAGGCTCCGGAACGGCTGCAGCGGAACGGCCACACCCTCGTCGCACCGCGCGTACACGACCGCGCCGTGCGACAGGCCACGCGCGAACGTGCCCAGGAGAGTCGTCTTGCCGATCCCCGCCTCGCCGCCCAAGACCACGGTGCGCAGTCCGTCGGTGCGCGTCCGCTCGTTCTCCGCGGCCAAGGCAGCCAGCTCGCCGGCGCGCCCCACCAGCGGCGCGGTATGGGCGAGTGCGGGCGGCACCGGGAGGGTGACGTCGACCTGGCCCCAGTCGGTCGCGATCTGCTGCTCGAGCCGGCGCAGCTCGGCCGACGGCTCCGTCCCGATCTCCTCCGCGAGATACGCGCGGTACGCCTGGAACGCGCGCAGCGCGTCGGCTTGGCGGCCCGCCCCTGCAAGCGCCTCCATCAGCAGGCCGCGCGGCCGGTCGCGCAGTGGGTGCGTCGCGACTTGCGGCTCGAGCACCGCGATCGCGTCGGCGAACCGGTCCGTCGCGATCAACGCGGCGGCGAAGTCGTCGACGGCCGAGGCGTGGAGCTCGGTGAGCCGAGCCGCGTCGCCAACCGCCCACTCCTCGGTCGCGAACTCCTCGAGCGCGGGACCCGTCCAGTGCGCCAGTGCACGCTCCAGCGCTTCGATGGTCTCCGCACCGGCGAGGTCCAGCGCGAACAATTCGGCATCGACGGCGGCATCGAGCCGGTAGCCCACCGACGTCGTGCTCAGCGTGGTGTCGCCGACCTGCTTGCGCAGCCGGGACATGCTCGTCCGCAGCGCGCCGGGCGACAGGTCGAGCAGGTCGGCGAGCCACTCCGAGCGCACCGACTGGTTGGCGTGGAGCGCGAGCACGGCGAGGAGGCGGCGCTGGCTCGCGCTGGGAAGGTCGACGGGCTCTCCGGCCGCGTCGACGATCTGCACCGCTCCCAGTACGCGAACGACCACGCCCGGCACCGGCAGATTGTCGCGCGGACGGCGCGCTCAGCGATCGAGCCGCTCCTGGAGCCGAACGGTCAGGACACCGCGGCGCGGGCGTGATCGGTCACGAGCTGCACGATCTGATCCCAGTACGCGGGCGGGTAGTCATGCCCCATCCCCTCGAGCAGCACGAAGGCCGCGCCGGGAATCACCTCGGCGGTGCGGCGGCCGCCGCTCGGGTCGATCAGCTTGTCCTCGCTCCCGTGCAGCACGAGCGTAGGGACGCGCACCTCCCGCAACGCGGGGGTTCGGCTGTCGCCGGCTGCGATCGCAACCGACTGGCGCGCCTGCCCCGCCGGGTCGAAGCAACGATCGAATGCCGCCGCGGCAAAGGCGCGCAGGCGATCCTCGTCGAGGTGCGCCGGACTGCCCCACGTGCGCAGATTTTCGACGTGCCGTTCGATGTAGCTGTCGCGATCGGTCGGCGCCTTGGCCATGAACAGCTTCTGCGCCTCGGCTGACGAACGTCCGACGTCGGTGTCGCCGGTCGTCGACATCACCGAGGTCAGCGACAGCAACCGCTCCGGGTGGTCGATCGCCAGGGTCTGCACGATCATCCCGCCCATCGACAGGCCCATCACGTGTGCGCGCTCCACACCGAGCTCGTCGAGCACCGCGATCGCGTCCTCGGCCATGTCGTGCACCGTGTAGGGCGCGTCCGGTGTGCGGCCCTCGGCCTTCGCGCGCACTACACCGCGGAGATCCGGCTTGAAGCCGTCGAACTTGGTCGACAGGCCGACGTCGCGGTTGTCGAAGCGGATCACGAAGAAGCCCTCGGCCGCGAACTTCTCGCACCACTCGTCGGCGTAGTTGATGCTCTGGCTGCCGAGCCCGTTCACCAGCAGGAGCGCGGGGTCGGAGGGGGCGCCGAACGTCTCGTAGTAGAGCTCGACGGCGCCGTTGTGGGCGTAGGGCATGGCGATCAGGTTTGCACGGGTCGGCGGCGGGTGGCGAAGGCGACGATCGCCTCGAACTCGGAGTCGCGGAGCGGGAACACCGACAGCCGGTTCCCTTTCGCCAGCAACCGGCACTCGGCGAGCTCCGGCAGTGTGCGCAGCTCGTCGAGCGAGACGAACGGCAACGCCCGCACGGGCGCGACGGTCACCCAGTCCCAGCGCGGGTCCTCGGGCTTGCTCTGAGGGTCGTAGTAGTTGCTGGTCGGATCGAACTGCGTCGGATCCGGTTCGGCCGTCTTCACGATCTTGCAGATGCCGGCGACGCCGGGTGGCTTGGCGATGGAGTGGTAGAAGATCGCCTGCTCGCCCCGGCGCATCTCGCGCATGAAGTTCCGCGCCTGGTAGCTCCGGATGCCGTCCCAGCCCTCCCGGCCGGCGCGCACCAGGTCGTCGTAGGAGAAGACGTCGGGTTCGGACTTCACGAGCCACCGCGCCATGCCTCGACGCTACGGGAACCCGATCGAGACCGCGGTTGAGGCACAATCTCCCGACCACGATCAAAGGACAGTGATGGCTGACGCATTCATCATCGACGCCTGCCGCACACCCCGCGGGATCGGCAAGCCCGGCAAGGGCGCGCTCGCACACCTGCACCCGCAGCACGTCGGCGCCACCGTGCTGGCCGCGCTGGTCGAACGCATCGGTTTCGACACCGCCGACGTCGACGACATCATCTGGGGCACCAGCTCGCAGGTCTGCGAGCAGAGCGGCGACCTGGGACGGATGGCCGCACTCGACGCCGGCTACGACGTGCGTGCGAGCGGCGTCACGCTGGACCGTTTCTGCGGCTCGGGCATCACGGCGAACAACTTCGCGGCCGCAATGGTGATGGCCGGCCACGAAGACCTCGCGATCGGCGGCGGGACCGAGATGATGTCGCTGCCCAAGAAGGGGCTGCTCCCGATGGGCGCGGGCAACGCGCACCTCCAGGAGATCCACCCCCAATCGCACCAGGGCGTGTGCGCCGACGCGATCGCGACGCTCGAGGGCATCGACCGCGAGACGCTCGACGCGCACGCGGCCGAGTCGCAGCGACGGGCCGCGGTCGCGATCAAGGAAGGACGCTTCGACCGGAGCCTGATTCCCGTGCGCAATCTCGACGGCAGCGTGGCACTCGATCAGGAGGAGTTCCCTCGCCCGGGTACGACGGCGGAGTCGCTGGCCGCGCTGCCGCCCAGCTTTCCCGCGGTGGCCGACTATCGCCATGCCGAGGGCGTGCCCACGTTTCGCGAGCTGATCAACCAGAAGTATCCCGACCTCGACATCCAGCACGTGCACCACGCGGGCAACTCGTCGGGCGTGGTCGACGGCGCCGCGGCGGTGCTGTACGCGAGCGACGACTACGTGAAGGCGCACGGCCTGAAGCCGCGCGCCCGGATCGTCGCCAGCGGCAACATGGGCGACGATCCCACGCTCATGCTCAACGCGCCCGTGCCCTCGGCCCGCAAGATCCTGAAGCGCGCGGGCATGACCGTCGACGACATCGACCTCTTCGAGATCAACGAAGCGTTCGCCGTCGTGTCCGAGAAGTTCATGCGCGACCTCGAGCTGGATCGCGACAAGGTCAACGTGAACGGCGGCGCGATGGCGCTCGGTCACCCGATCGGGGCGACCGGTGCGATCCTCATCGGCACGATGCTCGACGAGCTCGAACGGCAGGACAAGAGCGTCGGCCTCGTCACGATGTGCGCGGGCGGCGGCATGGCGCCCGCGATCATCATCGAGCGCGTCTAGCCCAACCGGTCGAGCACGTTCCTCGTGATCTGCTCGACGTGCGGGTCGCGCCCGGCGAGGCCGTGCGCCCAGTCGGTCGACCCGGAGGTCACGACGGTCGCGCCCGCGTCGTTCGTGTAGGCACCCAGGACCGCGTGGCCGTGGCGGATGCGTTCCATCGCGGCGGGATCGCGCGTCCCGAACACCCGTGACGCGATGTACTCCAGCTCGCTCGGCTCGCCGGGCCGCGGCGGGCGGGGCGCGCTCTCCCGCGTGAAGTGCTGGGTCGGGCAGGTGCCGAGGATCTCGAAGGTCTCGGGCGTGCCGTCCTCGCCGGTCGGGTACGGCAGGCCGTCGCGGTAGGTGAACACGCACCCGTCGCACTCGTAGCCGACCGTCGTCGCGCCGGCGCCGAGCACGTCGCCGTAGCCGAGGCCGGTGCCGTCGAAGATCCAGTGGTCGGCGCGGTGGACGGTGTAGCCGCCGAGACCGTTGGTGATGTTGCGACCGATGCGGTGATAGCCGCCGCGCGTGAACGACACGCCGGTCATGAGGTTCTCGGGTCGCGCGACGACGACGTCGGACCAGAACGTCGTCGCTTCGACCTCGCGGTCGGTGCCCATCACCGGGTCGTTCTTGAAGAAGCCCTTGTAGCCGACCATCACGTCGCGGTCGTCGCCCTCGATGCGCACCTGCCACAAGGACGTGTTGCCGGAGAAGAACGCGGCGTTGCCACCGCGCCCGACGAAGGCCTCGACGGTGTCGCGCATGCCGCGCGACCAGTACTCGTCGTGGCCGACCGAGAGGTAGAGCTTCGCGTCGTTCAAGACCTCGGGGTGGTGTTCGAGATCGGCGTTGGTGCACACCCCGATCTCGTAGCCCTCGCCTTCGGCCCATTCGATGAACGGCAGCTCCCAGTCGGGCCAGCCCGCCGAGCCCGCGTAGCCCGACAAGTGGTTCAGCTGGATGTAGCCGACGTGCGCGGCGTTCTGCGGGTCGGGCGCGCCGGTCCCCGTGACGCGTCGGCCCTTGCCGGGCGGCTTGTAGAGGTAGCCCGCGGCCATCGGCCGCTGCATCGCGACGTGCGTACCGCCGGTGTAGAGGTTCGGCCCGCCGAAGTCGTTGTACGCGTGCCACGTGTTGGACGCGAGCGCGAGCACGATCCGCGTGCCGGCGGGCGGGCGGACCGCGAAGAACGCGTAATCGCGTCGCACCTTCTCGCCGACGTCGATCTCCATCACGACCTCGTAGTAACCGGACCGCCAGGACGGATCGACGTCGAGCGTCAACGCGACCGGCCAGCCGCATCCGTTCGACGCGGCGTCCTTGGGCGTCTCGTGCTCGTCGGCCTCGACCGCGTCGGTGTGGAACACGACGTCGCGGCGGCGGCCGACTCGCGCGACCTCGACCCGCACGGGTCGCCCACCCGAGGACGACATGTGCAACTCCACCTGCTCACCCGGAGCCGCGGACTGCGGCCAGCAGTACCCCGTCACCACTTCGCGCGCCATCGCCGGACCTTAAGCGCGAACCGCCGCCGGCGGCGATGAGGCATGAAAGGCGCGACGCAACACGCGAGAATCAGGCATGCCCACCGACGAGGACCACACCGTCCACGGACCGCCGCGTCCTGACAGCGGGCTCCTGCACGCCGCGGCGAATCAGCTGCAAGAGATGTTCGGTGTGCACCGCCAGCTCGACCACGTGCTGTACGAAGCGGCGAAGCGCGTCGGCGGCGTCGAGTTCGAGAGCATCTTCAACCCGATCTCGCCCGAGCAGATCGCGGCGACGCCGCGCATGGACGCGATCAACCACGACCAGATGTTCCTGCGGTCGTCCCCGCTGTCGTCGGCGGAGACCGAGTCCGCACTGGGATTGCTCGAGGTCCTGCACGGTGACTTCGCCGCGCCGAACGTCGAAGCGTTCGTCGAGTTCACCGAGCGGGAAAAGCTGTTCGAGCGGCTCGCCGACGGGCAGTCGTTCATCTTCGTCGGCTCGCACCTCGAGTTCCAAGACGTCGGGTTCAACCTCGGGTACCTGACCCGCGCCGCGCAGCAACGAAACTTCGACCGGCTCGACACGCGAACCACGCTGATGATCGGCCGGCTGTTGGGCTACCTCGAGGTCATGGGACTGAACGTCATCGACGACATCCTCCGCAAGGCCGCCAACGTGTTGAAGACGTTCCCGGTGAGCGGCGGCGAAGCGGTCAACGAAGGCGACATCACCGACGAAGACCTCAACCGGAGGGTGAAGGCGTTCCGGAAACGGCAGAACGCCCACACGCGATCGGAGTTCATGAACCTCATGACCTCGGACCACGGCCACATCGTCATCGAAGCCGGCAGCGGGTCGCGCGACGCGAAGGACGCGCGCGGCCACGTGGTGATGGAGCCGTTCGCGCCCGGAACCCGCGAGGACCTCTACTTCGCGGCGCGGGCCGGCGCCGTGATCTATCCCGTGTTCGGCGACTACGGCGACCGTAACGAGCCGAGCATCGTCGAGTTCGGTCCCGAGATCCGACACATCGGCAGTCCCAGCGCCGCGCACTCGATCGGCGAGATGATCGCCAGCATCGGGAATCGGGCCCGCGGGGCCGCGTCGCGGGAGCACCCGGACGTTGCGCGCTTCCGCATCCCGATCAGGTACGGGACCTACGAGCACTAGGACGTCGATCAGATGCTGCCCTAGGGTCGGCAGATGAGCAGCCAGGCGCAGAGCCGACGGCCCGGTCGGTGTTCGAACGATGCGCGTGAGATCGAGGGCCGGAGGTCGAAGCCGAATGAGTGAAGCCGCAGCCAAAGCCCTCCCGCTGTTCCAGGCCGACGTCGGCACCGACGAAGGCACCGGTGAATGGTTCGAGGTCACGCAGGACCAGATCAACCAGTTCGCCGACGTCACCCACGACCACCAGTTCATCCACGTGGATCCGGAAGCGGCGAAGGCGACGCCGTTCGGCACGACGATCGCCCATGGCTTCCTGACCTTGTCGATGTTGACGAAGCTCACCGTCGGGGCGAGCTCGGCCCCCCAGGACCCGGCGCGCTACGAGGGCATCCTCATGGGCATCAACTACGGGTTCAACAAGGTGCGGTTCGTCAACCCGGTGAAGGTCGGTTCGCGCATCCGGGCGCGCGCGGTGACCTCGAGCGCCGAGCAGAAGGGCAACTCGCTCGAGATCGCCCGCAACATCACCGTGGAGATCGAAGGCGAGGACAAGCCCGCGCTGGTCGCCGAGTGGGTGACCCGCGTGGTGTACGCCTGACGCCGGTCAGGGAAGATCGCTCCGTTCCCGAGGCTTCGGCTCGCTGACGGGTTGCGCGTCGTCGGCGCGGACGTCGATGGTGGGCAGCGAACGCTTGACGAAGTCGAGCGCGGTCTGGGCGACCTCTTGCCAGCCGTGGTCGATCGTGAGCGCGTGGCCCCGGTTCGGCATCATCACGATCTCGGTGACGCCGGGGTTGCGCCGCTGCCGCTTGTAGGCGGCGTTCGCGATCGCCCGCGGCACCGTGTGGTCCTTCTCGCCGTCCATGATCAGGAGTGGGCCGCGAGCAGGGTTCTTGGTGTTCACCTTCGCCTGCGTCCACGGGTTGAGGTTGGCGTTGCCCATCTGCACGAGTGCGATCCCGGACGCGGCGACGTGGAACGTGTCGTAGAGCTCCTTCGCCTCGTTCTCGTCCAGCGCATTGGCCCAGCTGTACTTGAACTGGTCGAACGTGAGCGTGAGGGCGCGGCCGCGCGTGAGTGGGTTGGCGAGGAACGGGCCCACGCCCTTCAAGACGGAAAGTGGCAACGGCAGCACGCCGCGGAAGACCCCGGGGTCGATCGCCACGGTGGCCGCCGCGAGGCCACGGCCCGCGAGCATTTGCGCCAGCAGGCCCCCGGTCGAGTGCCCCATGACCACCGGCTTCTGGTCCAGGGCACTGATGATCTCCGTGGTGTGGTCGGCGACTTGCCCCAAGGTCTTCTTGGCGAAGACGTCAGGATTCGCGCGCGCCTCGGCGACGGTGGCCGGATCGTCGGGCCAGTCCGGTGTCAGCGGCGCGTATCCGGCCTGCTCGAAGAAGTTCGTCCAGTTGGCCCAGCTGCCGGGCAGCACCCAGAGGCCGTGGATGAGGACGATCGGCGTGTTGCCCGAGGCGTTGGCCGCCCGGATCTCTTGGTTCTCTCGCTCGGAAATTGTCGCCATGCAGAACCTCTTTTCGGTCGGGTGACCGTCGGCTGGCGGGTCACACGTCTCTGCACGGCGCCACCCTCGCACGGATCGGCGGGACGCGCCTCGGGGTCAATCCTCGGGAAGGGCGGCGAACTCGCGCTTGGTGCTCCGGTACCAGCCCATCCCCGAGATGGGTCGCTTCCAACGGCCCTTCATCGCCTTCAACGCGTCCTCGTGGGACGCGTCGCCTGCGGCGACCTGATCCTTCAGGTGCGCGTCCTGCTGCTTGATCACCTCGTCGGCGGACTCGCCGTGGATCTCGAGGTCGCAAGGGCCGCCGAGCTGCTTGCAGGTCATGGTCTTCATGGGTCTCAACCTTTCTGCTGGTTCAGTGCGACGGCGGCGCGAACGAGCTTCTCGAGCGCGCGTACGTCGAGCTTGTCGTTCTCCTTGATGTCGATCGCACGCCGGACGTTGCCGTCGAGGCTGGAGTTGAAGAGGCCTGACGGATCGTCCAGGGCCGCGCCCTTGAAGAACGTCAGCTTCACGACGCTCTTGTAGGTCTCGCCGGTGCAGATGATCCCGCCGTGCGACCAGACCGGTGTCCCCGGGCTCGTCGCCTTGGCCCACTTCCACTCCTCGACGACGTCGGGGTCGGCGTCGCGGATCACGTCGCGCACTTTGCCGAGCATCTGGCCGCGCCAGTCACCCAGCTCGCGGATGCGCTCGTCGATCAGCTTCGATGCCGGCTTCTCGGTTGCCATCGGTCCTCTCCTCGGTCCGTCGATCCTGACGAAATGATAGTAGTACTATCATTTCGATAGCGCTAGTCTCATTTTGTGGCACGCACGAATTCCGACCGGGGCCAGGCCCGGACCCGCCTGGCCCGCGCCGCGGTCGTGAGCGCAGCCCGGTCCCTGTTCCTCGAGCGGGGGTACGGCGGGACGACGGTCGAGGCGATCAGCGACCGCGCCGACGTTCCCCCCGCCACCGTCTACCGGCTGTTCTCGACGAAGCTCGGCATCCTCAAAGCGGTGCTCGATGTCTCGATCGCGGGCGACGACGCGCCGGTTGCGGTCCCGGACCGCCCCGACGCGCGGGCGTTGTTCGAGACCGACGACCCGCACGAGCTGCTGGCCGGCTTCGTCGGGATCACCCGCGACATCAATGCGCGTGCGGCGCCGCTCTACGAGATCCTCGCCGGCGCGGCGCGCGGCGATCCCGACGCGGCCGCCCTACTCGGCGAGTACTCGCGCCAGCGGCGCGAAGGCCAGCGGCGGATCGCCCGCTCGCTCGCCCAGCGCGGCGCACTCCGATCGGGTCTGCGCCCGCGCGAGGCCGAGGACATCATCCACGCGCTCATGTCACCCGAGCTCTACCGGCTCCTCGTGGTCGAGCGGGGCTGGACCCCCGCGCGCTACGCCGAGTGGCTGCGCGACACGCTCGTCGCGCAGCTCCTCGCGCCGAGCGTCAGCTGAGATCGAACCGGTCGAGGTTCATCACCTTCACCCACGCCGCGGCGAAATCGCGCACGAACTTCTCCTGCCCGTCGTCGGCGCCGTAGACCTCGGCGATGCCGCGGAGCTGCGAGTTGCTCCCGAACACGAGGTCGGCGGCCGTCGCGGTCCAACGGACCTTGCCGGTTGCCCGATCACGCCCTTCGTACACGTTCTCGGACGCGGACGTCTTCCACTCCGTGCCCTGGTCGAGCAGGTTCACGAAGAAGTCGTGGGTGAGTGTGCCGGGCCGGTCGGTGCACACGCCGTACGGCGCGCGACCGAAGTTGGCGTCGAGCGCGCGCAGCCCGCCGACGAGCACGGTCATCTCCGGCGCGGTGAGCGTCAGCAGGTTGGCCCGCTCGAGCAACAGCGTTTCCGGCGAGAGCTTCTCGCCCACGCGCAGGTAGTTGCGGAACCCGTCGGACGTCGGCTCCAACACCGAGAACGAGTCGACGTCGGTCTGCTCCTGCGTCGCGTCGGTGCGCCCGGGTGCGAACGGGACGGTCACGGCGAGGCCGGCGTCGCTCGCCGCTTGCTCGATCGCGGCGCCGCCGGCGAGCACGATCAGGTCGGCCACCGACACCTGCACGCCGCCGTCGTGCGCGTGGTTGAAGCTCTGCTGGACCTGTTCGAGCGTCGATAGCACCTTCGCCAGCTCGGACGGCTCGTTCACCGCCCAGTCGCGCTGGGGTGCGAGGCGAATCCGCGCGCCGTTGGCGCCGCCGCGCTTGTCGGTGCCGCGGAACGTCGACGCCGACGCCCACGCGGTCGAGACCAGCTGCGAGACCGTGAGGCCCGAGTCGAGGACCGCGCGCTTCAGCTCCACGATCTCGGCGTCGCCGACCAGCGGGTGGTCGACGGCGGGAACCGGGTCCTGCCAGATCTGCGGCTCCGACGGGACCAACGCGCCGACGTAGCGCGTGATCGGCCCCATGTCGCGGTGCGTCAGCTTGAACCACGCACGCGCGAATGCGTCGGCGAGCTCGTCCGGGTGCTCGTGGAAGCGCTGCGAGATCGGTCCGTAGACCGGGTCGAGCCGCAACGCGAGGTCGGTCGTCAGCATCATCGGCGCGTGCCGCTTCGACGGGTCGTGCGCGTCGGGAACGTTCTCGCGCGCGGCCGGGTCGGTCGGTGTCCACTGGTGCGCGCCGGCCGGGCTGGTCGTGAGCTCCCACTCGTACGCGTACAGGTTGTCGAGGAACCCGTTGTCCCATTGTGCGGGGTTGTTGGTCCACGCGCCTTCGAGCCCGCTGGTGACCGTGTCGGCGCCCTTGCCCGAGCCCGACGGGTTGAACCAGCCGAGCCCCTGCGCCTCGACCGGGCAGCCTTCCGGTTCCGGGCCGACGAGATCCCCGCTGTGGGCGCCGTGGCACTTGCCGAACGTGTGGCCGCCGACGATGAGCGCGACGGTCTCCTCGTCGTTCATCGCCATGCGCAAGAACGTCTCGCGGATGTCGCGCGCGGCCGCGAGCGGGTCGGGGTTGCCGTTGGGCCCCTCGGGGTTCACGTAGATGAGGCCCATCTGCACCGCGCCGAGCGGGCCCGAGAGGTCGCGATCGCCGCTGTAGCGCTCGTCGCCGAGCCAGGCGTCCTCGGGACCCCAGAAGATCTGTTCCGGCTCCCAGACGTCGGGACGCCCGCCGCCGAACCCGAACGTCTCGAAGCCCATCGACTCGAGCGCGCAGTTGCCGGCGAAGATCATCAGGTCGCCCCACGACAGCTTGCGGCCGTACTTCTGCTTGACCGGCCAGAGCAGCCGGCGCGCCTTGTCGAGATTCGCGTTGTCGGGCCAGCTGTTGAGCGGCGCGAACCGTTGCGCGCCGCTGCCGCCTCCGCCGCGCCCGTCGGCCGTGCGGTACGTGCCCGCGCTGTGCCACGCCATGCGGATGAAGAGCGGGCCGTAGTGGCCGTAGTCGGCGGGCCACCAGTCCTGCGACGTCGTCATCACCTCGACGACGTCGCGCTTCAGTGCGGCGAGGTCGACGGTTGCGAACTCCTTGGCGTAGTCGAAGTCGGCGTCCATCGGGTTCGACGCGGGACCGTGCTGGTGCAACACCTCGAGGTTCAGCTGGTTCGGCCACCAGTCCGCGTTGGACATCGGCCGGCCGACCTTCGGCGTCGGTGACGGGATGACCGGGTTCTCACTCTCGCTTCGCGTCTCGGGCACGGCGCTGCTTCTCCTCGTTGCGGGGGCGGGTGGCAATCACGTTCTTGCGAGGCAGTCGGGGCAGAGGCCCCAATAGATGACCTCGGCCTCGTCGATGACGAAGCCGTTCGCGTCGTCGGCGGTCAGGCACGGCGTGTCGCCGACCGCGCAGTCGACGTCGACCATGCGGCCGCAGGTCCGGCAGATCGCGTGGTGGTGGTTGTCGTCGACGCGGTCCTCGTAGCGCACGGGAGACCCGGCCGGCTCGATGCGCCGGACGAGTCCCTTCTCGCTCAAGGTCGCGAGCGCGTCGTAGACGGCTTGCCGGGAGATCGCCCCGAGTTCGGCCCGCACGACGGTGTAGATGTCGTCGGCGGAGCGGTGAGGTTGCGAGCCCACGGCCCGCAGCACGGCCAAGCGCTGGGCCGTGACCTGCACGCCGTGCCGGCGGAGCAGAGCGTCGCCGTTGACCGGGTCCTGCGTCGTCACCCGGCCAGTATCACCCAAATATTGGACTGAGTCCAGATGTGGGGTGAGCCCAGGAGTCCGGAACGCCGCGTGCACGGGTGCAAGAAAGACGGTTAGTTTTTGCATCCGTGCAGACACCGCAGGTCGCCGAGATCATCCCGCTCCCGCTCCGGGCCGAGGGGCTTCCCACCCCGCCGCCCGAAGGCCTCGACCGCGTGCTCGACGCGACCGTCGAGTGCATCGCCCGGCACGGCCTCGCCAAGACGTCGCTGAGCGACATCGCGCGCGAGATGGGTGTGGCGCCCAGCACCGTCTACCGGAAGGTCGGCACCGTCGAACACGCGGCGGCGTCGGTGATGGCCCGCGAGGGTCACCGGATGCTGACGCGACTGCCGGAGATCATCGAGGGCATCGAGGGACCGCGCCAGATCACCGTGTTCGTCGCCGAGTCGATCGAGACCTGCCGGAACCACCCGATGATGCGCAAGCTGTTGAACGACTCGGACTGGGCGGGCCGGCTCATCACGCGCGATCTCGACGACGCGATGGAACGGCAGGCGGCCGTGAGCGCGCCGCTGTTGAAGTTGGCGATGAAGGAAGGCGTCATCCGCCGGCAGGACCCGGTCGCGCTCGCGCAGTGGCTGGCGCGCATCTCGATGATCTGCCTGTTCTCTCCCCCGCCGGGCGACCTCGTCTCGGCACTGGACGCATTGCTGCTCCCGGCGCTCGAGCCCGAGGCCGTGCGCGCCACCGGTCGCAGCCGCCGCACTACCCGAGGAGCGTGACCATGTTCGACCTCGTGATCCGAGCCGGCAGCATCGTCGACGGCACCGGAGCGCCGCCGTTCGCCGGCGATATCGCCATCGACGGCGACACGATCGTCGAGGTCGGCTCCGTCGACGGACGGGGGCGTCGCGAGATCGACGCCGACGGTGCCGTCGTGACCCCGGGATTCCTCGATCTCCACACGCACTATGACGGCCAGGTCACGTGGGACGACGCGCTCGAGCCGTCGGCCACCAACGGCATCACCACCATCGTGCTCGGCAACTGCGGCGTGGGCTTCGCGCCCGTGCGGCCGACCGACCACGAGTCCCTCGTCGACATGATGGAAGGGGTCGAGGACATTCCCGGCTCCGCGCTGTCGGTCGGGATGCCGTGGGGCGAGTGGGAGTCGTTCGCGGACTATCTCGACGTGATCGACGCCCGCCGCTACAGCGCCAACGTCGCGTGCCACATCGCGCACGGCCCAGTGCGTTACTACGTCATGGGCGAGCGGGCGTACGAGGACTTGAACGCGTCCGAGGAAGACGTCGCTGAGATGGCGCGCGTCGTGCGCGAGGCGTTCGACGCGGGCGCGGCCGGCTTCTCCACGAACCGCTTCCGTGCCCACATGTCGCGCAGCGGGAAGATCGTGCCCGGCACGTTCGCTCCGGCCGAAGAGCTCACCGCGATCGCGCGCGCGGTCGGCGACGCCGGCCACGGCCTCCTCCAGGGCATCGCCGACGGAACCATCGTCCCGCCCGAGGCCGACGCGATGCCCGAGCTCGACCTCCTCGCCGAGCTCTCGCTCGTGTCGGGCCGGCCGCTCACGTTCAGCACGTTCCAGGCCGCGCCGCAGGACGGCGTGTTCCGTCGGGTGCTCGACGGCGCCGCGGCGTGGAACGCGCGCGGCGCGCAGCTGCGACCGCAGATCATTCCCCGCGCGGTCACGTTCATGACCACCCTCGACACGTACCACCCTTTCATGCTCCGACCGACCTACAAGGCGCTCGCCGACCTGCCGGTTGCGGAGCGGGCCGCGCGCATGCGCCGGCCGGAGGTGCGCGAGGCGATCCTCAGCGACCCCGACGAGTTCACCGGCGGGCTGGGTGCCATGGTCGGCGTGGGGCTCGGCACCATGGTGGGGCGCATGTTCTCGCTCGCGTTCCCGGTGGACTACGAGCCCGATCCGTCGCAGTCGATCGCGGCGCTTGCCGAGCAACAGGGCATGGAACCGCTCCACCTCCTCTACGACCGCATGACCGCGGGCGACGGCGGCGAGTTCTTCGCGCTGCTCGGCAACAACTTCCGCGACGGCACCCTCGAACCGTGCCGGGAGATGCTGCTCGACCCGAACAGCGTGAGCGGTCTCTCGGACGCGGGCGCGCACGTGATGATGATCTCGGACTGCAGCAGCTCGACCTTCCACCTCACCCACTGGGTGCGCGACCGCACGCGAGGCGAGCGCGTTCCGCTGGAGCTGGCGGTGCACAAGCTCACCGCGGCACCGGCCGAGATGTACGGGTTCGGCGACCGGGGTGTGCTCGCGGCGGGCAAGAAGGCCGACGTCAACGTGCTCGACTTCGACAACCTCACGATCGCGGCGCCGTCGATCCGCGCCGACCTGCCGACCGGCGCTCCCCGGATCCTCCAGCCCTCGAACGGCTACCTCGCGACGATCGCCAACGGCGACATCGTGCGCGACCACGACGAGGACACCGGAGCTCGGCCCGGCTACCTGCTGCGCAGCGGCCGCCAATAGATGCGGGAACTCGAGGTCGTCGTCGTCGGCGCCGGGATCGGCGGACTGTCGTCCGCGCTCGCGCTCGCGCGCGCCGGGCATCGCGTCACGCTCGTCGAGCGCGACGACGCTCGGATGCCCGACAACGTCGAGGACGCGTTCGAGTGGGACCGCCGCGGGGCTCCGCAGGTACGGCACCCGCACGTGTTCCTCGGGCTCGCCCAGACGATCCTGCGCGACCAGTTCCCCGACGTGTTCCAGACGCTGTCGGACCTCGGCGTGGAGCCCGCCCCGCTCGGACCGCAGGACCGCGCACGACTCGACGAGGCCACGATCGCGGTCATCACCGCCGATCGGGATCTCCGCATGCTCCCGTGCCGCCGCACGACCTTCGAGTGGGTGATGCGGCGCGCGGTGCTCGCGCAGCCCGGCGTCGAGATGCGGCTCGGGCACGGCGTCTCGGGACTGAACCTCGCCGGCGGTTCGGACGGGCGGCCGCGGATCACCGGCGTCACCCTCGAGGACGGCACCGCACTCACCGCCGACGTCGTGGTGGTCACGACCGGTCGACGCGGCAGCCTGCCCGAGTGGTTGGCCGCGCACGGCCTCGAGCTGGACGAGACCGAGAGCGACGCCGGCGTCGTCTACTTCTCACGCTTCTACCGCTCCGACCACGACGAGGGATTCGGCTTCCGCGCGTCGCTCGCGGCCGGCATCGGTGCCGGCGTGATCGGATCCGACGCGGGGACCTACTCGGTGACGGCCGTCGTCGACCGCACCGACAAGGAGCTGCGGACACACCTCTCCGACTCCGACCGGTTCGACGCCACGATGCGCTTGATGCCCGACCTCGACGACGTCACGACCGCCGCGGGCGAGCCGATGAACCCCGTGCACTGGATGACCGGCTTGATCAACCGCACGCGATCGTTCACCGACAACGACGGCGAGCCCCTCGTCGTGGGGTTGTTCGCGTGCGGCGACGCGCACACGTGCACGAACCCCGCGTACGGACGAGGCCAGGCCCTCGCGTTGCGACAGGCGGTGCAGATCACCGAGGTGCTCGCCGACTGCCCCGACCTCGAGGCCGCGGGGCGCGCCTACGAAGCGCTCGCCGTGGAGACGGTCGTGCCCTGGTACCACTTCTCGGTGCTGACCGACGCGATGCGCGCGGCCGCGGTGGCGCGTTCGGGTTGGGAAGCGGGCCAGGACGGGTTCGAGCTCGGCGGGTTGTTCAGCGGCGAGGAGCGCGACCCTGAGCTCATTCGCATGGTCATGCGCGTGTTCAACCTGCTGGAGCTCCCGAGCGTCTTGATCGACCTCATGGCGCAGGCGCAGGCCGGCGCCGCCGACCGGCCGGCCCCGCCGCGCGAGCCGAGGGCGAAGGGCCCGACGCGCGACGACCTCCTTGCCGTCGGCGTATGAGCACCTCCCAGGCGATCGAGCAGTTCGAGGTCACGGTCGATCGCTTCACGTTCCAGGCCCGGCAGGCCGGGCCCGTCGACGGACGCCCGGTGATCCTCCTGCACGGCGTGCCGCAGACGTCGGCGTGCTGGATGCACCAGCTCACCGCGCTCGCCGACGCCGGCCATCACGCGATCGCGTTCACGCAACGCGGCTACTCGCCCGGCGCGCGGGTCGACGACATCGGCGAGTTCACGATGGAGAAGCTCGCGGGCGACGTGCTGGGCGTGGCCGACGCGCTCGGGATCGATCGCTTCGACGTCGTGGGCCACGACGCGGGTGCAGGCGTGGCGTGGACGCTCGGTGGATACCACGCCGACCGGGTCACGACGCTCGCGATCGCTTCGGTGCCACATCCCGCGGCGTTCGCGGCGGCGTACCAGTCGAGCGAGGGCAAGGGCGGCGACGGCCAGCACGCGCGATCCGGCTACATGCGCGACATCATCAGCCTCCCGCGCGGCCAGATCGAAGAAGCCTTCATCGCCAACGACCACCAGGTGATGCGGTTGCTGTTCGCGGGACTGCCCGACGACTCGGTCGCGGAGTACATCGAGATCGTCGGCACGCCCGAGGGGATGCGGGGCTGCCTCGACTGGTACCGGGCACTCCCCCGCGAACCGGAGACGAGCGGCGCGGCGCCTACCGAGTTCCCCGCGATCGAGGTGCCGACGTTGTTCGTGTGGTCCGACCAGGACCCGGCGATCGGGCCCGAAGGCCCGTACGCGACCGAGCAGTACGTGACCGGTCCGTACCGCTTCGTGGTCCTCGAGGGGATCGGTCACTGGATCCCGGAGACGGCGGCGGACCGGTTTTCCGCCGAGCTGCTCGCCCATCTGGCTGCGCATCCCGCATGACCCACCGGCCGGGCGGGAACAACTCCACCCATGGCCCACTATCTCGTGAACCGGCGGGGCGTCGCGAAGGCCCGGCAGCTGATCGACGCGCATCACTACCGCGTCCGCAGCCGGTGGAACGACGCGCAACCACGGGCCGCAGAACAGAACGCGTTCCTCGAGGCGCACGGTTGGAAGGAGTATGGGGCGTGGCATCTCGCGCTCACCGACGGTGCGCCCGACGAGACCAAGGGCCGCTACGCCTTCGTCTTCGGCGACTTTCGGCGCCTGCACCGCATGGGCTTGATCGCCTGCTACTACCGGGCCGCCGAGTGGGAGCACACCGAGGTGATGCTCGCCGCGCACCGGTTGCTCGTGTACCTCGACAAGACGCGCGGATGAGCAGTTACGGAGACGCAGTCGGGCGGAGTTCCTCGATTGCGCGCTTGAGGCTGACCATCTCGAGTCGGGTGGCTGTCGCGTAGGCGCCATCCAACAATCGCTGCGCGCGCTCCACATCGCCCGGACGCCCCGCGCGCAGGAGTACCTCGGCATGGTGCACGTCGGTGCGGGCAACGAGCGGCGGCGACTCGAGTCGTTCGTCTCGTGCGCGTGCGGTCGCGAAGTGCGCGTCGGCGTCGTCGAACCGCCCGATCAGGCCGGCGAGCCGCCCGAGCACGCGGTCGAACGCGCCCTCGCAGCCGGCACCGCCGACCACGACGTTGATGTTCGTGACATCGGATGTCTGTTCGTACAGCACCTGCGCTCTCGCCTCGTCACCCAGAGAGGCGCACGCGTCGCCGAGCTGCTGCATGCCGACGAACCAGTTCGCATCCTCCCGGTCGAAGACCTCGGGCATGTCGTCGACGATCCGTGCCAGGCGATGGTGGGCCTCGTCGGCTTTTCCCAGTTCTTCGTGAAGGTGCGCCAGCGCGCACTCGAACACGCCGGCGTTGCGGGGTTGGGTCGCGACGAGCTCGGCGAGCGGTCCTTCGAGCTCGACGAGCCGGTCCTGCGCTCGCCGGATGGGCACGAGCTGAATGAAGAGCTGGGTCATGGCGAAGGTCTCGTCGAAGCCGGTCAACACCGCGACCGCGTCCAGGGCTCGGGCTTCTGCATCGCTCCATCGTCCGGCGAGCGCGAGACCGAGCGACTCCCAGACGATCGGGTGATATCGCATCTCAGGATTGGCCGACCGCGTCGATGCCGCCTTCACTCCTTCGGTGAGCGCACGCAGATGTGCCATGTCGCCGCGCCGGAGCGCGTTCGCGGCGGGAACGACGAAGGCGCCGCCCCACGTCAGCATCGGACCGCGGTGATCCGTGATCTCGAGCGCGGCCAGCTCGGTCGCGGCCGCGTCTCGCTCGGCGCGGTAGCGCGGGCCCGGATGCGCCATGGCGTAGGCACACAGGGCGTCGGCCAGCAACCGCCGATCGTTCGTGGACCGGGCGAGCGTCACCGCGTCGGGGCCGCCGCCGAGGTCGTCCATCGGGATCCCGTGCAGCGCGAGGGCATCGAGCAGCTCGATGCGCTCCGCGACCATGGATTCGTCGAGCCCGGCGAGGGCTTCGCGCAGGAGCTCGACCACATCGTCGACGTGAATCATCATCGAATAGGTCCGGAGCTCCCAGAGGAGGATCGCGGCCTGCGCGCGAACGGCGCCCGCGGCGGCGCCGGCCGCACGAGCGGCGTCGATTGCCGCGCGGGCGGCCGTCTCGGCCCGGTCCGCGTCGCGCAACGCGAAGTGCGCTTCTGCCAACGCCTGACACAGAGCCGCCTGCTCGACCGAATCGAGGTCGTCCCGAAGCCGGGACGCGGTGAGCGCCTGGTCGAGGTATACGACTGCGTCCTCGAACGCCAGGGTTGCCATCGCGTGCTCCGCGGCTCGCCGCGCGTACGCGACGGCTTCGTCGACCGACCCCGACGACGCAGCCTCGCCGAAGTGGTAGGCGAGCGCGCCGAGATGTGGCGTCACGTCCGCGCCCGCGGCCTCTTCGATGGCTCGCGCGATGCGACGGTGGAGCCGCACTCGCTGGCTGGTCGGCACCTCGGTGCGCAGCGTCTCCTGGATGAGCGCGTGCGTGAACTCGAACCGGTCGATCACGCCGTTCACCTCGGCAACGAGGCGGGCATCGAGCGCCGGCACGAGGAGGTCCACGATGTCGTCGTCTCGGACGTCGGTGACACGCGACACCAGGTCGACGTCGAAGGTGCGACCGATCACCGCCGCGACGCGCAGCAGCTCGTTGGTCTCGTCCGAAAGTCGTGAGAGGCGCTGCCCGATGACCTCCCGCACCCCTTCGGGGAGGGCGAACCGACCCGCGGCCCCGTCCGCACGCGCCGGGGTCCCGCCGACGCGCCACTCGTTCTCGTTCAGGTGCCGCACCATCTCGAGGACGAAGAACGGGTTGCCGCCGGTTGCGTCGCACAGTGCCGCCGCGACACCGGGGTCGTCGGGTACGAGACCGTCGTCGCCGACCAGGTCGATCAGCGTCGCGACCGCGCCTTCGGGCAGCCCGTCGAGCGAGAGCCGGATCACCGCATCGGAGCGCCGGAGCTCCGCCAGCACGGCGGAAAGCGGATGGGTGCGCGCGAGCTCGATCTCCCGATAGGTGCCGAGCACGAGGACGCGCGCGGATCGGGGATCGCGCGCCAGCGCACGCAGCAGGCTGAGACTCGGACCATCCGCCCAGTGGAGGTCGTCGAGGATCAAGACGGCCGGTGCCGACGTCGCGACCGCGCCGAGCCAGCGGATCACCGCGTCGACGAACTGCGCCCGTTCGATCTCGGCATCGGCGCGGGGTGCGTCGTCCGGCTCCGCGAGCGCGGCGAGACCCGGAACGATCCGCGCGACGAGACCGGCCGACGCGCCGAGCTGACCTCGCAGCTCGCGCTCGGGGGTCTGCGTCACGAGATGCGCCAGCGCGTCGGAGAACGGAGCGAACGGAGCGCCCAGCTCCTCGTCGCAGCGACTGGCCAACACGAGGGCGCCCTCCCGGTGCCGCGCGCGCGCAAAGTCCGAGACGAGTCGGGTCTTGCCGATACCGGGCTCACCGCTGACGAATGCGACCGTAAGCCGACCGTTCAGCGCGTCATCCCACGCACGAGACAGGACAGCGAACTCGACGTCTCGGCCCACGAACGCGGTATCCGATCGCGCGCCGAGCAGAACGGGCAGTGCAAACGCCTCGCTGCGGATGTCCCAACCGACCGAGCAGACCGGCACGGGCTCGGGCAAGCCCTTGAGGACCAACTCACCCTTGGGAACGAAGACGTCTCCGACGCGTCCCCGGGCCATCGTCTTCACGAGATCGACCGCGAGGATCTCACCCGGCTCCGCAGCCGCGCACAGCCGAGACGCCTCGACGACCGGCGCACCGAACACGTCGCCGTCGCTCTCGACCGTCACGTCGCCAACCGAGATGCCGACGCGCATCGCCCAGGTGCCGTCGGGCAAGGCGATTCTGAGCCCGTCGAGCCGGCGCTGGACGCCGATCGCCGCTGCGACCGCGTCCGCCGCGTTCGGGAACCAGGCGAGCGCACCGTCGCCCGTCCCCTTCACGACCGTGCCCTCGGCGGCTTCGACGACCGAGCGGACCATCGCGTCGTGCTCGCGGCGCAACTGCTCCGCCCGATCCTCGCCGACCTCGACCCGGTTCGCCGTCGAACCGACCAGGTCGGTCACGAGAATCGCGAGCAGCTGAACCGGCACGACCCGCCACCTCCGGCTACGCCTGCGGGAATCGAGACTACGCGCCGGGCGACGACGGCCGCTCCGCTCGTACGCCAGACTGAGATCGTGCGCTTCGATGTCGAACCCGAGCCGATCGCCGCGTCGGATGACGAGATCCGCGCGAGCCTCGTGGACGCCCCGATCCCGCCGTTGCTCGCGTCGGTTGCCCACCTGACCGGCGATCGATCCATCGTCCGCGACGACCTCCGTCCGGACCTCGCTCGAGTGCTGGAGCCCGACGCCGGGTACTCGCCCCAGCAGATCGCCGAGGCGCGCGAGCTCGCGGCGGCCGCGCTGATCCGCCACCGCGATGCAGGATGTCCGAAGCAACCCCCGCTGACCGCGGCGGATCGCCGCTGGCTGGTCGAGTTCGTGAACGGCTCGCCGATCGACGACGACGCCGAACCGCTCTACGAGGCCGAGCTCGCGCTCGACGGCGCCGATCTCCGGAAGCCCGACTGGACGGTCGGTGAGATCAGCCCCGGGACGCGCGTGACGGTGGGCATCGTCGGCGCCGGCATGTCGGGCATCATCGCCGCGCACCGGCTCCGGCAAGCAGGTGTCGACGTCGTGGTGTTCGAGAAGAACGACGACGTCGGCGGCACGTGGCTCGAGAACGACTACCCGGGTTGCCGCGTCGACATCCAGAACCACTTCTACAGCTACGCGACCGCGCAGACGCCCGACTGGCCGCAGTACCACTCGCCGCAGCCGGTGCTGCTCGACTACTTCCGGAGGTGCATCGACCGCTTCGGCGTCGCCGACTGCATCCGCTATTCCACCGAGGTGCTCGGCGCGCGCTGGGACGAGACCGAGTCTGTGTGGTTCGTCGACACGTCGACGGAGGGCAGCGAGCCGGAGACCCACCGGCTCGATGCGCTCGTGTGCGCGACCGGGCAGCTCAACCGCCCGTCGATGCCCGAGATCAAGGGCATCGACGACTTCACGGGGCCTTGGTTCCACTCGGCGCGGTGGGATCCGACCGTCGACCTGCGCGGCAAGCGCGTCGCCGTGATCGGCACCGGCGCGAGCGCCGCGCAATTCATTCCGCGCGTCGCCGAGGTCGCCGCGAACCTCGTGGTGTTCCAACGCACGCCGCCGTGGCTCCTGCCCGTGCCCGGCTACGAGGACGACGTATCGGTCGCGCAGCGCGCGCTGTTGCGCTCCGTGCCGCAGTTCGCGAACTGGGATCGCCTCTGGATCTTCGCTCGCACGCAGGAAGGCCTGTTGCCGCTCGCGACCGTCGACCCCGACTGGGACGGCAACGGCAGTTCGGTGAGCGCGTCGAACGAGATGCTGCGATCGATGCTCGGCATGTACTACGACGCCGTCTTCCCCGACCCCGAGCTGCGGGCGAAGATGGTGCCGAGCTACCCGCCGATCGCGAAGCGGGTCGTGCTCGACGGCGGCCGGTATCCCGCGGCGCTCCAACAGCCCAACGTCACCGTCGAGACGACCGCGATCGACGCGATCAATGCGGGCGGCATCGCGACCGTCGACGGGGTCCAGCACGACGTCGACGTCATCATCTACGGCACCGGGTTCCAGGCTTCGGACTTCCTCGTGCCCATGAAGGTCGTGGGAACCGAAGGGCGTGACCTGCGGGAGGGCTGGGACGGCGACGCGCGTGCCTACCTCGGCATCACCGTGCCGCACTTCCCGAACCTCTTCCTCATGTACGGGCCGAACACGAACATCGTGATCAACGGCAGCATCACGTACTTCTCCGAGTGTGAAGCGCAGTTCATCGTCGAGAGCATCGGCATGCTCGTTCGCCGGGGTCTACGGGCGATGGAGCCGAAGACCGACGTGCACGACGCCTACAACGTGTCGATCGACGAAGGCAACCGGCAGATGGCGTGGGGCGTGAGCGACGTGAACACGTGGTATCGGAACGCGAAGGGTCGCATCGCGCAGAACTGGCCGTTCGACCTCGTGCGCTACTGGCGCCAGACCCGCGAGCCCAGCCCGGACGACTACGTGCTGCGATAGCGCACGCATTTTCGGAGGACGGTCCCGGCGCGGCCCGGTTCGCGTCGCGGATATCGTGCGACCATCGGCATCCCGAAGTGGTCGGGCGCCGTCTGCGCTTCGAGGGAGAGACCGTGGATCACACGCTGGAGTTCTACATCGACGGCCGTTGGGTCGCGCCGCTGACGAGCGAGACGCTCGACGTCATCAACCCGGCCACCGAAGAGCCGATCGCCAAGATCGCGATGGGCGGAGCCGACGACGTCGACGCCGCGGTGGCCGCGGCCAAGGCCGCGTTCGAGACGTTCTCGCAGACGAGCCGCGAGGAGCGCCTGGCGCTGCTCGACAGCATCATCGGGGTGTACGCGGGCCGCATGGAAGAGCTCGCCGACATCATCAGTCAGGAGGTCGGCGCACCGCTGTGGCTGGCGCAGGCCGCGCAGGCGGCCGCGGGTCTCGGTCACCTCGCGACCGCTCGCGCCGTGCTCGCCGACTTCGAGTTCGAACGGTCGATGGGAACGACGCTGCTGGTGCGCGAGCCCGTCGGCGTGTGCGGAATGATCACGCCCTGGAACTGGCCGCTGAACCAGATCGCGTGCAAGGTCGCGCCGGCGATCGCGGCGGGCTGCACGATGGTGCTCAAGCCGTCCGAGGTCGCGCCGCTGAACGCGATCATCTTCGCCGAGATCCTGAACGACGCCGGCGTGCCGAAGGGTGTCTTCAACCTCGTCAACGGCGACGGCGTCAACGTCGGCGCGCCGCTCTCCGCGCACCCAGACGTCGACATGATGTCCTTCACCGGCTCCACCCGCGCCGGCATCGAGGTCGCCCGGAACGCGGCGCCGACCGTGAAGCGCGTCGCGCAGGAGCTCGGCGGCAAGTCCGCCAACATCATCCTCGACGACGCCGACTTCGAGACCGTGATCACGCGCGACATGACGGGGATGTGCACGAACTCGGGTCAGTCCTGCAACGCACCGACGCGCATGCTGGTCCCGGCGAGCCGCATGGACGAGGCGGCGGCGATCGCGGCCGCGGCGGCGAAGAACGTGAACGTCGGTGATCCCCGAGAGGCCACCAGCAACATCGGGCCCGTCGTCTCGGCGACGCAGTACAGCCGCATCCAGCAGCTCATCGAGAAGGGCATCGGGGAAGGCGCCAAGCTCGAGGTCGGCGGCCCCGGCAAGCCCGAAGGGCTCGAGACCGGTTACTACGTGCAGCCAACGGTGTTCTCGCACGTGTCGAACGACATGACCATCGCCCGCGAGGAGATCTTCGGGCCGGTGTTGGTGATGATCGGCTACGAGGACGACGACGATGCCGTGCGCATCGCGAACGAGACGCTCTACGGGCTCTCGGGCTACATCTCCGGCAGCGCCGATCGGGCCAACGCCATGGCGCGGCGGATCCGCAGCGGCAACGTGCACGTCAACGGCGCGGGCCCCGACTTCAACGCTCCCTTCGGCGGCTACCGCCAGTCGGGGAACGGCCGGGAGTGGGGTGCGCTGGGCTTCGAGGAGTACCTCGAGACCAAGGCCATCATGGGGGCCGTCGGCAGCTGAGCCCGTCGCAGTGCTCGATCCCGCGGTCGCTGAACGCGTCGCGGCCAGGCTCAAGGAACGCGGCGAAACCGTCGCGGTCGCGGAGGGCAGCTGCGGCGGCCTGATCAGCGCGAGCCTGCTCGCGGTGCCCGGCGCGTCGCAGTACTTCGTCGGCGGCAGCGTGATCTACACGCGCGCCGCGAAGGAGGCGCTCTACCCGGGCATCGAGACCGCGCGGGGCATGCGGGGCGCGACCGAGGAATGGGTGACGTGGCTCGCGCGCGCGGCCCGCGACCGGATGGGCACGACCTGGGGCATCGGTGAGGGCGGCGCGGCTGGTCCGACCAATCCGTACGGCGATCCGGCCGGCCACGCGTGGTTCGCGGTGGCTGGCCCCGGTGACGAGGTGCACACGCGGCACGTCCTCACGGGCATCGACGATCGCCCGACCAACATGGTCGAGTTCACGAAGACGGCGATCGCGCTGCTCGAGGAGTGCATCGACCGGCTCGTATGATCCGCGCTCGTGGCGATCACCGGCGTTGCGAACCTCGCGGTCAAGGTCCGCGATCTCGACGAGGCCGTCGCGTTCTACCGGCGGGCGGGCGCCACGGTGACGGATCCCGACGACTGGCGCGACGGCCGGCGGGCCGACGTCCACCTCGGGCCCTTGCAGATCACCTTGTTCACCCGGGCGGTGTACGAGGACTCGGTGGCGTTGCCCGACGAGGGCTTCCTGCACGTCGCGTTGTTCAGCGACGACCTCGACCGCCAGATCGAGGGGCACGACGTCGTGTGGGGACCGGAGATCGTCAGCGGCCCGACGTTCGGCACGCGACGCATCGTCTTCGTCGACGCGCCCGGCGGCATGCGCTTGGAGTTCATGGAGCAGCTCGAGGAGCCATCGTGAAGGTCACCCGCGTGTTGCACGTCAGCGTCAACGTCGAAGATCAGCTTGATGACGTTCGTGCGTTCTACGGCTCGCTCTTCGGACTCGAGTCGAAGTCGCGGCCGGAGATCCCCGGCATCGACGGGCACTGGTTCGCGGTCGGCGACGCCGAGCTGCACCTGGTCGACGCCCCGCCCGGGACTACGGCGATCAAGCCGGCCGGCAACCACTACTGCGTCGCGGTCGAGGATCTCGACGCCGCGATCGCCGAGCTCACCGAGCGCGGCATCGACTACGTGCGCGGCGCGCAAGGCGACGTCACGCAGATCTGGATCACCGACCCGGCGGGCAACACGGTCGAGCTGCAGCAAGACCGATCCGCGCCGACGCGCTGACGACGCGAGCAGGGCCGACGCGATGCGTCGGCCCTGAACAACTTCGGCGCCTTGACCTCGTCGCTCGCGTGGCGCTGGTCAGCTGAGTTCGCGAACCCTGGCGGTGTCCGTGTGCTGCTGGAACGTGGCGGCCTTGCCGTTGCGGAACGTCCAGACCTGCGCCATCTTCACCGAGGCCGGCGCTCCGGTGCGCTTGTGCTTCCACGACAGGTGCCCGAGCGCCACGACGGTGTCGCCGTCGGCGACGAACTGCTCGGGCAGCACCGCGAAGTGGTCGCCGATCTCTCCGAGACGCATGAAGACATCTTCGAGCACGGCCTGGGGGCCGACGTATGTACCGGCGAGCGGGTACCCGTCGGGCTCCGTCCACTGGATGTCGTCGGAGAAGGCGCCGAGGGCGGCGGGGACATCGCCGGCCGCAAAGCTCGCGTAGGCCTGCTCGATGATCTCCTTGTTCGTGACGGTCATCTGGAACCCCTCTCTGTCTGTGGGCGACGGTCGTCGCCTACAGGGATGGCGTTCGTTCCCGACTCCGCGCGGTTCGTTCGGAACGAACAAGCCTCATCCCGTCAAGTGGTCCAGACGATGTCGACCCTCGGTTCGTAGCAGCACGCGACCCCTGTGACGATCGACTCCTCGAGGTGCGCGGCGACTTCCGGCGCGCTGGACGCCAGCTCCCCGATCGCGTGGCGGATCGTCCTGGTCACGTTGACGCGGGCCTTCTCGGCCGGTGAACCGGACCGCCGGGGCCTGCCCCCGAGCCCGATCGCTCGCTTGAGCTCCTCGATCAACGCGTCGCGCTCGGCGGTCCGCTCCGCCTGCCGTGTGCGATCGCCACGGAGCGCCGCCGCGTCGAGGGCATCGTCCAGCTCGGCGAGGCGTTGCCGGTATTGCCGGAGCGCCTCCCGATCGAGCGCGGGGCCGGTGTCGGCGCGGGCGAGCGGCTCGTCGCTCGATGCGCCGATGAGCGAGAGCGAGGCCACGGGCTGGTGGGGCCGCGCGAGCAGCTCGCGGAGATGCCAGAAGCCCTTCAGGTCCGGCATGTGGACGTCGGTGCCCTTGTACTGGATGTGCCAGGTACCGCCCTCGAGCCGAAGCATGGCGCGGTTCGTCGCCTCGGCCTGCGACAGCTTCCGGAGCAGGTCGTCGATCTGATGCGCGATGTCGATCTCGCGCGACTCCTCGGCGAACGGGATCGCGTCGTGGAGGAGCTGCGATGCCATCGCGGTGTCGCCCTGCTTCTCCGCGACCCTCGCCACCGCGAGGAGCGACGACGGCATCGATCCGTGCACGTAGCCCATGCGAACCGCGCCCAGCTCCTGGCGGACCTGCAGCGCCCGATCGAAGAACCTTCGCGCCGTGTCGAGCTCCCCTCGCGCCTCGAACACCTCGCCCAGGTCGTTGCAACAGATCATCTCCCCGATCCCGGTCCCAAGCGTGGTCGCGAGCTCGTTGCACTCCCTCAACGTCTCGATGGCGCCGGCCTCGTCGCCGGCCGCGCGGCGGGCGTTCCCCAGCTGCCACACGCAGTAGGCCTGGCCCCACGAGCCCAAGTACCTCGACGCGAGCTCGCAGGCGGTCGCGGCGCGCGCGAGGGCAGACGCGGGATCTCCGTTGATGGCGTCGCACTCCGCGCGGATGCCGTGCAGCATGGCGAGGACGAGCGGCGGTTGGTCGCCTTCGGCGGCGGCGACGACGTCGATCCCCGCATCGACGAGCTCGGCGGCGGCGCGCCAGTCGTCGGTGTCCTGGGCGAGGAGGAAGGCTTCGCAGAAGATGCCCGTCGCCTGCAGCTCGGCCGGGGGGTCCGGTGCTGCCGCGCGGCCTCGCTCGAGCCATATGCGGCCCTCGCGCATCCTGCCCTGCGACCACCAAAACAGGTTGAGGTTCGCCGCGAGCGCGAGCACCGCCTCGGGATCGATCGTGAGGAGGCGGTCCAGCGCGACACGAGTGTTGTCCTCGATGCGCCGGAGCACCTCGAGGTGCGCTCGTTCGGGGCCGGCTTGCGTGGCTATGGCCTCGCGCAGCCCGACCTCCAGGTAGTAGCGGGCGTGGCGATCGCGGATCAGGTCGAGCTCACCGCCGAGCGCGAGCTGTTCCGCCGAGTACTGACGAATCGTCTCGAGCAGCTGGTACAGGCCGGTGTCAGCCTGCTTCAAGAGCAGCGACTTCTCGACCAGGCGGGCGGTCAGGTCGGCAATCTGCGCCGACGTCTGGCCGTCGTTTGCGCAGACCGCGTTGATCGCCGTGAGGTCGAAGCCGCCGGCGAACACCGCCATCCGTCGAAGGAGGAGACGCTCGTCCTCGGTGAGCAAGGCGTCGCTCCACTCCACCGTGGCTCGGAGCGACCGCTGCGCACCGTCGGCCCGCCGGACCGCCTGCGGGACGAGGTCGAACAGATCGTCGAGATGCCGTGAGATGTCCTGCAGGTCGAGCCCGACCACCCTCGCCGCGGCGAGCTCGATCGCGAGCGGAAGCCCGTCGACGCGGCGGCAGATCTCCGAGACGAGCTCGCCGGCCCGATCGCCGTCGAGCGAACCCTGTGCACGGGCGCCGGCTCGCTCCTCGAACAGGCGGACCGCGTCGGCCTCCGCGAGTGGTGCAAGCCGGTAGTTCATCTCGTCGACGACCCACAGCGGCTCTCGGCTCGTCGCGAGGACGCGGAGCCGCGGGAGGCGCGCGGTGAGATCCTCGACGAGCTCGGCCACAGCCGACACGACGTGCTCGCAGTTGTCGAGCACCAGGAGGACATCGCGATCGGCCAGCCAGCGGGCGAGCGCTTCCTCGTTCGAGTGACCGCCCGACCGCTGCATGCCGACCTGTGCGGCCACCTCGCTCGCGAAGTGGTCGGCCGACCGCAGCGAAGCGAGCCAAACGACAAACACACCGTCGGGAAAACACTCCCGCGAGGCTGCTGCGACGGCCAACGCCAGTGCGGTCTTGCCGACACCGCCAGGGCCGGTCACCGTCGTCAAGGGCGTTGACGCGATGCTCTTGGCGACTTCGGAGATCTCGCGATCCCGTCCTACCAGCGGACGTGAACGAACGCCGGTCGCCTGAGGGCTCACGTACGTCTTCCCCTGATGCTTTCCCCGCGCGTCGTCACGTTCGAAGTCTCCCAATCCCGCTCGACCTCAGCAACGACGCGCCGGGAGCAATCACCAATACGTCGAGGCCCGGCGCAAAGTCCGGGCCTCGATGAATCGATGATGATCGTGGATGACGGTGGTGGCGGGGGCAGGATTTGAACCTGCGACCTTCGGGTTATGAGTCGCGGCCTCGAGTCCTTCAACCTGTGCTCAGATCCTGGTCAGTCCGGATTCCAACGCTCGACTCAGCCTGAAATGTCGCTTCGTCCAGGACGGTCCCGACCGGTTCGATTGACGGGATGATTGACAAGAGTCGACGCTTCGTTCGCGCTTTGAGCCGTCGTCGGCAGTACTCCTGGGAGTCTCGATGAGCTGTACCTCGGCAAGAGACACGGCCTTCCACCAAACGGCGTGGGCCGAACCACGAGCCGACCTGCAGGCACACGAACTCGCTTGCTCAGTGAGACCATCGGGGCGTCACTCAGAAGAGCCGAGTCTTCGTGTGACCATCCGCGGAGGCCCGCACTTGTTTGGTTGCCTGAATCTCGCAGAGCTCGTTGAAGGTAACGACCTTCAGCAGCTCGATGAGGCCGAGCAGGACGCGGGCCGTCATCGTTGCATCGAACAGCGCTCGGTGGCTCTGTCCGCCAGTGCCGTCTTGCAGTATGCCCAGCGCCTCAGCCACCACGGGTAGCGCGTAGCGCGGGAGTCCGGGTAGGGCCGCTTTGGCCAGCCGGAGTGTGTCTACGGTTGCAGATGGGTGCCATTGATCCCCGAGAGCTCGGCCTAGAACCGACCGCTCGACCGCCACGTTGTGAGCAACGAGGACACGCTTGTCAACGATGTCAAGCACGTCTCCGGCGATGTCAGAGAAGGGAGGCGCGTCAGCGACATCGCTGTCACGGATGCCGTGAATGCGGCTCACGAGTGGCGAGATCGGCGCGGCCGGCTTGACAAGCCACGACGTACCCTCCGGGATGATCGTGCCTGCCTCGACAACAACGCAAGCGATCTCCACGATCTCAGGTGGACTCGCGCCGTTGCCTTCGACGTCGACCACGGCGTAGCTGAAGTCTTGCCAGAGTTCAGTCGTCGCCATCGGCATCCTCCCAGCCAATCTCGGCTCGGCCGTGCCGCCCTTCGTAGTGTGGCTGGTGGCCGTCATGCATTTGGTAGCCGAGAGCGTGCTGAGCGAAGTACCGCTCAGCGTCACTCAGGCCCGAGATGTGAACAGCCCGATCGCCGATCCTGAACTTGACACCGACGGCACCGGCTTCGGCGACAACCCGGTCGACTTCCATATCACTGGGTCGGCGAAACGTTGCTGAGCAGCGTTGCAGCTGCGCTGCCGGACACACGTCACAGATCTCACGTATGCCGTAGTGGCCGTTGTAATCAGCTGTTCGGTGCGCGTACGCGACGCCACACGACGTTTTTCGGAACAGAGACTCTGAACCACGCCGGGAAAATAGTTCGGTGATCCGCCTGTCCAACGATCGAGGCAGAATCTTTCTTCGAGCTGTATCCGAGTACGGGATCGGCAATCCCGCGCGCTCGTAGTAGTCCGCGATGGCCTCTCGGAAGAACAAGCCGGTGAAGACCGTCGCGTGCGCGTGCTGACTCAAGTCGAATGCGGCGTCCAGATGCTCGTCGGAATCGTTGAGGCCGACGATAATCGGCCGCCAGTAAAAGACGACTCTGAAATTTTTCGCCCGGTCGAATCCCAGACGGAGAGAGTCGGCAGCGATTGCCGAATCGACTGGCTCGATCCGTTGATCGCGAAGCCCCGAATAAGTGAAGAGCAACGTGAGTCGGAGGTTTCGGACCTCGTTGAATAGCTCACAGTCTTCCTCGGTCAAACGGAGTCGGGAGATGATCAGCAGGTGGTTGTGCAACCCGCGCTGATCGAGGTCGCGCACAATACGGTGGGTATGCGGCTTTACGTTGGGCAGAAGCGGATCGGTTGCTTTGTTAAATAACTGTAGAGGCGTCGTGTGCGGCCGAAAATAGCGATGCAATAGGAGCGTTTGAATCGCGTGTTCGTCCGACATAATCATGCGAGGTATCTTCATGTCGAAGTTATCCTCGCTGTGTCGAACGCAGTAAGCACAGTCCAGTGGACAGCCGATTATATGATTGAGACTCAATCCAGATTTACGGTAATGGATTACATCTCGCAGCGTGGGCACCAGCTCCGTGATTTCCCGTCCGCTAAGCATTGCAACGCGCTTTGTCGTGACTTCCTCCTCGGTCTCTAGTTACATTTTACCGGAGATCACCCGCAACGTCACGGGGTTCGCGGCGACGGGAGGAGCCCAGATGGGCGATCAGGAAGATCCTCAGGCATTCCGTTCCCACGCCTTGGCCTGGCTTGTAGAAGAGCTGCGCGCTCAGGCCGTGAAGTTCGAGCAGATCGATGATGACATGCACACCCGCGAGGGCCTGGAGAGTGACGCTTGGTGGTGGCAGCAGCTGACCAACTACTACGGCCGCGCTCGCGTCTTAGGCCTCGACACACCGGTTGGGCGCCAAGCCATCGCAAAGTTCGTTGCCACTTCAGTGGCACTGCTCGAGAGCACGGTGCGTTGCTACGGCGCGCTGCCCGCACCGGGACGAGCGAGCGGCGACATCGCCGATTGGTGACCCCGGCGTGATGTGGCTCGTCGCCTTACTTGATTCTCTGCTTGTCCATGACGATCTCGAAACGCTTGATTGACGAGACGCCGGGTGCGACCGTCGGGGAGGTCATCTCCGCACCTTGCTTGCACACGCGCAGAGGTGCGTCAGGCCGAATGCGCGTCGGTCGGTCGCCGAGGAAGGTGGTGCCGGCCGCTCAGGTAGATGCGTGACCGCTACAGACTCAAAGTCGTTGTTGAGCCGCCCAATGCTCGGTAGGGTGTGCGACCCTTACCCGCACAGAAAGGGGCTAAGAAGGATGCCTGACAAGCTGCAGGACCTCGTAAGAGGACGCGTACGTGACACACTGCAAGAGGGTGCGATCGAGCGTTCTCACTCGATGCCCGACAATGTGATGGCCACCGAGCAGTGTCCGTCCGCAGGCTGCGGTAGCTATCCGCAGTGCTGATGACCCTCGCTTACGGTCCCCGACCGTGGGGTGGTATCCGCTCGACGCGTGTAGCGCTGTCGAGTACCTCAACCTCGTAGGTGTCCTCGAGAATGCTCGAGGGGTTCGAAGCGTCCGGATCGGGGCGAAGAACGCCGTCTTCCGAATCGATACCGCTGACGACGTCTGGATCCTGAAGCAGTTTGGCGCAAGTGACCGCGACCTCGCGTCGTTCAGGCGCGAGGTCGCGGTTTCGAGCGCGAACTCGATCCCTTGCTCGGTCCTGGCCCGACATGTTGACGACGAATGGCGCGCGATCGTCTACCCGAGCGTCGGCGAAATCCTGCTCGACCTATTACGCGAGCCGGAACCGTCAGCCGACGCAGATGAGATAACGCATGAGGTCGCAACTGCTCTCGGCAGCATCGCGACCGTTGACACGTTCGCACAGAGTGTCGTACCGGCCATCGCAGCCTGGTTGATTGATGGTCCGGAAGTTGGAGCACTTTCCCTCTCTCAGATCCGGGTTCTTGCGTCGCTCGTCGCGCTAGACGAGATTCAGGAAGCGGCGTCCGATCTACGTTCGAGGTGGGGCGACTATCAGGACGAAGTCGTTCTGCACGGAGATATGAAGGCCGAGCACGTCATCGTCGACAGGCGCGACGCGATGCAAGTTCGACTGATCGACTGGGAGTACCTGCGCCGCGGACCACGTGGATGGGATCACGCTGGTCTAGCCCAATCGGTCCTCGCTCATGCTCTTGCGGGCAACTGCGAGTGGGACCCCTGTATCAAGGTGATCCAGGCGTTGTTCCAGGGTGCAGATCTACGGCAAACCGACATAGCGCTGTTTACGGGGATGCGCCTCCTTCAAACGGCAGTCGAGTGGGAGGGCGACGGCGCGCGGATATCCGAGCTGGCAGGATCGCTCTGCCAAGCTGGCGTCAACATCATCTGCGATGGCGACGCGCTCTTCCGACTCTTGGACACGCCATGACTTGGTCTATACATGCTGCCGTTCGCGAGGCGATGCGACGAGCAGAGCGCGAATCCATGGACCTCAACAAGTTCTACACCGGCTGGTGGTCGGGAGAACGCGGCCAACCTTCGTCAGCCGCCGTCGCCGTGCAGCCGACGACCTATCACCCTGAAAAGACGTGGGACGTCGTCCGGTCTGATCAGCAAGGCGGCCTAACCGTTGCCCGTGGCGCTGAAGTGCGATACGTGCGCTCTGGTGAGTGGCTCCACGACCGAAAGGAACGGGTGGTCGTCCGGCGGCGCGATCGTTGGCTCGAAGAAGGGTTCGTGTGGACTGCCAGTGTCGCGTTGCCCTCGCCGCTGGTGAACCGCTCCCAGACTCGCATGTACGTTGCTGCTTCACCTACCTGCTCGTCTCTGGAGAGATTCGCGAACGTCGTCCACTGCCTCAACGATGTTTCGCTGTGGTTCGAGGCCAAGTGTCGCCACCCGTTCGAGGGCCGGCGCGACCAGATCGTCGTGTGGCTCGACACGCGCGACGTAGAAGAGGCGATCTCGGCACTGTCACACCTTGAGTGTGAACGCGACGATCGATCCGCGCCGCCTCCTTGGACGCTGCATTTCGGGTCTCTCGGCGTCGCACAGAACCCGACGAACAAGATGTCGTTTGGGATGCTCGTCTGTGCCGCGATAATCGCTTCCCACGATGCCAGGTCGCTCGGCGAAGCCTCCAGCGCAGCGTGGAAACGCGCGGCACGCCTGCACAACCTGCACCGGAATCGGCCATGGCGCCATCCGGGGTCGTTCAACGACAAGCGTTGGGAGGAACTGGAGTGCCGAGCGGCGCGGACCTAGTCGATTGTGCACACGAGTTGCTATCAGGCATCGCCTTGGCCCTGGACAGTCGCGGATTCCTTTCGACCTATACGCGGGGCGGTGTCGAGACACGATCGCGACACCGAACTCGTGAGCAGGCCGAGGTTCTCGAAAATGGCGTTGCCTCGGGTCTGCTGGGTGTCGCGCTGGCCTTTCTCGAGCTCGGCCGAGTGACCTCCGACGATTCGTGGTTGGACCGCGCTCGGGCCATCGCCGCTGATGCCGTCGGCGGATACGGCAGAGGTTTGTTCGACTCAGCGGAGGGACAGGTCCTGGTCCATCACGCACTGGGCAACGATCAACTCACAACGATTCCGATCGATGTGTCGGGTAGCGCGGGCGACGTCCTCAACGGCGAGGTTGGAATCGCGTGGCTCAACCTCTGTCTGGGAAGGCCGTCCGCAAACATTCAGTTTGCGGTCCAGTCTGGGATGAGCCGCGTAGGCCTTGGCCATGGCGCACTAGGAATCGAAGCCGTGAGTCTCTTCAGCGACTCTGGGCCCAACACGCTCAGCCGCAAGCACGAAACCGATCTGACCGGCGGGGGATGGTGCAATGGAGCAGCTGGGCTTGCCGCTGCGTACCTCCTCTCGCACGAGGCGAGCCGCGATGAGCATGAATTGTGGCGAGGCAGGGAGGCCGCGCGGCGGGCCGCAGCAGATACCTACGCCAGTGATGGTCTTTGCCACGGCACTTTCGGAGTGTTAGCGGTAAGCGCTGGCGTCGCACGACTGTGTGCTGATGCCCAACTGCGCGAGTTGGTACTCAGCAGGGCGGCCGAGATGATCTCACAAGCCCGATCTATCGGATGGCGACTAGAACGCGACCGATACGCGGATCCGACCTTCCTAACCGGAATCGCCGGCATCGCCTGGGGTTTGATCGCCGTGCTTCTTGAGCCCGTAGTTAATCCGCTCAGTCCCGTGGACTCTGAAGCGTGGCGCAAGGGCATTGGCACATGGCGGAACTGATCCACAGTCGGGAAGGAATCGCCGTGATAGACGATCTCCTCGACGAAGACCACCTGTCTGCGCTTCGACTGACGCTCGGCAAACTGAGGTACGAGCGAATCAACAGGGACGAGTGGCTGCCCGTGTGGCGCCTCGATGACGGAGCTCCGCTTCAAGGGCCGATGCAATGGCTCGACGCGGCTCGTGACGACAACATCACACCCGGTTTGGAGCAGTTCGTCGGCGCGCTCCGAGGTTGTCTTGCCCTGCCTGAAGTTCAGTCGGTCGTCGGTACGCAGGAGGTGAACTGGAATCGCCTTGGGTTCTCGCCATGGATCTATCCCGTCGGCGCCGCGTTGTCGCCGCACCTGGACGGGCATCAGTACACGGGTGCCTTCAGCTATTTCTTTCATTCGGATTGGCGATTGCGCTGGGGCGGCTTGTTGCAAGTGCTTGGCGAGCCACACCCAGAGGCTCATGTCTCGGCATTCGGCGACGGGGATTTGCCTCGCGGTCGAACACCTGACTCTGGACTCGGCACATGGATCATCCCGCGGCCAAATCGAATCGTGTTCATCTCAGATGACGTTGTGCACAATATTTCTAGGGTGGATCAATCAGCCGGCGATCGCCTTCGTCTGTCGATCAGTGGCTTCTTCGATCGATGCGACTGACAAAGCAGTCGGTGCGGCACTCGTTGTCTCGACGAGGCATGCCAGCCGCGATGCTCGATTCTCCTCGCGCGATGACGCCTATGCGCGAGGGCGGCGTCAGACTCGGGAGTGGTCAAGCTAACTCTCGCGAACCTTGCGCGAGTATGCCTTGAATGGCTCTTCCTCTTTGCTCAAGGGCCTTATCGACGCAGCTTGCAGCAATCAAGAGTGTTTGCGATCTTGTCTCGTACAGCGCTTTGACAAGGCCGCCGCGACACTTCGCACAATGCACGTTGTGCGACGCACGCCAGGCCGTCGACGAGCGGTCTCCATCGAACGACAGTTACACGTTGCGGCTCGTGCGACGCCGAATCACACGACTCAAGGTCGTTGCGGATGCAGCCGACGTGGCGAATCCGATTGCGCAAAACGCGACGGCGAGAATCACCATCACTCACGAGATCCCAAGACCCTTCATGGCAGCGGTCTTCGGATCGCCATAGAAGATCGGGTCGACGTGTTCCATGATGTCAGCGTCGACATCGAGGAAGTTGCGCTTGTTCTCGATCGGGATCAGGGCGCGCTTGGCCCCATTGTCCATTGCCACCTGAAGCGGCTCGACCAGCGAGCGCAGGGGCTTGATGTTCCCTTGCAGACTCATGTCCCCGAGAACGAGAAGCGCTGCCGAAAGCGGGTGCTTGCGAAGCGCGGACAGCGCTGCTGCGAAGAAGCCAACGCCGATCTCGGTCTCGACCCGGTTGGCTAGGAGGTCGATCACCTCGACATGCAGATCCGACATCTCGAGGTCGCGGCCGATCCCGAGCTCTCCCTTGTGTGCCTGCATGTATGCGAACGCGCGCTGGATCGACTCCTTGATGTCGCCGCTCACGCCGCCGGCAGCTTTCAGCTTCCCGGTCCCCGAAGAGACCGAGACTTCGATGCGGAAGAGTCCGACCGTCCCATCCGAGGTCACGCCTGCGGTGTAGGCGGAACCAGGCGCGAGTGGATCGAGAGCGATCAGATCTCGGCCGCCCTGCTCGGGGACGCCGACGAACCGTTCCTCGCCGGTGATGTTGATCGAGTAGCTGAACGAGGTCTCGTAGTACTCGAAGGAGCCCATCTTCTTCAGCTGCTCCTTGACCCTGCGCCGACCCTCGATGGCGTACTCGAGGATCTCGCCGAGATCCTCTTCGGAGGGCTCGCCATGTGGGTGGATGACCTTCACGAGGCCAGACACCGTTCGGCGCACTGCCTTCCGGTCGCGGGCGTTGAGATGCGCTCCGAGGGAGAAGTGCTGATCGATCAGCTCGGTGAAGTTGTGCTTCCGCAGCTCGCGCAGCGCCTCCGCGAGGTAGTCCACGACGAAGCCGTAGTGGTCGGTGAACATGGCCGTCTGCATCTTTGGTACTTCCCAGCCTGGGAGGTAGAAGTGCAGGCGGTCGATGAAGGCCATGTCATCGCGGATCACATCGGGCATCCTTTCCAGCACATTGGGATCCTAAGCTTAGAATTCCACGTGGACAAGTTGTCGCG
>JADMIO011054727.1_pt1 | contig 78809 bp, 74 predicted proteins | sample 8958161 | NCBI WGS metagenome assembly JADMIO01 (sample SAMN16585339, study PRJNA669376) | soil metagenome | isolation source: Crop rotation soil | place: USA: Cullars Rotation, Alabama | collected 2011 | reverse complement strand
CGCGACAACTTGTCCACGTGGAATTCTAAGCTTAGGATCCCAATGTGCTGGAAAGCGGTTGCGTGACGCCGCCGCCTGGCTCACTGCCTCCAGATCCGCGCGATCGAGAATGTGAATGCCGAGGATCGCCTGCACGAAATTGTGCACGGCGTTTCTGAACAAATCGCCCTGCGGCTGCGGCGCGTAGCCGGCCGTTTCCCAGACAATCAGCGCCACGTCGCGCTGCTTCAGCCAGGGCAGGATCGAATTGTCGAAGCCGGCGGCGTTGTCGTCGGGTCCGAGCTTCGCCCGCCGGCCGTAGCGGCCCCAGCGCAGGACGATGGCGTCGCCCGGTCCGGCCTTCACGCCCGCCTTCTTCTCCCACGCCTCCATGTCCTCGGGGAAAATGCGATCGCCGGGCTCGAGATAGGGAACGCCCTTCAGCCTGGCGATGTCGTAGAGGACCGCGCGCGTGACAATGCCGTTCTTCATCGGCAGCACCGAGTTTTTCGCCGCGCCCTTCGCCATCGTCACCAGCGTCTTCGTGTCGTAGCCGTTCCACATCTTGCCGCGGAAGAAGGTGTGCGCGAGCGAATCGATGTGCGTCGCCGCCGCGCCGTGAATGCAGGGATAGGCGATGCGATCGGTGGCGCCCGTGTCGGTCGCGGTCAACATCGCCCATTCGGCCGGACAGGGTACGTCGACCTCTTTCTCGAAGAACGTGTTGGTGGAGAGGGACACCGGCACGCCCTCCTTGACGAGCGCCAGCGCCGCGCGGCGCTTCGCCGGCGTGATCAGATTCATCGTCCCGAGCTGATCGTCACGGCCCCATCGGCCCCAGTTCGACAGCTCCGTCTGCCACTTTTCGTACTGCGCCTCGCTGACGACGGGACGCGGCGGCCGGCCCTGCGCGACCACAATCTGGGTGAGCGCGGACGCGACCGCGAAGGCAAGCGCTGCTCTCATGATGCGTTAGCATAGCGCTCATGCGGATGTACGGCACGGCAATCGCGCTGCTCGTGGTGATGTGTATATCGCTGTCCGGCCAGGCTGCGCGGCCGCCGGCAGCGAGGCCGTGGCCGCCGGCGAAAACCGCCGATGGCCAGCCGAACGTCGAAGGCGCGTGGCGGCCGGTCAGCGGCGGCACGCACTCGCTCGACCCGGCGCTCTCCAGCGCGCAGGAGTTCGACCAGCGCATCAGCGGTGTGGTCAAGCGCAATCCGAGCTTCATCGTCGATCCGCCGGACGGGCACATTCCGTATCAGCCGTGGGCGAAGGCGCTGCAGCAGAGCCTGGAGAAGGCGTACGAGAATCCGACGAAGCCGGAGCACGTGGACACGCAGACGCGCTGTCTCGTTGACGGCATGCCGCGGCTCTATTACTTCCCGACCTTCCGCATCATTCAGCCGCCGGGGCAGGTCGTGTTCGTCTGGGACGAGTACCACACGTTCCGCGTGATTCCGCTCGACGGCCGGCCGCATCCCGCACCGAACGTGAAGCTGTGGATGGGCGACGGCCGCGGCCATTGGGAAGGCAACACGCTCGTCGTCGATACCACGAACCTGAATGCGAAGTCGCGCCTCGACGTCATCGGCGACTTCTTCAGCGAGAACGCGCACATCGTCGAGCGCTTCGTCTTCAACGACGCGAACTCGATGAACTATGAAGCGACGATCACCGATCCCACCGTGTTCACCCGCCCGTGGACGCTGCGCATCCCCGAACGGCGCATGCCGGACGACGAGTTCTGGGAATTCGCGTGCCATGAAGGCAACCTCGACCCCGCCGTCGTCGACGAGCAGATTAAGAAGTAGACCGGACGTCAGAGGGCGTCAGAGGTGCAGGAGCCGCTTCGCGTTTCCTCTCAGGATGCGATCGGTGTCGGCGGCCGGCAGCTTCAGCTGTTCGACGAACGAGTTGGGATATTCGACGTCCTTGGCGGCGAAGAGATCGGTGCCGATGACGACGCGATCCGATCCCACCTCGCCGATGAGAAAGCGCAGCGCGTCGGGGTCGTAATTGAGATAGTCGTAATGGAATCGCCGCAGGTAGTCGTGGAATGGATGCGCGGTCTTCAACTGCGCCGAACCCATGTGATAGAAGCCGTGCTCGACGCGCGCGAAGATGAACGGGAAGGCGCCTCCACCGTGCGGCAAGACGATCTCGAGCCGCGGGAATTTGTCGAGCGTGCCCGTGGTGATGAACTTGATGGCGGTGGTCGCGTGTTCGAACGTGAAGCCGAGCCAGTTGGTGACGCTCGGCGTCTGCGCCAGGCGCTTGCTGTAGAAGTTGGCCTCGCCATCGAGCGGATGGAAGAGCAGCGGATAGCCGAGCTCCTGGCAGCGCGCGAAGATCGGTTCGAAGGCGGGCTCGAACAAGTAGTCGCGCTGTTCCATTGAATTCGGCAGGTGCACCGCCCGCATGCCGGGCTTGCCCGCGACACGGTTCAACTCCTTCAAGGCCATCGCCGGGTCCTTGACCGGCATCGCGATGCCGGCGACGAAGCGATCCGGATACCTGGCGTGCGCGTCGATGGCCGCGTCGTTGACAATCTGCGCGAGCCGGACGCCTTGCTCCGGCGTCGCCCACTGCCACGGCATTCCGCCCGACAACGTCAGGACGTGCATCTGCACGCCGCGCTCGTTCATCCACTTGACGCGTTGGTCGAGGTCGAAGTCGAGCGGAAATGGATTGGCGGGCGCGGGTCGTCCCATCTGCACCTGCGCCTGCGTGTAGCGCTGCGGCGCCCAGTGGGTGTGCATGTCGATCGAAATCGGCCGCACCGGCCCGGGATTGGCGGGACGCGCGTCCCACGCAGGCCGCTCCTGCGCGAAGGCCTCGAGGCCCAGGCCCATCGCCGCGCCCACTCCGAAACCGAGCTCGAGAAACCGGCGGCGGTTCAGCGCGCGTGCGTCGCGAGTGGTCGTCTCCTTTTTCATGGCTGTCCTCTGAGCAGCTTCGCTGCTTCGTCGGCGGCATCGGCCGGTGCATCGATGTTCGGCGCGTCCTGCTCGTTGTCGCAGATGTATTCCATCAGCTCGGCGTTCGGCATCAGTTCAGCGGTGTACGAAAGCGTGAACGGCCGCGAATAGGCGCCGGGATCGTCGACGGTCACCGACGCGTTGAGGTGTCCGAGATCGGCGCGCGTGAACCGTTCGACGACATGCATCCTGTCGCTGTGCACGTGGCCGAAGTTGTCGAACCAGGTGAGGTCGTTGAATCCGATGGTGTCCACGACGAGCGTGTTGCCTTCCCAGCGGCCGATCGAGTGACCCTGCCACGAGAGCTGCAGGTCGTCGCCCGATGGATGCGCGCGGCCATCCATGAACACCTGGCGGTAGCCGTGAACGGCCTCCATGAGGATGAAGACGTGCGTTGGCGTCTCGACGATGCGGAAGGGATAGGGCTCGGATCGCGGAGTGGCCACGGGAAGACAGCGCAGCTGCGGATCGTCCTGCGATTTGAGGAGGCTCATGCGTGTGAGCGTCGCCGGCAGGTAGGGAAGCGCTTCGCCCTTCGGCAGCAGGTCGGCGATGTTGACGATGCCGGCGCGCCGCAGCCAGACACCGGTGAGGTCCGGCTGCCCGTTCGCCTTGCGCGGCGCAGGTCCGGCCGGCGGCTTTGCCGTGATGTTGCCGCCGGCGCGCGCTTGCGGAGGCGGCGTTTTCGGCACGCTGATTTGCGCGGGAAGCGACGCGGCGAACGCGATCGCCATGACCAGGGCGGGACCGAACGCCTGTCGCATGCTGGCCTCCGTCAGCGCGTGATATCCGGATTGGATGCGAAGATCGGCTTGCCGCTGGCGTCAGCCACGGTGCTGGCGATCCCCATGTGCTCGGCCTTTCTCGCGAGATAGCCGCTGACCGTGATCTGATCGCCCGCCTTGACCGTATTCTGCTTCCAGCCGTTGCGCACCAGAATGTTCGGACTGGCCATCTCGAAATTCCAGTTGGCCACCTGTCCGGCGGCGTCCTTCACATCGATGTAGATGCGCGCATGCGGATTGGTCCACTCCACCTTGGTGACCGTGCCGCGCATCTCCACGGGCTTGCCGGCGTCATACTGGGCGGCGAAGGAATGGTGCGCTGACGCGGTCGACGAAAGCTGGAAGGCAACCGCTGCCGCGGCCAACAGCCGTACGTATTGATGTTTCATTCGCGCGGATTATACGCCCCGAGTCGCGATGTGGAAGATAGGCGATCACCTCACACACCGTTTCAACCCCGAGCTCGGCGTCGGACGCGTCACCGCCATCGACGGACGCGCGCTGGTCGTCCACTTTGCGAAGACCGACAAAACACTGCGGATGGCGGCGAGCTCGGACGCGCTGGTCGCCGCCGAGGGCGGCGATCGGCCGGGATTGGCGATCCGCGACCCGGGATCCGAACGCCTGCAGGTTCCCGAGCTCCTGCGCGATGTGCAGCGACTGCGCTCGATACGCGAAGACAGTGTGGTCGGCTCGTTTCTCGGCGGACGGGTGCGGCTGTTTCCGCATCAACTCTACGTCGCGGAGCGCGCGACGCAATCGACTCGCGCCTCCGGCGCCCGCCCGGGGCAGGCGACGGAGGCCGTGCGCTGGCTGCTCGCCGACGAAGTCGGGCTCGGCAAGACGATCGAGGCCTGTCTCATCCTCAATCACCTCGTGCACGCGCGAAAGGTGGAGCGCTGCCTCGTCGTCGTCCCCGAGGCGCTGACGGTGCAGTGGCTCGGCGAGCTGTGGCGGAAGTATCACCAGGTGTTCACGCTGCTCGACGACAAACGTCTTGCCGACGTCGCGCGTGACTTCGGCGCGGGCTTCAATCCGTTCGACGTGCACCGCCGCGTCGTCGTCGCGCTCGAAACGATGATCGCGCGGCCGGAACTGACCGGCCAGGCGGTGAGCGCCGCCGTCGATCTCCTCGTCGTCGACGAAGCGCAGCGCATCCGCCGGCCGCGCGGCCATCCGGGCGACGCCGGGTGGCGAGCGATTGCGCCCATCGCCGCGCTCGGACGTCACGTGCTGCTCCTCAGCGCCACGCCTCTCGAAGACGACGCGCACGGCTTCTTCAGACTGTTGCAGCTGCTGCGGCCGGACGAGTTCCCGGATGAAATGACGTTCGAGGAGCGCCTCGCGCAGCAGGTGCCGCTGCCGGCATGCACGAGCGCGACGCGGCGGTCCGACATCGGCGGGCTTCCGCCGCGCATCGGCCTGCCGGTCGCCGATGATCCGGCCGCGTGGCTGGCGGCCAACGCGCCGCGCTGGCGCGCGGCGGGCGAGAAGACGCTTGTCTTCGTTTCCAACCGCGGCACGCTCGAAGCGCTGCGCGAGGTGCTCAGCCACCGCGCGCAGCTGGCCACCGGCGTGTTCCACGAAGATCTGTCGGCGGCGCAGCGCGACACCCAGGTCGCGCGCTTCCGCGAGCCGGACGGGCCAAGCCTGATGATCTCGACCGAGGCCGGCGGTGAAGGGCGCAACTTCGAATTCTGCCGCCGCCTCGTGCTCTTCGACCTGCCGTGGAAGCCGACCGTCGTCGAGCAGCGCATCGGGCGGCTCGATCGCATCGGGCGCCGCATCCCCGTCGAGATCGTCTACTTCCGTCCGCCTGGCGGCATCGAGGCGTTCGTCGTGCGGCTCTACGAAGCGCTCGGCGTCTTTCGCGAGCCGCTCGCCGGTCTCGAGCCGCAGCTGGCGCATGTCGAGGGCGCGCTCGAGCAGATGGCGCGCGAGGGGGACGTGGCGCTCACCGACGAGCGTCTCGATCGGCTGGTCGCGGATGCACGCGCGGCGCGTACACGCATCAGGGAAGCGGCGTACCAGCAGCTGCACCGCGACCCGTACCGGCCCGAGATGGCGCCGGCGATTCTCGCGCGCGTGCCCGCCGACCTCGATGAGCTCACCGCCCGCGTGATCACGACGGCGTGCGCGCGACTTGGCTTCCGCGTCGAGCACCTGCGCGGCCGGCGCATCTACGCCATCGAGCTGGGCAACGAAGCGATTGTCGACAGCCTCCCGGGCGTGCCGGGCGGGTCGGCGTACGTCGGAACGTTCGATCGCGAAGAAGCCGTCGAGGACGAATCAGTCGATTTCTTCGCATCGGGTCACGCGCTGGTCGAAGGGGTGCTCGCGCATTTTGAAGATCTCAGTGCGAGCGGGCCGGGGAAGGCGGGCAAGCAGGTGTAGACTTCGCGCCGGAGGCTTCATATGCACCGCATCGCCACGATGCTTGGCGTCGCGATCGGGCTCACCATCGCGACGCTTTCCGCGCAGCAGTCCTCGACAGCCGCTTCCTACAAAATCCTGAAACGCGCAAACGTCGGCGGCGAAGGCAACTGGGACTACATCTACGCCGACGTCGCCGGACGGCGGCTCTATATTCCGCGGCGGGCGCCCGCCGTGCCCGCGGGCGGCGAAGGGCCGGCCCCCGCATCGCCCATTCGCACGCGTCTGACGGTCTTCAATCTCGACACGCTGGCGCCGCTCGGCGAAATAGACGGCGTCGGCGGACAGGGCGCGGCCGTCGATCCCAAATCGGGACACGGCTTCACGAGCAGCCGTCCGGTCTCGATGTTCGACACGCGCACGCTGAAGTTCATCAAGACCGTCGAGACCGGCGACGCGCAAAGCGACGGCATCGTCTTCGATGCGTTCAACGAGCGCGTCTACGTGTTCAGCCATCCGACGAAGGATGCGATCGTCATCGACGCCAGAGACGGCGCCATCGTCGGCCGCATCGACCTCGGCGGCGTGCCGGAGCAGGGCGTCCCCGACGGCAAGGGTCTGCTCTACGTTGTCATGCAGGATGCGCAGGGGAGCGTCACGGTCGTGGATGCCAGGACGCTGAAAGCGATCGCCCACTACCCCTTCGGCGATCGCGGCGGCGCATGCAACGGGCTGGCGTTCGATGCGAAGAACAAGGTGCTCTTCGCCGCGTGCGCACGGTCCGGAAACCCGGCCGACCCGATGCAGCCGCAGATGGTCATTCTCGACGCCACCGACGGAAAGATTCTGACGACGCTGCCGCTGGCCGGGGCGTCCGACGGCGCGGCGTTCAATCCTTCGACGATGGAGGCGTTCAGTACGCAGGGCAACGGCACGCTGACGATCGTCAAGGAGACGACCCCGACGACGTTCGAGGTCGAACAGAATCTGCAGACGATGAACTACGCGCGGACGATTGCCTTCGACAGCACGACAGGCCACATCTTCACGATGGCGGAGGAGCGTGGGCCGGCGCCGCCAGCGCCGCCGGGCGGCCGCGCCGGACGCGGGGCGGCAATCCCCGGCACGTTCACGATATTGGAGATTGGCAGGTAGCTAGGCTAGGCGGCGAACGTCCACTGGTTGCGGCCGGCGTGTTTGGCCGCGTAGAGCGCCTGGTCGGCGCGCGTCAGCACGGTGTCGAGCCGGTCGTCCTCGATGCGCAGCTCGGTGACGCCGATGCTGCACGAGGCGCGCGCGTCGCCGCCTTCGGCATGGACGATCAGCTCGCGGCACGCTTCCGTGATGCGCGTCGCGAGGGTCCGCGCCGCTTCGGCGGACGTCTCGGGCACGAGAATCGCGAACTCCTCGCCGCCCAGACGGCCGATGACATCCGACCGCCGGCACGTGTCGCGCAGCATCTCGCCGAACTGGTTGAGGACGCGGTCACCCGCCTCGTGGCCGTAGGTGTCGTTGACCTGCTTGAACCAGTCGAGGTCGGCCATGAGCAGGCTGAAACCGCGGCCGTAGCGCCGCGCGCGCGAGAATTCCTTTTCCGCGAGCTCGAACCAGCCGCGCCGTGAGTAGACGCCGGTGAGCACGTCGGTGCTCGCCAGCAGTTCGAGGTGGTCGTGCGCCGAGCGCAGCTCCCTGATGTTCTGCGCCAGCGTCTGCTGCAGCTTGGCGACGCGCATGCCGACGCCGAGCCGCGCCTGCAGCTCCGCCATGTTGATCGGCTTGGCCATGTAGTCGTCCGCACCGGCCTCGAGGCCGACGACGAGATCCTCGCGCGTGTCGCGCGAGGTGACGAGGATCACGTAGGTCGTCGCCAGACGCGGCGTGCTGCGGATGCGGCGGCACAACTCGAGGCCATCGAGGTTGGGCATCATCCAGTCGAGGATGGCGATCGCCGGCGGCTGCATCGCGTTGAGCGCCTGCCATGCGACGTCGCCGTCATGCGCCACGGTCGCCTGCATGCCGAGGCGCGTCACGGCGCTCGTGAGAATCGTGGTGATGATCAGATCGTCGTCTGCGATAAGCGTCCGCACAGTGGAGGCGAGGATCGCAAGCGCGATGCCCGGCGCGGCCTGCGCGCGGTGACACGCCGTTGCGCGCCACGGCGCCGCGATCAGCGCACGAAGGCGCTCACTTGTGTGCGCTGCGGGCGCACGCCACGCGCGATGCCGTCGATGCGCGCGATTCGATGCTGAACGCCGCGGCGGCGGCTCGCAGAGGCCGGAGCGCGGGATCGCGCCGGAGGAATCGGCCCGATGGCAGAATTGATCATGTGCACGTGCTGCAATCGCCCGTGATCGTCTCGGCCGGGTGGTGACGATCTTCACCATCGGGCACTCGACGCGTCCGATCGACGACTTCCTGCATCTCCTGCAGTCGCACGGCATCGAGCGCCTCATCGACGTGCGCACGGTGCCGAAGTCGCGCCACAATCCGCAGTTCGGGAGCGAGCAGCTGGCGGCCTCCCTCGAACGCGCGGGCATCGGCTACACGCACATGCCGGCACTCGGGGGCCTGCGCCGTCCCCGTGCCGATTCGCCGAACAACGGCTGGCGCAACGAGAGCTTTCGCGGATACGCGGACCACATGCAGACGGCGCAGTTCGAGCAGGCGCTGGCGGACTGCATCGAGCGGGCGCGCGACGAGCGCCTCGCGTTGATGTGCGCCGAAGCCGTGCCGTGGCGTTGCCATCGATCGTTGATCGCCGACGCGCTCATCGCCCGCGGCATCGACGCGCGCGAAATCGTGAGCTCGACCGTCGCCCGCGCGCACACGCTCACGCCGTTTGCCCGCGTGACGGGGACGAAGGTGATTTACCCGGCCGTCTTCGACCCGCCGAGCGATTGACACCGCGACAGAGCGAAGCGTATAAGCGGAACCCTCAGGAGGTTCCATGAGGGTTATCCCGCTCGTACGGACCTTATTCATCGCGGCGTGTCTCGTCTTCCCGATCGCGGCGTTCGCGCAGGACGCCACCATCAGCGGCACCATTGCCGACTCGACGGGCGGCACGCTGCCCGGCGTCGCCGTCACCGCCACCAACGACGCGACCGGCAATACGTTCGGCGCCGTCACCGACGAACGTGGGGCGTTCCGACTTCCGGTGCGCGTCGGCACGTATCACATCAGCGCCGAGCTCTCCGGCTTCAACACCATCAACCGCACCGGCCTCGAACTGCTCGTCGGCCAGAACGCGGTCGTCAACCTGACGATGGCGCCGGCGACGCTGCAGGAGTCGGTGACGGTCACGGCCGAAGCGCCGCTCATCGACATCACGCAGAGCAAATTGGGCGGCAACATCGATCAGCGGCAGATGCAGGAGCTGCCGGTGAACGGCCGCAACTGGCTCGACCTGACGCAGCTGGCGCCAGGCAGCCGCGCCAATGCCGGCGGCGGCAACGCCGGCGACGATCCGCTGCCGCGCGGCAACGGCACGTATCAGCTGAACGTCGACGGCCAGCAGGTGACCAACACCAACACCATCAGCTTCGGCCAGCCGCATTTCAGCCGCGACGCGATCGCCGAGTTCGAGCTCGTCACCAATCGATTCGACGCGACGCAGGGCCGCTCGAGCGGCATTCAGGTGAATGCGGTGACCAAGTCGGGGACGAACATCCCCGGCGGCTCCTTTGGCGGGTACTTCCGCGACGACAAGCTGAATGCCGCCGACCCGATTGCCAGGCGCGTGCTCCCTTATTCGGACCAGCAGTTGAGCGCGACGTGGGGCGGGCCGATCCGCAAGGATCGCCTCCATTACTTCCTCAGCTACGACTACGAACGCGAGCCGAAGACGTTCGCCTACACGACGCCCTATCCGCACTTCAACCAGGACGTGGCGGACACGCACGTCGACAAGAAGGCGCTGCTGCGCCTCGACTTCCAGCTCTCGCCGCGCACGCATACCTCGCTGCGCGGCAGCCACGGCGCCAACCTCGAGCCGCACAACCCGACCTACAGCGGCGGCGCGAACCGCACGCCCTCCGGCTCGGAGTCGAACGACCTGCATTTCGACAACCTGCAGCTGAACATCGCGCAGGTGGCGACGGCGAAGGCCGTCAACGAGATCAAGATCGGCTATGCGGGCTTCTACTGGATCCAGATGCCGACGGCGCACTGGTCACAGTCGCCCGACGGACTCGGCACCGGGTCGCCGCGAATCCTGCTGCGCGGCGGACTGACCATCGGCCAGGCGCATACGCTCTCGCCGGAGAACATCGGCCAGGACGTCTATTCGCTGCGCGACGACTTCACGTACTCCTACACGGCCAAGGGCCACCATGCGCTGAAGACGGGCGGCGAGTACCTCCACTATCCGCAGCACGTGCTCTTCTGCAACAACTGCAATCCGACCATCGATGCGACCAACGGCGGGATTCCCGCCGACATCGAATCGCTGTTTCCGGACATCAACAACGCCGATACCTGGAACCTCGCGCCGCTGTCGTCGATCACCAAGACCTATCTCCAGGGCATCGGCCAGTTCCATCTCTACGAGCCGCGCGAAGTCGTGGCCGCGTGGGTGCAGGACGACTGGACGCTCAACGAGCGGCTGACGCTCAATCTCGGGTTGCGCTATGACGTGGCGAAGGGACTGTTCGGCGAACAGCACGAAGTGCCGCCCTTCCTGACGGCCAACCGGCCGATGCAGAAGAACCGGTTCCAGCCGCGGCCCGGGTTCGCCTACACCGTCGATTCGCGGACGGTCATCCGCGGCGGCGCCGGCAAGTTCTTCGGCGAGGTCCCGGACCAACCGTCGTTCTGGGCCAACGCCTGGCAGCACCAGCTCCATCCGCAGATCAACAACGACGGGCGCGCCGACTTTGCCGCCAACCCGTTCAACAGGCCCGGTATTCCCTACGCGCAATCGGTGCCGGCCTTCGCGCAGGTGCAGGCGCAGACGTGTCTGGCGACCAACAACGCGCCCGGCTGCTTCCGTCCGGCGATCTCGTCGCAGTTGATCGATCAGAACGCGCAGGTGCCGTACAGCTGGCAGGCGTCGCTCGGCGTGCAGCGCCAGGTGGGGAGCAACCTCGGCGTGAACGTCGACTACGTCTACGAGGCGCAGCGGCATCAGATCACCAACCTGTCGAACACCAACGTCAGCTTCGACGCCAACGGGCGGCCGCGCAATTACCTGATTCCCGCCAACGATCCGTATCCGTTCATCGCCCAGCTGGCACGCACCTATACCGAGCTGACGTCGAACTACCACGCGCTGCAGACGGGCGTCACCCGCCGGTTCACGAACCGGTGGCAGGGATCGGCGACCTACACGCTCGGCTTCCTCAAGGACCGTGATTTCTGCCAGCCCGGCGTCCCCGCCAACGTCTCGCCCGGCTACTGCGGCGAATACGGCTACGCGACGACCGACCAGCGCCACCGCGCCGTGTTCAACGGCATCTGGCAGGCGCCGTTCGACGTGCAGATCAGCGGACTCTACTTTTACGGGTCCGGCTATCGCTTCGCGACGTCATACGGGCAGGACCTGCTCAATTCGGGTCAGGGCACCAGCGCGCGGTTCCGGCCGGACGGATCGATCGTGCCGCGCAACAATTTCATCGGCACGCCGATCCATCGCGTGGACATGCGCCTGCTCAAGCGCATGCGCTTCACCACTCGCACGGCGGTTGACGGCATGCTCGAGATCTTCAACCTGTTCAACCACGCGAACTACGGCGCCTTCGTGACGCAGGAGACGGCTGCCAATTACGGCGCGCCGTCGTTTGTCTCGAACGTGAACTACTACGGCCGGATGTTGCAGCTCGGTTTCAGAGTCACTTTTTAAAGTTCCAAGCTCCAAGTTCCAAATTCCAAGCTCCAACGTTGCAGCTTGGAGCTTGGATCTTGGAGCTTGGATCTTGACTTACCGTGCGCCGCCCGGTGCCGGCGCCGCGGGAGCGGCGCCGCCTCCGCCGGCCAGCGGCGGCGGCGGATCGAGCCGCAGGCCGTGGATCTCGTTCACGTAGATCGCCGAATAGCGCACGCCGCGCCCCTGCTTGTCCACCCATCCGAGCGACTGTTGAAAGAGTCCCGGCTCGGGATAGCCCTTCGGCACCGTCGCGTCGAGCACGTAGAGCTTGTTCTCGTGCATGGCGATGAAGAGGAAGGTGCGCGAGCCGTCGGCGTTGGTGAGATGGATCTGATGTCCCTCGACCAGGTCCTCCCAGTTCCACAGGTACTCGGTGAGCTTGGCGCCGTCGCGCTGCAGGTATTTGAAGGACGCGAAGACGATCGCGTCACGGATCTCCTGCGTCGCGTAGCCGGGACCGATCGCCGTGCGCAGGCCGCCGGCCGGCTGTCCCTGGCACGTCTCCGCGCCGACCGGACACTTCTCCGACCGCTCCATGCCAAGCCGTTCGATGACCGTGTAGTCCACGACCGTCATCGAGTACTTGCCGCTGGCGGTCTCGGCGCTGTAGACGCGCGCCGGGATGATGTAGCCCTGCTCGGTCACCCACGGCACGTCGGTGATCTTCGGGTCGCCGGGAAAATTCACCTTGAAGCCGTCGTCGTTGTTCTGGTACTCGATCCATTCCTGCGCGCCGGCCGCGGAGGCGAATGCAAGCACGAGTGCGAGCGCGATCGGTGTAATACGCATCGCCGTCTCCCCTATGACTGGAAATCGAACGTCACCGTCGACGTGTTGCTGTCAACGCCGCTCGCATCGGTGGCGCGCACGTTCAGCTCGCAGTGGTCGCCCTTCGACGGCGCGCCGGCGCGCACCTTGAGCGCCTTCGGGTTGGGAATGCTGGCGCGGATGGTCCCGGCGGCGAACCTGCCGCGGACGACGCCGGTTTCGGGCTGGCCGGGACCGCACGAGAGCAGGAACCAGACGTACGGCGTGGCGTCGAACGTCCCGCCCTGGTCGGCGGCGGCGAGCTGCAGGTCGATCATCTCCTGCGTCGACTTCACCGAGACGACGCGCACGTTCGAGATCGCCGGCGCGTGATCGGGAATCGTGATCGTCACCGGCGCGCTGCGGCCGTTCTGCTGCACGGCGACGAGCTGACGCGGCCCCGGCAGCGCATCCTTCGCCACGTCGATGGTGAACTCCCACCACACCGACCCCTGGTTCAGGTCGCGCGACACCGTCTTCGTCACGGTGATCCCCTGCGCCGGCGTGATCTCGAGCCGCTGCACGGGATTGTTGCGCACGAGCGCGACGTGCAGCACGGTCGTCTGGCCGGGCATCAACTGCGTCGGGAAGTAGCTGCCGATGATCGTCTGGCCGGGTGGCTGCTGCGCGCGGGCGGCGCTCGCGGCTCCGAGCATCAGCGAAGCGACAGAGACGATGGTGAGAACGAGACGGGACCGTGCATGCATGGCGCAGAAACCTCCGCGGCGGAAGCGCAAGTTATCATGTTTTGGGATTTTCCTATGCGCATCGTGTCGATCAACGTGGGGCAGCCGAAGGAGGTCGCCGATACCGCCGGCAACCGGGTCTTCACGTCCATATTCAAATCGCCCGTGCATAACGGCGCGGTCCACGTTGGCGAGCTGAACATCGACGGCGACCGGCAATCAGATCTCGTGAAACATGGCGGGCCGCTGCGCGCCGTTTACATGTATCCGGCGGAGCATTACGCCTGGTGGCGCGCCGAGCTGCCGGGGGTGGAGCTGCCGTGGGGCGTCTTCGGCGAGAACCTGACCATCGAAGGGCTGCTCGAGGACGAAGTGCGCATCGGCGATCGGCTGCGTATCGGCTCGGCGGAGCTCGTCGTCACGCGGCCGCGCAAGCCGTGCTATAAGCTCGGCATCCGCTTCGGCCGCCGCGACATGGCCGCGCGCTTCCGCGCCAGCGGGCGCAGCGGCTTTTATCTGCGCGTCGCGCGCGAGGGCGAGCTGCGCGCCGGCGACGCGATTACGCGGATCGAGCGCGGCACCGGTCCGACGATCCGCGACGTGCTCACGGATGCGCACGCCATGCAGACACGCATCACGCTTCCGCGCCCGGCCCCCGGGGACATCGGTGCGGCGGCCGCCTCCTATGTCGCGCACGTAGCGGACATCTCCGACGCCGCCCGCGTGCTCGAGGAACAGCGCGAACGCGTCGTCGCCGGACTGTCGCCGATGTCGAGCGAGCAGGCGGCGTTCCGCTATGCGCCCGGCAAATGGAGCGTCACCGAAGTCGTCGGGCATCTTGCCGACAGCGAGCGGATTTTCATGTATCGCGTGCTGCGCATCGGCCGCGGCGACCGGACCCCGCTGCCCGGCTTCGACGAGAACATCTACGTCCCCGCGGGCGCGTTCGACCGCCGTCCGTTCGCCGAAGTGCTCGACGAATGGGTCAGCGTCCGCAACGCGACGATCTCGCTGGTGCGCGGCATGCCGTCGGAAGGATGGGCGCGGCGCGGCCGCGCCAACGACGCCGACGTCACGGCGTCGACCATCCTCTACGTCGTGCTCGGCCATGTCGAGCACCACCTCGCCATTCTCGAAGAGCGCTACCGCGTCTGAGTCCGCGCGCGCCATGGAACAGCCTGCCGTCGAATTCAAGGACGTGTCGGTCGCCTTCGACGAGCACGTCGTCCTCGATCGCATCAGCTTCAGCGTGCCGAAGGCGAGCATGACGATGCTGCTTGGCGAGAGCGGCGCCGGAAAGTCGGTCGTGCTGAAGCTCGTCCTCGGGCTGCTGCGGCCTGACTCGGGCCAGATCTTCGTCGACGGCGAGCGCATCGACACCATGCCGGAGGTCGAGCTGCTGCGCGTGCGCGGCAAGATGGGCATCTCGTTCCAGGAGGTGGCGCTCTTCGATTCGCTGACGGTGAGCGGCAACGTCGGCTACCGCCTCGATCAGGAGAGCGACATTCCCGAAGACGAGGTGCAGCGCCGCGTCGAGGAGGTGCTCGGCTTCGTCGGTTTGCGCGATTATCTCGAACGCATGCCGTCGGAGCTCTCCGGCGGGCAGCGGCGGCGCGTGGCGATTGCGCGGGCCATGGCCTCGAACCCGGCGCTGCTGCTGCTCGACGATCCGACGACGGGACTCGATCCCATCACGGCGGTCGACGTCAACGAGGAGATCGTCAAGCTGCGCGACCTCGAACACGTGACGTGCATCATGGTCACGCACCAGATTCGCGACGCGTTCTACATCGCCACGCACGAGGCCGTGCGCGAGGGCGCCGACCTGAAGATCATCGACCTCGGCGCCGCGCAGTCCGACAACGCGGTGTTCATGGTGCTGCACAAGACGCACATCATCTTTCAGGGCAGCGGATCCGAACTGCTCGCCTCGCAGGACAAGTATGTGAAGGAGTTTCTCTACATGACGCTGCCGCCGTGGTAGCTGGTTCCAAGCTCCAAGCTCCAAGCTCCAAGCTCCAAGTTCCAAGCTCCAAGTTCCAAGTTTCCCCAAAGTCCCGAGCGGCAGCGGCGGGCGGCCGATCATCGCGGGAGTCCTCTAGGAGCTGACGCGATTGATCGCGATCGAGGCGAGACGACCGGCCTCGATCGACTGCAGGCAAACGCCCATATGTAATCGCGGTGACCTGCGCTGTCAGAGTCGGCGTCGTAAAATAGCGCCACTCGTGACCGCCGCACCGTTCGACCTCGCCACACAAGATGCCGTCGCGTGGCTGGCCAGCATGGCGGCCGGGTCGGTCGACCTGGTCATCACCGATCCGGCCTACGAATCGCTCGAGAAGCACCGTGCCATCGGCACGACGACCCGCCTCAAGCACAGCAAGGCGTCGAGCAACGACTGGTTCAGGATTTTTCCGAACGCGCGGTTCGGCGAACTGTTTCGCGAGCTGTATCGCGTGCTGCGCGACGACACGCATTTCTACCTGCTCTGCGACGCGGAGACGATGTTCGTCGCCAAGCCGCAGGCGGAGGAGGCAGGCTTCAAGTTCTGGAAACCGCTCGTCTGGGACAAGTGCACGATCGGCATGGGGTATCACTACCGTGCCCGCTACGAATTGATCCTGTTCTTCGAGAAAGGGAAGCGCCGCCTCAACGATCTCGGCATCGCCGACATCATCACGGTGCCGCGCATCCGCGGCGGTTATCCGGCGGAAAAGCCGCCGGAGGTGGCCGATGTCCTCATCCGCCAGAGTTCGACCGCGGGAGACCTCGTCGTCGATCCATTCATGGGCTCCGGCAGCGTCGGCGTGGCGGCGGCGCGGCTCGGACGCCGCTTTGCCGGCAACGACGTCAACCCGCAGGCGGTGAAGGTCGCCGCGCAGCGGCTGCGGGAGTTCGGCGAGGGCCACGTGCCGGCGGACATCGCCCCCATGCGCGACGAGCAGCCGGATCTGCTCGCCTCGCTTGTCCCGCCGAAGCGCAGCGAAGGCGGGGTGATGTCATGAAGCAGATCGAAATGGACGACTTTCAGCCGAAGCTCCCCGGCGCCACGCTGAAGACGACGGGCGCCGATTACGCGAACCTCGTGGCGTCGTACGTCGCGCGCCGTTTCGGGGCGCGCTCGCTGAAGGTCTACCGGGAAATCCGCATCGGCAAGACGATCATCGGCAAGAACCGGTGCATCGACATCCTGTGCGTCGCCGAAGAGACGCAGAAGGCGTTTGCCATCGAGTGCAAGTATCAGGACAGCCAGGGGACGGTGGACGAGAAGATCCCGTACGCGCTCGAGGATCTGCTCGCGCTGCCGATGTCCGGCTGCATCGCCTACGCGGGGCAGGGCTTCTCCGACGGCGTTCGCCACATGCTTGCCGCCTCACGCCAGGCCGCCTACTGTCTGCCGCTCGAAGGGCAGGCGCACACCACCGCCGAGACGCGCGAGCTGGATCACGTCCTCGCCGTGCACTTCGGCTGGTGGGACGTGCTCATCGAGAACAAGAAGCCCGTATAAACAGGAAGCCCGTAGCGTGCCGGAGGCATCGCGATGGACGTTCTCACCGAGATCGTCATCAACCGTCCGCTCGACGTGGTTGCCGCCTACGCCTCGAATCCGGACAACGTCCCCGCCTGGTATACCAACATCACATCCGTGGAATGGAGAAGCGAGCGTCCGCTGCGCATCGGGTCGCGAGTCGCCTTCGTCGCGCACTTTCTGGGAAAAACCCTGGCCTACACCTACGAGATCGTCGAGCTCGATGCGCGGCATCTGGTGATGCGTACGGCCGAAGGCCCGTTTCCGATGGAGACGACCTACACGTGGGAGCCGGCGGGAGACGGACGGACGCGGATGACGCTGCGCAACCGCGGGACGCCGGCGGGCTTCTCGAGGTTCATGGCGCCCTTCATGGCCATGGCGGTGCGCCGGGCGAATGGCAAGGATCTCGCGCTGCTGAAGCGTCGTCTCGAAGCGTAGGGCGGGGCGCCCGCGGTCAGGCCACGCGCGCGGCGACGACCGGCACGTGCCAGACGCCGTAGCCGTCCGGATCGCGGATGGTGGCGATCTGATCGTTGAAGTTCGCGTCGAACTCCTCGCGGCTCACCGAGGTGTGCTGCGCGATCGTGTTGGCGAAGCCGTCGCGCCACGCCGTCCAGATGGCGGCGAAGGTGTCGCGCGGCACGCGCAGCGGATCGACGGTGATGTAGTCGATGGTGATGTCGGCGAGGCCGAGCCGGCGCAGGATGCCGTAGGCCTTGCGTCCGATGCGCAGGTCGATGCCGAGCGCGTCGCCGAATTGCCGCGGCGTACGGCACCAGAAGTCGTCGGGATCGAACCGGCGCGGCTCGAAATCGATCATCAGGTAGTCCTCGGCGATGAGGTGCAGCCAGCCGCCGCGCTTCGTCACGCGCGCCAGCTCGGCGATGACGCGTTCGGGATGCGGAATCGACTGCAGCACGTGCCGGCAGACGACGAGGTCGAAGGTGGCGTCGGGCAGGCCGAGATCGAAGATGCTGCGATGCTCGAAGCGCGTGCGCTCGCCGAACGGCGCACAGCGGCTGCGCGCGCGTTCGAGATGCGCGTCGATGACGTCGACGCCGAGGAGCCGCGCCTGCGCGAAGAGGCGCGCCAGCCGCTCCGACATTTCACCGGTGCCGCAGCCGGCGTCGAGGATGTAGGCGCCGCCCGCCAGCGCGTAGCGCGCGAAGAGCGGCTGCTCCTGCGGCCAGATGGCCTCCGCCTGCGCGGACAGCGTGCGCACCATCGACTCGTCCGCCATTTCCCTGGCTTGTGGATTCAGTGGATCAGCCATGCCCGTATACTGCCATGGTGTGCGCGATTCCCTGATGACCGACATCCTGCTGGGCAAGGGCGAGCAGCAGGTCTTTCTGCTCGCCAAGTACGCCAACCGTCACGGTCTCGTCGCGGGCGCGACCGGGACCGGCAAGACCGCGTCGCTGCTGGTCATGGCCGAGGGGCTTTCGCGCATCGGCGTGCCGGTCTTCATCGCCGACGTGAAGGGCGACGTCGCCGGCCTCGCGATACCCGGCGCGCCGGCGCCGCAGCTCGAGACGCGCGCGCGAGAGGTCGGTCTGACCGGTTACGCGCCCGAGGCCTCGCCGGTCATCCTCTGGGATCTGTATGGGAAGGACGGGCATCCGATTCGCACGACGGTCAGCGAGATCGGCCCGGCGCTGTTCGCACGAATCCTCGAGTTGAACGACGTGCAGGCCGGCGTGCTCGACATCGCCTTCAGGCTGGCCGACGAGCAGGGGCTGCTGCTGCTCGACCTCGACGATCTGCGCGCGCTGCTCGCCCTCGTATCCGACAAGCGCGCGGAGGTGTCGCAGCGCTACGGTCTGGTCAGTCCCCAGTCGATCGCCGCCATCCAGCGGGCGCTGCTGCACGTCGAGGGCGACGGCCGGCAGTTCTTCGGCGAGCCCGCCCTCGAATTGCGCGACCTGCTGCGCACCGATCTGACCGGCCGCGGGGTGATCAGTATCCTCGCCGCCGACCGGCTCGTGCTCCAGCCGCGTCTCTACTCCACGTTCCTGTTGTGGCTGCTGTCGGAACTGTTCGAACAGTTACCCGAAGTCGGCGATCTCGACAAGCCGAAGCTGGCCTTCATCTTCGACGAGGCGCACCTGCTGTTCGGCGACGCGCCGGCGGCGCTGATGCAGCGCGTCGAACAGGTGGTGCGCCTGATTCGATCGAAAGGCGTCGGCGTCTACTTTTGCTCGCAATTCCCGGACGATGTGCCGGGAGAGATTCTCGGGCAGCTCGGCAACCGCATCCAGCATGCGCTGCGCGCGTTCACGCCGCGCGATCAGAAAGCGGTGAAGACCGCCGCCGAAACCTTCGTGCCCAACCCGAAGCTCGACGTCGCGCGCGTCATCTCGCAGCTCGCGGTCGGCGAGGCGCTCGTCTCGACGCTGCAGGGCAACGGCGTGCCCATGCCCGTCGAGCGCACGCTGATGGCGCCGCCGCGCTGCCGCATGGGGTCGCTCACGGCCGACGAGCGGGCCGCGATCATGGCGCGCAGCCCCATCGGCGCCACGTACGACACCGCGGTCAACCGCGAGTCCGCCTACGAGATTCTCGCCCGCCGGCGGACGGAAGCGGCGCCGGCCGAGAGACCTGCGGCGAAGGACGCGAAAGGAGCGCAGTCGGGCGACATGCTGCACGACTGGCTGTGGGGTACGGGACGGCGGCAGGGGATGGTCGAAACGATGGCCAAGCAGGCCGCGCGAACCGTCGGCAGCCAGCTTGGCCGTCAGATTCTCCGAGGGGTCCTCGGAGGCATTACTTCGCGGCGCTGATCGAGCGGACCGCGATCTTCTTCGTCTTCGGGTCGAGCGTGCCGGTGACGGTCACCTTCTTCGCCGCGAACTGCTCCGGCGTCTTCTGATCGCTCAGTTCGTAGACGTTGCCTTTGCCGTCATACAGCACGTAGCTGGCGCCGTGCGCCGCCACGCACGCCTTGACGCAGTCGGCGTCGGTCGGTCCCATCTGCATCTGCGAATGGTCTGCCTTCGCGCACATGTTGTCGGTGATCGTGCCGACGAAGGTCTGCGGCTTGCCCTGCGCCGACGCGATGGCCGCCAGGGCAAGCACGCCAATACATACCTGCAACCTGAAACCAGACACCTGATACCTTCCTCGTGCTACTCGCCCGGCGTCATCAGGTGCGCTGTCGACGTCCCGGCGTTCATGATCCAGACGCCGCCGGCGCGCCCGTTTTCCGGCAGGCCCATCGTTGCCTGCGTGGCGCCGGGCACGGCAATCGTCATGTGCGTGCGCGCCATTTCCTTGCTCGGCCCCATCAGGTGATACCAGACCGAGCCGAAGGCCGGCTTGACGCGCGTGCCGGCTTTCTCTTCCTCGTTCAGCTTCGCTTCCGATTTCATCTTGTCGCCGAGCGCTTCCGCTTCCATGTTCTGCTTGACGCGCTCGAGATTGCGCTGGTCGGTGCACTCGAGCGAGAACGGCTGCTGCAGCGGGAAGCCGGAGCGGTCGTAGCACACCAGGCCGTTCTTCGACGGCTTCAGCGTGTCGTAGGTGTGATCGGGCTTCCACTTGACGACCCCCGCGTCGGCGCGCAGGTTCTGCGGCAGCGCGAGGAGCGGCGTGTCGGTGTCCGGCGTCTGCGCGAACGCGCCGGTCGAAGCAGCGAGCAGTCCCAAAGCTATCAAAACGATGCGTTTCATGCTGACCTCCGAGCGTCCAGCAAGATAGCACATCGCTCAGTAGGAGAAGCCGATGCCGACCGAACCGACCAGTTTCTGCTGCTCGCCGGCGTTGAAGGCCTCGGGCGTGTCGCCGAGCGACAGGAAGTCGATGCCGCCGTGCACGTTCCACGTGCCGTAGCTCGTCCCGCGCCCGAGCGGCACCGAGGCGCGCGCCCCGAGACTGAGAAATCCGAACGTGTGATCGACGCCGGCCAGCTCGTAGTAGTCGTTCAGGCTGAATCCGAGCTTGATGGGAAAGGTCACGTGTATCGGCAAATCGTCCCAGCCGGGTTCGACGCCGAGCTCGAGATAGGTGCCGGTGTTGTTGCCGCCGTCGGCCTGACCGAGTCCCGGCTGCGTACCGAGCTCGAAGGCGATGAGTCCGTAGGGATTGATGCCGCCGCCGGTCCCTGCCCTGAAGGACAGCTCCTTGACGCTGCTGAACGAGCTGTTCGGACTCGTATACGCCGTGAACGTCGCTCCGACGTCGACGCCCTCGACGGCGAGCGCGAGCGTCGAATAGAAGTCGCTCTCATACCAGAGGCGGCCGGCCGGTCCCTCCGAGCCCCTGACGCCGGTATGCAGGCTGTTCCAGCTGCCGACATGCAGCACGGCGTCCGACACGGTGCCGTTGCCGGAATGGAGACGGATGCCCGCGTCGGCGGACGGCCACATGATGAGCCGGGTGTCGTCCTGCAGGAGCCCGCGAAACATGTAGGCGTTCACAAAATCGAAATTGCTGGTCAGCGTGATGTTGCCGCGATTGGGATCGAGCGGCCGCGATGTCTGCGCGGCCGCCATCGCCGGGAAGCACGCAACGAGAACCAACACAGCTATCGGAAACATAGGTCCTCCGGGGAGAAATTTTTTCACGGTGCGTTCGACGCGACTGCATCGATTCCGGGGGGCGTATCGGTGCGCCGCGTCCCTGTGCAACTTCCTGCCCAGCAGTACGCGGGTGCGTGTCTTGCGTAGCCGCGCGGCATGCGCATGCCCTTGGTTGTCGCCACGCTCGCCACGGCGCTCGTCACGCTGAATTGCGGCGCCGTTGAACCGACCTCGCCGTCTTCGGTCCCGAGCGGCAGCGTGCCGTCGCGATCGAACAACGGCGCGACGCCCACGCCCACGCCGGCACCGACGCCCACGCCGGCACCGACACCCACGCCGACACCAACACCAACGCCGGGAACACCGGCGGGCACCGGCGCGGTGCAAGTGGCTATCAATCCGAATCCGGTGCCGTTCAGCGGGCAGCCGATCACCGATATCTCGAGCTGCGCGACCCGTCCCAACACCTGGTTCTACGACCAGGTGCTCCGCGAAACGGGCGGCGTGTCGGTCACCATCACGCGCCGCGTGGACACCTTCGACGGCGCGGCCGGCTCAGCGACAAATCCGAACCTGCGTATTGCGGCGAACGGATCGACGACCATCCGCACCAGGTGGTGCAGCGTTTCCGCGAGCGCGCACACGGCGCAGTCCACCTTCAGCGGCACCGACGCCAACGGCAAGGCATGGAGCGTCACGGGCCCGGTCGTGCGGCTCAACGCCAAGTAGGCCGGGTCCGACGATTCGACAAGCTCCAAGATCCAAGCTCCAAGATCCAAGCTCCAAGCTCCAAGTTCAAGTTCCAAGTTCCAAATTGGAGCTTGGAGCTTGGAGCTTGGAACTTGGAACTTCTATAATTCATCGCATGATGAACAGACGTTCCGAAGGCCGCCTGCAGGCGGTCTCTACGTGCTTCCTGATTGCGCTGCTCGCCGCGCACCTCGTCGCGCAGCGCGGCGGCGGGGAGCAGGCGCCGCCGACGACGTCGGCGTTCCTGCGCAACATGTACAACGGCAACAAGAACAACATCGTCCGCTCGGCGGAGAAAGTGCCCGAAGACTTGTACGGACTGCGTCCCGGTCCGCAGATGGAGGTCCGCACCTTCGGTCAGCATCTCGCGCACGTCGCCAAGTACAACTTCCTCTGGTGCTCGCAGGCCAAGGGCGAGAAGAATCCGAACACCGATCCCGATCTCGAGAAGTCGCTGAAGACGAAGGCGGAATTTCAGAAGGCGCTCGCCGACTCGTTCGCCTACTGCGATCCGGTCTATCAGTCGCTCGACGACCAGAACGGCGCGCAGGTCGTCGAGATCCAGCAGGAGAACGGCCGCGTCACGCGCAACACGCGCGAGGCGCTGCTGATGCTCAACGTCGTCCACAACAACGAGATTTACGGCAACCTCGTGACGACGATGCGCATCAAGAGCATCGTGCCGCCCTCGTCGGAACCGCGTCCCGCGCAAGGGCGATAAGCGTCGCGCACGCAGGCCGGCTCAGCTGCACGCTTTCTGTGCAGACCCCGCGAGCCGGCCGTCTTCTCACACTCGCCAATCGCATATACTCCGGCTCCATCAATCCACGAGGTAGTGCATGTAATCGATCCGACCGGAGGACCGATCAACGAATCTCTCGTCGCGTTGTCACCGAGCGACCGTCGCTGCTGCAAGGGAGGGGCCGATGGGTACCACGTTCCGAGCACTTCGCGGGAGACAGCTTCTTTTCGGGATCAGCGTCGCACTCGTTGCCTGCCTGCTGCCGGGTGTCGCGCACGCGCAGGAAGCGAGCATCATCGGGCAGGTCACTGACGACACTGGCGCCGTACTGCCCGGCGTCACGATCACCGCTACCAGCCCCGCGCTCCAGGTCAAACAAGTCGTCGACGTCACCAACGAGCGAGGCGAGTATCGTCTCAGCCCGCTGCCGCTCGGCACCTACACCGTCGAGTACACGCTCGAAGGGTTCCAGACCGTCCGGCGTACCGATCTCAGAATCACCGCCGGCTTCACCGCGAAGGTGGACGTCGTCCTGAAGGTGAGCACGCTGCAGGAGACGATTACCGTCTCCGGCGCCGCGCCCGTCGTGGACGTCACCTCGACGACCTCGACGACGCAGCTGACGCGTGAAACGCTCGAAGTCATTCCCACCGGACGCAACAGCATCATTGCGCTCATGATTCAGGCCCCGGGTGCCAGGCCGCAGCTCGAATGGAGCTTCGTGACCGGCAACCCGCAGTTCAAGGTCTTCGGCGAGCTTGGCGAACAGTGGGTGGCCATGGAAGGCGTGGTGACGAGCGGCCCGAAGACCGGCACGCAGGGCGGCAATCACTATGACTACGGGGCGATCGAAGAGTCGACCGTCTCGACGGTCGGCAACACCGCCGACGCGCCGACCAAGGGGCTGCAGATCAACGTCATCCTCAAATCGGGCGGCGACCAGTTCCACGGCCTCGGCTCGTTCTTCGGCACGAACCACCGGCTGGAGTTCGACAACGTGAACGACACGCTGCGCTCGCGCGGCATCACCGGCGGCAATCCCGTCAAATCGCGCTGGGACGCGAGCGGCGAACTGGGCGGCCGCATCATCCGCAACAAGCTGTGGTTCTACTACTCGACGCGGCGGCGGGGCGAGAACGTGCAGACGTTCAACGCCTTCCACGACGACGGCGTCACGCCGTCGGTCAGCGATCAATTCCAGTTCTTCCACACCGCCAAGCTGTCCTACCAGATGAACCCCTCGAACAAGTTCATCGGCTTCGTGCAGTACGTGAAGCAGGGCGGCGAGAGCACCAACGATCAGTTCTCGTCGTTCGACTCGCGCATGTACAGCCCGACGCAGGCGACGACGAGCAAGATCGAGTGGCAGGGCATCCGCGGCAACCGCTACATCTCGCTGCAGTCGGGCGCGTGGATCTGGAACGTCACGCGGCAGTGCTACTCGAACAACGTCGCGACGATCGACCTGCTCACCAACCGCACGACGGGCTGCAACACCAACTACGGCATCGATTCGTTCGAGGGGCGCAATCACGAGATCGGACGCCTCAGCTGGTACAAGCCGACGCTGCACGGCGGCAACCACGATTTCAAGACGGGCTTCGATTACGCCGCGGCGCACGCCGATCGGAAGATCAGCTCGCGCGACGGCAGCAACAGCCAGAATACGGGGCTTCCCACCGGACCCGTCGGCAACTATCGGCTCGTCTACCGAACGCCGCCCGGTACGCCGCGGCCGGTGCCGTTCGCCATGGATGCGTACAGCAACTGCTACAAGACCGGTCAACCGGACTGCGTGCCGAAGGACCTGACGCACACCTTCTGGGCGTTCGCCCAGGACAGCTGGACGCTGGCGCGGCGGCTCACGCTCAATCTCGGCGCGCGCTACGCACACGCCGTCGGCTTCATTCCCGAGCAGTGCCGCTCGGCCTCCGAGCCTCCGCTGGAGACGGTCTATCCCGCGGAGTGCTGGGATCGGATCGACTTCCGCACGTGGGATTCGATCGTGCCGCGCCTGCACGCGGCCTACGACCTCACGGGCAACGGCCGCACGGTGGTCAAGGGCGGCTGGGGGCGGTTCGCGCACAACTGGCATTCCGACGAACTGCAGATGGCCAACGAGAACGTGCACCTGGCGACCCGTTTTCTGTGGCACGACCTGAACAACGACCTGCTGTTCCAGCCGGGCGAGATCAACTTCGACCTGGCGGGATCGGATTTCGTCTCGACCAGTCTGTTCACGGGCAGCGAAGACGGGCTCGCCGGCGCCGTGCCGAATCCGTCGATCAAAGAGCCGATGAGCAACGAGTTCTCGACCTCGATCGAACACCAGCTCATTCCCGGCTTCGCCGTCCGCGGGACCGGCATCTACTCGCGGCAGCAGGTGTTCCGCGTGCAGAACAACCTGCGTCCCTACAGCGCCTACAACGTTCCGATCACCCGGCCCGATCCGGGAAAGGACGGCGTGCTCGGCAACGCGGACGATCCGGGCCGCTCGGTGACGTTCTACGAGTACTCGCCGGCGCTGGCCGGACGTCAGTTCCAGCAGCCGATGCTCGTCAACGGCGGGCCCGCCGACGACCAGACGTTCAAGACGCTCGAACTGGCCGCCAGCAAGCGGCTGAATCGCCGCTGGATGATGATGGCTTCCTACTCGGCGACGTGGATCAACATTCCGCACTGGCAGAACACGGCCAGCGTCGGCAACGACTTCACGCAGCCCGGGCTGCAGGTCTTCCTGGCGACGCTCGACCCGAACGCGGAAATCAACACGCGCTACAAGGTGCGCGAGACGACGGCGCGGCTCGAGGGGGCGTGGATTTTCCCGTGGTCGGTGCAGCTGTCGGGCAACTTCGAGCATCGCAGCGGGCAGCCGTGGGCGAGAACCGTGAACTTCGCCGCGCCGGCGGGACAGCCCATCCCCAACGTCGTCCTGCGCGTCGAGCCGATCGGCGCGCAGCAGCTCCCCGACATCAACCTGCTGCACATGCGCATCGAAAAGGCGATCCGCCTGTCGCAGGGACGCAAGCTCGCCTTGCGGCTGAACGTGTTCAACGTGACCAACATCAACACCGAGCAGTCGATCACGCAGCTGTCGGGCGTCAACTTCGGCCGGCCGGCCGCCATCATGGCGCCGCGCATCGCGGAGCTGGGCGCCGAGTTCTCGTTCTAGGGAGGGACCATGAGAGTTGGAACGCTTGCCGTATGCATGCTGCTCTCGGGGGCGGCGCCGCTGCTGGCCGCCGACACGCCGCAGTTCGATGTGGCGGGGTCCTACGGGTTCGTGCGCGACACCGATCGGGCGCAGAACTTTCCCGCCGGGTGGGCGTTTGCCGCGGCCGGCAACGTCAACAGCTGGATCGGAGTGGTCGCCGAAGTCGGCGGCGGCTACGCCACGTGCAATGACTGTCAGCGCGGACCGTTCGCCAGCCAGACGTTCCGTGGTCGGGACCTGCACCTGCGCGTGCTCACGTATATGGGTGGACCGCGCATCTCCACGCACGCGTCGTCCATCGCCACGCCGTTTGCGCAGATGCTGGTCGGCGGATCGCACCTGAGCGGCGGCATCGAGTGGGACGGGGCGTTGAACACCGGCATGACGTATCAGCCCGGCGCGGGTGTGGACGTCCGCGTCGGGCCGCGGCTGGCGGTGCGGCTGCAGGGCGACTACCGCATCATCCGCACGACCGGCCACAACAACAACCAGTCGCGATTTCTCACGGGCGTCGTCTATTCGTTCGGGGTGCGGTGATACCTGACCGGCGGGTCCGCCTTGCGCACGGCGCATGGCGCCGGCGCTCGGCGGGACCCGCGCCACGTACGTCGTTACTGGTGCGACTCGTGTAACGGGCGGACCTCGACGCTGCCGACGCGCGCCGACGGGATGCGCGACGCAATCTGCATCGCGTCGTTGAGGTCCGCCGCTTCAATCAGGTAATAGCCGCCGAGCTGTTCCTTCGTTTCGGCGTACGGACCGTCGGTCGCCGACATGCGGCCGTTGCGTACGCGCACCGTCGCCGCGGCGCGGGCGGGCGCGAGCTGGTGGCCGGCGAGAAAGTGGCCGCTCTTGCGGATGCTCTCGCCGAAGGCGCGAAACTCCGTCATCATGGCCTCTACCTCGTCGTCCGGCAGCGCCGCCCAGCTGTTCTCGTCGTGATAAATCAGGCACAAATACTTCATTTCTGCCCTCCGCCAGATAGTCGTCGCCGGACCCCGGCATTCGACATTGGCGCCGCTCGGGACTGGGGATTTGGATCGTGGGATTTGGGATTTGGAGGATGATATGCGCCGGAGGACTGCCGTGAAAAAGCTGCTCTTGGCACTGTCGATCGTCTCGCTGCTCGTTCCCGCTGTTGCGTCGGCGCAGCCGTTCCCGGTCAACGCCGCCGGCGTGACCAACGGCCACTGGCATCTGAATTCGCGCGACATCGAGGCGAACAAGAAGATTTTCGTGACGATGGGCGGCACGCTCGTCCCGGCCGGCAACTTTCAGATCGTCCGCTTTCCCGGCGTGCTCGTCTATCTGAACCAGGGTCCGGGCGCGGCACCCGCCAACGGCGGCACCGTCGGCAGCGTCGTCAACCACGTCGGCTTCACGGTGCCCAACGTGCAGGAGGCCGTCGCCAGGTGGAAGGCCGCGGGCGTTGCCGTGCTGCCGGGCGGAGCCGGCCGCACCGATCAGGCGTTTGTCGAAACGCCGGACGGCGTGCGCATCGAGATCCTGGAGAACAAGGATCAGAAATTCCCCATTCAGAGCCAGCACGTGCACTTCAACATCCCCGAATCGGAGATCCCGAAGATCCAGGCGTGGTATTCGGCGTGGTTCGGCGCCGTGCCGGGCAAGCGCGGCGCGAACATCGCCGCCGATCTGCCGGGCATCAACCTGTCGTTCTCGAAGGCGATGAACGACATGCCGCAGGTGACGACCAAGGGGCGTACGCTCGATCACATCGGCTTCGACGTGAAGAATCTCGAGGCGTTTCTCAAGAGGTACGAGGCGGCGGGCGGCAAGATCGATCGTCCCTACACGAAGAACGCGCAGACCAACTCGGCGCTCGCATTCATCTACGATCCGTGGGGCACCTACATCGAGCTGAACGAGCGCCCCGACACGCCATCGGCGACCACCGCGCAGGCGCGCTGATGCGGACACGGCGCGAGTTCGTCAAGGCCGCCTCCATTGCCCTGGGGGCGGTGACGCTCGCGCCGTCGCTTCTCGAACGCGAAGCCGCGGCGGCGGCCGGCCTCGACGCGGTCAAGAGCGCGCTGGCGGAGGCGGCGCTGGCCAGGGCGAAAGTCCTCGGCGCCGCGTACGCGGACATCCGCATCAACCGGTATCGATCGGAGGCGATCGCCACGCGCGAGCGCCAGGTGCAGAACGTGGCACGCAACCAGGACTTCGGGTTCGGCGTTCGCGTCCTCGTCAACGGCACGTGGGGCTTTGCCGCGAGCAGCACCGTGACGGCCGACGAAGTCCGCCGCGTGACGCAGGTCGCGTGCGACATCGCCCGCGCCAACGCCATGTTTCAGCGCAAGCGCGTGACGCTGGCGCCGGTTGAGCGCGCGGCCGCGACCTGGAAGAGCGCCTTCGAGAAAGATCCGTTCGACGTGCCGCTCGACGACAAAATCCAGTTTCTCCTCGCCCTCAATGACACCGCGCTGAAGACGACCGGCGTCAGCTTCGTCAATTCGTCGATGCGCTGGATCAACGAGCAGCGCTTTCTGGCGACGTCCGAGGGATCGCTCGTCGAGCAGTACCTCATCCGCGGCGAGCCGCAGTTCGTCGTCACCGCGGTCAATCGCGAGACCAACGATTTCCAGACGCGCCGGTCGCTCGGCGGTCCGCAGGCGCGCGGCTACGAATACGTCGAAACGTATCCGTGGCAGTTCGAGGTGCAGCAGGCGGCGGACGAAGCGGTCGCCAAGCTGAAGGCGAAAGCGGTCGAACCCGGCAGATACGACCTCGTCATCCACCCGTCCAATCTCTGGCTCACCATTCACGAGTCGTGCGGACATTCGACCGAGCTCGATCGCGCGCTGTGGTGGGAAGCGGACTACGCGGGCACGAGTTTCCTCACGCCGGACAAGACGGGCAAGCTCCGCTTCGGATCGCCGCTCGTCAACATCATCGGCGATCGCATGCAGCCGACGGCGCTCGCCACCGTCGCCTACGACGATGACGGTGTGCCGGCGCAGCGGTGGTACCTGGTGAAGGACGGGCTGTTCGTCGACTGGCAGACGACGCGCGAGCTCGCCCGGTTCATCGACCGCAAGACATCGTACGGCTGCTGCAACGCGGATTCCTGGGGCAGTGTTCCGTTCCAGCGGATGCCGAACGTCTCGCTCGAACCCGGCGCGCGGGAGACCTCGCTCGAGCAGCTCGTCTCGGGCGTCGACAAAGGGATTCTCGTCTACGGCGACGGCAGCTGGTCGATCGATCAGCAGCGCTACAACTTCCAGTTCGGCGGGCAGACGTTCTTCGAAATCAGCAACGGCAGGATCGGCGGCATGCTGCGCGACGTCGCCTATCAGTCGCGCACGACCGACTTCTGGGGCGCGTGCGACGGCCTCGGCGGCCGCGCGACCTACGAGCTGCACGGCGCGTTCAACGACGGAAAAGGGGAGCCGGGCCAGGTCGGCGTCGTCAGCCACGGCGCGCCGTGCGCCCGCTTCAGACAGATCAACGTGCTGAACACCTCCGTGTCGATGACCTGACCGTATGCTGCTGACCGAGGCCGATTCGCGCGCCGTTGCCGAGAGGCTCCTGGGATTGGTCACCGCCGACGATGCGCTCGTCTTCGTGCAGGGGGAGGATTATTCGCACCTGCGCTTCGCGGCGAACACGTTCCTGACGAGCGGCCGGCGGCAGAGCGGCATGGCGCGCGTCACGGTGTGGATCGGCAGGCGGCGCGGAGCGGCGTCCACGACCGATCTCAGCGACGCGGCGTTGATGCAGGCGGTCGCCGACGCGCAGGCGAACGCGAAGCTCGCGCCCATCGATGTCGAATACCTGCCGACGCTCGGCAAGCAGACCTACACGGCAGGCGCCGGATGGGTCGACGCGACGGCGCAGGTCGATCTGCCGGCCCGCGCAAAGCACATCAGCGACGCCATCGCGCAGGCGGAGAAAGCGAAGATCGTCGGCGCCGGTTTCCACGAGGTCGGCCTGCTGTCGCGCGCCAGCGCCAGCGCGCACGGCAACTTCCACTACGAACGTGCGTCGCTTGCCGGGCTCGGCATGACGGCGCGGACGCCGGACGGCAGCGGCTCCGGCTACTTCGCGCGCAACCATTACGACGTGGCGCGGCTCGACACGGCGCGCGTCGCGCGCGAGGCCATCCGCCGGGCGTCCGATTCGAAAGGCGCGCGCCTGCTGCCGGCCGGCAGTTACCCGGTGATTCTCGAGGCGCAGGCCGTCGCCGATCTGCTCGACTCGGGCGGCATGTCGTTCGATGCGCGCAACGCCGACGAAGGACGCAGCGTGTTCTCGCTGTCGGGCGGCAAGACGCGCGTCGGCACGGCGCTGTTCGACCCGCGCATCAACATCATCAGCGACCCGTTCAGGCCCGAGCTCGCCAAGTTCACCGCCACCGACGAAGGGGTGCCCGCGCGCACGACTTATCTGGTGCGCGATGGCGTGCTGCAGACGCTGCGCTACACGCGGTTCTGGGCGCAGCAGAAGAATCAGCAGCCGAGCGGTCCCCTCGGCTTGATCCTCGAGCCGGCGACGCCGGGCATGAGCGTGGACGAGATGATCAAGAGCGCGAAACGCGCGCTGCTGGTGTCGCGCTTCTTCTACATCCGCACCGTGGATCCGCGGTCCGCATCGGTCACCGGGCTGACCCGCGACGGCGTGTGGTACGTCGAAAACGGCGAGATCAAATATCCGGTCCGCAACTTCCGGTTCAACCAGAGCCTCGTCCTCATGCTCGGTCCCGGCAACGTCGACGCGATCGGCGTGCCCGAGCGCGTCGCCAGCAGCGAGGGCGGGAGCGATCCGCTGCTCGTTCCCGCCCTGCGTCTCAACTCGTTCAACTTCACGTCGCAGTCGGACGCCGTGTAGGGGGTCGGGCCGCCGCAGGGCGGCCCCTACGTCCTCGATTCGCCGCTACGTACTAATTCGTCGTATTCACGCGGAACGCCGCGCGATCGATCTTCCCGCCGCGGAAGTAGACCGAGTTGATCTTCCGCGTGTTGGTGATGTTGTCGAGCGGGTTGGCGTCGAGCACGAGGAAGTCGGCGCTCTTGCTCGCCTCGACCGTGCCCACGTCGGTGAGGCGCAGGAACTGCGCGCCGTTACGCGTCGCGGCGACGATCACCTGCATCGGCGTCATCCCCGCCGCGACCATGTCTTCCATCTCGACGTGCGGCGCGTAGGGCGTGTTGCCGTCGGTGCCGACGACGATCTTGATGCCCGCGGCGTTGAGCTTGGCGAGGTTGCGCGCCTGGATGCTCCAGAAGTCGTGCGCCTTCGCGTCCGCCTTGTTCGCCGCGTCGATCTTGGCGAAGTCGGCGGCCGACATGCTCTCGCGCAGGAAGCTGAGGTCCGTGCGTACGCCGCGTTCGGGCATGTTCGGGCCGATGACGAAGTTCGGGTTCTTCTTGACGAGCGTCATGAACTCCTCGTCGACGTCCTTGTCGCGAACGTCGTGCGCGAAGGCGTCGACGCCGGCGCGCAGCATGCCCTTGGCATCCTCGAGCGTGTAGATGTGCGTGATGGTGCGCAGCCCCTTCTTATGCGCTTCGTCGATCGCCGCGCCGTAAATGTCAGGCGTCAGCTTCTTCACGGTGCCCATCCGATCGTCGACCCAGATCTTGATGAGGTCGACTTTCTTCGCGGCCTCCTCGTCCACCGCGGCGCGCGCCTCGGCGGCGTTCGACACCCAGTGCGGCGCCATCGTCCGCCCCGGCTCGACGCCGGTGATGCCGCGGCCGGCGGTGAAGAACCGCGCCGCGCCCGGGATCTTCCCTTCGCGCGTCTCCTCGCGAATCTGGAAGGAGACCGGCGTCGTGTCCTGCCCCATGCTCTGCGCCGCGGTGACGCCGTAGTAGACGCGCCGCTTCAAATCGTCGATGAGCATCTCGCGCGTCTGACTAAGGTGGTTGTGCGTGTCGATGAGCGTCGGCATCACCGTCTTGCCGGCGAGATTGACGCGCGTCGCCCCGGCGGGCACGCGCACGTCGCTCCCGCGTCCGACCGCGGTGAAGCGATCGCCGGTGACGACGAAAGTCGCGTTCTCGATGACCTGTCCGTTGCCCACGATCACGCGGGCGCCTTCGAAGACCGTGGCGGTGTTCTGCGCCAGCAGGGTGAGCGGCAGCGCCGCCAGCGCGGCGAGGACGAGAAGTTTCGCTCGATGCATTGTTGCCTCCCGAGGGAGGCAACTGTAGCACCACAGAAGGAGGAAGGGGGAAGCGGGAAAGGGCAGCGGGTTAGAAAATATTCGGGATGACCGAGACGATGCGGTTCGAGCGGTTGTCCACGACGATCAGATCCGTGCCGGCGAAATAGCGGGAGTAGTACGTCGGCACCCCCGGCAGCCGCGCCGCGAGCGGTGTCGGCACCGGCGTCATCCGCTTCTGCAGACCCGGCGGCAGCGCGCCGCGTTCGCGCAGCTGTTTCTCGAGCCCCGGCGGCAGCGCTTCACGCTTCGCCAGCCCGGGCGGCAGGGCCTGCTGCGTGTAGTACTCGCGAACGATGCGGCGATGGCCCTCGCCATCGATGACGATCGCCTCGTCTTTCGCCTCCGCGCCGCGGCCGTTCGCGTGCCCGCGGCCCCGCCCCTGCGCGGCCACGGTGGACGCGGGAAGCAGCGACACGAGCAGCAAGCCGATCGGCAGGACGCGTTTTGGATGTGTCATGCGGCTGACGTGTGCAATCATCGCGCCTATTCGAGGAGGCGCCATGAAGACACTCTTGTGCAGCCTGGTGCTGCTGGTGGCCGTGCCGGCTGTCGCTCAGCAATCCGTTCCGGACATCCCCTTCGACTCGAGCGCGGATTTCCTGAAGCTGCCCAACGGCACGAACTTCGGCGAGGTTCCGGGCGTGGCGGTGAACTCGAAGGGACACGTCTTCGTGTTTACGCGCTCCAACAGCGCGGGCGGCCCCGCCTATGCGCCCGCGGCCGCGCAGCTGCTCGAGTTCGGCCCGAAGGGCGAGTTCATTCGCGAGGTCGGCAAGGGCCTCTACGGCTGGTCGTTCGCGCACAGCGTGCGCATCGACAAGGACGACAACATCTGGGCAATCGACAAGGGGTCCGACATGGTGATCAAGTTCGACCCCAACGGCCACGTGCTGATGGTCTTCGGGCGGCGCAAGGAGTCGGCCGACGCCGAGACGAAGCCGTGGGAGGACGTCGACCCGCCGCTGCCGGCGATCGACGGACTGTTCCGCCAGCCGACCGACGTCGCCTGGGACTCCGACGGCAACATCTACATCACCGACGGCTACGTCAACTCGCGGGTCGCGAAGTACGACCGCAACGGCGACTGGGTGAAGTCGTGGGGCAGCAAGGGCAGCGGCCCCGGACAGTTCCGCCTGCCGCACGCCATCGCCATCGATCGCAGCAACAACATCTACGTCGGCGATCGCTCGAATCACCGCATCCAGGTCTTCGACACCGACGGAAAATTCCTGCGCACGTTCAGCATCGACGTGCCGCCTGTGCCCGGGACGAAGGCCGTCAACGGCAACACGCCGACCGGCGATCGCTTGAAGGAATTGATCGGCGCGCCGAACTCACTCTGTATTCCGCCAGGCAGTCAGGTGATGTTCGTCGGCGAGACGACGTTTCCCGGCCGCGTCTTCAAGGTCTCGCTCGATGGGAAGGTGCTCGGCGTGATCGGACGCTCGGGACGCCAGGTGAAGCAGTTCTCCGGCGCGCACGCGCTGGCATGCCCGTCGGAGCGCGAAGTCTGGGTGGCGGAGACGTCGAACTGGAGGGTGCAGAAGCTCACGCTGCACTAACGTTCGGCTGGTCTGACGAAACGAACCACGAAGACACGAAGCACACGGAGAAACCAGACTGCTCTTCGTGTGCTCCGTGTCTCGGTGATCGTCCTCTACTGCACTCTGGTGAGCTGCCCTCTCGAGAAGCCGCCCGGATTGGTCGTCGAGTGCACGTTGAAGTAGAACGCCGCGGGGTTGTTGACGATCTGCTGCACGACGGCGGGATCGGCGAAGACGTTGCGGAACGTGAACTCCCCCGCTCCGGTGGGCAGCGACACGGTGTTGGCGGTCGCCAGTCCCGTGCTGATCTGCACCGGTCCATTGACGCCCGCTGGCGCGGGATGAATGTGCGCGCCGACGATCGTCGTTCCCGGCGGGAAGCCGGTGAGCTGGAAATAGAACGTCGCGGTGGCGGCGGTAATCGCGCCGGCCGCGTCGCGCGTGACGTCGAACTGCACCTGCACGGCGCCGTGCCCGCCCTGTTCGGCGTTGCTGACGGGCGGCACTTCGTTGGACGGGCTGAGCAGCGCCGAGAAGACCAGCGGCGCGGCGGACGGCGCGGTCGTGTCGTTATCATCGCAGGCGGCGACGAGGAACACACAGGAGGCAATTGCGAGGAGCGCAATGGATCGAGGCATGCCGCCCATTCTAGGTCCTACCTGTGCCGATTAAAGCTCGGCGGTAGATGAAACGTTGCAAGCCACTACCAACCACCAATCACCCACCACCAACTACCCACCACCCACCACCCACCACCCACCACCCACTACCAACTAATGGTGGTCGTCCGTGACGATATGAGGGCCATCCTGTTCGAGACAGGGCGGATCTTCTTCGAGCAGCGCCTTCGGGTTCGGGTTGAGCGTCAGCGTCCGCGGCGTCATCTCCCACGCCCTGGTGAAGACGACCGGGTCGTCCACGGTGGCCGCCCATGTCAGCGTGTCGCCCTTGCGTGTCAGGCGCTCGACGACGTGCATCTTGTTGCTGTGAAACCATCCGTCCGCACCCAGCCAGCTGTCCTCGACGAGCTTCGTCGTGTCGATGACCAGCGTATCGCTCTCCCAGTGCCCCACCGAGTCGCCGTTCCACGTCCAGTCCGCGTCGGCGTTGTGCGCACGGTTGTCCGTGGGGATCGTGCGGAATGTGTTGCGCCCCTGGTAGAGCAGCACGACGAGGGTGGCCGCCTGCACAACCTGGCTCGGCGGACCCATGCGCGGCACGCCGAGCGGCTTGCAGTAGAAGGAGGGATCGTTGAACTGCCGCTTGTCGGAGAGCGTCTGGACCTTCGACATCAGCTCGGGTTTGTATGGTGGCTTGTTCGGCTCGGCGGCCTGACGTTCCTTCGCCGCACGGTCCATCTCGTCGAAGATGCGCTTGTCGTCGGGACCCGTGCGGACCGGAAAGAGGATGCGCGTCGACTCGCCCGGTGCGAGCGCCTTGACGGGTTCGGCGCTGCCCGCCCACACGCCGCTCAGGTCGGGATGACCGTCCGGCGTACGCGGCGTCGGCTTCGCCGCCGCAGCCGCGGCACGTGCATCGGCGCCGCCGCCTGGTCCCCGTCCGCGCTGCGCGAGCGCAGGCGATGCCAGCAGTGCGGCGATCGCCATCGCCGCCGTCAGGCTGCCGATGCGGGCCGCATTGCGCATTACGGGTTCTCCTTCGATGCGTCGCCGAGCCAGATTTCCAGCTTGTGGCCGTCGGCGAAGGTGATGGTGCGCAGGAAGGCGAGGTTGGCGCCGTCGCGCGCGCGGAAGGCGAGGATGCTGACGGTCTCGCCGTAGCCGAGCAGGTCGCGTGTCAGGCCGCCGCGCCGCAGGTTGCCCGGCGGCAGCGTCGTCACCGCCCATTTGCTGACGGTGCCCTTCTCGTCCTTCACGTCGAGATAGACGTAGACGTGCGGGTTCACCCAGTCAACCTTCGTCACGGTGCCTTTCAACGTGATCGACTGGTTGATGTCGTACTCCGACTGCAGCGAGTGATGCGCGAGTGCCGGCGCCGCGGCCCCCGCCAGCGCGATGACGAGTCCACCGGTTGCAAGAAGCCGTTTCATCGGTATCTCCAGAATCTGCCGGGTCCGCGTACAGCGGCCAATTATGCACCCATCCGTACCTAGGGCGGGTTCCGCCGCGCGACCGGTGCCACGGCGCGGCGGACCTGCCGGTTCAAAAGCTGATCTGCGCGCTGAACTGCAGGATGCGCGGCTCGAGCACCAGCGTCGGCACCAGCCAGCGCGCGCCGTAGGCGTTGGTATCGGCGAGCATCGACCCCGAGTTCGTCACGTTGTACAGGTCGATATTGCCCTGCACCTTCACGCGCTGCGTCAGCCGCACGTTCTTGCCCAGGCGCACGTCGAGCCGCGTCGTCCGGTTGTCGAAATACGAGTTCGGCGCAAGGAGGCCGACCGTTGCCGTGCGCGCGCTGCCCGCCAGGTCGCGGCCGAGCGACGGCGCGATTGCCGCGTTGGGGGCCGCCCAGTCGGCGGTGTACGCCGGGCCGGAGAGATTCTGATAGAGCGCGCTGACGAAGAACTCGCGCGGCAGCGGATAGCTGCCGTTCAACTTGATCTGCGCGTTGCCCGACCACGGCGACGACACATGGCAGAACGGGCTGGTCGGCGTGACGCTCCCCGCGATGTTCAGCTCCGGCAGTGCGTTGCGCACCTCGCAGATGTCCGTCGTCGTCTTGCCGAAATCGATGCCGCCTCCGATGCGCGCACCCGACGAGAACCGCGCATCGAGGCCGACGGTGAAGAAATTCGACACCTGCGTCTGCTTGCCGAAATCGCTCGCCGGCCGCACGAGATTGTTCGACTGTCCGAATTTCGCGGGCGAGATGTCGAACAGGTTGCAGACCTCATTGCCGCCGCCGTTCGGCAGGCGGGAGTCTTTCGGCGCGGTCACGCAGAAGGTGGTGAAGTCGGCGGGCGACACCGACAGGTTGTCGGTCACGCTGAAGTTGCCGTACCAGTTCCGGTAGTAGCCGGCGGTAACCGACATGTCGCGCCCGATCTGGTGCTGCAGCTCGGCGCTCATGTCCCAGTTGTAGGGACGCACGCCGAAGCCTTTCAGCACCGAGTCGGCGTAGCGCGTGGTAACGACGGGATTGCCGAAGTTCTGATTCTGCAGCGGTCCGCACTCACCGTTGGCCGCGCGGTTGGCGAGGTTGCAGTCGGGGAGGTAGTTGCCGTTGCCGTCGTTCCAGGCGCGATTCACCTGATTGACCGACGCCACGATCGGGTTGTTGGCGTTGGCGATCTCGACGACCGTCCGCTTGACGTAGCGGCCGAGCGAGGCTTTCAGCGCCGTCCGGCCGTTGCCGAAGAGATCGTAGGCCGCACCGACGCGCGGGTTCAGATCCTTCCACAGCGGCACGTTGTTCACCTGCGGATAGTCGCGCTCGGGCAGCCAGCCGTTCGGTGTCCCCGCCACGTGCTGCGCGGGGACGTAGCCGTTGAAGTAGTCGTAGCGCAGCCCGAGGTTCAGCGTCAGCTTGTGAATGGCCCACTGATCCTGCGCGTAGAGGCCCATGTCGTGGCGGAAGCGGTTCTGCAGCTCGTAGGGCGTCGCGTACTGCGTCAGGCTCACGGGCAGGCCGTTGCTGAACGTGTAGCTCACGTTGCTCGACGAAGCGACGCGATACGCCTTGAGGATGCCCTGCTCGTCCTGGAACCCGAACTTCAACGCGTGCGACCCGGTGACGTACGACACGGAGAAGCGCTCGCCGTAGCGATCCTGCACGTTCGGATCGTCGTAGGTCTCGCGCGCGTTGAACCGCACGCCGGTCGTCTGCTCGAGAATCGAGATCGTGTCCTTCGTCACGCCGGGCTGGCGGAACTCCGGCCAGTGATTGATGGTTGCCGACCACGCGCCGTCGAGCAGCAGCCGGCTGGTGAGCGGGGCGGTCCACGATGCCTGATAGAAGCCAGTCGGCCGGAAGTGATACGCGCGGATCGCTTCGGGCGCCATACCGACGCCGGAGCTGATCGTCCCCGTGCGGCAGATGCACGCGTCCTGGAAATCGCCGAAGAAGCTGAACTTCTGTCGCTGCGTCGCCTGCCAGGTCACGCGCGCGGCTTTCGACTCGAACCACTGCGTGCGATTGGCGGGGCGCGTCGGGTCGGGTGTATAGAAGGGCGAGCCCTGCGTCTTGTTCCAGTAGAACCCCGCGAAGATGTAGTTGTTGCCCCACTCACGCGCGGAGGCGAAGAACCACACCTTGTCCTTCTTGATCGGCCCGCCGAGCGTGGCGGTCGCGTCGTAGACGTTGAGCGGGCGATTCACCGAGGTGAGACCGCGTGCGCGCAGATCGCCGTTCAGATTGTCGCCGGAGAGCGTCGAGTTGGTATAGAGGCCCGACAGCGTGCCGGCGAACAGGTTGCCGCCGTCTCTCGGCACCATGTTGATGAGCACGCCTTCGGCGTTGCCTTCCGCCGTGATGCCGCTCGCCTGCAGCGTCATCTCCGAGACGAGCGCGGGATTGAGCTGGTAGCCGGCGTTGCCCGTCATGTTCTGCACGCTCATGCCGTCGAACTGCGTGCGCGTGCCGCCCTTGCCGTGGAAGTTGCCGCCGACCTGCGTCGCGTAGATGCCGCCGACGTCCGCGATGCCGCTCAGCCCGAGCGTCACGCCGATGAGGGCGTTCGGATTCTTGACGCTCGTCGGCAGGACGTCGAGCGTCTCCGCCGTGAGCACCGTCTGCCGGCGCACGTTCTGCGTGTCGACGAGCGGCGTTTCGCCGCTGACCGTGATCGTTTCGGCGAGCGTGCTCACCTGCAGGTCGGCGTTGACGGGCGCCGTGAAGCCCGCCGTCAGCACGATGCCTTCACGCCGCAGCGTGCCGAACCCCTGCAGCGTGAACGTGACGGCATACGTGCCAGGCGGCAGGTTGACGATGTTGTAGCGCCCTTCGCCGTCGCTCGATGCCACGCGCACCCGTTCGATGAGCGCCGGGCTGGACGCTTCGACGGAGACGCCGGGCAGCACCGCGCCGGAGGCGTCGCGCACCGTACCGGCGATGCCGCTCGCCTGTTGCGCACCGGCCGTACGGGTCATCAGCGGCGACAAAAGCGACACGCCAACCATCAACGACAGAAGAAGTCGCCGCATGAGCCCTCCACCCACTACTTATTTTTTTTCCGCGGCCCGCGCCGCGCTGAGCATGTGCTCCAGCCCGAGATTGCCCTCGTGGCAGGCGTATTCGTAGATGAGACCGTCGATGCGGTTCCACGGCAGCTTCGCCGTCCACGGCCGCGTCCACGTCTCCGGGTCGGACACCGTGAACTGATAGTCGATCGTGCGATCGCCGGTGCGCGTGAAGCGCTCGACGAGCGTCATGTTCTTCGTCGCGTACTGGAACGTCGAACCGCGCGCTTCGTCCGTGAAGTTCGTCGTCTCGACGACCAGCGTGCTGCCTTCCCAGTGGCCGCGTGAATCTCCCAGCCACTGGCGGACCGCCGGCGGCAGGTGCGGGCCGCTGCCGATCGGGATCATGCGGGTTTCGTGCACCTGCTCCTGCATGATGGCCACCATGCCGGGCGCCTGCACGATTTCGTAGTTGTTGTTGTAGCCGGTGGACAGGCGCGGCAGCGCCGAGCGGATGATGCAGCGGCTATAGACGTCGAAGTCGAGCCACGACGCGGCGAACTTCTCGGCGTCGGACGCCTTGCGATCCGCCTCGCGACGCTTCTGCGCGGCGGGCGTCAGCGCCGGGATCTTCCCGTCAGGCGGATCGACGATGAGCGAGGTGCGCCGATCGGCGACGATCTTGTTGCCGCGATCCCACCACACCTGGTTGTAGGCGAGGTTCACGTCCTGCACGGTGCCCGGGTTGCGGTTGTCGACGTTGCCGGCGTTGACGAGCCGCTTCTCGTAGGCCGCGGCTTCGGCTTCGGTCAGTACCGGCTTGTCGGCGAACTCTCTCGGCCGCTCGAGCGGCGTGAGCGTCTGGTTCGACCACGTCCCCTGCAGGTCCGGGTCGCCCCACGGCGTCTTCCATCCGTTCTTTGGCTGCTGCGCGCCAGCGGGCGCGAGCGCCAGTACGACCAGTGTCGAGACGACGGCTGCGCGCATCATCATCTCCTTACTTGCTCTGCGCATCGTTGCCGACCGACGAGGCCATGAACAGCTTGCGGCCGTCCGGCAGCGTCATGTCGCGGCCGTTGGCGCGCTTCGACCCGTCGCGCGACTCGTAGCCGTCGACGACGATCTCGGTGCCCACTTTCACCGCGTCGCGCGTGAAGCCGAGACGGAACAGCGTGTTCGGCGTGCCGGCCTCGACGCCCCAGTTCTCGGACGTGCCGTCGGGCTTCTTGACGTCGATGAAAATCCACGTGTGCGGGTTGATCCACTTGACGCTGGTGACCGTTCCCTGCAGCTTGATCGGCTTGCTGACGTCGAATTCCGCCGAGAACGAGTGATGCGCGAGCGCCGCCGGCGCGAGGCTGCCGAGGGCGAGCGCGGAGAGCAGCACGATGCGTGTCAGCTTCATTTCTTCCTCAAATGTCCGTAGATCAGCTCTTCGGAAAAAGGGACGCACTTGAACTCGAGAAACTGCGCGTTCTTCTCCAGATGCCGGTAAAGCGGCAGCGAAATCTTCCACGGCCGCGTGAACACCTTCGCGTCCGTCATCGTCGCTTCGTACTGAATGACGTTGTCGCCCATCGGCGTATACCGCTCGACGACATTCAGTTCCTCGCTGTGGAAATTGCCGGCGCGGTCGAACCAGGTGTCCTCGATCTGATTCGTGACGTTGACGACCAGCGTGTCGCCCTCCCACCGCGCGCGCGACCATCCCATCCACGCATCGGCGGGACTCTCGCCCACATCGGTCATGTGGATGATGCGGCTGGCGCTCGCGAACGGGTAGGCGATGAGGATCTCGTTGTTCCCCTGCACGATCTGAAACGGGAACGGCATATAGGTGGCGCGCGGCACCCCGGGCATGTAGCACTTCGCTTCCGGATCCGCCGTCCACCTGTTCTTGAAATTCTCCTGCTGCTGCTGCGCCGCCCACGGCTGATAGGGGATCTCGTTCCCCTCGACGATGCCGATGCCGGCCGGCTCGGAGAAGAGCGCGCCGAACTGCGAGGGACCCGGACGCGCGTTGTGCGCGACGATGTCCCAGTTGGCCTCGGTCATCGCCTGCCACAGGCCGTTGAGATTGGGATGACCGCCGATGCGGCGGTTGTCGCCTGACGCCTTCGGCGCGGCAGCCCTCGCACGCGCCGCCGGTGCCTGACTATCGACCTCGATGGTCGTCATCGTGGCGACGAGCGCCACGATGACGGACACGAGTGTGAGTGGTGAACGTACCCAGCCCGTTCCCATGGCACGGTCCCTCAGTTCGTCGACGCCGCCTTATACCGCAGTTCCTGGCCGACGAGTTTAGCTGGATCCGCGCCCGGCTTCGGACGGAACTTCTGCACGCGGCCGTTGAACACTTCGGCGAGATAGAGGTTGCCGTCCTGGTCAACGGTCATCGAATGTGGTCCGTTGAACTGGCCGACCTGCCGCCCGGGACCGCCCCATCCGTAGAGGTAGTGGCCGTTGAGGTCGTACTTCACGATGCGATTGGTGCCGCCGTCGGCGAACCACAGATATTGGTCCGTCGTGATGAGATGCGTGTAGGGCGACGAATTGACGCCCGTGTTGATGATTTCGAGGAACTTGCCGTTCTCGTCGAACACCTGGAAGCGGCGGTGTCCGCGGTCGACCACGAAGAGGCGGCGGTCGTTGCTGATCTGGATGCTGTGGACGGTGTTGAACTCGTTCGGGCCGGGGTTCTTCGGATCCTTGGGCGCGGTTCCCCAGTCCATGAGGAACTTGCCGTCCTTGTCGAACTTCGCGACGCGCGTGCCGCCGTAACCGTCGCTGATGAAGAACGTGCCGTCGGGCAGCCACGCGATATCGGTGGGCCGATCGAACAGCCGTCCGCCGTCGCGCCCGCGCTGCCCCTTGGTCCCCCACTCCTGCACGAGCTTGCCGTCGTAGGTGAACTTGTAAATCTTGTGCAGCTGGTCGTCGATGATCCACACGTGCTTGTCTGGGTCGTAGGGATTCATCTTGATCTTGTGCGGCCCGCGCCCGCACTTGCCCTCGAAGATCTTGTCGAGATCGCGCCACCACTGCACCATCTCGCCCTCGCGGTTCATGACCATGATGGCGTGGTGATACCGGCGCTCCCATCCGCGCTTCGGCTCGGGATCGCACGTGGCGTTGAGGCCATCGCCGTTGCCCGTGGCATTGCCCCGGGACGGCTGCAGGAGCGCGTACGGCGTCCACGGCTTCGCGCCCTCGGGGAGCGGCAGCTCGCCGCGCTGCGCGATCCAGATGCGGTCGGGCGTTTCCGCGTAGACGGCGCCGACCGATCCCCACGTCCATCCCGCGTGCTTCACGCCATCATCAGCGTCGGCCAGCGGCTTCGGCCAGTCGGGTACCGGTTCATACGGGCCGAATTCCTCCTGGCCGCCTTTTTCCTGCGTCGCGGCGGGACTGGCCGCGGCGGAGGCGGGTCCGGCGGGCGCCGTGCCCGCGGTGGTCGATTGGGAACTGCACCCGATGGCGAACGCTGCGGTCAGCAGGCCGGCGGCGACGAGCAGCCGGACCGAGGGATCTGCTGTCATACGGGCTCTCCTTCTGATGTGGGCTGAGGTGGGCGCAGTTTAAACGATTTACGAAGGGACGCATCGGCGAATTGACGAATTCGCGGGGCCGGGTACGCTGGATCGAGTGGAACGAGCCCAATTGCGTGCAATCGCCGAACTGCTCGAGCGCATCGCCAAGGATCGCAGCCTGCTCGAAGACATCCCGGCGGAGGAGCGCGAACGCTTCCTCAAGGCGGTCGCCGACGTCTACCACCCGGACCGCGTCGAGCGGCGACGCATGGGGAAGATCGTCGACAAGCAGCGCAAGGCCGCACGCGTCAGCCGCGATCAGCGTGTCCTGCACGAGACGGGGATTCGCACGCTGCGGCGCAGGCCGGTGTTTACGACGCCTAATTATTTTCTGTCGGAGAACAACTCCCAGCCGCCAGTCTCGCATGAGCTGCAGCACTGCTACGTCTGCAAGCAGAAGTACACCGACGTCCATCACTTCTACGATCAGATGTGTCCGGCCTGCGCGGAGCTGAACTTCCGCAAACGCACCGAGCTTGCCGATCTCCGCGGTCGCGTTGCCCTGCTGACTGGCGGACGCGTGAAGATCGGGTATCAGGCGGGACTGAAGCTCCTGCGTTGCGGCGCGCATCTGCTCGTCACGACGCGCTTTCCGCGCGACTGCGCGCTCCGCTATGCGCAGGAGCCGGACTTCGGCGACTGGAAGGATCGGCTCGAGGTCTTCGGTCTCGATCTGCGCCACACGCCGAGCGTCGAAGCGTTCTGTCACGAGCTGCTGGCGACGAGAAGCCGGCTCGATTTCATCGTCAACAACGCCTGCCAGACCGTGCGGCGGCCGCCCGATTTTTACGCGCACATGATGGAGCGCGAATTGGAGGCGGGAAAGGCAGGAGGGGCGGGACAGGCGGGAGCGTTGGTGCGGTCCCTCGGCGCGCACGCGCGCATGACATCCGCGCAAATGTCACAGGTCACGCTGCTGGCCGAAGACAGGCCGGGGCAGGTGGATCTGTTTCCCGCGGGCGCGCTCGATCAGGACCTGCAGCAGATCGATCTGCGCGGCCGCAACTCGTGGCGATTGCTGCTGCACGAAGTGTCATCCGTCGAACTGCTCGAAGTGCACCTGGTCAATGCGGTCGCCCCCTTCATCTTCAACGCGCGGCTCAAGCCGCTGCTGCTGCGCACGCCCGAGCGCGACAAGCACATCGTCAACGTCTCGGCGATGGAAGGGCAGTTCTACCGCAACTTCAAGACGACGCGGCATCCGCACACGAACATGGCGAAGGCGGCGCTGAACATGATGACGAGGACGTCGGCGGCCGATTACCAGGGCTGCGGCATCCACATGAACAGCGTCGACACCGGCTGGATCACCGACGAGGATCCCGCGGAGATCGCCGCGCGCAAGGTGGCCGAGCAGCGCTTCCACCCGCCGCTCGACATCGTCGACGGCGGCGCCCGCATCGTCGACCCCATCATCAGCGGGTTCAACACCGGCACGCACGTGTGGGGACAGTTCCTGAAGGATTATCAGCCGACAGATTGGTAGTGCTATCTTCGCCGCGTCTGCACGAACGGTATGGAGACGCGGACCTGCGGGGCCGCGTGCTTCGAGGACGGAGCGGCCGATGGACGCGAAGACGATTGCGACTCTCGCTGTCACGGTGGGCGTGGCTGTCGCCGGGTATCTCGCAACGTATGTCAATTCGCTGCGCCTGGCGCAGCGCAAGGATCGTCTCGATCGTCTCGATCGCCAGCTGAAAGAGTTGTACGGGCCGTTGTTCGCGCTCGTGCACGCATCGACGATCACCTGGGAAGCATTCGTCGCCACGTATCGATCGGAAGGTCATTTCAAGGGTGGTCCCGGCGTCGCTCCACGGTCGAAGGCCGACGAACCGATCTGGCGGCATTGGATGCAGGAGGTGTTCATGCCGATGAACGAGCAGATGATTCGCGCCGTCCTCGACCATGCGGATCTGCTCGAAGACAAACAGATGCCCGAATGCGTGCTACTGCTCGCGGCGCATGTCTACGGTTACCAGGGGGTCATCAAAGCGTGGAGCAATGAGGATTACTCGAGACATCTGTCGCTGACGCCGTTTCCCGGCGCCGAGCTGATGCGCTACGCGGAACGCCACTACTCCGCGCTGAAAGCGCAACAGTCGGAACTTCTGGGGCAGATGCGCCGCACGTCGTCCTGACGTTCAGGCGCCGACCGACTGGTAGGCTTTCCCGAGCACGTCGAGGAATACCTCCGGCGCCTGCGCGCCGGAGATCCCGTAGCGCTCGTCGACGACGAAGAACGGCACGCCCGTCACGCCGAGGCGGCGCGCGAGGTCGTTGTCGGCGTGAACCGCATCGGCGTAGCGGTTGTCGCGCAGCGCCGCCGCCGCCTCGTTACGATCGAGGCCCGCTTCGGCAGCGAGCTCCACCAGCGATTCGCGATCGAAGATCGACCGCTGCTCGGTGAAATACGCGCGGTAGAGGCGTTCGACGACCGCCTCCTGCACGCCGCGCGCGCCGGCAAGCTGCAGCAGTTGATGCGCGTCGAACGTGTTGCCCGTGAGCGTCCCGTCGAGCGTGTAGTCGAGCCCTTCGGCCGCGGCCGTCCGCGTCATCCGCGCATCCATCTCGACCACCTGCTCCGCCGTCAGCTGGTACTTCCGCATCAACATCTCGCGGCGGCTCGATGTCTCGCCGCGCGGCGCGCCGGGATTGAGCTGGAACGACCGGTGGACGACCTGCACGTCATCGCGGTGGTCGAATTGCGCGAGCGCCTTGTCGAACCGCGCCTTGCCGACGTAACACCACGGGCAGACGATGTCGGACCAGATGTCGATACGCATCTGCCTATTTTCGCGCAAGCGCGAGCGCCAGGCGGCGGGCCGTCTGCTCATCGATGGCGCGCGCCGTCGAGCTCTTCAGCGCGAACATCTCGACCCAGCGCACGGGACGATCGTTCGGGTTGTGGAAGCCGTGCATCGTCCCGCCCTTGAAGAAGTGCGCCTGCCAGGGACCGAGGTGAACCGTCGGCTCACCGTCGACGAGCAGGTCCATCGGCGCATCGGTCGTGACGTAGACGTGCCACAGCGCCTCGGGATGCGCGTGCAGCGGGCGCGTGTCGTTGGCGGGGATCTCGACCTGCACTACACGCGTCTCCGGCGTGTCGAGGATGCGCGTCACCTTCACCTGCGCGAGAGCCGGCGCGGGGATCAGCAGCAGGAGCAACACCAGTCTCACCATCTCTATCTCCTTGTGGCCATTGCCAGGTTGCGGCGCGCATCGTCGAACTCAGGGTCGATAGCGAGCGCCTGCTTGAATGCCTCGACCGCTTCGTCCATGCGGCCGACGGAGGCGAGCGCGATGCCGAGGTTGTTGTGCGCTTCGACCGACTCCGGGTTCCACGTCAGCGCCGCGCGAAACTCGTCGATGGCAGCGGGGTAGTGATGCGCGACGAGCAGGTCGGTGCCGAGTTGATATTTCTCGATGAACGCGGCTTTCAGGATCGAATCGAGCTGCGGCGATGCCGGCACCACCGCCCCAAGATAGCCGCTGCCGGCAATGGGGCCACGGACGGCGCTGGTCGCCACCGTCTGCGCGGGACCGAGCGGCGGCGAGCGGTAGGCGAGATTCGACAGCGAGAGGTAGGTGTCGAGCCCTTCGACGCCGGCTACCGGTCTCCCGCCGCCGAAACATGACGGACACCAGGTGGCCACCTCGCCCACGTTGACGATCGAGGATGGAATCGGCTCGTCGAGCTCGATGAGCGACCCGCGTCCGTATTCCTGGATCGGCTTGTCGTCGGTGACCGGCTCGACATCGCGCGTCGCCTCCCGCAACGTCGACGCGGAGGCGACGAACATGCCGACGATCTCCCGCGGCGTGCCGAGATCGAGCCGCCGTAAATCCATCTGCACGGCGGGCGCCCGCTCGAGGGCGGCGCTCAGGCGGGCAGGATCGATCTCGTTGCGCGGAGCGGTCGTTCCGACGAGGAGCAGGTTGGACGATGCGCCGGAGAGCAGCACGGTGTTGGGAAAGACGTCGATGAACGAGCGGACCATCGACAGAATCATCGATTGCGGGACGCCGTAGGCCGGCAGCCATTGCGTGAGGTATCCACCCGGCACGAGCCGCCCGCGGGCGCGCTGGTAGAACTCGGTCGTGTAGAGCGCGGCGACGCCGGCGTGGACGATCGGCGGCGGCTCGAGCGTAATCAGATCGTAGAGGCCGTTGTCCACGCCCGCCTGCATCACGAGGTGGTGGCGGCCGTCGTTGATGTAGACGCTGACGCGGGGATCGTGCAGCACGTCGCCGTTGAACGTCTTGAAATAGTCCGCGTGGCCGAGGATATGGCGCGAGAGATCGACGATTTCCACGCGCCGCACCGATGGATGCAGCGTCGCCGCATGCGCCGTGTTGCCCACGCCAAAGCAGAGCACGAGCACGCGCGCGGGGCTGTCCATCAGCAGCAGCGGCACGTGCGCCATGGCGCGCATGTAACGCTGCGACAGCAGCTCGGTTGACGACATCGGATGGCCGTTGGTGACGAGTACGCGTCCGCCATCGGGCCCGTCGGTCACGGCCACGAGCTCGGTTACGCCCTCGCTGACGGTGTAGGCGCGCCGGGGCGCAAAGAGCAGCGCGCGCGAGAGCAGGAAGTCGGCGGGCAGGACGAGCCAGGCGCCAAGCGCGATTCCCGACAGCGCGAGAGAAACGGCCAGTGCACGGCGCGTCCTTCCGGCCCCGCCCGATGCGCGGAGCGGAACGACGGCCACGGCCGCGGCAGTCATCAGCACCGCCGCACTGCGCTGCATGCCGAGCATCGGCAGCAGCAGGAAGCCGGTCGCCAGCGATCCACAGACGGCGCCAACGGTGTTCGCGAGGTAGAGCAGGCCGGCGCGCGTGCCGACGTATTCCTCCGCTCGCTGCACGATGGCGTTCGCCAGCGGAAACGCGAACCCCATCAGCAACGCCGGCACGCCGGCGACGAGAAGCATCGGCCGCACGTTGAACAGAAATTCGGCGGCGGCGGTCGGTGCGCCGGCGAGGGCCCGGGCCGCCGCGGCATCGTTGATCGCCCGCGCGTTCGCACTGGCCAGCCCGGCGAGCGTCGCGACGACGAAGATCCCCTGGACGGCGATGAGAATCCGTGCCGGGTCGCCGATGCGCTTCTGCAGGTACGCGCCGGCAAGCGACCCGGCGCCCATGCCCAGCAGGATCACGGTCAGCAACAGGGCGAAGACGGCTCGGAACTCGCCGAGGAGAATCGAAAAGTCTCTGAACCAGAGGATTTCGAGGCCCATTCCCGAAAAGCCGGTCAGCAGCAGCGCCGCGGCGGCCAAGGCGGGAGACGGACCATGAAGGGGCGGAGGCACCGGGAGCGTTTTCTCCTTCTCCGATTTCGCTCGCTGTTGTCCCGTCTGCGTGGTTCGCGACAGCACGGCGGCGCCGGCGGCTGTTGCGAGATTGATCGCCACAGCAATGAGCTGTGTGGCGCGAAGGCCGAACGACGGCACGAGCGAAAAATCGGTCAGAAAACACCCGAGCGCGGCGCCCAGCGTGTTGGCGCCGTAGAGCCAGGCGATGGCGCGTGAGAGCTCCACGTGCCTGGAGGCTGAATCCCGGAGCGTGGATGCCGGCGTCTGGCTGGCGTGCCGTACCAGGACCGTCAGCGTGGCACCCATGAGGAGCGTGATCGGCGTCAGCAGCGCGACGGCGATGAGCGTGCGCCGCGCATACGATCCCGCCGACAGCCCATACCAGCCATCCACGCCGCGCGTGTACGAAGACACCGCCGCCGAGAGATCGCCGAGGTGGGGCAGCAGGAGTGAAATGGCCAGGCCGAGGAGGGCGATCGCACACTCGAGCGACGCGAAGACGTGAAGCAGGCCGCCGCGCCGCGCGAGGTAGCGCCGGTCCGCCAATCGGCCGGCGCTGTAACTGCCCGCGCCGAGACCGAGCATGAACACGGCCGTCACGATCGACGCGGAATAAATCGTGTTGCCGAAGACGTTGGCAAAGACGCGCACCCAGACGACTTCATAGACGAGCGCGCTGATTCCGGAGCCAAAAAACAGCAGGTAAAACATGCCCGCCGGGAGGCTACCGCTATCCCTATCTCCTTGACAAATATGCGTTAATGACGCAACGTTCTCGCGTTTCCCGAACATTCAATTCCCGGTTGATCGAAGGAGATCAGAGGAATGTTGCCAAGGCTATTGGCGCTCGCGATCCTCGTCGGACTCGCGCTCCCCGCCAACGCGCAGGTCGTTGGTCAGATAGAAGGCACCGTCTCCGATGCGCAGGGCGGCGTGCTGCCCGGCGTGTCCGTCACGCTTCGGAATATTGATACCGGCGTCAGCCGGAACACCGTCAGCGAAAGCGACGGCGGCTACCGCTTCGCCGGACTGCCGCCAGGCACCTACGAGCTCAAGGCGGAGCTGCAGGGATTTGCGACCGTCAACGTGTCGAGCCTCACGGTGACGATCGGTCTGCAGCTGCGCCAGGACCTGAAGATGCAGCTGCAAAGCCTGCAGGAGACCGTGACCGTCACCGGCGAAGCGCCCGTCATCGAAGTGACGCGCACCGAAGTCGCGCAGGTCATTACGCAGGAACAGATCGACACGCTGCCGATGGCCGATCGCCAGCCGGCCAGCCTCGTGCTGCTGCTGCCGGGCACCAACATGGACAACACGCAGGTGCGCCGCTCGCAGGCCAACATCGGCGCCGGCGGCATCAACAACCAGATGAACGCCTATTTCCTCGACGGCGCGTCGAACTGGTCCACCAACTCCGGCCAGCAGCACGCCGAGATGCCGCAGAACGCCATCCGCGAATTCCGGGTGAACGTGGCGCAGGCCTCCGCCGAGCATGGCGGCAACGTCGCCGGGCTGGTCAGCATCGTCACGAGGAGTGGAACGAACCGCTTCAGCGGCGAGGCGCTCGAGTACTTCAAGAACCAGTCGATGCAGCAGCGCGACAAGAACGCCGAGGACATCGGCGCGCCGAAGCCGGACTACAAGCGCAATCAGTGGGGCCTGTCGCTCGGCGGCCCGATTGTCCGCGACAAGCTGCACTTCTACGTGGCCACCGAGTACCTGACGGAGAACAAGTCGTTCACGGTGAACACGGGGCAGCCGCGCTTCTACAGCGCGCTCGAGGGCGTGTTTCCGACCGATTACCTGCGGCACAAGTACTTCGCCCGCGGCGACTGGCAGATCAACCAGGCGCAGAGCCTGTTTGTCCGCTACGGCAAGGACTGGGAGCACATCGACTGCGAGGCGTGCGGCGGCAGCAACGCGGCCTTCTTCGACGGCTTCGTCGAGTCGCCGCGCGACACGAACGTGACCGGCCACACGTGGGTCGTCAGCAATCGCGCGCTCAACGAGATCCGCGTGCAGTACCCGGCGCGGCTGCACAGCACGACCGGGCCTCCCGGAACGTCGCTGTGGGACCGGCCGGGCGAGTTCCCCGCCGAGCGCTTCGCCGGCTACACGCAGGTCTATAACTTCCCGAGCATGCACTGGGGCTCGAGCACGGGCAGCCTGAACTTCACCAAGCGTTTCGAGCTGAAAGAGGACTACTCGTATTCCGCCGGCAGCCACCAGTGGAAGTTCGGCGCCGAGTTCGCGCGCTACATCTCTCCCGAAGACGTGATCGCGAACGTCGGCACGTGGACCTTCTCGACCGATCAGGTCTTCGACGGGACGCCGGCGTCGATTGCCGCGCTGCGCAACCCGACGACCTTCACCGCCTCGTTCCCCAACGTGGTCCGCGAGCTGAAGAACTACTGGATCAACGGCTACGGCCAGGACGAATGGAAGCCGCGCAGCAACCTCACGGTCAATGCCGGCGTCCGCTACGATTTGCAATACCACTCGTTCAACAACCAGCTGAACTTCGCGGGACGGGAGAACCTGCGCCAGTTGATCGATCCCGAGTCGCGGCACGACAACAACAACATCGGGCCGCGCATCGGCTTTGCCTGGGACCTGACCAACGACAGCAGAACGCTGGTGCGTGGCGCCTACGGGCGGTTCTACCAGTACCTGCCGCAGGGCGGGCTGCGCAACGAGCTGGGGACGCTGCTGCAAAGCAACATCAGCATCACCAACCCGACCTACCCCGACCCCTACGGCGGCCGCTCGCCGCAGTCGTTCGTCACCGCCTCGGCGCGGCCGAACGTCAACATTCTCGACGACGACATCAAGAACATGGCGGGCGACACGGTGACGGCCGGTGTCTCGCGCCAGCTGCATCAGAACCTGGCGCTGCACGTCGACGGCGTGGTGACGAACCTGCGCAACTTCGCGCGCACCCAGAACATCAACGCGCCGAACACCGGCATCGATCCCGGCGCGCTCGATGCGGCGACCGCGGCGCGCATCGCGTCGTTCAACGCGGCGCAGCTCAACGCGCTGCGGCCGATGGCCAGCTGGGGCAACGTCACGCAGCTGACGGCCAACGGCTGGAGCGACTACCGCGCCTTGTTCGTCCGCCTCGACAAGCGGATGTCCAATCGCTACATGTACCTGGTCTCCTACACGCGCGACTGGACGACGAACAACGTCGCCAACATCACGGACTTCTACCATCCCGATCTCGACGAAGGGCCGGCGGGCCGCAAGCACACGGTGGTGGCCAGCGGCACCGCGCGGCTGCCGTTCGACGTGACGCTCGGTGCGGTGTGGACGTGGCGCACGGCGCTGCCCTACAGCGCGCTGGCGGGCGTGGATCTCAACGGCGACGGCGTGTCGAACAACGACTACGTTCCGGGCACGACCCGCAACCAGGCCGGGCGCGACGACGCGAATACGTCAGCCGTGCTGCAGAAGGTCAACGAATGGCGCGCCGTGCGCGGCCTCGCCGCCATTTCCGCCGGCCAGCTGCAGAGCAGCGACTACAATCGAGTCGACATGCGCATCAGCCGCGCCATTGCCATTGGCGGCAATCGCTCGGTGGATCTGGTCGCACAGGTGTTCAACCTGTTCGGCCGCGACAACCTGATCGGCGGCACGGGCGGCACCTTCGTCGCCAACGCGCTGTCAGCGTCGTTTGGCAGGTACACTGTTGCCGCCCCGCGCCGGGAGGCCGAAGTCGGCATTTCGTTCAAATTCTAAGCAGCGTAGGGCGGGTCCTTTCGGACCCGCCGGATTTTCCGCGAATGTTGGAGGACCAATGAGAGGGACACGTATTGCATCCGTGGCGCTCGGCGTCATCGCGGCCGGCGCGCTCGCCAGCGCGCAGACCGCCGGCCCGGCGCCCGGCGAGTCGCTGAGCCAGAGCTACCGCGGCAGCCAGGCGCGGAACGTCGAGTATCAGAAGATCGCCCCGTTCAAGGTGATGGACAACCTCTATTACGTCGGGCCCGGCTCCGTGTCGGTGTGGCTGATTCCGACCTCGCAGGGGTTGATCCTCGTCGACACGGCGCAGGAACCGTACGTCGATTACGTGATCGACAACATCCGCAAGGTCGGCTTCGACCCGAAGAACATCAAGTACATCCTGCTCTCGCACGGCCACCTCGACCACTTCGGCGGCGCCAACAAGATCAAGGCGCTGTCGGGGGCGAGGGTCGCGCTGACCGAGGGTGACTGGAACTTCATGGAGCAGGCGGCCAAGGCGCGTCCGCCGAAGGCCGGCGACGAGCCGCCGGCGCGCGACATGGTCATCAAGGAGGGCGACACCATCACGCTCGGTGACACGAAGCTCAAGGTCTACGTGCTGCCGGGGCACACACCGGCGTCACCCGCCTACGAGTTCACCGCCTACGACAAGGGCAAGGGCTACAAGGCGCTCATCTTCGGCGGCCCCGGGCCGCGCAACGGCGTCGAAGGCGGCACCGAATTCCTCAAGAGCATCGAGCGCCTCGAGAAGCAGTTCGCCGACGTGCAGGTGGCGGTCAACGTGCACAGCTATCTGAACAGCTATCCGTATCCGAACAACATGGGGCTGCTCGAACTGCGCGATATCAAGGCGAAGAATCCGAACGGGCCGAATCCGTTCATCAACAACGCGCTCTGGCGGCAGTGGCTGAAGGATGCGCACGCCGGCGCGGTGAAGTACATCGCCGACGAGAAAGCCAAGGCGCAGAAGGGGCAGACGAACTAGGTTTCAACGAACCACGGAGGCACGGAGAACACGGAGAGAAGCGTCTCCGCTCCTTCGTGTCTCCGTGGTTCGTGCTCGCTACGGTTCGAGCGAGGAGACGTATGCGGCAATCGCAATGGCGTCGTCCTCGCTCAATTTTTGTACGGGGAGTTTCATGAACGCGGCGTTGGTGCCCGCGCGTGCTCCGCGCTGGAAGTCGTAGAGGGCGCGGCCGATGTAGGACGGCGACCGTCCGGCAATCGTCGGCACGACGACGTTCTTCAGCATCATCCCGCGCAGGTCCGCGCCGTGGCAGGTGCCGCACTTGGCGGCGGCGACCAGCGCCTCCCCCTTCTTGATGCTGCCGACCGGCGCATAGGCGACGAATCCGGAGCGCGGGTTGCGCAGGATGTTCGTCTGATACGTGTCTTCCGGCATCTCGATGATGCGGTTGCCGAGCGGCATCGTCTCCGACCCCTCGTCCTGCAGGGCGAGGCCGTTGACGGTGAACGTGAACTTCGGCACCGTCTCCGATTCGACGACGCGCACCCACTTGGTGTACTTCAGGGACGAGAAGTAATCGGCGGCGGCCTGCGCCTCGGCGTCCGTCAGATTGCGCGCAATCGCCTGCATCTCGTAGCCGTTCGCCTTGTTCGGGTCCGCCGTGTGCCGCTTGCCGGACTTGAAGTCGGCGAGCTGCTGCAGGATGTAATCGCGCGGCAGCCCCGAGACGCTGCCGTTCTGCATCAGCCCCTTGCCGTTCGGCAGATGACAGATGCCGCACGCGCGTATGCCGTTGGCCTCCTTGCCGTGCGCGACCACGTCGGGCATCGGCGGGTGGTCGCCGGGAAACCAGTCGGCCGGGTTGTAGCGCGCGTTGATCTGCGCGACGGTGAACGTGCGATCGCTGCCGGCAAGCGTGCGCGGCGTGTTGTTCGGGTCGGTCGGCAGCCCGCCGGGCCGGTCGCATGGATCAGCGCGTTCGCCCTGGCACTTCTGCGTGTAGTCGCCGGGCATGGCGGGATAGGCCACGTATCCGTAAGCCCACAGCGGCATCGTCGTCATCTGCGCGCGGACGGCGGCGGCGCAGAGCATCAGCGCAAGCAGGGCGGTGACGCGCGTTTTCATCGATTCGCAGTCTAACGTACAGTCCGAAGGGATCAGGGATCAGGGATCGGGGTCACTGTTGCAGGAGGCAGGTTGGAGGATCTGGACATCTACCAGGCGATCGGTGAGGAAGGATTCATCCGCCTGATTGCCGCGTTCTACCGGCAGGTGCCGGGCGACGACATTCTCGGGCCGATGTACCCGCGCACGGATCTGGCTGGGGCGGAACAGCGGCTGCGCGACTTTCTGATCGGCCGCTTCGGCGGTCCGCAGCGCTACATCGAGCAACGCGGCCATCCGCGACTGCGCATGCGCCATATGCCGTTCGCCGTCGACCCGGCAGCGCGCGAGCGGTGGCTGCAGTTGATGACGAACGCACTCGACGAGGTGAAGCTGCCGCCGGAGGTCGATGCGTTCCTGCGCGAATTCTTCCACGGGGTATCCGCGATGCTCGTGAACCGGCCTGGTTAGGTGGGTGGTGGGTGGTGGGTGGTGGGTAGTGGGTGGTGGTTGGTGGTTGGTCGTTAGTGGTTGGTGGTTAGTGGTTGGGGTTGATGGAGAAAGAGAATCTCGCTGATTCGGCGCAGCGTGCCGAAATGATTGCGCGGCTGCGGCGGCTGACGCCCGAGAGTCCCCGTCAGTGGGGACGCATGACGCCGCATCAGGCCGTCTGTCACCTCAGCGACTCGTTTCGCTCGATGATGAGTTCCGTCGCGATCAGCTCGGTGGCCACGCCGTGGTCGAGGACCGTGATCAAGTGGGTCGCGCTGCGGGCGCCGATGAAGTGGCCGCACGGCGTGCCGACGCGGCCGGAGGTCGATCAGCTGATCGGCGGTACCAGGCCCGTCGAATTCCTGCGCGACCGCCAGCAGCTCGAAGCCCTGGTGGAGCAGTTCGTGGCGCGCGCCGAGGAATTTCAGCCGCATCCGATGTTCGGCCGGTTGACGCCCGAAGAGTGGCATCGCTGGGGCTGGCGCCACATGGATCACCATCTGCGGCAATTCGGTGTTTAATACGCGGCCATGAGCGATCAGGCGCTGCGCGATCAACTGGCCCGCGTTCTCGACTGGGAGGAGGCGCACGTCGGCTTCGACGCCGCCCTCGAGAACCTGCCCGCCGACAAGCGCGGCGCGCGGGCGGCCGGGTTCGAGCACAGCGTGTGGCAGCTGCTCGAGCACATGCGCATCGCGCAGGAAGACATCCTCGATTTCTGCGTCAACCCGAACTACGTCCACAACCGCACGTGGCCGGACGATTACTGGCCGGCGCGGCCGGAGCCGCCGGACGCCGCGGCGTGGGACAGCGCGATCGCCGCCTACAAACGCGATCGCGAGCGGATGAAGAAGGTGGCGCGGGAGACACGGGATCTGCATGCGCTGGTGCCGACCGGCAAGAAACAACAGACCTATCTGCGCGCGGTCCTTCTCGTCGCCGACCACAATGCCTATCACCTGGGACAGATCGTCGCGTTGCGCCGTGCGCTGGGAGCCTGGAAATGACCCTTCGACACGCTCGGGGTCATTCCGAGCCTCGCCGAGGGATGACCAGGGGTGGGCGGACATCCGAGCAGTGGATCGCGCAGTACGCCACCAGCCATCAGCATCCGGTGAACCGTTTCTGTCACACGCTCGGCATCCCGCTCATCGTCGTGGCGATCGCGTGGTTGGCGATCGCCTGGGCGGTGCACGCGCCGTTGTGGCTGCCGGCCACCGTCTTCGCGGCCGGCTGGGCACTGCAGTTCATCGGCCACGCATTCGAAGGCAAGCGTCCCGAGTTCTTCCACGACTGGCGATTCCTGTTCGTCGGGCTGCGCTGGTGGGTGGCGAAGGTGCGCGGCCGCGCATGACGCGGGCAGAGGCGCTCCGGCCATGGACAGCGACTACGCCCGGTTTCAACGAGAAGGATGGACGCGCGTCGCCGGCAAGTACGAAGCGGCGTGGGCGGGCCTGACGCGTCTCTTCATTCCCGCACTACTCGACGCTGCGTGCATCGGGCGTGGCGAGCACGTGCTCGACGTCGCATGTGGTCCCGGATACGCGGCCGAATCGGCGCACAACCGCGGCGCCGTAGCGATCGGCGTCGACATCTCTCCCGAGATGGTGCGCATCGCGCGCATGCGCGCCCCCGGCATCGACTTTCGTGTCGGTGACGCGACGGCGCTCGACTTCGGGCCGGCGCAGTTCGATGCGGTCGTCGCGAACTTCGGCGTCATCCACGTCGCCGATCACGGCGCGGCGTTCGCGGAAGCGCGCCGGGTGCTGCGCCCCGGCGGAACGTTCGCGTTCACGGTATGGGCAGCCGCGCAGGAGAATGCTGGCGGCGGCATCATCGACGCCTCGATTCGCGCGCATGCCGACATGCAGGTGGCGGTGCCGCAAGGTCCGGATTCGCTCGTCCTCGCGAGCGCCGATACGTGCCGGGCGCTGCTCGGCGCGAGCGGCTTCGATCCCGGGTCGGTGACGTTTCAGTCGGTCACGCACGGGTGGCGCGTGCCGGACGCGACGTTCATCTTCGATCTCGAGCGCGACGCGGGCGTGCCGCACGGCCGCCCTGCTGGCGAAGCAGACGCCGGCGACCCTCGCCGCCATTCGGAAGGACATCGAAGAGCGGATGCGCGCGTTCGCCGCTCCGCCGGGTTTCCTCGTTCCCTACACCGCGCACGTCATATCGGCGCGCCCGGGGATCCAAACGTAGACGGCCAGGCTGCCGGTGCGATCAGGCCGGTCCATCGCTCAGGAAAGCCGGCGCTCGATGCGGCGGTCTGGTATGAACCAGATGAGCGCCACCGCCACGTAGAGCGCGTAGGCAATCCACCGGTTCTCGAACGCCAGCGGGATCGCCGCCACGTACATCGCGAGCGAGACGAAGCCCTTCGCGTCGCCGCCGATCGCCTCCTTCAATCGCGACTGCGGTCCCTGCGCGGCGATGATCAGCCGCTCCAGAATCTGATAGGCAATCGCACAGAGCAGCAGCACGCTGCCGTACGCGGCGGTCGGCAGCGGCGCGAAGTTGTTACGGCCCATCCACCCGGTCGCAAAGGGAACCAGCGACAGCCAGAAGAGCAGGTGCAGGTTGCCCCAGAGAATCGCGCCCGTCATGCGATCGGCCGCGTGGATCAGGTGGTGGTGATTGTTCCAGTAGATGCCGAGCATGACGAAGCTGAACACGTAGGTGATGAAAATCGGGACGACGGGCCGCATCGCGGCCCAGTCCGCGCCCTCCGGAATGCGCAGCTCCAGCACCATGATGGTGATCAGGATGGCGATGACGCCGTCGCTGAACGCCTCGAGGCGGCTCTTGTTCAATTCGCCTGCACGCCGACCGTCGCCGCAAACGTCCGCAGCTGTGACTGGATGATGCGGATGTTCTTCGGCCCCATCCGCAGCAGCTGCTTCTGCGCGCCGTTCAGATCCTCGAGCCGCTGGTCCACGTATTCGTAGCCGATGCCTTCGCCCGTGCGCTCGACGCGGACGTCACCGTCGATCGCCGGCACCTGCAGCAGGCCGTTCACCGCGCGCTCCACCGCACGATCGATCGATTCCTGGTTGCCGAGCTCGTCATAGGCCATCTGCAGCAGCGGCTTGAACGACTTGTAGAGCCGCCCCGCGGAGCGCGCGTCGATCGAGGCCGCCGCCTGCTCGATGCGCGAGAACCGATCGTAGCTGCGCGGATCGATCACGGTCTGCGCGCCGCGCATCATCACGCGGAATTCGCCGGCGGGCTTGAGCACGCGAAGATGACGGGACGGATTCATCCCGTGCGAGATGTTTTCGACGACGGCGACGAAGTTGCGGACGAGGCCCCTCGTGCCGAGCCAGGTGGTGACCAGCGGATTGGCCGAGAGGATGCCGACGCGCTGCCGGACGAGCGCGTCGCTGTCGTCGAGCGGCGGCAGGTCGATGTGCTCGACATCGTCCGCCGCTTCGGTCTTCGCCGCGGGCGGCGGCGCGGCGCTCGCCTGCGGGGTGGCGGCTGGCCGTGTCACGCGGCTCGTAAAGACGAAATACGCGGCGGCGGCGAGCACGATGACGATGGCCACGCCGGCGAGAATGAGGCGCAGGTTTCCCCCGCCTGTCGGCTCGGGAGGCGCCGGTGGTGGTGGCGGGGGGCTGCCGGGCGACTGGAATTCATATTCGCCGATGCCTGCCATGCCGCGGATGTTACCTCGTCCGGTCGATCTTCGGCAGGGTCGGCATGCGACTTGATGATTCCCCGGGTCTTCATACGGAGGTCATCACGATGGCTGATCAACTGAAGGGCAAACGCGTGGCCGCGCTGGCCACCAACGGCTTCGAACAGGACGAGCTGTTGAAGCCGCGCGAGGCGCTGCAGCAGGCCGGCGCGCAGGTGGACGTCGTCTCGCCCGAGAGCGGGCGCATCCGCGGATGGAAGCACAAGGAGTGGGGCGATGAGGTGAACGTCGATCGCACGCTCGAGCAGGCGAAGACGAGCGACTACGATGCGCTGCTGCTGCCGGGCGGTGTCATGAATCCCGACCAGCTGCGTATGAATCCGCGAGCCGTGCAATTCGTCAAGCAGTTCTTCGACGAGGGAAAGCCCATCGCCGTCATCTGTCACGGACCCTGGACGCTGGTCGAAGCGGGCCTCGTTCGCGGCGTCACCATGACGTCGTGGCCGTCGGTGAAGACCGATCTCGTCAACGCCGGTGCCAAGTGGGTGGATAAGGAAGTGGTCGTCGATCGAGGCGTCGTGTCGTCGCGGAAGCCCGACGACATTCCGGCCTTCAACCGGAAGATGATCGAGGAGTTCGCCGAAGGCATCCACGGCGGCGCGGGCCGTCGCGCCATGGCCGGGACGCACGCATAACGGATGAACAGGAGTTAGTTATGCATGTTGACCTGACCACCGACGAGGCCGCCACGCTGAAGGCGCTGCTGAGCGATTGCATTCCCGACCTCAAGCGGGAGATCGCCCGCGCGGACGACCGCCGCTTCCGGCATCAGCTCGTCCAGCGCGAAGAGCTGTGCGAGCGCCTCATCGCGCGCCTCGATTCGGACGCGGGACGCGCGCCGGCTGCGCCGGCGTTGTAACGGCATGATTCGGAAGCTGAAATCGGGCGAGTACCGGCTGTACTCGCGCAAGAAGGATCCGAAGACCGGCCGGCGGAGAAATCTCGGCACGTTCGGAAGCCGCGCCGCGGCGGAGAAGCACGAGCGCGCGGTGCAGTACTTCAAGAGACGGTAGGGCCGACCTCAAGGTCGGCCCCTATAACCGACCGACGTAACCCGAGATGACCGGCACCCGCCGGCCGGCGGCCGCGGCCGCCGCATCGGCCGCCGTCTGTGCGTCCAGATCGGCGAAGGTGCGCAGCATGTCCCCTTCCATCGCCGCGACGAGGACGCCGTTGCGATAGACCAGGCGGGTGGACGCCGACGTGCGGAGCCGTTCATCGCCGGTGATGATGCCCGTCAGGTTCAGCGGATCGGCGCCGCTGATCGTGATCAGGCGATCGTTGGCCGGCGTGCGCCGGATTTCGCGCAGGCGCTCGACCGCGTCCGGCAGCGCGAACTGCTCGCCCGACATCCCGGTTACGAAACGCCCGCCACGAATCTCGCCGCGCGCTTCGAGGCGACGATAGATACGCGCCAGCTCGCGCCACGGTACGTCCATCGGTTCCCGGGTCAGCAGGCGGCGGAAGACGACGCCGTAACGGCGGAGCAACGTCCAGGCGAGGGTTTCAATCGATCGTTCAGGCCGTTCCGGTCGTTCGGGTCGTTCGCTGACCAAAAACCACCGGCCGGAAGCATCGGCGCGATTGAGCCGCGCGGCCGAGTAATTCGGCGAGGCGCCGACGATGGAGCGGAGGCCCGCGAAGCTGTCCGAGCTGATGGCGCCGGCGGCGACGAGATCGGCGATCGCAGCGCGAAGCTCATCGTCCGTGAGGTTGCACGCGGCGGCGATCTCGGTGGCGAAGGAGGCGCCGCGGGCCTGCAGGTAATCGACGATGGCCGCGGCCGAGACGCTCGTTGCCTGCGCGCGCGACGAAAGGGCGAGCCAGGCATCGGCATGCTCGCGAAGAAACAGCGCGATCGGCGTCGCGCCAACGACCTGCGTCGGACCGCTCGACAGGCGTGCCCAGGCGACCGATCCCGTCAGGCACAGCATGTCGAGCATCGCGGAGTCGTACTTGTCGAGACGCGCCGCGAGGACGTCGCGCTCCCAGGCGCGCGCGGGCACCTCGAAGCCGTCGAGCTGGGCGACCACTTCGCGGAGGCCGTCGACACCGAGCAGCCGTGCCTCGGGCTCGACGTGCTGCCACGCCAGCAGGAAGCGCATGAAATCCGCGGTGCTGACCGGCGCGATCTCGGCGCGCAGGCGGTTCAACGTGTAGCGGTGGATGCGCGCGAGCAGCCGCCGGTCGCACCATTCGAGCGCGCCGATGCTCGGCGAAAAATGTCCGCGCAGCACCGCCCCTTCCGATTCGAGGACCAGCAGCGCCGCGTCGGCATCCGCCGTCGCGATGCCGAGCGACTCGGCCAGCGCGGCGGCGGTCGTCGGCCCGACGATCGACAGGCGCCCGCGCAGCAGTTCGACGATCGCCTGCTCGCGCGCCCACACGCGCGCGGCGCGTGAGGGCGGGGCGCTGATCGGCGGATCGAGCACGGCGTGCGGATGCACGGCACGCCATTCGGGCAGCCGCTCAGCGGCGACCCACATGCGGATGGGCGATTCACGGTCCGCAATCCGCGACCCGGGATTCCCCATCCCGCCGGTCGCCACAGTCGCCCGCCCGCTTGCCGTCAACTCCGTCGCTGAAATCGAAATCTCGGCGGGAAGGAGATATCCCGCCGTCAGCAGCGCGTCGTGCAGCTCGTCGGCGTCACGCGGCTCGGGACGTTCCTCGTCGCGCACGCGGGCGATCGCGTCCGCATCGAGCACGCCCATCTCGCTGCCGGCCTGGTCGCTCGCCATGCGCGTCTGCACGGCGTGGGTCCGCCGCTCCTCGAGCGGCGCGTCGTCCATGAAGGCGTACGGTTTCGCATTGAGGATTTCGTGGGCGAACGCCGACGGCTCCGGCGTGTCGCGCGCGACGAGACGCAATTGCCCCGCGTGAATGCGACCGAGCACCGCCATCAAGCCCTCGAAGTCCATGGCCTCGTCGAGGCAGTCGCGGATGGTCTGGTTGACCAGCGGATGGTCGGGCAGCTCGCGATCGCCGGGGATGTTTTCGAGGCACGCGGCGGCGTCGGGGAAGACGGCGGCCATCAGGTCGTCGGCCTGCATGCGCTGCAGCTGCGGCGCGACCTTGCGGCCGCCGCGGCTGCGCGGCACGGCCAGCGAAATGGTGGTGTTCCATCGCCAGCGGGTCTTGAAGACCGGTGCGTCGAGGAGCGCCTGCACGAGGATGTCCCGCGTCGTTGCCGGATGCAGATAGCGGAACACGTCCGACAACGGGAACGAGTGCTGCGGTCCGAGCGAGAGCAGGAGCGCGTCTTCGGTGGCGGCCGCCTGCAGCTCGAAATTGAACTGGCGGCAGAAGCGCTTGCGCAGCGCCAGCGTCCACGCCTTGTTGATGCGGCTGCCGAACGGCGCATGCAGCACGAGCTGCATGCCGCCGGCCTCGTCGAAGAACCGTTCGAGGACGAGCGTCTGCTGCGTCGGAATGACGCCGAGCGCGGCGCGGCCGTTGAGCAGATACGCCGCCGCCTGTTCGACGCCGCCGGCGCACAGGCCGGTCTCTTCCGCCAGCCATTGCGGGTTCGGATTCTCGTCGAACTCCGCGCGCAGATCGGACACCGCGCGCGAGAGCTCGTCGCTGCGCGCGGGCGCTTCGCCGAGCCAGAACGGGATGTTCGGCGGCGCGCCACGTGCGTCGCGGACGCGGACTGTGCCGGCCACCACCTGCGTGATCTGCCACGAGGTGTTGCCCAGCTGAAAGATGTCGCCGGCGTTGCTCTCGATGGCGAAGTCCTCGTTGAGCGTGCCGACGAAGGTGTCTTCGGGCTCGAGCACGACGCAATAGTCGGCCAGCTCGGGAATGGCGCCGCCGGACGTGAGCGCCAGCATGCGCGTTCCGCGGCGGCCCTTGAGCACGGAGTGCACCTCGTCGCGGTGCACGAGCGCCGCGCGCCTGCCGCGGCGCGTCGAGAAGCCCTCGGCCAGCATCGTCACGACGGCGTCGAAGTCGGCGCGCGAGAGGTCGCGGTAGGTCCACGCCCGCCGCACGAAGGCGAAGAGCTCGTCCTCGCCGCATTCGCGCGAGCAGACTTCCGCCGCAATCTGCTGCGCGAGCACGTCGAGCGGCGCGTCGAGCGAGACGATGCGATCGAGCTCGCCGCGGCGGACGGCCCGGACGAGCGCCGCGCACTCGATCAGATCGTCGCACGAGGTCGGGAAGAGCCGTCCCTTCGGCGTGCCGCTGATCGTGTGGCCCGATCGCCCGACCCGCTGCAGCGCGGTGGCGATGCGATGCGGCGATCCGACCTGGCAGACGAGATCGACGTGGCCGATGTCGATGCCGAGCTCGAGCGAGGCGGTGGCGACGAGCGCCTTGAGCGTCCCCGCCTTCAGTCGACGCTCGGCGTCGAGGCGAATCTCCTTCGAGAGGCTGCCGTGATGCGCGGTGACCGCATTCTCCCCGAGCCGCTCGCTGAGATGCCTGGCCGTGCGCTCCGCCATCTTCCGCGTGTTGACGAAGACGAGCGTGGTCTTGTGCTCGCCGACGAGCTGCGTGAGCCGGTCGTAGTACTCCTCCCAGACCTCGTGCGCCATCACCGCGTCGAGCGGAGACCGCGGAATTTCGATGGCCAGATCCATCTCGCGGCGATGCCCCTCGTCAACGATGGCGCAGTCGGCCTGGCGGTTGCCGACGAGGAACCTGGCGACGTCTTCGATGGGCTTCTGCGTCGCCGAGAGTCCGATGCGCTGAATGGGCCGGTCGGGCCGGCTAAAGCGGTCGGGCCGGCTGAAGCGGTCGGGCCGGCTGAAGCGGTCGGGCCGGCTGAAGCGGTCGGGCCGGCTGAAGCGGTCGGGCCGGCTGAAGCCGGCCCCTACGAGCGGCGAATTCGTCCGTACGTAGGGGCCGCCTTCAGGCGGCCCGTCCGCGACGAGCGATTCCAGTCGCTCGAGCGACAGCGCCAGATGCGCGCCGCGGCGGCCGCCAATCACCGCGTGAATTTCGTCGACGATGACGGTGCGCACGGTCCGCAACATCTCGCGGCTGCGCGCCGACGTGAGCAGGAGAAACAGCGATTCCGGTGTGGTGACGAGAATGTGCGGCGGCTTGCGCAGCATCGACGCGCGTTCGGACGCGGTGGTGTCGCCCGTTCTTACCGCCGCCGTGATGCGTGGCGCCTGCAGGCCCTGCGCCTCGGCCAGGTCGCGAATGCCGCGCCGCGGCTCCGCGAGGTTCTTGTGAATGTCGGCGCTGAGCGCCTTCAGCGGCGAGACGTAAACGACGCGCACTTCGTCCGGCAGCGGATGTTCGAGACCCTCGCGCACGAGATCGTCGATGGCGCTCAGAAAGGCGGCGAGCGTCTTGCCGGAACCTGTCGGCGCGGCGATGAGCGTGTGGCGCCCCTCGCCAATGGCGCTCCAGCCGCGCTGCTGCGCGGACGTCGGGGTGCCGAGCGTCTCCTGAAACCATTGCGAAACGAGCGGGTGGAAACCGTGGACCATGACCCCTTGGGAGTTGGCGGTTGGAAGTCGGGAGTTCAGGATGATCATATAGCAGCGTGCAGAGCCGTCTCCCGCTGGCGCCCGGGCGCGAGATCGTGACGATTGGCGAAGGTGCGGCCTGGTTGAAGCACCGCTTGTCGATTGCCGAGCAGCGTGCGCTCGTCGAGCAGTGCCGCGCCATCATGGACGGTCCCAGCGGCGGCTACGTCCCGACCGTGCGCGGCGGCGGCAAGATGCACGTGCGCATGGCCTGCCTCGGCCGGCACTGGAATCCGCTCACCTATAAATACGAGGCGACGCGCGCCGATTACGACCATGCGCCCGTGGCGCCGGTTCCCGGGGAGTGGGTGGGGCTGGCGTCGGCCATCGCCCGCGAAGCGGGGTTCGTCTTCGCGCCGGACCTCTGCATCCTGAACTGGTACGACGCCGGGGGCCGCATGGGCCTCCACCAGGACAAGGACGAAGGTGGCGAGTCGATCGCCGCAGGGTTACCCGTCGTGTCGATCTCGCTCGGTGACACGGCCCGCTTCCTCTTCGGCGGCCTCAAGCGGCGCGAGCCGGTCGAGCCGCTGCTGCTCGAATCGGGCGACGCGTTTGTCTTCGGCGGGCCCGCGCGGTTGCGCTATCACGGCGTCTCGCGGATCATTCCCGGCACGGCGCCGCGTGAGCTGGACATCGAAGGTCGTTTCAATCTCACGTTGAGAAGGTATTGAAATGAGAATGACATTCGGCGGACGGGCGACAGCCGGCTCCTGCGTGCTTGCGGTATTGCTCTTTGCCTCCACGGCATACGCGCAGACGATTCACGAGCAGTTCCTCGACCGCACGGAGGGGCCGCCCGTGGCGTACGCCATCTCAGTGCCGCGCGCCTACCATGGCGATCCGGTGCCGCTGATCCTCGCGCTGCACTACGGCGGCGATCCCCGCGGCGCGGGACGCGACATGCTGCGCATCCTCATTCAACCGGCCCTCGGCGAGCTCGGTGCCATCATCGTCGCGCCCGACTCGCTCGACGGCGGCTGGAGCACCGAGACCAATGAGCGCGCCGTCAACGCCCTGCTCGCGGAAGTGGAGAAGAAGTACGCGATCGATCGAAAACGCGTGGCCGTCACCGGCTTCAGCATGGGCGGCGCGGGCACGTGGTATTGGGCCGACAAATATCCCGATCGATTCAGCGCCGCCATTCCGGTCTCCGGCCGGCCGACGCCATCCGCCGACACGTGGCGCGTCCCGGTCTTCGCGGTGCATTCGCGCGCCGATCAGACGATGCCGATCGCTCCCACCGAGCGGCGGATCGCCGAACTCAAACAGCGCGGCCTGAACGCACAGCTCGTCGTCCTCGACGGTATCCAGCATTACGAAACGTATAAATTCGTGGACGGACTGAAGCAGGCGGTCCCCTGGCTCAGACAGATCTGGAAGATGCAGTGATGTGACTTCGGCAGGCGGGTCCAAAAGGACCCGCCCTACGGGCAGCCTTGGAATAGGCGGGTCCGACAGGACCCGCCCTACGCGTGGCGCCCTACCGCGTGGCGACCGTGTAGGCCGGGTCCTTTTGGACCCGGCAATTCAGGAACTTCGACGTCTTGAGCCAGGTCGGATCCGGATAGTAGGAGAAGATCACCCCGCCGCCGCGAACGGTGTCGATGACCTTGTGCGCGACCGCTTCGCGCAGCGCCGGGCATCCCCAGCTGCGCCCGAGCCGGCCGTTTGTCTTCGCCGTCGCCGCATCCACATACGGCGCGCCGTGCATCACGATCGCCCGCTCGCGCGCGTTGCCGTTGACGCCCGGTTCGAGCCCGTCGAGCCGCAACGAGTAGCCGTTGTGGCCGATGTAGGTGTCGGCGGTGCGGAACAACCCGATGCTCGACTCGCGGCTTTCGGCCTCGTCCGAGAAGCGCGTCGCCATGTTGTCGCCGCTGTTGCGGCCATGGGCGACCAGCTCGTTGAAGAGCATCTTGCCCGTGCGCAGATCGAAGACCCAGAGCCGCGGCGTCGTCGACGGCAGCGAGTAGTCGATGAGCGTCAGCGTCGGCGGCGCGGCAAGGTCGCCCGACGCGACGCCGCACGACACGGCGGCCAGCGCGAGATCGAGCACCTGCGGATTGAGGCCCGTGCGTTTCGCCTCCAGCCGGTCCACGTTCAGCGTGCGGTCAGCAACAGCCGGGATCGTCCTGGTTACAGCCGGGGGCGCGCTCACCTGGGGCGTTTTCGCGCCTGCCCCGAGAGCGGCGGAACTGACGAGCATCGCGAGCACAGCACTGATAAAGCCCTTGCGCATCAACTCTTCTAAAACCTCGATTGTTGTTGGAGCGGTTCAACATATTACGGCCCGTACGGGGCCGTTTCAAGCGCGGCCGGACCTCGATTCGAATCGCCGCGGACTGTGAAAGTTTCAGCATCGTGACAGCTCAACTGCGTTGAGTTTTCGCGATTTCGCCCCAGGAGAGGCGGGGGCCCGGCGCCGACGTTCGCCTACACCTGCGCCCACGTCATCAGCGCCCTCATCCTGTCGACCGTCATCGCCGTCGTTGCCTGGGAAGCGATCGGCTGGATGCCCCGCACGAGGCGAGGAAGGCGTTCCTGATCGGCGAGCAGTGGGTCCTGCTGGCGATCGTGTTCCACATGCGTGCGGGCTCGCTCTCGATCGGCACCAGTGGCATCGCCGGCTGATGGAATACAACGTGACGCGGGGAGCGCGGTGGGAGCGCGTGCTGCCGACGATGCTCGTGGCGGCGGCGACGGCGGCGACGCGGCCGCATCGCATCGCCCCGATCCGATCGATTTCTGCGGCGCGAAAAGCGATCTTCGGGCGATAATCTCCCAACGCCGTCCGCCTTCGCGCGCAGCCGCGCGCTTCGGCGAGACGGAAGGAGATTACATGGCGAAGAAGAGCGCAAGGAAAGCGACGGCGAGGAAGGGTTCTGCGAGCAAAGCGGCCAAGGGATCGAAAAAGAAGACTGGTGGACGGAAGCGCACCGCGAATGCGGCGTTCATGAGGCCGGTCACGCCCGACGCCGTCGTCGCGGAAGTTGTCGGCGCCAAGCCGATTCCACGCACCGAAGTCACCAAGCGGCTCTGGGCCTACATCAAGAAGAACGGACTGCAGGACAAGAAGAACAGGCGGATGATCAACGCCGACGCCTCGCTCAAACCGGTGTTCGGCGGCAGGGCCTCGGTCAACATGTTCGAGATGACCAAGCTGGTGAACAAGCACCTGAAATAAGCCCGGCCACGGGCCGCGATTCCGCGTCTTTGGTTAATATCAGCTACTGACCATGCGGTTTGCGGCCCTCTTCTTTCTTGCGGCGCTCTGCGTCTCGTGCGGCGATGACAATCCGACGACTCCGTCGCCGACGACCTCCACGCGCGGCACCGAGCGCTTCGACGACATCATCAACCTGCACGAATCGAAGTTCTTCGCCTTCTCCGTCGGTTCGAGCGGCACCACCTCGATCAACCTCGCCAGCCTGTCGCCGCTCAACCGTCCGGGCGCCATCGCCGCGACGATGGAGATCGGCTGGGGGAAGGCCGTCAAAGACGACGCGGGAACCGTAACCGGCTGCGACCTGATGAAGGTCCTGCAGACGACGCCGGCCCTCAGCGCGCAGATGAACGAGCCGCTGCCGCCGGCGGCCGACTACTGCGCCAACATCGCGGACGTCGGCGGCCTGCGCGAGGCGGCGAACTTCTCCATCAGGATCATTCATCCATGAGGCCCACCTTCGCGCTTCACGCTTCGGTGGGCAGGCGCGCGCTGGCATTCGTGCTCGCCGTGTCCGCACTCCTCGTCACAGCATGCGGCGACGACAACGGCACGGCAACGGCCCCGAGCAACCCGTCGGCCACGACGAGCGAGACGTGGTCCGGCGTCGTCGCGCCGGGCGGACAGAGCAGCCGATCGTTCACGGTGAACACGTCGGGAACGATCGCCGTGACCTTGACGGCGGCGGGGACGACGCTCGGCCTCGGCGTGGGACTGCCGCGCGTGACGGGCGGCGGATGCCGTCTCGGCGTCACCGTCAACGCCTCGCCGTCGCCGACGCCGCAAATCAGCACGCAGGCGGAAGGGGGCCAGTACTGCGTGCAGGTCTACGACCTGGGCACCATTACCGGCAACCCGGTCGGTTTTGCGTTGAAGATCGATCACCCGTGATCGACGCCTACGAGGAGTTTCTCGCCGCCTGTCCCGACTACCGCTCGACGTACGAGATCGATGCGCTGCGCGTGCGCGAGTATCGCCGCCTCGACGACCAGCGCCACGTATATCTCGACTACACGGGCGGCAGCCTGCACGCCGAATCGCAGGTGCTCGAGCACGCGGCGCTGCTCAACCGGCACATCTTCGGTAATCCTCATTCCGCCAGTCCCTCCTCGCGCGCGACGACGACGCTCGTCGAGCAGACGCGGCGGGCGGTGCTCGACTGGTTCAACGCGCCGGCCGATGAATACGCCGCCATCTTCACGGCGAATGCGACCGGCGCGCTCAAGCACGTGGGCGAGTCGTATCCGTTCGGTCAGGGCACCGGGCTGCTGCTCACCGCCGACAACCACAACTCGGTCAACGGCATTCGCGAGTTCGCGCGCGCCCGGGGCGCGCCCGTCGACTACGCGCCGCTCGTCGTCCCCGACCTGCGCATCGATCGGGATCGGCTCGACGCGCTGCTCGCCGCGCCGTCGACCGGGCCCGGCCTCTTTGCCTATCCCGCGCAGTCGAACTTCACCGGCGTCAAGCATCCCCTCGATCTCGTCGAGCTCGCGCACGCGCGCGGCTGGGACGTGCTCCTCGACGCGGCCGCGTTTGTGCCGACCAACCGCCTCGATCTCTCCGCGGTCAAGCCGGATTTCGTCAGCGTGTCGTTCTACAAGATGTTCGGTTACCCGACAGGTGTCGGGTGCCTGCTGGCGCGTAGCAAGACACTGGCGACGATGAAGCGGCCGTGGTTCGCGGGGGGGACCGTGAACTTCGCCACCGTCAGCGGGCGCGCCTGCATCCTGTCGTCAGGGGAGGCGGGCTTCGAGGACGGGACGCTGAACTACCTGGCCATCCCCGCCATCGGCATCGGCCTGCGTCATCTCGGCGCGGTCGGTCTGGACATGATCCATACGCGCGTGCGGTGTCTGACCGCCTGGATGCTGCAGAAGCTGGTGGGCCTGCAGCACAGCAATGGGCATCACCTGGTGCGCATCTACGGTCCGACCACCACCGACTCGCGCGGCGGCACCATCACGTTGAACTTTTACGATCCGGAAGGACATCTCCTCGACTACCGCCGCGTCGAGGAACTGGCGGGCGCGCAGGGGATTTCGCTGCGTACCGGCTGCTTTTGCAATCCGGGGGCGGGCGAGACGGCCGAAGGCATCACCGAGCAGGACGTGCGCGCCGCGCTCGCCCTCGATCCGCAGAACATGAACCTCACGCGGTTTCTCGACCTGGTGACGAGCCGCGGCGGCAAGAGCGCCGGCGCCATCCGCGTCTCGCTCGGCCTCGTCAGCAACTTTGCGGATGCGCACCGCTTCGTCGAGTTCGCGGACGGCCTGCGCGACCAGACGCGCCTGGCCATCGGCAGCGTCACCTGCGACATCGAAGCGGGGCGGATCATCAGAGACGGATCGTAGGATCGAGAGGTCCGGCATAGATCACGCATGCGACGCCCCTCCGGTATGGAGGGTATGCATGGCCAAGTACGGCAAGAAGGCGGGGGAGAAGGTCGAGCGCGCGATGCACGAGCGCAAGCGGGGCACGCTGAAAAGCGGCAGCTCCGGCAAGCGCGTGAAGAGCCGTAAGCAGGCGATCGCGATCGGCCTCTCCGAAGCCCGGCGGTCGGGCGCCAAGGTCCCGAAGAAGAAGGGCTCGCGCAAGGGCGGCCGGAAAACCACGAAAAAACGCTGAGCCGATCGATCGGCTTCGCACATTACGGGTCGAGGAGGACAGAAATGCCGAATCGACCCGTTTTTCTTTCGACGCGCGCAGTCGCGTGGTTGCCCCCGTGCGCGTCCCCGCCGCCGGGAAGACCGTGGCACTGCTGACGCGCTGAACTATGCTTGCTCTCCGTGCCTACCGTCGCGCCGTACGGAACCTGGACATCACCCCTTTCCGCACACACCGTCGCCGCGCAGGGACTTCGGCTCGGCTACCCCGCGCTCGACGGTGACGACATCTACTGGCTCGAGGGCCGCCCGCAGGAAGGCGGCCGCAACGCGCTGGTGAAGCGCAGCGCGCAGGGGACGATCACCGACGTCACGCCGCGCGATCACAACGTGCGCTCGCGGGTGCACGAATACGGCGGCGGCGCCTACGTCGTCTCGAAGTCGTTCATCTACTACTCGAACTTCGCCGATCAACGCCTGTACCGCATCGTCGGCTCCGGTGCGCCGGATGCGATCACCCCGGCGGGCAACTGGTTCTACGCGGACGCGACCGTTGACGACCGGCGCCACCGGCTGATCTGCGTGCGCGAGGACCATTCGCAGGGCGACCACGACCCCGCCACCACGCTCGTGTCGATCCGTCTCGATGCCGAGCCGAACGCGGGTGAGGTCATCGCCGCGGGATACGACTTCTACTCGACGCCACGCCTCAGCCCCGACGGCTCGCGGCTGGCGTGGTTGTCGTGGCGGCACCCGCAGATGCCCTGGGACGGCACCGAGCTGTGGGTCGCACGCGTCACGGACGAGGGCATGCTCGACAGTCCGCAGTTGCTGGCGGGAGGACCGCACGAATCGATCTTTCAGCCCGGCTGGTCGCCCGACGGTCTGCTCTACTTCGTCAGCGATCGCACGGGGTGGTGGTCGCTCTACAGGTGCGACGCGGGAAGTACGGCGAGTGAGGTCGTCCCCGTTCTCTGGCAGGTCCTCGACGACGCGGAATTCGGCCGGCCGCAGTGGATGTTCGGCTGGGCGACGTGGGCCTTTGCCGACGCGCGGACCATGGTCGTCAGCTACGCGCAGCGAGGACGGTGGCGCCTGGCGACAGTGGACACGGCAACGGGCGCGCTGAACAACGTTCCGACCGATCTCGAGCCGCTCGAGTGGCTCACCGCCACGCCGACGCACGCGATTTACGTGGCGGCGTCGCCTGACACGCCCTCGACGGTGGCGAAGACCAACCTGCAGACGGGCGGCACCGAGTTGATCCGCTCCTCCTCCACGCTGCAACTCGATCGGCGGCACATCTCGATTCCCGAAGCGATCGAATTTCCGACCGAAGGGGGTGTCACGTCGCACGCCTTTTTCTATCCGCCACGCAACGCCGACTTCGTCGCGCTGCCGTCGGATCGGCCGCCGCTCATCGTCATCAGCCACGGCGGTCCAACCACGCAAACCAAGGCGCTGCTCGATCTGCAGGTGCAGTACTGGACGAGCCGCGGCTTTGCGGTGGTCGACGTGAACTACGGCGGCAGCTCCGGCTACGGACGTGAATACCGCGAGCGTCTGCACTGGCAGTGGGGCATTGTCGACGTCGACGACAACGTCAACGCGGCGAAGTATCTGGTCGAGGAAGGGAAGGCGGATCCCGATCGCCTGATCATCCGCGGCGGCAGCGCCGGCGGGTATACGACGTTTGCCGCGCTCGTCTTCCACCCGGAGGTGTTCGGCGCCGGCGCCGGCTACTACGGCGTCAGCGACGTCGAGGCGCTGGCCAAAGACACGCACAAATTCGAGTCGCGGTATCTCGACACCTTGATCGGCCCCTATCCGGAGATGCGGGACCTCTATCGCGAGCGCTCGCCCATTCACTTCATCGATCGGCTGTCGTGCGCGCTGATTCTGTTTCAGGGGCTCGAGGACAAGGTCGTCCCGCCCGATCAGTCAGAGCGCATGGCCGACGCCGTGCGCGCCAAGGGCCTGCCCGTCGCGTATCTCGCGTTCGAAGGCGAGCAGCACGGATTCCGCAAGGCGGAGACGATCATCCGCTGCCTCGAGGCCGAACTGTCGTTCTACGGCGCCGTGTTTCGATTCGCGCCAGCCGGGCCGCTCGCCTCGCTGCAGATCGACAATCTGGCGTAGGCTGGCTACGATCCGCGCTCCATGCATGACGCGCCGCCGGCAGCGAAGAATTGGTGGTTAAGCTATGTAAAGGGTCCAGTGGGTTCAGAAGGTTCGGAAGGTTCAAGGGGTTCGGTTGCGTTCGTCAGGTTCATGAAACGAATTTGTTCTGCGATTGTCATTGCGGCCTGTGCGTTCGTCGCTCCGCATGCGCAGGCGCCGGCCGGGCAGTCGCGCGTCACCGGAACGATTGCTCTCGATCTCGACGTCCGCGAGACGCCGCGCAAGCTGCTGCACGCGCACGAAACGCTCACCGTCACGCCCGGCGCGCTGACCCTCGTCTATCCGAAGTGGCTGCCCGGCGAGCACGCGCCCGACGGTCCCATCGACGACCTCGTCGGCCTGACGTTCACCGCGGGCGGCAAGGTGCTGCCGTGGCGGCGCGATCCGGTCGATCAATTCGCGTTCCATCTCGACATTCCGCAGGACGTCAGCACGCTCGACGTCTCGTTCGATTTCCTGTCGGCGATTGGTCAGGGGGGCTTCAGCTCGGCCTCATCCGAGACCGCGCATCTCGGCATCTACTCGTGGAACCAGGTGCTGCTGTATCCGCAGGGCGCGCGCACGGACGACGTGATGTTCCGCGCGAGCATCCAGTTGCCCCCGGACTGGAAATGGGCGACGGCGTTGCCGGTTGCCGGTGGCAGCGGCGGTGGCGAACGCGCCGCCACCGAACGGGGTGGATCAGTGAGACCGTTGCCGCCGACCGTTCGATTCCAGCCCGTGTCGCTGACAACGCTCGTCGATTCGCCGGTGATTGCCGGCGAATACCTCCGCGAAGTGCCGCTCGATACGACCTCGGCTCGGCACGTGTATGCCGATCTCGTCGGCGATACGGCGGCCTCGATCGACATCCCCGACGACCTGACGGAGAAGTGGCGGCGGCTGGTGCGCGAAGCCGACGCGATGTTCGGCGCGCGTCACTACAACGACTATCACTTCCTGCTCACCCTCAGCGACCGCGTCGCGCACTTCGGCCTCGAACATCACCAGTCGAACGACTCGCGCCTCCCCGAGAACGCGCTGACGCAGGCGAACTCGATTGGCGTGGTCGCGCACGAATACGTCCACTCCTGGAACGGCAAGTTCCGGCGGCCGGCGGGGCTGGCCACACCGGACTTTCAGCAGCCGATGGTCGGCGACCTGCTGTGGGTCTACGAGGGGCTGACGCAGTACCTCGGGTATCTCCTCGCCGAGCGCAGCGGCATCTGGAGCGAGTCGTATTACAAGGAGCGTCTGGCGCAGATCGCGGCCTCTCTCGACAGCGAGCCCGGGCGCGCCTGGCGGCCGCTCTCCGATACGACGACCGCCGCGCAGCTCCTGTATTTCTCGCCGGCACAATGGAACTCGTATCGCCGCGGCACCGATTTCTATGACGAGGGGTGGCTGATCTGGCTCGACGTCGACACCGCCATCCGCGAGCTGACGCACGGACAGAAATCGATCGAGGACTTCTGTCATCGGTTCCACGGCGGGGAAAGCTCCGCGCCGGCGGTCAAGCCCTACACGCTCGACGACGTGGTGGCGGCGCTCGACGAGGTGGCGCCGCACGACTGGAAGGCGTTTCTCGGCTCACGCATCTACGTCGTGACGCCGCACGCGCCGCTCGACGGGATCACGCGCAGCGGATGGCGTCTCGTCTACAGCGACGCGAACAACGAATACATCAAGACGGGCGACGGCGATCGCGTGCAGGCGATGTCTTCGCTCGGCTTGACCGTGCGCGCGCGCGACGGCGTCGTCACCGATGTGAGTCTCGACGCGCCGGCGGGCCGGACGGGCCTCGGTCCCGGGATGCAGCTGCTCGCCGTCAACGGTCTGCGCTACTCTGCGGAGGTGCTGCGCAACGCGATCAAGGAGTCGAAGAATGCGTCGGGTCCGATGACGATTGAGTTCCAGAATGACGACGTGGTGAAGACGGTGTCGGTCGATTACCGCGGCGGGGCGCGCGAGCCGCATCTCGAACGCGTGCCCGGCAAGGCCGACGTGCTGGCGCAGATTCTCGCGCCGCGGGCGAAGTAATGCTGTATTCATCGGCGCTCTGGCTGCATTCGCTCGTCCGCTGGGCGGTGGTCGTCACCGGCCTGGTCGCCTCGTTCCGCGCCATCGGCGGCAGGGCCGCCAATCGCACGTGGACGCCGCAGGACGAGCTGTGGGGACTGCTGCTGACGATCAGCGTCGATCTGCAGCTGCTCGCCGGCGTGGTGCTCTATCTGCTCAGTCCCATCACGCGCATGGGCATCAGCAATCTCGGCGCGGCCATGCGCATCGAAGCGACGCGCTTTTTCACCGTCGAACATCCGTTCGTGATGATCGTCGCCATCGCCCTCGTCCACGTCGGGCGCGTGCGCATCCGCAGGGCGGCCGAGCCGCAGCGGAAGCACGCCAGCGCGATGGTGTGGTTCGGTATCGCCATGGTGCTCGTCATCATCGCCATCCCGTGGCCGTTCCTGCCGCCGCCCTTCGTCGCGCGTCCGCTCCTGCACCCGTGATCGCCGTCATCAACGCCGACATCACGACGCTCGCCGTTGACGTGATCGTCAACGCGGCCAACGAGCGGATGCTTGGCGGCGGCGGCGTGGACGGGGCGATTCATCGCGCCGCCGGGCGGGAGCTCTACGCGGCGTGCCTGTCGGTTCCGGAGGTCCGGCCGGGCGTGCGCTGTCCGACGGGACAGAGCCGGATCACCCCCGCCTTCAACTTACCCGCCCGCCACGTGATTCACACCGTCGGCCCCGTGTGGCGCGGCGGCGCGCACGCGGAGGCGGAGCTGCTGGCGTCGTGCTACCGGACGGCGCTGGCGCTGGCGCGTCAGCATCAGGCGCGCTCCATCGCGTTTCCCGCGATCAGCTGCGGCGTCTACGGCTATCCCATCGATCAGGCAGCGGCCATCGCGGTACGCGAAACAATGATGCAGGCGGCCGCCTTCGATCGCATCGCGCTCGTCGCCTTCGACGCAGACGTGCACGAGGCTCTCCGTCGTTCGATTCGTTCGAACGATCCGAACCACCCGAACGATCCGAACGATCCGAACGACTGATGCACACTCCCCTCACCGCGCTGCTGCACATCGATCATCCAATCATCCAGGCACCGCTCGCCGGTGGCGGCGACACGCCGGCGCTGGTCGCCGCGGTTTCGGACGCGGGCGGCCTGGGATCGATCGGCGCCACGTATCTCACCCCGCGGCAGATCGCGGAGACGTGCGCCGCGGTGCGTGCGAAGACAGGGCGGCCGTTCGGCATCAACCTGTTCGTCCCCGAGATGCCGCTGCCGGCGGACATCGAGATGGCCGCCGCGGTCGGCCGCGTGGCGCCGTTTTTCGAGGAGCTCGGGTTGCCGCGGCCGCAGCCGCCGGCGAGGACGCCGCGCGACTTCGAGGCGCAGCTCGACGCGGCGCTCGAGGGCGGCGCGGCGGTGTTCAGCTTCACCTTCGGCATGCTGCCGCCGGCCGCGCGAGACAAGGTGAAGACGCGCGGTCTGGTCATCGCCGGAACGGCGACGACCGTAGAGGAAGCGATTGCGCTCGCCCGCGCCGGCGTCGACATCGTCGTCGCGCAGGGGAGCGAGGCGGGCGGACATCGCGGCACGTTCGCGGAACCGGCGAACGTCGCCGCCTTCGAGAGCGCGATGGTCGGCACGCTGGCGCTCGTGCCGCAGATGGTGGACGCCGTCCGCGTTCCCGTCGTCGCGTCGGGCGGCATCATGGACGGCCGCGGCATCGCGGCGGTGCTGGCGCTCGGCGCCGCGGGCGCGCAGCTCGGCACCGCGTTCCTGACGTGCGCAGAGGCGGGCGTGCCGGACGCGTACAAGCAGGCGATCGTCGATGCGCACGAAGATCAGACGCGCATCACGCGCGCGTTCTCCGGCCGCCCGGCGCGCGGCATCGTCAACCGCTTCATGCGCGAGGTAGAACGCCAGAACGCGAACGATCCGAACGATCCGAACGGTTCGCCCGCTTCGAGCGCTATCCTTCCGTTTCCTCTGCAGAACGCCTTGACGCGTCCGTTGCGGACGGCGGCGGCACAGCAGGGCCGCGCGGAGTTTCTGTCCCTGTGGGCGGGGCAGGGGGTGCGCATGGCGCGGCGCATGAAGGCTGCGGATTTGATCGCCGCGCTCGTCGAGGAGACCGACGCTGCTATTCGAAGGCTTCACCCGCGCTGACATCGCGACCTCCGGCGCGACGATCACGACGCTGCGCGGCGGCGACGGGCCACCGCTCCTCCTGCTGCACGGCTATCCGCAGACGCACGTGATGTGGCACAAGGTGGCGCCGCTCCTGGCGCGGGACTTCACCGTCGTCGCCACGGATCTGCGCGGCTACGGCGACAGCAGCAAGCCGGAAGGCCCGCCCGATCATTCGGCGTACTCGAAGCGGGCGATGGCCCAGGATCAGGTCGAGGTCATGTCGCAGCTCGGCTTCGAGTCGTTCTGCGTGGCGGGACACGATCGCGGCGGCCGTGTCGCGCACCGCATGGCGCTCGATCACCGGCGGCGCGTGCGCAAGCTCGCCGTGCTCGACATCGTTCCCACGCGCCGCCTCTACGCCGATTCGACGCGCGCGTTCGCGACGTCGTACTTCTGGTGGTACTTCCTCATTCAACCGGCGCCGCTGCCCGAGACGCTCATCGGCAACAGCGTCGAGTTCTGGATGAGCGAGAAGCTCGGCAGAGCCGCCCCCGGCGCGATTACCGGCGCCGCATTCGCTCACTACCTGCGCTGCTATCGCCATCCCGAAACGATTCACGCCAGCTGCGAAGACTATCGCGCGGGGGCCACCATCGATCTGCGGCACGACGAGGCGGACCTGGACCGCAAGGTCGAATGTCCGCTGCTGGCGCTCTGGGGCGAGCGCGCGCCGATGCATCACCTCTACGACGTGGCAGCGACGTGGCGCGAGCGCGCGACGACTGTCACGGGCAGGCAGCTGCCGGGCTCGCATTACTTCGTCGAGGAGATTCCGGATCTCGTCGCGGCCGAATTGCGGACGTTCTTCGCCGGGGCTGACGCGCCCGACGCCGTCAGGGCGTCTTGACGCCGTCCCACTCCAGCATCTGCGTCGTCAGATCGAGCGGATACGAGATCTTCACGTCGGTGATCTTGCCGTCGCTGCCCGTCACCGGTTCGAGCTTCGGCTGCACGAAGCCCGAGTACGACGGCAGATTCAGCTTGTCGACACGCGCGACCACTTCGTCACGCAGCTTCGGATCGAAGTGCACGCCGTAGGTGTCGAACAGCTTGGCTGCCGCCGCGTAGTCGCCTTCGGACTTGATGCGCTGCACTTCCGCGAGCAGCCGGCCGACGCCTTCGCGGAACGCCTGCGGATCGACCATCACCAGATACGTCTTGCCGTCGCGCGTCCGCTGCTCGATGGCCTTGCTGTTGGCCATCAGCCAGCGGACGATCATCTGCCGGTTGCGCATGTGGTCTTCGGCAATCGTCGAGCCCTCGCGCACGCGGCGCAGCTGCACGAGCGCGTTGCGCGTGTAGCCTTCGTACTCCGCGCGCACGAGGTCGTCGTGATCGGCGGCGGGGATGACGCCAATCTCGACCAGCTTCGGATCCGCCAGGTAATAGAGGCCGACGAGATCCGCACGCCCCTCTTCGAGCGCGGAGAAGTGCTCCTTGATCGCCTGTTGCGGCGTCCCTTTGAAGCCGGCCGCCTGCTGCCCCGAGGCGTGGCCGATCACCTCGTGCATGTCGGTGTGCAGGTTGTCGGCCATCGAGCCGTACTTCTCCGCACGCTGTGCTTCCTCGGGTGTCCACGAGAACTCCCCGCGCATGGTGCCGGGCGTCGACTTGTCGTACGCCTCGAGGACGTTCGCCAGCGAGACCGACTTGCTGCCGTACTGCTCGCGGATGCGCTGGTCGTTCGGCAGGTTGATGCCGACCGGCGTCACCGGACCCGAATCGCCCGTCTCGACGATGACGTTGATGGCGTTGGCGATGATGCCCGTGACGTTCGGCTTGTGATATTTCGCGTCGGCGGGCGAATGGTCCTCGAACCACTGCGCGTTGTCGCCGAGCTTCTTGATGATCGCCGTCTTCTCCGGGTCGATGGCGAAGACGAGCGCCTCCCAGCTCCCCTTGATGCCGCGCGGGTCGAGGTAGACCTCGATGAAACCGTTCATCGTGTCGACCGGCGAGGCCTTGTCGGCGACCCACGCGATGTCGTACTTCTCGCGGTCGCGCTGCTCGCCGGTGCGATACCACTGGATGAGCGCGCGCAGCGCGTTCTGCATCGGCTCGGTGGCGAACGGAATCGCATCCTGCAGGTGCCTGACGATGGCGGCGATCTGCGTGCCGTAGCGGCCGTCAATCCTGTAGACCTCTTCCCTCAGCGTCCCGTTCGCCTTCACGAGACGTGCGTTGAGCCCGTACTTTTCGGTGAAGCCTTTCAGATCGTTCATCGTGACGCCGCCGGCGTAGAGGTTGTTGTAGCTGGCGGTGAGGATGTCCTTGCCCGGCGGCGGCGCCTTGGTCGTCACGCTCGGCTCGAAGTCGGCGTCGAAGAACATCGGCCGCAGCCGCTCGAGCATGGCATCGAGCGTCTCCCCGTTTGCCGTCGCAAAGGTCGCGCCCGCGGCCTGCGCCGCCTTCGCGGCGGCGGCAAACGCGCCGGGCGTGCACTTGAGCACGAACTTGCGCGCGGTGAGGTTGTTGTACGGGCCGTTGTTGATCCAGAAGTACTTCGTGTAGCGCTGAATCTCCGCGAACGTCGCCGGGTCGATGCCCTGCGGATGGGCGACGATGCGGTCGAGGATGCCGCGCATCTCGAGCGCGTTGCGGTGCTTCTGATCGATGAAGATGTCGCGCCCGGCGACGGCCGCCTGATAGAGATGCCAGATGAGCGTCTTCTCGCGCAGCGGCAGCTTCTCGAAGCCGTCCGCATAGAGCTGCACGACCGCCGCGTCGTCGACGCGCTCGAGGAGGTACTTCCGAGAGGGATCGGCGATCGGGGATCGGGGATCAACGGATTTTGATCCCGGATCCCCGGTCCCGGGTCCCTCTCCCGATGACGATGTGCGGCCGCAGGCGACCACGATGCATGCGAAGAGCACGAGGGCGGTCAGGCGTTTCATGTCCATAGCTTAGATCCGATAGGATTCCACTCACGGCAGCCGAAGCGACGAACCCACGAACCCACGAACCCACGAACCGTCGAACCCTCAAACCGTCGAATCTGTCATGCATTACCTGCTGTTCTACGACGTCGTCGACAACTACGCCGAGAAGCGCACGCCGTTCCGCAAGGATCACCTCGCGCACGCCAAGGCGGCGGTGGCGCGCGGCGAGCTGCTTTCCAGCACAGTGGGATCCGAAGCTTGGAATTCACGTGACTTGAAGTCGCGGC